>Ga0065712_10000904_pt1 | contig 10673 bp, 11 predicted proteins | sample MisRhiReplicate1_FD_59099 | JGI IMG/M metagenome (GOLD analysis project Ga0065712, IMG submission 59099) | Miscanthus rhizosphere microbial communities from Kellogg Biological Station, MSU, sample Rhizosphere Soil Replicate 1: eDNA_1 v3... | ecosystem: Host-associated > Plants > Roots >...
GACTCGGTCCATTGCGGGGCACCAATCAACTGGTGATCCATGACGCCGAACGCATCCAGCAGGATGAACCGCAGGGGCGAGTTGGTGACGCGAAACCGCCCGGGCGTTGAGGCTGGACCGCCCCTATCGCTGACCGCGGTGTTCTCTTTGACCGAAGCCACGTCAAAGGCCAGCTGCGACTGAGCCGCGGCCGCCGCCACCGCAGCGATCACAGCGATTCCTGCCGACATCGCTCCGCGCATCCCCCTAGTATCTCCTTAGTATCTCCCTGTTATTGCGACGTGGCGACGCGGCCAGTACAGTCCCGTCGTGCCTCATATTGCTGTTCCCGACGGCGTTCCCGGCATCCGCTCCCTCTTCGCATTTCGTCCCGAAGTCGCGGCGCCTATGAGCGCGCTCGCCGACGTCCTCCTTCACGCCGAGAGCTCGTTGAGCCGAGGTGAGCGTGAGCTCATCGCCGCGTATGTGTCGGCCCTCAACGAGTGCGACTTCTGTCACAACAGCCACGCGGCCGTGGCGTCCTGTCATCTCGGCGACGAAGGCAAGATCGTCACCGCCGTGGTCCGCGACGCGTACAGCGCACCGGTCTCGCCGAAGATGAAAGCCCTGTTATCCATCGCTGCCCGCGTACAGCGTAGCGGGCGCAATGTGCGCGACGATGACATCGAGCGGGCACGCGCGGAAGGCGCGACCGACGTCGAGATTCACGATACCGTCCTGATTGCCGCAGCCTTCTGCATGTTCAATCGCTACGTGGACGGCCTCGGCGCAACGACCCCCACCGATCCGGCCGGCTATCGCGAGCGCGCCCGACACGTTGCCGAGCACGGCTACGAGGCCGCTGCCTCGACGAGTTAAGCATTCGCGATTGGGAGTTGGTCGTTGGGAGTTGGGAATTGATGTCTCCCCCACCCTTTGCCTGGGACGACTGGTACGCGACGGTCGGCGGCCGATCGATCCGCATTCCCGAAGTCACGGACCTGCTGCAGGAGATCTTCAACCATCAATATCCGCGCTTCGATGGTGAAGTTGCCGCAAGGCGGCTGGCATTCTCCTCTCCCGCCGATGCCGCACAGCATCTGAAGGCCAAAGCGCTCGAATTCGGAGCCGACATCGTCGGCATCTGCGAGATCGAGCCGAGCGACGTGTATCGCGGCCGCGTCATCACGGAGAAATACGCCATCGCCGTCGGTCAGCGCATGCGCTGGCGCGAGTTTCAGGTCGTACCGTCGAAGGCATCAGCTATCGAGTGCCTGCGCGTGTACTTCACTCTCGGCGAGACGGTGATTCAGCTCGCCGCCTACATTCGATCGATCGGCTATGCGTGCAGGGTGGAGCATCCGATCGGCGACAGCGATCTGCTGCACATTCCGATCGGCCTCAAGGCGGGATTCGGCGAACTGGGCCGGCACGGGTCGATCATTCATCCGACGCTCGGTCCGTTGTTCCGCATGGGCAGCGTGATTACGTCGATCGAGCTCGCGACCGATCACCCGATCGATGCCGGCATCGCGAAGTTCTGCGATTCGTGTCGCGCCTGCCGGAAATACTGTCCACCAGGCGCGATCCCAGACGAGCGCAGTCCGGAAGCCGGCAAGGATCATCTCGGCTACGACCGCTACGTTGTGGATACGGGCCGCTGCTTTCCGTATTTCGCGAAGTACTCTTACTGTTCCATCTGTCTGCCGGTCTGTGTCTACAACCACAAGGAGTGGGCGCGCGATTTTGAGGGCGCGCAGACGCAGTCGTTCCCGACCGTGATCATGCTGTCGCCGCCGTCGCCGTCAGATCTGCCTGACGAGGACCGGCGACACGTGTACCCGAGGATTCGTCGTTGAATATTCGCGGGTGTTGACGGCGAGCCTGAAGACTCGCCTCCACGGTCTACGGTCGCGTAAACACGAACAGGTGCTGCCAGGGCAGGTCGTCGAACACTCGCGACTGCTTGAACCCCTCGTTCTCGACCTCGAGCTTCACCTGCGCCTTGCTCATCTTGTGCTCGCGCAGGATCGGAATCTCCGGATCCTCGGCGCGGTACTCGAGCAGCACGAGACGGCCGCCAGGTTTGATCGCCTCACGCAGCCGCTGCAGCATCTTCTGCGGCTCCGAGAACTCGTGATAGACGTCCACCATGATCGCCAGATCGATGGACTCCGCGGGCAGTTTCGGATCGTCGATCGCGCCCAGCACGGGCATGACATTCGTGAGCTTGGCCTTCGCGACGTTCTTCTGGAGGATCTCCAACATCCCGGGTTGGATGTCGTTGGCGTAGACCTTCCCCATCGGCCCGACCTGTTTCGCGAGTCGAATGGTGATGTTGCCTGAGCCAGCGCCGACGTCGGCGACCGTCGCGCCCTTCTGGATTCGCAGCAGACGAATCGCGAGATCCGGGTCTTCCTCCCGGTCGCGCTCGGGACGGTCGAGCCACGATGCGCCCTGCACGCCCATCGTCTGGGCGTAGACACGTCCGCTGACCGGATGCTTGCCCGGTTGTTGCGCGAAAACGACTGTCGCCGTGAGAACGGCGACGGCGATGATGGCCCGTCCAAAAGGACGGGCCCCACGACGCATCAGTCTCATGCTTTCTTGACGGTGAACTCGAAGGGCATGCCCATGAAGTCACCGGTCATCTTGATTTCGCTGGACGAGACGACACCGGTATACGAGAGGTCCAGTGTCATACCGCCGAAGTCAAACGTCACGGTGAATGAGATCTTATTGCCGTCCACCTTGCCGTTCTTGATCGGGACCGATCCGCCGTCGAAGCCGAGCGTCGTGCCGGTCAGCATCGCCCCATCAGCCTTGAACTCATACTGGACCGGAAGATCGCCCATCGGCGTGCTCACCGTCCCAGTCCATTTCCCGTCAACGTCCGCCGCAAAGGCCGGCGCGGCGAGCAGCAGCAGTCCCACCACCATGACCAACACGTTCTTCATCGAAGTCTCCCTGTGAGTTTGAATTAGAGCCGGCGGGGCCACCTGCCTACGACGAACGTCAACGCTCGAATGTTCTCATACCTTTGGGACATAGAAGTCTCCTCGCCAGCGCCATGGAAGTCACAGGCTTGGCGCCCTTGCGCCACATCATTGACGGCCGATCTCAAAAAAGATGGGACAAATCGTGCAATTCCGAGACGGCACTACCCTTGCTACCTTAATGCGTGGCGGTTTTGCCCGGCATACGGTGCGAGCCGCTCTCCACTGACCGCCACGACCAGGCCGTATGTGCCAGGCCAGGCGGTCAGCGTGGGTTAACCGCTTCATCCGGCTGACGCCGGCCCCTTCGTAAATCTCCCCAACAACGCGTCGCGAATGTCCTTCGGCAACACGCTGTGCAGGTATTCGAGGGCCGTTCCGCGCGCGTGACTGTCGCCCCCGCGCAGCCCCCGGTAGGCGGCTCGTAGTGGTTGAACGCGCAGCACAAACAGCAGCAGCATGAAGACATGCCGCAGGTCCGGCTCGCTTCGGGCCAGCTCGGTTCGCACCAGATCGAGCATGCGGTCAGGGTCGATGCGGACGTCGGGGTATCGGCGGCGGATTCGAAACAGCGAGCGTGCCGACTGCGCTCTGACGTCGGGCAAGGGATCTTCAACCGCGCTCAGCAGTCCATCGACGACGACCTGCGATCGGCAGACCGCAAGCACTCTGGCCAACCGTCGCCGTACGACTGGCGTTCGCGTCGGATCGAACAGCGCGTCGAGGAGTGCACCCGAGTGAGCGTCGGCGACGAGTTGCAAGGCCCGCATGGCGTTCGCGGCAACAGCCCGATCCTCGAGCAGTGGGATCACGTGAGGCAGGATCGAGACGTGAATCGGATTGCGCGGGTCGAGCACACGCCGAATGCGGTTCGCATCCCGCGACTGCAGTGCCACGATCTGCAGCACGTCGGCGTCGGCACCACGCAGATTCGTTCGTGCGGACTTCTTCTCCACCGGCCTGTCCTGGGCGACCGCGACGGGCCGTCTAACGTGTGCCGCCGTCGAGCCGCTTTCGCGTCGTCTCGAGTGTGAAGGTCAGCGACTCGCGTGGAATGCTCGTCACGAACGGCCCGATCATCCAGCCGAAGCCGAACGGAATCCCTCGCGAGAGCGAGACCGACTCACAGTGAATATAGAGTCCGCCGTCGCGGGCGAGCAAACGCCAGTACGTATTCAGCCGCCACAGATATCCGCCATCGTCGCCGATCGGCTTCTCGCGCTCGGTCGGCGTTCCCGCATTCTCGACTTCGGCAATCCTGGTACTGTGAATCCACCCCTCCGCACGATCGGCGGCGGGCTTGCGGAACACCGCTTCGTGATCGCTGTTCACGGTCACGGTGATCACCTTCTTCATGACGAAGCGCAGGAAGAACGTGAAGCGATCGCCGTCACGCGACTGCAGTTTGGACGCAGCGACTGTCGGCGCGTAAATGCGATGGTGCTCGTTGTAGTCCTGCAGGATGGCCAATGCGTCGTTAATCGAGGCGCCCTGAACGAATGCGGTCCCGACCCAGTGATGGATCAGACCGCCCGGCACATCGATCTCGCGGCCGTTGTCTTTGGTCTCGAGCTTCTCGATGGACAGCTCTTTTCGCTGGACCGTTTGAAGCGCTTCGCGTCGTTGGGCCTCGGGCAAGCCATCGATCCAGAGGAACGACGTCTTCCCGTTCAGTCGCGCCTCGGTAAGCCTGACGTAGCGATCGAACGCCTGAATCGTATGGTTCTGCAGCTTGGCGGCCGCTGCGGCAGGCGCGCGTGCGGCAGGAGCTGCGGCATAAATGCGCACCATTGCCCCGGCGAGCAATGCCAGAGTCACGACAAGTCGTGTCATGTTCAGGAATGTGCAGGATACCGGAAAACGAGCTCTGCCCCCGCCGGAGCCTTGGCGAAGGCGGCCCCCTACTTCCGGCGTACTTCCACTTCGATGAGCTCGAGACGGCTGTCGCCCGTGTTCGAGATCTGATGCCGATCGCCGGGATCGAAATACGCCCACTGGCCAGGCTCGTTGAACTCGAACGTCATCCCACCGACGCCGAGCCCCTTGCCGGCGGTGTCCTGAAGAATCACGACCGGCGCCTTGTGCTGATGCGACGATGACTTCTCGCCCGGGCCCAGGACGATGCGATAGGCACGGAACCACTTGTTGCTCGAGATCGACTTGTCAGTGAATCCAGCCTGCTCTTCGGTCACTGTCTCATCACCGCCAGCCGTCTCGTTCACGACGACCATCGCGCGAAACAACCCGGGGCCGTCATTGCGAATGCGGTGCGTGTTCGGCTTCTCTGCGTAACTGAGATCGCTCATGAGATGTGGACGGCCTCGTACCGGTCCACGCGCGGCGGGCGCGGTTCCCGCCGGAGGTGCAGGAGCAGGAGCCGGTGGCGGTGCACCACCTGCCGCGGGCGCGGGGCCACGGCCACGTCGTCCTGCGCCCCACTCTTCACCGAGGTTCTGACTCACCGTCGGCGAGTCCGACGTCGTCAGGTAATAGACCGGCCACTCGTGTGTGTGAAACCAGGAAACGTCACCAGGAGGAAGCTGGAGGTCGAGGATGCGCAGCGGTCCTCGTTGAAACACTTGTCGATGATGCGGTTCCTGATGAACGGGCATGATCGGCGCCTGCCCGTTGCCGCTCGCATCAGCTGGCTGCCATGTCGTGCCCTGGCCTCCGACCGCGACACCGTACGCCACGAGACCGAAGACGATAAGGGCGAGCGTTGAGGACCTGCGCATGGCGCGAATCCTAGCACGCGATGCCGCGCACGAGGCCGCACCTCACATCACATTTGACTGCGGTTTGAGCGGAGCCGACGCGTCATTGGAGCGGACGCGTTATCTCCGCGAGCGACTTAGTGAGAGGAGATCGTCGGCGAGTCGTCGTGTGCGCCGCCCAGGAGTTTCAGATTCAGCGATCCGCCGATGAACACCATTTCCTCGATCGCACTATCAACAGCAGCCGTGGTCAACACATGACCGTCGCCTGCCTCGATCAGGAACTGGGCCGAACGCCGCATCAGCTCCTTGATGAACGCTGCACTCGAGCCCTTCGATCGCCTGACGATCAACTCGAGGACGTCGCGTGGCACGTCGAGACCGCGCGAATACAGCTTCGCCAGCTTCGTCCGTCCCTCTTCGTCAGGCAGCGGAAATTCGATGGCCTGATCGATACGTCCCGGACGCGCGGCGAGTGCCGGTTCGAGCTGATCGGGTCGGTTGGTCGTCAGGATGAACAGTACGTCGGCATCCTCGCGCAGACCGTCCATTTCGTTCAGGAGTTTGTTCAGCAGGACTTCCTCGCCCGGGACACGCATGTGTTCGCGATTGCGAGCGATGAGATCGACGTCCTCGACGATCATCATCGCCGGCTGCAGAAAGCGAGCGAGCCGGAAGTATTCGTCAATCAATCCAACTTGCTCCGCCGTCACCAGCAGCGTCGTGAATTCGGGCAATTGCGACGCGAGGTAGTGAATCGTGTGCGTCTTGCCGGTGCCCGGTGGCCCGTAGAACAGCAGCCCTTTCTTGCTCGAAAAACGCAGTGCCTTGATCGCGTCACGTGAGGCCACGAACCGGCCGACGTTCCGGTCGAGCAATGCGAGCGTCGTCTCCGGCAGGATGACGTCATCGCGCCGAACGGCATGCAGGCGATGCACCTTCACCGCACCGCCGCGACCGGAGTAGTCGGGTTGGCTCTCGAGCGAGATGACGCGGCCGCGATATGTCTTGCCGGCAGCGACGTGCACTTCGATGTCGCGGAAGAATGCCTGCGAGATCCCTGCGCCGCGCTCTCCGGCGGGAACGCCAACCTCCACATGCACTCCGGACGAGCGGCCGTAGGTGAGCGACGGGGACAACAGCACGGCGAACGGGACGCCATCCTGCGACGACAGCCACAAGCCGTTCTTGAGACATCGCACCGGCACCGGATCGCCGACATCGACTTCGTCGTGCTGCAGCGGACCGATATCGACCACACCAAACGGGCTCGGAACCAGCAATTGCGCCAGCGTCGGCGTTTCGTGGCTCATTTGCGTGTGCACGCCAAGCTGACGGGTCGCCGGACGATCGCGAAACCAGTCGTCAAGCGCCGACTGAAGATCGACGCGAGACGTGATTGGGAAATCGCGCGCCGCGGTGACGATCTGCGACGTCTCGATTCCGCCGAAATGATCGCTCAGAGTTTTCTGAAGGCCCGATTTGAAGAACCTGCGCAACACGGAGCCGCTCCTTGTGCAGGTATGGTAACGCTCGCGTCGTTCATCGGCACGACGCGTCCTGGACGAACAGCGTCAGCGCCAGGTCGATGACGCGTCAGACGAACCACTGACGGCCCACGAGTCGGACCGCAGCAGGGCGAGGCAGGACGGACAGATCCCGTGCGAAAGTCCGCGGTCGTCGATGGGCACATCAACCAGCACCGCAGCAGGTCGGTCGTGCTCCACGCACCAGGCACACACCGTGCGCATCGGGCGATCGGCAGGCGGCGCGGCGATCCGCGTGCGCCTGGCGACGACTCCCCCGTGAAGGTGTGACTTGAGGAGCGCGCCTCGAGGAGTGATCGTGTGCTTCGTCGCCATGAGACGGATGCACTCGATATCGCAAGTCGCGTGCCCTGTTGAGCTCCAGCACGTCCGTAGCGATCGAGTTGCGGATTGTCTCAACGATCGACAAACGACACCGGACGCACACGCATCGCGCACGACGAGCGCGCGCGTAGCAATCAGTACGCTTTCTCCACAATCGAGAAGAAGTTGCTACACACCACTCGCGTGTGTGTTCACAGCTTTGCACGCGCTCAGTGCGCCCACGATCATTGACCGTACTGCGCGCCGATCATCGCGCGACGATCACAAGATCATCGCAGCGCACTTCTCGCCGATGACGACGCACGCGGCATGCGTGGGTGCGTTGACGATCACCGGCATGATCGACGCGTCGGCTACGCGCAGACCGTCGATGCCGTGCACGCGGAGATGTGCGTCCACGACGGCCGCGCGATCGGATGCGGGTCCCATGCGGCACGTGCCAGCAGCGTGATAGATCGAATCGGCCTTCTGCCGGGCGAACGACGCCACATCCTGATGTGACACGCCCGGCTCGATCTCTTCGCCGCGCAGATGATCGTAGGCGCGCGACTCTCCGAGACGCCGCACAAGCGCAACACCTTCGACCAGCACCTCGACATCGTGTGGATCGCTCAGATAGTTCACACGAATGCGCGGTGCGGCGACGGGATCGGCCGCCGTCAACGTCACCGTGCCGCGCGACCGCGGCTTGAGATGTGAGACCGTGATCGTCACGAAGTCATCAGGCTGATCGAGACCACGACCGACGATCACCTGCAGGTCGTCCTCTTCGCGCGATGACGAGGTGAACAAACCCGCGACAACCGTCGAACCAGGCAGTTTCGTCTTGCCTTTCCAGCGAACAGACAGCTTCAAGTGGTCCTGCAGGTTGGCGCCAACACCAGGGAGATCGAAGACGAGGGGAATGCCATGTGTCCGCAGGTCGTCGGCGGGACCGATCCCCGATCGCATCAACAGCGTGGGCGTGCCGATCGCGCCCGCACACACCACGATTTCCCGCCTGGCACGAACCTCTTCGCGACGAGCGTCGCGGAGATACTCGACGCCGACGACTCGCTGCCGATCGAGCAGCAGGCGTGTCGCGTGCGCCGATGACCGGACCTCGACGTTCGGCCGCTGAAGCGCGGGTGCGAGAAATGCCGCCGCGGTGCTGTGGCGTTGCCCATGGAGAATGTTCTTCGGGAGAAATCCGGCGACGCCTTGAGGGTCGGGACCGTTGTAGTCGTGCCGCGGATTGACGCCGAATCCCAGGTCGCCAGCCGCGCGCAGGAATGTCAGATGACTCTCGTGTGGATCGTCGCCCTGAACGATCGAGAGCTGCCGATCGCGCGCGAAGAACGGCGTCAGTTCGTCGTAGCTCCACCCGGGATTGCCCGACGCGTGCCACGCGTCGAAGCACGATCGGCTGCCGCGAATGTGCACCATCGCGTTGATGGCGCTCGAGCCGCCGTGCGCTTTGCCGCGAGGGACGGCGATGCGTCGTCCATCGAGGCAAGGCTCGGGCTCGGTCGCGAAGCCCCAGTCGTACGACGAACCCATGAGAGACACCCAGCGGCCGGGTGCGAGCACGCTCGGGTCGTGCTCACCGGACACACCGGCTTCGAGCACGAGAATGCGAATCGAGGGATCGAGCGAAAGGCGATGAACGAGCGCGCAGCCTGAGGATCCTGCGCCGACGACGACGTAGTCGGGATCAGTCAAATATCTTCTCGGCCGCGCCCTCGAGCGTGATGAAGCCGAGCAGACATCCGCTGCTGCCGTCGCGCAGCTGATGACAGCGCACGCCGATCGTCGAGCCGACCTTGATCATGTCCTTCGTCCACCCGCGGCGCTCAACCTGGATGACGCTGGCGCCTTCGAGCGCCCACATCGTCGGCTCACCCTTCTCGTCCTTCACCTCGAGATAGATCCAGGTGTGCGGGTTGATCCAGTGCACTTCCTTCACGACGCCCCTGAGCGTCGTGTACTCGGTCATCTTGTAGTTGCCGTGCGAGTGATGTGCGGCAAGCGTTGATGTCAGTGCAAGGAGCAGAAGTAGGGTGGGTCCTGTTCTGCGGACCCGCCGGGCAATCATCTTCATCGGGGTTGCTCCGGTCCAAACGCGTTCTTAATCGGCGTCAGGCGGTTGTAGTAGATGGTGGGATACCGCACTTTCTTTCCGGCCGCATCGAGGAAGCCGAGCGACTGCTGGAACAGCCCTGGCGGCGGCGCCTTTGCCGGAACCGTCGCTTCGAGGATGTAGAGCCGGCTCTCGTGCAGGTAGATGCCGGCGAAGGTGCGCGATTGATCGGGGTTAGTCATCTGCAATTGATGACCCGAGACCAGATCGATGTAGTGGAAGGCGTCATAGGTCACCTTCACGCCGGGCCGCTGCCGGAACTTCGTCGCGGCGTAGGCAATCGACGCCTGCACGTCCACCTGCCAGTAGATCGGAAGACTGTCGGCTTCTGTGTGATTGGTGCGCGCCGCGTGGATGCGCTCGGCGTCGGTGTAGTCGATGACCGTCACCGAATACCGGCTGCCGCTCTGCTCGACCGAATACACCCGCCCCGGAAACACCGCCCCATACTCGGACGGCCATTTGATCTCTTCCACCTTCGGCTGGCCGGGGAAATTGACCTCGAACCGGTCGATCCGATTTGAGTAGGTCGACCACTCCTGGGCTTGGAGGGTGGCAGCCACCAGCAAAACGGTTATTCCCGCGATAATTCCGGGACGCGCCATAAGTCTCCTTTCACAGCACGACATACTGCCAGAATCCGGCGGCCCGTGCGCAGCCGTTCTTTCTCTCACCGTTTCAGCAACTTAACCTGGGCCCGGGCGAAACGGATCACGACCGTCGCGGCGTATTCACCCCCAAGAAAAGGACCTTGACTCTATTGGCGCAGCCGCCACAATCAACGGACGGGGGAGATCTGTGAATTCGAGACTATTGGTAGGCGGGTGTCTGGCGGTCTGGTCCGTTGCGCTGATTGCGGCCCAATCCGGGCCAGCGACCCCATCACCGAAGCCTGCCGCCGCGCCGGCGGCTCAGGCCAAGCCCGCACCACCACAGCCACGAACCGTTGCAGCCGTCACGTCCTCGTCGCCAGGGATCGATCAGGCCGGCGTCC
>Ga0065712_10068437_pt1 | contig 10641 bp, 12 predicted proteins | sample MisRhiReplicate1_FD_59099 | JGI IMG/M metagenome (GOLD analysis project Ga0065712, IMG submission 59099) | Miscanthus rhizosphere microbial communities from Kellogg Biological Station, MSU, sample Rhizosphere Soil Replicate 1: eDNA_1 v3... | ecosystem: Host-associated > Plants > Roots >...
CGTGGTCGGCAGCCAGGTGATAGTCACGCCCGGCGCTGCCGGTGCCGCGGTGGTGGCTTATGACGCGAAGTCCGGCAAGCTCGCCTGGAAAGCCGGCGATGACCCAGCCGGCTATTCGTCCCCTGCGCTGCTCAATGTCGGTGGCAAGGAGCAAGTCGTTGTCTTCACCGGTGCTTCGGCCATCGGTCTGACACCCGGCACCGGCGAGCTGCTTTGGCGCTATCCGTATGAAACAGATTTCAACTGCAATATCGCCACACCCCTGGCGGTGGATGGCCGCGTTTTCGTCTCCTGCGGCGAGAACCACGGGTGCGTGCTGCTGGATGTCACCGGCAAAGAGCCGGCGGTCGTTTGGGAGTCCCAAGGAACCAAGAGCATTCTCAAAAACGAGTGGCAAACCGCCATCCAGGCCAATGGGCACCTTTTCGGCTTCAATAACGTTGGCAGCGCCGGCCCGGTCACGCACCTGGCCTGCATCGACATCAAGGGAAATCCAGTCTGGCAGAAAGCCCGCTTCGGCAAAGGAAACCTGATTGCCGCCGACGGCAAGCTCTTTTTGTCGACGATGAAAGGAGAGCTCGTTGTCCTCGCCGCCACGTCGAAAGGGTACGAAGAACTCGGGCGAAAAGTCGTCCTTGGCACGACGCGGCAGGCGCCGGCGCTATCGAATGGGTTCTTGTACCTGCGGGATGACAAAGAGATTGTCTGCCTGGACGTGCGGTAAGAAGAAGTTTTCAGTTTTCAGTGTTCAGTTTTCAGCGTGCTCGATGCTTGCGAACTGAAAACTGAACACTGAAAGCTGCCGTTCCTACATCTTTCCCAGCCCCAGAAACTTGAGAAACGTCGCCGCGGCCCGCGAAACCCTCTCGCCGCGGCGAAGCAGCACGCCGCTGAAGATGGGGCGAACTTGTTTGCCGAGGCTGCGGGCTTCCACCTGGCGTCCGCGGGTGACTTCGCCCGAGTCGTGAAGCGGGACGATGCCGATCCCCAGGCCGGCTTCCACCATGCGGACGATGAGGTCGGTGTTGGTCGCTTCCAGTTCCACATGCGGGACGAGCCCCAAATGCTGAAAGGCTTCCACCACGTGCTGCCGGCCGGTAGAGCCCCGCTCATAGAAAATGAGCGGCTGCTTTTGCAAGTCGGCCAGCCGGAGTCGGCGGCGCTGCAAGAGAGGGTGGCCTGGTGGAGCGATGACGGACCAATCCATGGCGAATAGATGGTGGTATTCCAGGTCGGGCGACGATTCATACGGAGCCGCCACGCCGAAGTGGAATTCCAAGGAGCCGCGGAGCGCTTCTTCGATTTCCAGCTCGGTTCGCGCACTGAGTCGCACGTGGATGTGCGGGAACTCGGCATGGAAGCGGCTGACGACGTCGATGAGGGCGTAGGCGATGAGGTACTGGCTGGCGATGACGTCCACTTCCTGAGCCGCTTCCTCGGCCACGAACAAATCGCGCAGCTCCTTGGCCCGCTCCAGAAAAGCAATCGCATGCGGCAGCAGGCGCTTTCCCTGCGCAGTGAGTGGCGTCGTCTTCCGCATCCCGCGGCTCTTGCGATACAGCTCGACTCCGAGTCGCTCTTCCAGCGAAATCAGCCGGCTGCGAATTCCCTGCTCGCTGATGAACAGCGTTTCCGCAGCCGTGCGAAGGCTCCCCTGGCGGGCGAGCTCAACGAAGGCGGCGAGCTGGTCGGTGGAGAGAGAGGGGAGGGAGGGAGCGGACATGGGATTCAGTAGGAGGTAGGCGTAGGCAGTAGAAAAACAACAATTACCAACATGAATTAGTCTATTAACAATTTTTCCGGTTATCAACGGCGCGGTTTAATTCAGCGTAGCCGGGGGATACATCCTTCCATTCGCTCACGCCCTTCGAGGAGACACGACCATGCGACGAAGATACTTACTGACGCTGCTGGCGGCGCTCGGCGCGGCCACGATGTTCACGCCCCAGTCCCCATCACTGGGGAAAGGAAACGACGGCCTGGTCGTACATGAATGGGGGACCTTCACCACGCTCCAGAACGACGATGGCCGCGAGCTTTCCGGCATCAATATCGACGACGAGCCGGTGCCGAAATTCGTGCATGATGTGAACCCGGCCTTGCTTGCTTCGCCGGTCCTCACCAGCACGCACTGGGAATACAAAATGAAGGGGGCCCCGCGGGCCCATCCGCTGGTGACGATGCGGCTGGAGACGCCGGTCATTTACTTCTACCCGCCGAAAGGCGCGACCGAGCCGTTCCCCGTCGACGTGAACGTCAAATTCCGCGGCGGCTGGCTGACGCAGTTCTATCCGCACGCCGTCTTCAATGATCCGCAAATGGAAACCGGCTCGTTCGATTTCGGTAATCTCACGCCGGAGACTGTCGGCACCCTGACCTGGAGCGATCTGCGGGTTGGCACCAAGGCCACAGGGCCGGAAACCGACGAGCGGGTCTGGCTCGCTCCGCGGAAAGTCGGTGCTGCCAGCGTGACAAACACGGACGGCGAAAGCGAGAAATACTTGTTCTATCGGGGCGTGGGCAACCTCAAGGCGCCGCTCCGCATCATGATGGACCGCAACAATCACAAGCTCAGCGTCTTCGGCAATTTCGGCCCGGTGTTGCTCGGCAAGGAAACCGCCAAGGTCCCGCCACTGTGGGTCACGCAGGTGCGGCACGACGGCGCGATGGCCTATCGCCGGATCGACGGCTTCACGGTCAGTGGCGACCAGAAGCAGGTTCTGGGCAAGGGAAGCTGCCAGTTCGCAGCCGCCGACTTCAGCCGCCAGAACCGCCCCAAGTTGGAAGCGGAAATGCACGCCGCCCTGGTAGAAGACGGCCTGTTTGCCGACGAAGCAACGGCTCTGCTCTCCACCTGGCAGTGGTCGTACTTCGAAAGCGCCGGCCTCCGCGTCTTCTACCTGGTCCCGCGGCAATGGACCGACTTCTATCTCCCCCTCGCTATCTCCGGCCAGCCGCAGACGGAGCGGGTGATGGTGGGCCGCATCGAGCTGATCAGTGACGAGCAACGGGACCTGCTCGGCAAGCTCCGCAAGTCGGAAATCTCCAACGGCAGTTGGGTGGAGCAGCTCAAGAGCTCCCCCGCCCGCGACCGTTTCCTCGCCGGCCGGAGCGACTTCGGCGACCTGGGGATTCCGGTTCCCGCCGACTATCAGCTATACCTGAAGCTGGGCCGCTTCCGGAACGCCCTCGTCACCGCCGAAGAAGCCCGCCAACCAAGCCCGAACCTGACGAAGTTCATCAATACGTATGGGCTGCACCCGTTCCGGGTGGCGAAGCGATAGCCGGCAGCGCAGGGCTCACGCGGAGGGGGTGACAGCACTCTGACACCTCAAACCGAGAAGTGAGGACTCGAAGCCATGAAGAACCCAATTCTATTCACCGTCATTCTACTTGGGCTCGGAACTTTTGCCCAAGCGGCTGATCCAACCGACGCTCAATGGCAGAAGATGTTTGAGGTGATGTATGGCCTTCCCAAGTCGCCCAAAGACTCACAACTCGAGCGGCTTAAGTCACTGATCGACGAAGGCGCCGATGTGAATGCGGCCATCGGCTTCGATCGCCTGCTCCGGGTGGGTGAGACCCGGGCCGACCTCCGGGGCACCACATGGCCGCTCGACGTTGCCATACAGCAAGCACGAGTGGAGATGGTCAAGCTGCTGCTGGCCAAAGGAGCGAAGTTCCACGGGGGAGAATTGGCACTAGCCGCGCTGTCCGGAAACCAGGAAGAATCTCCGGCCATGATCACGGCCTTGCTTCAGGCGGGCGCCGATGTCAACTCGTGCAACGACAGGTTAGTGGGTGGTTTCAGCTTTACCGCGCTCTATGCGGCCAGCCACAAAGGAAACAGAGACTCGGTCAAACTCCTGCTGGCACAGCCCGGCGTCAAACTCGACGAAACCAATGATGGTGGCGATACCGCACTCATGGTGGCAGCGGAAGGCGGCCATGCGGAGATTGTCGAAATGCTGCTCAAGGCGGGCGCGAACGTCAATATCACGGACATCGGAGGCGAGACGGCGATTACTCGCGCACAGAAGACCCTCGCGAAGCAACAAGCCATTATTTCCAAGTTGCAAGCCGCTCCCAAGTGACGCCGAACCAGCCGCCGCGGCACGTGAACTTATTCGTCATCCTCGGCGTTCACACGCGCCATCGCAAATAAACAATTGACAATCGCACGACACACATACGACAAATTCAATCTCAACTTGAAGGAAGAAACTCGTCCCATGAAGTCAATACTCGCTTCTGTTCTTGCACTTCTTGTCTTTCTCCCAGCATCGGTTCGCGCCGCTTCCGATGCGGATGTCACCCTCTTGAAAGTTCAAAAGGTCGTCATCGAAGAAGCCGCGATCACGATTGTCGTTGCCGAGGCGAAGACACAAATCACCTTGATCCGGGACGATTACGACCCCAAATACACCGGGGACAACTGGCACGGAATGCCGGTCACGCGCGTTCAAGTTATTTCCAACAAAGCCACTTTCACGATCAAGCGGCCCGTGGAAGCCGCACCGGGTGGGACATCGGCAACCGCGTGGCAAGAATCTTTGAAGACGGCCAAAGATTTGCAGGATGGCAACGAAGTCGGTCGCATTGGTTTCTACGCCCCCGACATCGTCATCAAAGGGAACATGATTGACTCGATCACGGGGCCTGGATTTCTCTATCCGAAGAGAAAATGAATTGAAACCCTTGCCATGCGCTACAGCGAACCCTCTGAAGCGCATTGTTACAATCAAAAAGCCCTGGAAGCATGCTTCCAGGGCTTTGGTTTGGAGTGCGGTCGACAGGGCTTGAACCTGCACGAGATTGCTCCCGCCAGCCCCTCAAGCTGGTGCGTCTGCCAATTCCGCCACGACCGCGAATAGCCCCTTTTCAGGGGTAAGTCTAGTCTAGGACCTCCCCCGCCATCGTCAAGGGACCAGAAGTTGAGACACTCGTTTGGCCCGGCAAGTTCGCGCAACGATTCGTAATCTTTTGGGGCGCGGCAACCTCTTGAAGTGAGCGAATTGAAGCGAAATAATCGTCAACAGCGCCCGAGGTCATCGCCACTAAATTCCCTTTGTGTTCACCCCTGGGGAGCATCAAACCATGTCCCTGCATTCCACTGCCGGCCTTTTTGTTGTTCTTGCTGGACTCGTCGCTTCGGCGGCCCAGGCCGCTCCCGGAGACGAAAAGAAAACTGAGAAAAAGGGGAAGCCCGACTACAAGATCACGATTTTTGACGACGAGCACTTGAAGGGGAAAAGCCTCGTCGTTCGGCAAACTGTGGCTAACCTCAACGACTTGAAATTCAACGACAAATCGGAATCGATCAGCTGGAGCGTCGCTCCCGGCAAGGCGGCGATTCTCTGCGACGAAAAGAATTTCCAGCGGCCCGTATTGATGCTGGTGGGCGACGGGGCGGTCGAAGATTTGGGGAAAGAACAGCGCAATGCCCTGCACAGCATCAGCTCGATCCAGATCATCAATTGCGCGAAGGGGAAGTATCCCAAGGCAATCTCGAAGGATATCCCACGGCTGGGAACGGAAGAATGATTTTCTTTAGTGCCTGCTAGTGAGCTTCCTTGGCATGCAAGTCAGCATGCTCTTTCTCGTCATGCGGCCGATTGTCGAAGCCGCGGGTGGTGGCGAGCTCGATGGTGTCCACGAACTTGACGTTGGCGCACTCGTCGATTTCGTCCGTATGACACGCCTTATGGTCCGGAATGAAAAACCGGACCGGGCCGCCGGCCTTTTTCGAGAGTGGCTGGCCTTCGAGTCGGTAGATGACGATGGCCTTGTCGGTGACGGCGCTGAGCGGAATGCTGGCGTGGAAGTTGTCGGTCGTTGCATGCAGGTTGAGATATTTCGCTTCGGCCTTCGGCTTAACCAGAGCGAGGAGTCCCGCCAGCCGCACAGCGTCTCCTTTTCTTCCGGCGGCAATCTGGCTGACGTCCGCGATCTGCTGGCGCGGATCGACGGCCGAGAGGTCGGCAAAGGTGAGCTCGCTCGGATATTCCACATCGCCAATGATTTTGAGCAAAACTTCGTTCATACAAGCAAGATTATCGCTTTGGCGACGGCAGGGGAAGCGGCTGGGCGGTGCTCACGTCAATCCCCACGCCGCTGGCCTGAGCTGATAGCAGGCGGCTGATGGCGATAACGATGCGACTGGCCGCAACGTCGGGCGGAATGCCCCGGGCGTGGATGTTAGAAAGGAGGTTCCGCTGGGCATCGGTATGGTCAGTGCGGGGCTGAAAAGCGAGATAGGCGGATAGGCTCTCGCTCGTTGCCAAGCCGGGGCGTTCGCCGATGAGCAGCACCACGACCTGTGGCGAGAGCAACGCTCCGATTTCATTCAGGAGACCGACACGGCAGTAACGAACGGCAAAGGTTTGGCCCAGCGACCAGCCTTGCCTTTGGATCAAAACTTCGAGTGCCGGCAGCAGCATGGGAACCTGAGTTCTTACTGCCTGTGCGGATAGTCCGTCACCAATGACAAGTTGCACATCGCATGCCGCCGGGCAACGAGCGGCAATCTGCGATCTAGCTTCATCACTGAGCTTGCGTCCCAAGTCCGGCCGCAGCAGATACTTTTGTTTGTTAGTCGCCAGTGTCTGTACCTGAAAGAGCTTTCGTTCGGCTACAAATTCCGGACGGAAATCCCGCGGAATTTCTAATTCGGCCCGCACGGCATCCAGCGCAGCCGCGTGATCGGATCGTAATTCCAACTGTGTGCCCATTCCATAGCTTGTCCCTGCTCGCTCCACCAGGATCCGTGCCGGCGTCCGCGCACGAACCTGCTCAATCAGATCTACAGTCTGGGCGCTTTGGATTTCCTTAGTCATTAGACATTAGGGCTTAGTCATTATCTCTTCATCATTCGCAGCACCGGCTCCGCCAACTTGAGCAGCTCTCCGCCGCTCCTCCGTTCCAGCCACGCCGCAAATTCCGGCGCGGGGCGCAGGCCGAACAGCCGCCGCATGCTGGAGGCGTCGTGGTAGCTGGTGGACTGGTAGTTGAGCATCACGTCGTCGCTGCACGGCACTCCCATGAAGTAATTGCAGCCGGCGGCCGTAAGTAGGACCAATAAGTTGTCGGCGGAGTTCTGGTCGGCGGCGGCGTGGTTGGTGTAGCAGACGTCGCACCCCATCGGCAGACCGAGGAGCTTCCCCATGAAGTGGTCCTCGAGGCCGGCCCGGATAATCTGCCGTTCGTCCGCCAGGTATTCCGGGCCGATGAAGCCGACCACGCTGTTCACGAGAAACGGCTGGAATTGGCGGGCCATACCGTAGGCGCGAGCTTCGAGCGTGAGCTGATCGATGCCGTGATGAGCGTCGGCGGAGAGAGCACTTCCCTGACCGGTTTCAAAGTACATCAGGTTGTCGCCGATCCACGCCACATCGCGGCTATGGTGATGTTCCAGCACTTGCTGCCGCCCTTCTTCGAGCAGCGCGAGCGAGACGCCGAAGCTGGCGTTGGCAGCCTGGGTGCCGGCGACAGACTGAAAGAGCAGGTCAATAGGCGCGCCGCGCTTCATTGCCGCGAGCTGCGTGGTGATGTGGGCGAGGCAACAGTGCTGTGTGGGGATTTCGAGGGAGGTGATGAGCCGGTCCAGGCCGTGCAGGATCGCGGAAACGCGTTCCACCGAGTCCCCCGCCGGGTTGACGCCAATCACGGCATCCCCACAGCCGAACGTGAGGCCATCGATAGCGGAGAGGAGGATGCCGGCCACGTCGTCCGCCGGATGGTTCGGCTGGACGCGAATGGCGAGGACGCCTGGTTCCCCCACGGTGTTGCGGCAGCGGGTGATGTTGCGGATGGTGCTGGCGGCGAGAATCAGGTCCTTGTTGCTCATCAGCTTCGCCAGACCGGCGGCGATTTCCGGCGTGATGCCCCGCTGGAGCTTGGGAAGGGCATCACCGGCATAATCTCCTGCCAGCAGGCGGTCCCGGAACTGACCGAGCGTGAAGTTGCTTACTTCCGCGAAGGCCGCCTGGTCAAGCTGTTTCAGAATCAGGCGACTGACGTCATCGATTTCTGGGTCAATCAGCGGCTGCTCGACGATTTCGCGCAGCATCACTTCCGCGAGCGCCATCTTTGCCGCGACCCGCTGCCGCTCGGATGTCGCCGCAACGCCGGCGAGCTGGTCGCCGGACTTCTCCTCGTTCGCTTTGGCGAAGAGGTCCCGCAGGTCCGGAAAGACGAACCGCTCGCCGCGAAGAGTGGAGGAGTGGGGCATGCCGCTATCCTAACTTTACTTTCGCCCTCCCGCCATTTTGGTTGCTGCCGGCAATGATCGCAGCAAGGCCATGTGCCAGATGCCGAAAACGGGGCCCAGGGCGAGCAGCGACAAAGCCGCCGGCCAGCCGAGCTGCGATTGAATTGTAGGCACGGCGTAAATGGTGAGCGTGGTCAGCAGGAAGCCGGCGCAGGTCTGAATGGTGAGCGCCGTTCCGACATAGCGCGGGTCGCAAAGCTCCGAAATGGCCGTGCTGAACTGGGCGCTGTCAGCAACCACGGAAAAGCCCCAGACCAGGCAGACGACCGTCAGCCAGACCGGGCAGTCGAGAAGATGGCCGGCAATTAAGGCGCAACTGCCGGAAACAACCAGACTGGCAATGGTCGTCCAAGTTCGGCCGATACGATCCGCCCAAGCCCCCGCCAAAACACAGCCGAGGCCTCCAATCGCAATCGTCCCAAAGCCGGCGAGCGCGGCATCGCGCGGCAAAAAGCCCGCTTTCGCATAACTTTCCGCCAACAGCTTTGGCGCCCAGGCCCACATCGCGTAGAGTTCGAACATGTGACCGAGGTAACCGAAGTTGGCGCGGCGGACGGCTGGGTCCTGCCAGACACGGGCGAAATATTGCCAGTCAAACCGGGCTGCCGATCCCAGGTGCGGGCCGACCCGGGCGAAAAGAACCGCCAGAACTGCGGACAGACCCGCCAGGGCGGACGCAATTCCCATCACCCATCGCCAGTTGGTCGTCCCGAGGGCCAGGGCGTTGATGAGTTGCGGCGAAGCACTGCCTAAAGTCAGTGCTCCTACCAGGACGCCAATGGCCAGGCCGCGTCCACTCGCGAACCAGGTCGCCATGAGCTTCATGCCCGTCGGATAGACGCCAGCGAGCATGATCCCGGTGAACATTCGCAAGGCGATGACGAGCGCGAAACCGCCAACGGTCTTTCCCAGCTCATGGGAGACCGCCAGGGGAATAGCCAGATTCACAACCGCGCCAATCAGCGAGCAGACGGCCAAAAGAATTGTCGGTTTGATCCGGTCGCTAAGATTGAGCATGGCGCTTGCTAGAGCCCCGATGACGAAGCCGAGTTGCACGCTGATGGTCAGCCACGACACCGCGGTCGGGGAGAGAGACCATTCTTTTTCAAGCGCGCGGTTCACCGCGGAGGCGGAAAACCAAAGGGCCATTGCCAGCCATTGCACCACCGCCAGGACCACGAGTTGCCGCCATTTCATGGTGAATGGCTCGGCGAGGCGTTAAGAGGGCAGCTCGAAGACCGACTGCGTTTTGACAATGGCGTAGTCGTCGGGGAAGGTGTGAAAGGCCTGCACGCGGAGGCTTCGCTGCCGCTCTTCCACGCTGAGGAAGCTGATGGCGCCGAGGGCCATCCGGCCGCTGGAATCGAAAGTGTGGAGCAATCCTTCCCGCTCGCCGTCGCGTCCCAGTTCTTCCTGAAATGCCCAGAAAACTTCGGCTGGAACGGGCTCCAGGTGGAAGTTCATCTGGTAAATAATACCGCCGCGGGCCTCCACCTTGTCGCTCTTCTGCCCCTTGAGGCGATACGAGAGCAGCCGTCGTTTTTCCGGAAGCGGATGGGTGGCGGAGCAAGCGACTTCCGTCAGGGTCATTCCGCGGTGCTTCCAGGTGACGAGGTGGCCGGCACTGGTGATATCGAGCTTGGCCTCGTAATCGCCTCGCTTGATGGTGCGGGTCTTGTAGACCTGGAACAGCTCGGGGTGCAGCGCCCGCCCAAAGAGTTGAAACGCCAATTCCGCAACTTTGGGCCTGACAGAAAGCACGATGAGTAGTCCTGACCTACGCGTATGAAATTTCTTGAATGCCGCGAGGCCAGGCTTTCGATTGCCAGCCTGCCGATTGATTGTCGCTCAATCGTCCCCGCAACGACCGCATTATACGTTCGCTTCGCAGAGGCCACAAAGGCAGTTTCGTCAGAGAAATTATTCGGCAGAAATTGCCTCTTGACAGAAGCCGCCGGAGCTATCACATGGCGCGAAATGCGGAGAAAAAGCAGCTTGCGCGCAGCGAGGAACAAGTTGAGAAGTCGCTATTGCGTCTGTGCGGTGCTCCGCGCAGCCGGTAAATTGGTTGCTGTTGGCGTTACGGCTCGCTCGCGCTGCAGATTGAAAACGCGCATTTCGTTTCACGGATGCACCCTCCATCGTGTCCCAAAAAATCTTCTCCCATCGCCTGGCAAACGGCCTCACTCTGGTGGCCGAAGAAATGGATTGGCTGGAATCGGCAGCCTTCGCGCTACTGACGCCGTCCGGGTGCGCGTATGAGGCGCCAGCTCAGGCGGGGCTGGCGGCGCTGACTTGCGAGATGGTCGAGCGCGGGGCGGGGGAGCGGGATAGCCGGCAATTTGTGTCGGACCTGGAAAACCTGGGGGCGG
>Ga0065712_10068438_pt1 | contig 10637 bp, 6 predicted proteins | sample MisRhiReplicate1_FD_59099 | JGI IMG/M metagenome (GOLD analysis project Ga0065712, IMG submission 59099) | Miscanthus rhizosphere microbial communities from Kellogg Biological Station, MSU, sample Rhizosphere Soil Replicate 1: eDNA_1 v3... | ecosystem: Host-associated > Plants > Roots >...
GAGATCTGCTTCAGCCCGAAGTCGTAGGTCATGTTCAGCACGAACACCTGAAGCATGTCGGCGACGCCAATCAACGCGCCGAGGAGTGTCGTCTGCGCGAAGAGCAGGAGGATGCCCGAAGCCATCTCGGCGCCGCCCGTGAAGATCTGATACGGCGTTGACGATCCCACCCAGGTCCACAGCAAATCGGAAGTCGACAGATTGCCGATCGATTCCACGAGTGTCACGAGCGAGGGCGGTGGAAACTGCGTCGGGATGATCTTGGCCATCCCGTAATAGAACATCTGCGCGGCGAGCGCGAAGCGGATGAACAGGCGAAACCATGCGTGCCACGTGCGCTCGCGATCGCGGCGCGGCTGCAGCATCAGCCATACGGTGGTGATGAGGATGGCCAGCACCAGCAGCCAGGCGTTCTGAATCCAATGAAATGCGGTGTCGCCGCTGTTGCCGGTGAAGAGCAGTGGCGCGTGAAGGCCGAACACATGCTCGGCGAGCCATTCGGTGATCGTGCGCATCGGCGCGATGTTGCCGAGCGCCGGAAACGAGAACCACGGCGTGAGCAGCACGCCGCCGATGATCTGCGTCGCGAGCGAGTAGAGCGTGAAGTAAACGACGGAGAAGCGGAAGGCGATGCTTCCAGCGCGCGTCTGCATCGCCTTCGAAGTGGCTAATTGCCGCGGGGAGCTGGTTTCGAGAGGTACGCCTTGGACGCTGCTTCGTCCTTGATCGGCGTCACCTTGTCAGGATCGATTCGCACCATCAGGTAGTCGATGTGGTCGTCGATCTTCTGGAACCAGTGGCCGGTGCCGGCTGGAATCACTACGACGTCGCCAGGCTTGAGGTCGTAGCTCTTGCCGTTGCGGATGTCCGAGCCGTTGTTGCCTGGTCCGTTGAACTCGCGGACGGTCAACTGTGTTGCCGGGCGCCGCTGCCGGTTCGTGATGTCAGGGCCGAGCATCAGCGTCGCTGTGCCGTCGATGATGTGGTAGACCTCGCTGACCTGATCGTGTTCGGCGACGGAGTCGGGCGCGGGTTTGTCCAGCTTCCCACGATGCACCATCCCGATGCCGATGTGGGCCTTGCCGATCTCGATGTCACGCACCTGCTGATCGAGCAGGTTCTCGGCGAGCGCCTTCTTCGTGTAGGCCTGCAGCTCGCTCAGCGGGATGTAGTACCCGGGACACATGTTGCAAGTCGGCTGCGGGTCGGTCGGGTTGATCTTGGCTTGCGCGATGAGCCCGGCGACGGCAAGCGTCGTCCCACCAAGTCCGATCAATATGCTCCTCATGACCATCCTCACGGCGGGTCTACAGAACAAGACCCGCCCTACACGTTCGACCCGCCCTACGGGTGTTATTTCCGTGGCCAGGGTGGTCCCTGGACCTTCTTCGCGACCGGTCCGACGCCCTTGTACAAGAAGCGTTGCACGCGCGCGCCGGTGTACGTTTCGGTCGCGTAGAGATTGCCCTTCGAGTCGGTGTCGAGATTGTGAACGCCGAAGAATTGTCCGGGCTGCCGTCCACCGTCGCCGAAGGTGGTGACCACTTCGAGCGTGCTGCGCAGCACGACGTTGATGTGCTCGTTCACGCCGTTGGCCATATAGATGTAGGTCTGCTGCGGATCGCGAGAGAACGTCATGTCCCACACCGATCCGGAGCGCAGCGTGTCCTTCTCGAAGAACGCTTCCTTCACGAAGGTGCCGTCCTTGCGGAACACCTGTACGCGATCGTTGACGCGGTCGCAGACATACACCAGGCCATCCTTGGCGACGTTGGCGCAGTGCACGGTGTTGAAGTGCTTCGACACCGGCGCTTTCGGATCGTATTCGGGGACCTTGGTGTCGTCGGGCTTGTTGCCGTAGGCGCCCCAGTGCCGCTTGTACTTGCCGCTGTCGGCATCGAAGACGATCACGCGACGGTTGCCGTAGCCGTCGGCGACGTAGATCTCGTTGGCCTCAGGCTCGTGAAAGATCTTGGCGGCTCGCCACAGGTTCTCGACGTCGTTGCTGCCGTTGTGCACGCCGTGCTTGCCAATCTGCAGCAGGAACTTGCCGGCCTTGGTGAACTTGAGGATCTGTGTGTCGGTGTTGTCATTGCCGCCGATCCACACGTTACCCTTGTGATCGACGGTGATGCCGTGGTTGCTGACCGGCCACTCGTACCCGGCGCCGGGGCCGCCCCATGACGACACGAGGTTGCCGGCCTGATCGAACTCGAGCACCGGCGGCGCCACCTTGCAGCAGACGCCGATCGGCGGGTTCGTCTCAGCAGCTTTGAAGTTGTCCTCGACCGACTGCGGCCGATGAATCACCCAGACGTGATCCTGGTCGTCCACCGACAACCCGATCGTCGAGCCCATCACCCAGTGGTTGGGCAGCGGCTTCGGCCAGAACGGATCGACTTCGAAGATGGGTGCTTGCCCGCCCCGAGCGGACTCGGTGGGCTTGGCGGCGGCAGCAGTGTTGCCGCTGCTCTGGGCCGCGACGATCGCGGCGGCAGCGGCGGAGAACACGACCAGCGCGACGGAGAATGCACCTTTCATGGCGCGGACTCTACAGGATGAAGGGAATGCGATCAACCTGCCTTATGATTCCCGGCGCATGCACCGCCGCACGCTCCTGACTCGCGGAACACTGGCCCTGGGCTGCGCTGCTATGCCGTCAATCGCGCTGCGCGCGCAGACCGTCGGCTCGATCATGTCTACGCTCAGCGCCTACATGGCCGCGGCGAAGGACCGTTCGCTCCCGGCAGATGTCGCCGAGAAGGCCAGGCATCACATCCTCGATACGTTCGCGGCGATGGTCTCCGGCTCAGACCTTCCACCAGGCCGCGCTGCGCTGGCGCTGGCCCGCGCGCAGGCCGGCCGTCCCGTCGCGACCGTCGTCGCCTCGACTGTCGTGACTGGACCGATGGATGCCGCGCTCGTGAATGGCGTCCTCGCGCATTCCGACGAGACGGACGATTCGCATGGGCCGTCGCAGTCGCATCCCGGAGCCTCGATCGTGCCGACGGCGCTTGCGCTTGGCGAGGATCTCGGCGTCAGCGGCGAGCGATTTCTTCGCGCCGTCACTCTGGGCTATGACATCGGCCCGCGCTTCACGATGGCACTCGGCGGAGTGACCTTCAGAGACGAAAGCCGACGGAGCACGCATGCGTTCGCGGGGACCTTCGGATCGGCAGCGGCGGCTGGTTGCGTCGCGGGCCTCACCGCGCAACAGATGCGTTGGCTGATCGATTACGCCTCACAGCAGGCGGGCGGCTACGCGATCTGGGGTCGTGACACGGATCACATCGAGAAGGGCTTCGTCTTCGGCGGCATGCCGGCGCGAAACGGCGTGACCGCCGCGCTTGTGGTCCGTGCTGGATGGAATGGCGTGGACGATGTGCTGTCGGGTGATGACAACTTCTTTCAGGTGAATGCGCCGAAGGGAAATCCGAACGTGTTGGTCGATCGCCTCGGCGAGCGCTTCGAGGTCGTCAACACTGATATCAAGAAGTGGACGGTTGGCACTCCGATTCAAGCGCCGCTCGACGCGATCGACAACATACGTCGCAAGCGGCCCTTCGAAGCGGATCAGGTGAAGTCAGTCACGGTGAGGCTGGCGCCAAGCGTCGGATCGGTCGTCGATAACCGTGACATCCCCGACATCTGCCTGCAGCACATGGTCGCGGTGATGCTCATCGACAAGACGGCGTCGTTTGATGCGGCGCATGACAAGCCGCGCATGCAGGACGCCGCCGTGCTTCGGCAGCGCAGCAAGGTTCGCTACGTGCCGGACGCGTCGCTCAGTGCATTGCTCCCGGCACGCATCGCCATCGTCGAGATCGCGTTTGTCGATGGCTCGAGGCTGATCGATCGCGTGGAAGCCGTACGCGGCACGGTGCGCAATCCGATGACGCGCGCCGAGGTCGTCGACAAGGCGCGCGATCTGATCGCGCCGGTGCTTGGTGCGGCGACCGCTCAGACGCTGATCGACACGCTGCTCGCGATCGAAGGGGTGCGGGATCTTCGGACCCTTCGACCCTTGCTGCAGAAGGCGTAACCACGAAGGCACGAAGTGTGTGCTTCGTGGCTAGGGTTGGTTCTTTCGACGACCGCTCCCAGGTTCCGCCATCTTGCGGTGCTGCTCGGCCAGCATCTCCGCCGGCGTGACGTTGGCAACCGTCGTCATCACCTTGTTCTTCCAGCCGCTGACGACGTCCGCATCGCCTTTCATCATCGCGTCGAACCCGTCCTTGGCGACGTCAGCGGGGTCGTCTTTCTGATCCTGCCCGACTTTCGTATCGGTCAAACCGGCGCGCTCGAAGAATTCGGTTTCGGTCGCTCCCGGCATCAAACAGGTCACGGTGACGCCGCTGTCCTTCAGTTCTGCACGCAGTGCGTACGAGAACGAATCGATGAAGGCCTTGGTACCGTTGTAGACCGCGTGATACGTGCCGGGCATGAAGCCGGCAACCGAGCCGGTGATGAGGATCTTGCCGGCGCCGCGCTCGCGCATCTTCCACGCGATCCGATGAATGAGATAGATAGTGCCGGTGATGTTGGTATCGATGACGTGCTGGATCTCCTCGAAGTCCTGATCGAGGAACGCCTGACCGAGGCCGTGCCCAGCGTTGGCGAGGAGTGCATCGACGGTGCGATCACCAATTGTCCGCACCAGCGTATCGACGCCCGGTCGCGTCGCGAGGTCGACGACGGCGGTCTCGATGTTGGCGCCCAGGCTGCGAAATGTCTCAGCGGCCTGCTCGAGCCGCTCATCGGCGGCGAGAATGAGATCGAATCCGTTTGTGGCGCAGAGTTTGGCCAGCTCGTAACCGATGCCGCTCGACGCACCGGTGACGACGGCGAGCGGCCGAGCGCGGGTGTGTGCCTGTGGGGAAGTCATCCCACAGGGCGCAGCAAACGATATGCCTAGGAGGAGAGTGCTCCCGGCTGTGGTGCGGAGCGCAGCACCTCGGCGATGGCGCGCGCGAACTCGCCGGTGTCGAGCGGCTTTGGACAATGGGCGTTATACCCAGCGGTCAGCGCGCGATCGCGATCTTCGCGCCGCGCGTAGGCGGTGACGGCGATCGCCGGAGTCAGCGCGGCTTGGTCGTGCAGCGTCCGTATGCGCTCGATCAGATCGTAACCGTCGAGATCAGGCATCGCGATGTCGGCCACCAACAAGTCGAATCTGGTGGACAACAGATCCTCCAACGCAACCCGAGCCGATGAACATTCCCGCACCGTGGCTCCCCACTGACACAGCAAACGCACTAGCAAGTTACGGGAGTCGTCGAGATCGTCCACGACGAGCACGTGATAACCGGAGAGATCGGTTGCCGCTTCCTCAAACGCCTGGAGCCGTTCGATCGCGGTGACGCCGGCGATCGGCAGGCGAATGCGGAACGTCGTGCCGCGGCCATCGCCTTCGCTGTGCGCGGTGATATCGCCACCCTGCAGTTCAACGAGATGACGCGCGATGGCCAGGCCGAGACCGAGGCCACCGTGCCGACGCGTCGATCGACTGTCGCCCTGACGGAAGCGGTCGAAGATATGGGGCAGCAGTGCTGGCTCGATGCCGACGCCAGAGTCCTCGACCTCGATCGCCAGGCGAGGGCCGCTCACCTGGCAGCGGACTGACACCGTGCCGTGCTCCGGCGTGAACTTGATTGCATTCGCGATCACGTTGCTGAGAATCTGCTGCAGACGCTGTGGGTCACCCTCGATGGCCGGCAGATGGTCGGGGATCTCGCGCACGACCTCGATCTGTTTGAGCGACGCTGTCGGCATCAGTCCGTTCAATGTGGTTTCGACGAGCGTGGCCACGTCGAGCGCCTGCCGCTCGACGGTGAGCTTGCCGGAGATGATCCGCGAGACGTCGAGAATGTCTTCAATCAGTTGCGCCTGCAGCTTCGCGTTGCGCCGAATGATGTCGATCGCATGGCGGACGCGATCAGGCGAGGCGACGTCGCGCTCGAGCATCTGAATCCAACCGATGATGGCGTTGAGCGGCGTGCGCAGCTCATGGGACAGCGTGGCGAGGAACTGATCCTTGAGCTCGTTGGCCTCGTGCGCGTCAGCAAGTCGTGCGAACTCGGCCTCCTTCCGCCGCGTCACCGCCATGCAGATGCCGGTCATGCGCACCGGTTGGCCGTGTTCGTACTCGACGCGTCCTTTGCTCTCGACCCACCGGACGCGACCATCACCGCCGACCACGCGGTACTCGATGTCGTAGGGCTTGCCGCCGTCGATCGCCCATCGAATCGCGGTCAGCACGCGGTCGCGATCGTCGGGGTGAATGATGTGCTCGTAGGACTCGAACCGCTGGTCGAATGCGCCGGGATCGTAGCCGTGAATCCGTTGCAGGCTGTCCGACCAGCTGACGATCCGGGTGCTGAGATCGAGCTCCCACGTGCCCATCGCTGCGGCGCGGAGCGCGAATCGCAGCCGCTCCTCGTTCAGCCGCGCCCGCTCTTCGGCGTCGATTCGCGCCAGCGCGAATGCCACCTCGGCGGCGATGACTTCCGCGAGCTGCTGTTCGTCGTCGCTGACGTGATGCGGCGTCTCGAAATACAGCATGAACGTGCCGATCACCCGGCCTGCATTCACGAGCGGAATGAAGACAAGCGCCGCGATCCGTTCTGCCGCAAATACCGCGCGATACGTCTCGAACGAACGGTCCTTGACCACGTCGGCGACCACGATCGTCTGCGCGTCGATGGTGTCGGGTGTCCACGGCGAGTGCCCCTCGACGGCCGTGCGGTAGGCGTCCGACAAACCGCGCCAGGCCTTGAAGCGCATGACGCCGTCCGAGTCGAAGAGCAGCACCGAGGCGCGACTGACACCCAACGCCTGCGATAACACATCGAGCGCTGCGGCATAGATATCTTCAGGCGACGCAGCCTGGCTGAGTGCGCGAGAGAGCGAGAGACATGCGCCGATGGGCGATGAACCCACTGTGGACATAACCGTCGTGCAGGTCGACCAGACGTATGGACGTTCGGGGGTTGGTGACCTATGGACGATTGCATCGCCCGCGGGGGAGGGCAATTAGGCGAAACCCGTACACGAAGATAGGTGGTAGCTGGTTATCAGGGTTCTTTCAGCCATCCGTGGAGGATTGCGTATCGTACGACGTCGATGCGGCCGCGCAATTTCAGTTTGCGCATCGCGTTCGCCTTGTGCACCTCGACAGTTTTAATCGTGATGCCCAGGGCTTCGGCGATTTCCTTGTTACTGTGGCCGACGGCCATCATGCGAAGGACCTGCTTTTCACGCTCGCTCACCGACGGCGGGCGCCGGGTGCCGCCGACCGTACTGTCAGTCGTCGACCGTGCGTCGCGGGCGCGCAGTTGCGCATCGAGATACGAGCCGCCAACGGCGGCGACGCGCACCGCATCGAGCAGCTCACGCGACGGGCTCTGTTTGAGCACATAGGCCGACGCGCCGGCTTTCCTCAGCTCATCCACGAATGGCGCATCGTCGTGGCGGGTGAGGGCTACGATTGACGTTTCAGGGTGGCTTTGCTTGATCGCCTGCGTCGCCTGGAGTCCATTCATCTCCGGCATCGACAAGTCCATGACGACGACCTGTGGGCGATATCGTTCGTTGAACTCCACTGCGGTTCGGCCGTCGGAGGCTTCCGCAACGACCTCCATGTCCGCTTGGGAGTCGAGCAGGAGGCGCAAGCCCTCCCGCACGGTTTCATGATCCTCGACAAGCAACACACGAATCATCGATCAGTCCTGTGCGCCGCTATGGTTGCCGGGATATCTCACAAAAATCGACGTGCCGTCTCCGGGCTTCGATTCGATTTGGAAATCGGCGCCGATCAGCGCGGCACGTTCGCGCATGCCGAGCATGCCGACACCGCGATCTCGCACGGAGGAGTCTGACGGATCGAACCCGATGCCGTCGTCCTCGACCACCAGCAGCACCGAGTCATCGTGGCTCTCGAGCATGACGTCCACGCGACTGGCGTGCGCGTGCTTGGCCACATTCGTCATCGCCTCCTGAGCGATGCGATAGAAGGCGACTTCACCTTCGTGCGTCAGACGCCCGGTCGGGAACGAGTCGCACTTGCACGCGACTTCGATCCCGTAATGCTCGGCCCACTCCCGTGCATATCGAGGCAGGGCCATGCCGAGCCCGAGATGATCGAGCACCGCCGGACGCAGTTCCCACGACAGGAACCCCACGTCGGTGTCGATCATGGACGTCAGCTCCAGCGCGCGGTCCACCTGTTCGAGCGGCTCCCGCTTCTGCGCCAAATGCTCGTGGACCCGCTCGAGCGAAAGCCGGAGGGCGGTCAAACGCTGTCCGAGCTGATCGTGGAGGTTACGGGCGATGCGCCCGCGTTCGTCTTCCTGTGCGGTAACCACCTTGCGCAGCAGGTTGACGACGTGTTTTTGCGCCGACTGCTGCTCGACGACGGCCGTCTCCAGATCCCGTGTCCGCTCAGCGACCCGTTCATCGAGCCTGATATGCGACTCGCGGAGCGCATCGGCGGCTTGCTGCTGCACCGTCAGGTCTCGCGCGATTCTGACAAAACCTGACTCGGCCCCTCTGACCAGACGCGTCGTGATACCGCTGGCGTAGAAGCGAGTGCCGTTGGCGCGCACCAGATAACGCTCATCGACTGTGCGGCCCTCCCGCTGGGCGCGCTCGAGCTCGATCGCCGGTACGCCGGACTCGCGATCCTCGGCCGTGAACAGCACCGCGAACGGACGTCCGACGATCTGCTCGGTGCGAAACCCGAATACACGCTCGGCGCCGACGCTCCAGGAATCGATGACGCCATCGCTCAACATCGTGAAGATCGCGTAATCGGTCACGCTGTCGAGGAGCAATCGCAAGCGCTCTTCGCTCACCGCGATGGCCCGTTCCGCCGCTCGCTTGTCCGTGATGTCCTGGAGCATCAGCACGACGCCGTCGATGCGATCGTCGGACGTCCGGTACGGCCGGATGCGCATCAGGTACCAACAGTTGTCAGTGGTCATCACCTCGCGATCGATCGGATGAAGCTGATCGAGGACGGTCCGCAGGTCGCTGTCGAGGCCCTTGTAGACAAGACGGCTGGTGAGATCGGAAAGCGGGCGCCCGACATCGGTGCGCAAGACGTTGAAGATGTCCTGGGCGCGCGGCGTGGTCAGCTTCAGACGTAGCGCGCGATCGAGGAAGATCGTCGCGACATCGGTGGAGTTGATCAGGTTCTGGAAGTCGTTGTTGCTCAGCCGGAGCTCTTCGATCTTGATCTTCAGCTCTTGATTGACCGTCGTGAGTTCTTCGTTAACCGACTGGATTTCCTCTTTGCTGGTTTCGAGTTCTTCAGCCGACGAACGCAGCTCCTCGTTCATCGCCTGGTGTTCTTCCGACGATGCCTGAGCCTCTTCAACTTGCGCCTCGTACTGCTCGATCGTGGTGCGCAGCTGCGCCTTGACTCGCGCCAGCTCCTCTTCCAGCTGGCGTGCCATCGGGTCAGGAGTCGTGTCGAGTGCGCGCACGTCGCGTCCCGAACCGTCGCCCTCGGCGCCATCGTGATCGGCAAACAGAATCAAGAAGAACCCGCGCGCCGGGTCGTCGTCACGCAGGACCGGCCGGACGATGACATCGACGCGGCGCGTCACGCCGCCAATGGCTAGCGGGATGTTCTTGGCTTCGACGCTGCTGCGCTCTTTCACCGCCTGGAAGAGCGCGGCGCGCAACTCCACGCGCAGCTCCGGCCGTACGAGCTTCAGCACATCGCGTGACGGCTCGCCCGCCGATATCTGCAGATAGGTCGCCGCTCTCGGCGAGATGTGGACGACGGCGTTGTCCTCGGTGACGATCAGCGACGGCGGTGCGTACTCCTCGAGGAGACGATGATGGGCATCGATTGGTGCGAACCGCTCAACCGGCCTGGTCTCGGCCGAGCGCATCAGCGCTGGCCGTGTTGGCGTGACCCTCGGCGCTTCGGGCACCGCGGCGCGGCTGGTGACGGTGCGGCTCTGGTAGAGATGGGCTGTGCGGTCGAATGGAGCGAAGAGATCGCCGGATCCGTCCGGTGACTCAGACGGTCCGAGCATGAGCAGTCCTGATGGTCGCAGCGCGAAATGGAACGTTTCGAAGATCCGCTCCTGGGCGGCGCGGTTCAGGTAAATCAGGAGATTGCGGCAGGAGACGAAATCGAGATGCGAGAACGGTGGATCCTTGATGACGTTGTGATGCGCGAACAGCATCATTTCCCGAAGCTCGCGCTTGACACGGTACCCACTGGCCTCATGGTGGAAGAAACGCTCCAGGCGCTTCTCGGGTACATCCACGAGATCGGCGCCGGTGTAGAAGCCGTCGCGGGCCGCGGTGATTGCGTCTTCATCGAGATCGGTGGCGAACACCTGCACATTCGGGGGCTCGATCATGCCGTCGAGATATTCCGAGAGCAGCATGCCGATCGAGTACGCCTCCTCTCCGGTGGCGCACCCCGGAACCCAGATGCGGACTTGATCATCCAGACCTTTGTTCTCGAACAGCCGGGGCAAGACCTTCTGTTCGAGGACGGCGAATGCCTCGGGGTCGCGGAAGAAGTGCGTGACGCTGATCAGCAAGTCTTTCATCAGCAACACGGCTTCCTGCGGCTGCTCGCGGATCAGCCGCAGATACGCATTCAGCGTCGGCGC
>Ga0065712_10068440_pt1 | contig 10629 bp, 8 predicted proteins | sample MisRhiReplicate1_FD_59099 | JGI IMG/M metagenome (GOLD analysis project Ga0065712, IMG submission 59099) | Miscanthus rhizosphere microbial communities from Kellogg Biological Station, MSU, sample Rhizosphere Soil Replicate 1: eDNA_1 v3... | ecosystem: Host-associated > Plants > Roots >...
GTATAGCGGTCGATCGTGTCGAGGTGATCGGAAATCCCCGTGTAGGGGTAGTGGAGCAGCTCGCCGTGCAGCGTGCCCGTCGGCCCGTTCAGCCGGACCGACTCGTGGACGCGCACGCGATCCCATTGGCCGGCGCGCCGGTCGTACAGCCGCAGCTGCCAGTCGGGCCACCAGTCGGTGCAGCGGATCCATCGTCCAAGGTAGTTCGCGACACGCGGGACGCGAAAGCCGCGTGCGGAGGGCTCCGTGCCGAGCGTGTGCGCGATCTCGTCGCCGAGCGCCAGGCTCACGCGCTCGTCGGCGTCGAGAGAAAGCACCCAGTCGTTGCGCGCCAGGCCGGCCGCGTGGTTCTTCTGGTCCGAATAGCCGCTCCAGGCCCTCACCTCGACGCGCGTCGCGTGCTCGCGAGCGATGGACACGGTCTCGTCGGTGCTCCCGGAGTCGACGACGATCCGCTCGTCGGCCCAGGCGACCGATTCGAGCGCCGCGCGGATGTGAGCGGCTTCGTTGCGGGTGATGACGGTGACCGACACCAGCGGCACAGGCGAGACTGTAGCAGAGCTGTGGACTGCGGACCACAGGCCGGCGGGCTACGGGAAGTACGTAGGGCCCAGCTTTAGCTGGGCCATCGGGCGATGGCCGAACTGAAGTTCGGCCCTACGTACGTCGTGCTTTTACGGTCCGACCGTGCCGCTGAGGGCGCCAGCGGTTCCGGCGGTGACCGCGCCACCGAGCGTCGTGCTGGTGCCGCCCACGGGGGAGACGCCGCCGCCGCTGACGGGCGCGACCTGCACGGTCTCGTAGTCGACCTGCGACTTGTTGTAGTCGAGCACCGCACGCAGCTCGTTGCTCCGCGCCTGCGAGAGATCGCGCTGCGCCTGGAACACCTCGAAGCTGGTCGACATGCCTGCCGCGAACTTCTTTTCCTCGGCCTCGAGCCGCCGCTCGGCCAGCACGCGGGCGGCCTTGGTGGCGTCCACGCGCTTCGAGTTGGCGAGCAGCGTCCGCGCCGAGTCACGGACCTGCTGCGCCACCTGCAGCTCGAGGTCGCGCAGACTGATGTCGATCTGCTGCTTCTCGACCTTCGCGCGGCCGTAAGAAGCGTCCGCGATGCTGTTGCCGATCGGGTAGTTGACGTTGAGCGCGAACTGCCACGTGGGGAACTTGGCACCCAGCACGTCCTTCATCATGTCCCAGTACCCCTTCTCGGCCGTTCCGATGATGGGTGGGGGGAAGCCATCGCCGCCACGGATCAACTGCGTGCCGCCGAGACCGGTGCTGTTGTAGGCGAACTGCAGGTTGAGGCCGGGCAGCGTCTGGTTCTTGAAGTACTTCAGGTTGTAGTCGGTGATGTCCATCCGCTTGCGCGCCGCGATGAGGTCGGTCCGCTCCTGTATCGCGCGCGACGTGGCGCCGGCCAGGTCCACGGCCTGCAGCTGGAACGGCGCCGTGTCGGTCGGCTTGAGGTTCATCGACCAGAAGTCGGGCGTCCTCGGATCGAAGATCAGCGTGCGCAGCCCGTCCTCGGACTGGCCGATGGACGCCTCCGCCAGGATCACCGCCTCTTCGCGGCTGGCCACTTCGGATTCAGCCTGGACGATGTCGATGGGCGCCAGCGTGCCGATTTCGACGCGCGATCTGGTGTTGCGGAGCGACTCCTGCGCGAGGTCGAGCGACTCCTTGGCGACGGCCAGCGAGTTGATCGAGAAGACGTAGTCCCAGTAGGCGTTCTTGACGGAACGCGTCGTGAGCGCCACGGCTTGCCGCAGCCCTACGTCAGCGATCTCGCGGTTCTTCTTCGCCTGGTAGACCTGCTGTCGGACGGTGTCGAACTTGAAGTTCCGGAGCAGCGGCTGGCTCACCTGCACGTCGACGTTGCCGCTCAGCTGCGGGTTGAAACTGCTGAAAATGTTGTTGCTGTCGAAGCGGGAGCTGTCCCACGAGACGGTCGCGTTGGTGCCGTACGTGAAGAGTTTCTGCAGCTGCGCGTTGCCGCCGAAGTTCGTGCTCGTGATCGTGTCCTCGCCGCCCGACAGGAAGCTGCTCGGCGGCTGATCCTGGTGGCGGTAGTTCACGGCGCCGCCGAAGATCGGCGTGTAGGTCGCCAGCGCCTGCGCGATCGTGTAATCCTGCAGCTCAGGATTGAGGCGCTCGACCTGGATGCCCAGGTTCTGCTGCAGCGCCAGCTGCACGGCTTCGTCGATCGAGAGCGGCCGGGCGGGCCCGGTGCTCTCAATGGCCTGCTGGGTCGCGGCCGTGGCCGGTGCGGCCGGCGGCGTCTGAGGCTGCGGCGGCAGCGGCTGTTGCTGTGCGAACGTAGTGCTTGCGGCGCCCAGGAGCATCGCGGCGGCCAAGAGGGCGCGCGCGCCAGGGCGGGGCAGAAGGTGCATGGGACGGTGCTCCAAATGTGAGAACGGCGTAGACCCGGGTATCGGCAGACTTTCCCCGGCACGGCCGGGAGGTCATGGTGGAATAGACGGATGACCTGCTGCGGGAGTTTCCGAGGCCGTCGGCGATTGTATACTAGCCCTTCCCCCACCCGGCGATCGGTCCCGCAATCGGGCGCCGTTCGTGCCGATTTCGGGACTCTCCGCCTGTGACCCACGACGAGCTCCTGCATCTGTTCCGCCAGTCCGGCGCTCTGCTCGAAGGCCACTTCCGTCTGTCGTCGGGTCTGCACAGCCCCGGGTACATGCAGTCCGCGCTCGTGCTCCAGCATCCGCGCGACGCGGCGACGCTCGGTGAAGCGCTCGGCCCCGCGCTCCAGGGCTACGGCGCGACGGCCGTCCTCTCTCCCGCACTCGGCGGCATCGTCATCGGCCATGAGGTGGCGCGCGCGCTTGGGGTACGCGCGATTTTCGCCGAGCGGCAGGACAGCCGGCTGACTTTGCGGCGTGGCTTCACGTTGAGCCCCGAGGACAAGGTGATCGTGGTGGAGGACGTCGTCACAACGGGACTCTCGACGCGCGAAACGATCGAGGTCGCGCGTGCGGCAGGCGCCACCGTCGTGGCCGCGGCCGCGATCGTCGATCGCAGCGGTGACTCGACAGACCTCGGCGTGCCTTTCCACGCGCTGTTGCGCATCAACCTGCCCACGTACGATCCGGCGGCGTGTCCGCTCTGCGCGCAAGGCGTGCCGGTCGTGAAGCCGGGGTCGAGGAACTGACGATAACCGTGCTGCAGTGCCGCAGTGCAGCGTGCAGTTGTAGCTGCGTGCAGTCGTAGGGCCGAACTTTAGTTCGGCCATGACAGCAACCCGTAATCCGAAGCCTGTAGTCCGGAGTTCGTTTGCGCACGCTCAAGCTGACGATCCAGTACGACGGGACTGAGCTGGCCGGGTGGCAGCGCCAGAAGACCGGCGACTCGGTGCAGGGGCTGCTCGAGGACGCGCTCTCGCGCATCGACGGCGCGCACGTCACGGTGCACGGCGCGGGACGGACCGACGCCGGCGTGCACGCGATGGCGCAGGTGGCGAGCGCCGCGGTGCAGACTGCTCACGACCCGGCGACGATTGCCCGCGCGCTGAACGCCCAGTTGCCCCCCGCGGTTCGCGTCACCGGTATTGAGGAGGCGCCGCCAGATTTTCACGCGCGCTTCTCGGCGCGCGGCAAGACATACCGGTACCTGACCCTCGAGGGCGAAATCGCCAGTCCCTTCCTGTGTCGCTACGCCCATCGAGTCCCGGGACCCCTCGACGTCGTCGCGATGCGCGAGGCGGTCGGCGCGTTTCGTGGGACACACGACTTCAGCGCCTTCCAGTCCACCGGCAGCACCGTGGCGCACGCCATGCGGACCGTGACGCACGCCGACGTCAGCGTCTGGGAGCCGGGGCAGCCGCCGCCGGCCCCGCCGGTTTCGGAGTCCGCGGTCGCGGGCGCCCGCCTGGTGGTGTTCGAGGTAACGGCCGACGGATTCCTCCGGCACATGGTGCGCGCCATGGCAGGCACGCTCCTGGACGTCGGCCTGCGGCGTTGCTCGGCCTCCAACGTTTCCGCCATCCGCGACGGCCTCGCGCGCGCCGACGCGGGGGCCACCGCGCCGGCCCGCGGGCTCTGGCTGGTGTCGGTCGACTACTGCTAATATTGCGGTTTGGTTTTCTGTTGAGGCCCTGATGTCGCTAGACCAGCTGCTCGCGTGGTTGCCGTCCGGCTCGCCCGAAGAGGCGCTGGCCAGGCAGGTGAACTTCGAACAGCTGCCCGCACACGTCGCGATCATCATGGACGGCAATGGCCGCTGGGCGGCCAGACGCCACCTGCCCCGCGTCGAAGGCCACCGCGCCGGCATCAACTCGGTCCGCGATGTCGTCGAAGCCTCGGCCCGGCTCGGCTTCGACGTGCTCACCATCTACGCGTTCTCGATGGAGAACTGGAAGCGGCCCGAAGCCGAAGTGAGCACGCTCATGGCGCTGCTCAAGCGTTACCTGCGGCTCGAGCTCGGGACGCTCCTCAAGAACAACATCCGCTTCCGCGTGATCGGGCGGCCGCAGGAGCTGGCCACCGACATCCAGGACGAGCTCGCCGACGCCGTCGAGCGGACGTCGAGAAACACCGGCCTGCTCTTCAACATCGCGCTCAACTACGGCGGCCGCGCCGAGATCGTCGATGCCGCGCGCCGGCTGATCGCCGCGGGCGTCGGCGAAAGCGAGCTCGACGAGAAGCGGTTCAGCGATTTTCTGTACACCGCTGGCCAGCCCGATCCCGACCTGCTGATCCGCACGAGCGGCGAGATGCGCGTCAGCAACTTCCTGCTCTGGCAGATTGCCTACGCCGAGATCTGGGTCACCGACACGCTATGGCCCGACTTCCGCGCGTCGCACCTGCTGCAGGCCATCCTCGAGTATCAGAAGCGCGATCGCCGCTACGGCGGCCTCAACCCCTCGCGCGTCGCGACGGTCAGGTGACGCGTGTTCTGAGCGGCGTCGTGCTGCTGGCGGTCGTCGGCAGCATCAGTTGGCTTGCGCCGCCCGAAGGGCTCGTCGCGCTGGCGGCGCTCGTCGCCGTCCTCGCGTTCTTCGAGCTGGCGACGTTGTGCGAGGGGCTCGGCGCCCCGATTCCGCGGCTGCCTGGCGCGGCACTGACGCTTGCCGTGACGGTGAGCGCGGCCTGGCCCGGGAAGACGCTCGAGCCGGTGCTCGTGGCGGCCATCGTGATCGCCGCGGGCGCCGCTGTTGGTGCCGGCGCCCCTGATCGCGGCCGGCTCGCCGCCACGGCCGCCACCGTCTTCGCGCCGCTCTACCTCGGGCTTCCGCTTGGCGGGCTGGCATCGATCCGCTGGACCGATGGTCGCGAGGCTGCAATCCTCGTCGTGCTTGCGGTTGTCGCAAGCGACACCTCGCAGTACTACGCGGGCCGGTTGTTCGGCCGCCGGTTGCTCGCTCCCGTCATCAGCCCCAAGAAGACGATTGAAGGCGCCGTCGGCGGCTTCATCGGCGGCTCGCTGCTGATGGTGGCGCTGGGCGCGTGGTGGCTGCCGGGCGTGCCGGCGCCCGCCCGCGCGCTGCTCGGCCTGGCGATCGTCGGCCTCGGCATCATCGGCGACCTGTTCGAGTCGATGCTGAAGCGCGCCGCGGCCGTGAAGGACAGCTCAAGCCTGATCCCGGGCCACGGTGGCGTGCTCGACCGCATCGACGCGCTCCTGCTCGCGGCGCCCGTCTACGTGGTGGTCCTCAAGTGCGGGCCCTGGCGGACGGCATGAAGCGGCTCGCCATCCTCGGTTCGACCGGCTCGATCGGCCGCAGCGCGCTGGCCGTCGTCGACGCCCACCCGACACGCCTGTCGGTGGTCGGACTTGCCGCGGGCCGACGGGCCGAGGATCTGGCCGCACAGATCGTCCGCTACCGCCCGTCGATCGCGGCCCTCACGAGCGACGACGATCTGCCGGCGCTCCGCGAGGCCGCATCGAAAGCCGCCACCATCACGACATCCGGCCCGGATGGGCTCATCGCCGTCGCTACGCATCCAGACGTCGACATCGTGCTCTGCGCTTCGTCGGGCACGGCCGCGCTCGAGGCCGTGCTCGCCGCGATCGCGGCCGGCAAGCGCATCGCGCTCGCCAACAAGGAAGTCCTCGTGATGGCCGGCGCGCTGGTGACGAAAGCCGCCCGCGCGCGCGGCGTGCCGCTGCTGCCGGTCGACAGCGAGCACAACGCGATCCACCAGTGCCTGCACGGCCGTCCGCCGGATCAGGTGACGCGCCTGATTCTCACGGCCTCGGGGGGCCCTTTCCGCACGTGGCCGGCCGCGAAGCTGGAGCATGCCACGCCCGAAGACGCGCTGCGGCATCCCACATGGCAGATGGGCCGCAAGATCACGATCGACTCGGCCACGCTCATGAACAAGGGGCTCGAGGTGATCGAGGCGCACTGGCTGTTCGACGTGCCGGCCGACCGGATCGAGGTGCTGATCCACCCGCAGTCGATCGTCCACTCGATGGTGGAGCTGAAGGACGGCTCGACCATCGCGCAGCTCGGCGTCACGGACATGCGGCTGCCCATCCAGTACGCCTTCTCGTACCCCGACCGCTGGGACGCGGCGATTCCCACGCTCGATCTGACCCGCAGCGCCGCGCTCGAGTTCGCGTCGCCCGATCTCGACCGTTTTCCGTGCCTTCGCCTGGCCTACCAGGCCCTGAATGTCGGCGGGACGATGATGGTGGCGCTGAATGCTGCCAATGAAGTGGCCGTGGACGCCTTTCTGGCCGGCCGCCTGCCGTTTCCCGCGATTTCGCGCGTCATCGATGGGACGATGGCGGCACACGATGTGCAAGATCCTGCTACCGTTGAGATCGTGCGGGCAGCCGACCAGTGGGCCCGCGAGCATGCTCGCACTTTGGCAGGCGAGCTGGAACTGAAAGTGTGAGGTCCTGACCGAGTGACAACGATCCTGGCTTTCGCTTTTGTCATCGGGGTGCTGGTTTTCGTCCACGAGCTGGGCCACTTCCTGGCGGCCCGTCGCGTGGGCATCCGCGTGCTGACGTTCTCCATCGGCTTCGGCCCCCGGATCTTCGGCTTCACACGCGGCGGCACCGACTACTGCATCAGCGCCGTACCGCTCGGCGGGTTCGTCAAGATGGCCGGCGAGACGACAGACTCGACCGACGCGCCGCCCACCGGCCAGGCCGACGAGTTCCTGTCCAAGACCAAATGGGAGCGCTTCCAGGTCCTCATCATGGGGCCCGTGATGAACCTGGCGCTCGCCGTGATCGTGCTGGCTTTCGTCCTCTACCAGGGCGCCGACGTCCCGGCCTATCGCGACATGCCCCCGATCATCGGTGGCATCGAGAAGTCGTCGCCGGCCGCCAAGGCGGGGTTGCTGAAAGGCGATCGGATCCTGCGCGTGGACGACCGCGAGGTGACGACCTGGGATCAGCTGCTGCTGACCATCGCGGGCAAGGCGCGTCGCGAGGTGACACTGCTCGTCATGCGCGGCGGCGAGTCGCGGCCCATCGAAGTCGTCCCCGCAGCGCTCGGCAAGTACGAGGTCGGCGACATCGGCGTGTACCCGAACACGCACCCGCACGTGCGCGGCGTCAACCCCGGCGACCCGGCCGAGAAGGCCGGCGTGAAGACCGGCGACGTCGTCATACAGGTGAACGACCGCACCATCAACTTCGCGCGTCAGTTGTCCGAAGAGATCAGCAGGAACGCCGACAAGCCGACCGTCGTCCACGTCCTGCGCGACGGCCGCCCAGTGGACATCCACGTGACCCCGGTCAAGCGCGGCGCACTCGGGATGATCGGGATCCAGATTGGCGACGAGGTCAAGAAGGTCGAGCCGGGGCCGCTCGAAGCCGTGAAGATGAGCGTCGAGCAGAACTGGGAGAACGCCGGGCTGATCTTCCGGACGCTCATTGGTCTCTTCACCGGCGAGACCTCGCCAAAGCAGCTGATGGGCCCGGTCGGCATCGCGCAGCTCTCGGGCGAGTCAGCACAGAACGGGTTCGTCCCGCTCCTCGGGCTCATGGCCTCGATCAGCCTGAACCTCGGCCTGCTCAACCTGATGCCGATTCCCGTCCTCGACGGCGGGCACATCCTGATCCTGCTGCTCGAAGGCGTTTCGCGGCGTCAGTTCAGCAACCGCATGAAGGAGCGCATGCTCATCGCGGGCTTCGTGCTGCTGATGCTGCTGATGGTGACCGTGATCTACAATGACCTCGCGCGCATTCAGTGGGTCGAGCACCTGATGTTCTGGCGCTAGCCAAACGGGGTCGGGATACGTTTCAGAATTCGCAATCGCTGAGTTCGCCGGATCGCCAATTCTGAAACGTATCCCGACCCCGTTTTTCTTTCCCGAGCTCCCTGTCCCCCTGGAGGCGTGTGTGATGCAGCGTGTGCTGATCGGCCTTGCCTTGGCGCTCTTCGTGATCGCCCCTGTCACCCGTGGCTCGGCGCAACCCAATTCATCTCTCACTGAGACCGACATCCAGCGGCTGCAAACCGCGGTCGCCGACGCCCGCGCCGACGTCGACCGCGCGCGGGCCCGCGACCAGCAGCTGGCGGCGTCGCTGTCGAAGGAGCTCGACAATCTGGCTGACGAGGTGACCTACCTTGCCGTCAAGCTGCGCAAGGAGCAGCAGGTGCCGCGGTCGGAGGGCACGGATCTGCGCGACCGGATCGACGACGTGCGCACACGCGCGCGCGGCGACTCGACGCCGCCGGCTGCCGCCGCCGTTTCGGACGAGATCCCGGTCGGGACCGAGATCGACGTGAGGCTTCTGGATCCGCTCAGCTCTGGCCGCAACCAGGTCGAAGACCGCTTCCGCGCCACGACGATCGTCGACTTGAGGATGGGCGATCGGAACCTGATTCCCGCCGGCTCGGAGATGCGTGGCGTCATCATGTCGCTCGAGAAAGCCGGCCGGGTCGACCGCAAGGGCAACATGACGCTCGCCTTCGATCAGATCACGGTGGATGGCACGCGTTACGCGATGCACGGCACGGTGACAAAGGCGTTCGAGGGCGAGATGAAGGGCGAGGTGGGCAAGCTTGGCGTCGGCGCGGCCGCGGGTGCCATCATCGGCGGGATCATCGGGGGCGCGAAAGGCGCGGTGGCCGGAGTACTGATTGGCGGGGGAGGCGTCGCCGCTGCCACGCCTGGCAGTGAGGCGGAGCTGGCGCCGGGCACGATCCTGCGTGTCAGGCTCGATCAACCGCCGCCGGTCACGCCTCGCTAGGTCGAGGCGGTGGCCTTCACGGCATAGTGATCGGCCAGCGCCTGGACCAGCGCGCCGATCGTGAATTCCGACGGCATGACGGTGACCGGGATGCCCAGCCGCGTTGCGGCCTCCGCTGTCACCGGTCCGCACACCGCGACCACGGTCTGCTGGAGCAAGTCCGCGGCCTGCTCTGCGCCGAAGGTGTGCGCGAAGTTGCGGACGCTGGCGGCGCTCGTGAACGTGACCGCGTCGATCTGCCGATCGAGCAGCATTCGATAAATATCGGGGTCGTTGACCGGATCGATCTCGGGCGGCAGCGTCCGATAGGCAACCACAGCGTCCACCTGCGCCCCGGCCTCGGACAGCGTCTGGCTCAGAAGCTCGCGGCCGACGTCGGCCATCGGGAGCAGGAACTTGCGGCCCTTCAGCGGGCCCGCGCGCTCGAGAGCGTCCACCACACCTTCCGCCCGGAAATCGGCGGGCACCAGGTCCGCCCGCACGCCGTAGCGCAGCAGCCGGTCGCGCGTCGACGGGCCCACCGCGCACAGGCTGACGCCCTTCAGCGCCCGGACGTCACCGCCGCGATACAGCCGCTGCATGAACTGATCGACGGCGTTCGCGCTGGTGAAGACGATCCACGCGTACTCGTCGACGGCCTGCACCGCGCGATCGAGCGGCGCCCAGTCCTCGGGCGCGGCAATCCGGATCATCGGCGCCTCGACGGCGTCGGCGCCCAGCGCCGACAGCCGATCCGACAGATCCGCGGCATCTTCCTTCGGCCGCGTCACGACGATGCGCTTGCCGAAGAGCGGCCGATCGTCGAACCAGCGCAGATGCTGCCGCAGGGCGGCGACGCGTCCGACGACGAGGATCGCCGGACGAGTGGGGCGCGTGGCCCTGGTCAGTTCGGCCAGCTCGCCGAGCGTGCCGTCGATCGTCTGCTGTCCCGGCAGCGTGCCCTCGTAGATCACCGCCGCCGGATCGCTCTTGGCCCGCCCATGGGAGAGCAGCGAGTCCAGGATCGCCGGCAGTTGTCTGGTGCCCGCGTAGCAGACGATGGTGCCCTTGAGCTTTGCGAGGCTCGCCCAGTCCACCTGCGGCGCCGTCTGGCTCTCGTCCTCGTGCCCGCGCACGAGCGTGACCGTGTCGCCGCCGCCGGGATACGTGATCGGCACGCCAGCGTAGCTGGGGATTCCGATCGCCGCCGGGATGCCGGGCACCACCTCGAAGGGCACGCCCTGCTCGTGCAGGAACAGCGCCTCTTCGCCACCGCGATCGAACACGAACGGATCCCCCCACTTCAGCCGCGCGACAATACGGCCTTCGCGCGCCTTCTCAGCGAGCAGGTAGCAGATGGCTTCCTGCGCCATGGCCTGCGGCGCCGCCGTGCCGACGTCGATGCGTTCCGCGTGCTCCGGCGCGTACTTCAGCAGGCGCGGGTGTACGAGATGGTCGTAGAGCACCACTTCGGCGGCG
>Ga0065712_10068441_pt1 | contig 10623 bp, 8 predicted proteins | sample MisRhiReplicate1_FD_59099 | JGI IMG/M metagenome (GOLD analysis project Ga0065712, IMG submission 59099) | Miscanthus rhizosphere microbial communities from Kellogg Biological Station, MSU, sample Rhizosphere Soil Replicate 1: eDNA_1 v3... | ecosystem: Host-associated > Plants > Roots >...
TTTGTGTTCCAGTCGTTCCAACTGCTCGACAGCCTCAATGCGCTGGAGAACGTCATGCTGCCGCTGGAGCTGGATGGCCGCAAGGACGCCCGCGAACGCGCCAGACACCTGCTGGAGCGCGTGGGCCTCGGCCAGCGCCTGACCCACTCCCCACGCCAGCTTTCCGGGGGCGAACAGCAACGGGTAGCGATTGCCCGCGCCTTTGCCGCCGAACCGGACGTGCTGTTTGCCGATGAGCCCACCGGCAACCTCGACAGCCACACCGGCGAGCGCATCAGCGACCTGCTGTTCGAGCTCAATAAAGAAAGCGGCACGACCCTGGTGCTGGTTACCCATGACGAGCGCCTGGCTCATCGTTGCCGACGCCTGATCCGCCTTGAAGCCGGCCTGATGGTCGCCCCCCTGGAGCCTTGATGGCACGTTTGCCGCTGTTGCGCCTGTTCAGCCTTGCCCTGCGCCAATTACTGCGTGATGCCCGCGCCGGCGAATTGCGTGTGTTGTTCTTCGCCCTGTTGGTGGCCGTGGCCGCCAGCACCGCCATCGGTTATTTCGGCGCCCGCCTCAACGGCGCCATGCTGTTGCGCGCCACGGAGTTCCTCGGCGCCGACCTGGTACTCGAAGGCAGCTCACCAGCACGCCCCGAACAAATCAGATCCGGGACCGAACTGGGCCTGGATCACGCCCGTGTGGTTGAGTTTTCCAGCGTCATTGCCACCGATAATGGTATCCAGCTCTCCAGCATCAAGGCGGTCAACGAGCAGTATCCGCTACGCGGTCAACTCAAGAGCGCAGCAGCCCCCTTTGGGGACGAAATCCCGGGCGGCGGACCGAAACCCGGTGAAGCCTGGGTCGAGTCGCGGCTGCTGACGGCACTGGACCTGAACGTCGGCGACACTATCGATGTGGGTATGAAGACCTTGCGCCTGGCACGCGTACTGACCTACGAGCCGGATCGCGCCGGCAACTTCTATAGCCTGACGCCCAGGGTGATGATCAACCTGGCGGACCTGGACGCCACCGGCGTAGTCCAGCCAGGCAGTCGCGTCAGCTACCGCGAGTTGTGGCGTGGCCCGCAGGCCAGCACCGCGCTGCAAACCTATCGTGACCTGATCAAGCCGGGGCTCGCTGCCAACCAGCGTCTTCAGGATTCACGGGACGGCAACCAGCAGATCGGCGGCGCCCTGGGCAAAGCCGAGCGCTACCTGAACATGGCCAGCCTGGTGGCCGTGCTGTTGGCCGGCGTCGCCGTGGCCCTGTCGGCCAACCGCTTTGCCACCCGCCGTTTCGACGCCAGTGCGTTGCTACGTTGCCTTGGGTTATCGCGACTCGAGGCCATGTTGCTGTTCAGCCTGCAATTGAGCGTACTGGGGTTGCTGGCGAGCCTGGCCGGCGCCCTGCTCGGTTGGCTGGCACAGTTTGGCCTGTTCTATTTCCTGCACGACCTGTTGCCGGCGGATGTTCCGCCTGGTGGACTGTTGCCGGCCATTGCCGGGATCGGCACCGGGCTGGTTGCTCTCGCGGGATTCGCGCTGCCACCGTTGGCCGCCCTCGGTCGCGTGCCGCCGCTGCGAGTGCTGAGGCGCGACCTGCTGCCTATCCCGTCCAGCACCTGGATGGTCTACGGCGCCGCGTTGTTCGCCCTGGGCCTGATCATGTGGCGCCTGAGCCTCGACCTGGTGCTGACCTTCGCCCTGCTGGGCGGCGGCGTGGTCGCCGCGCTGGTTCTGGGGGGCTTGCTTCTGCTGCTGTTGCAAAGCCTGCGACGCCTGTTGGCCCGGGCGTCCCTGCCGTGGCGCCTGGGCCTGGGCCAATTGCTGCGCCACCCGCTGGCGGCGGCGGGCCAGTCCCTGGCGTTCGGCCTGATCCTGTTGTCCATGGGCTTGATCGCCCTGCTGCGTGGCGAATTGCTGGACACCTGGCAAAACCAGCTGCCCAAGGACGCCCCCAACTATTTCGCCCTGAATATCCTGCCGGCCGATAAGGACGCCTTTGGTGCCCGCCTGCTGGAAGTGCAGGCGCAATCCGCGCCGCTGTACCCGGTCGTGCCAGGTCGGTTGATCAGTATCAATGGCGAGCCGGTACAGGAAATAGTCAGCAAGGACTCCAGCGGTGACCGAGCCGTACAACGCGACTTGAGCCTGACCTGGGCCGCCGACCTGCCGCCGGGCAATACCCTGACCGAAGGCTCATGGTGGTCGCAACACCCCCCCGATGGAATGCCCGGAGTCTCGGTAGAAGCCAAGGTCGCGCAGAGCCTCAAGCTCAAGTTGAACGATCACCTGGTGTTCACCATCGCCGGGGAAAACCGTGAGGCGCGGGTTGCCAGCCTGCGAACCATCAACTGGGATAACTTCCAGCCGAACTTCTTCATGATTTTCCAACCGGGAACCTTGACGGACCTGCCGGCCACCTACCTGACCAGCTTCTACCTCGCGCCAGGGCATGATCAGCAGATCGTTGATCTGTCCCGCGCCTTCCCGGCGGTGACCATCCTGCAGGTCGAGGCGCTGCTGGAGCAACTGCGCAGCATCCTCGCCCAAGTGACACTGGCGGTGGAGTACGTGTTGTTGTTTGTGCTGGCCGCTGGGATGGCGGTGCTGTTCTCCGGCCTGCAAGCCACCTTGGATGAGCGTATTCGCCAAGGTGCACTGCTCCGGGCACTGGGCGCGGAGCGCAAGCTGCTGGTCAAGGCGCGGCGCATCGAGTTTGGCTTGCTGGGCGCAGTCAGCGGCTTGCTGGCGGCACTGGGTACCGAGTTGGTGACGTGGGTGCTGTACCGCTATGCCTTCGACCTGGCCTGGCAACCGCACCCCTGGCTGTTGCTGCTGCCTGTGATCGGCGCCGCATTGATCGGCGGTGCCGGGGTGTTCGGCACGCGCCGTGCGCTGAATGCCAGCCCGCTGACGGTTTTGCGCGAGGGCTGAGCGGTCCATGACCCGCCTGCCTCACGGGGGGCGGGTCAATGTCGCTTACTTCACGTACTCGATAGCGGTGATCCACCAGCACACCTCACCTCCCGGGGTCTGCACAATGGCCTCATCGTCGACTTCCTTGCGCAGCAGCGCACGGGCCATTGGTGAATCGATGGAGATATAGTCCATCCGATCATAAATCTCGTCATAGCCGACGATACGAAAACGCTTGGTCTCGCCCTGTTCGTTTTCAATCTCGACCCAGGCGCCGAAAAACACCTTCCCTTCCTGCTCGGGCATGTACTCCACCACACGCATGTCTTCCAGGCGCTTGCGCAAGTAACGCACCCGCCGGTCGATTTCGCGCAGCAGCTTCTTGTTGTACTGGTAGTCGGCGTTCTCGCTGCGATCCCCCAGGGAAGCAGCCCATGTCACCTTGCGCGTGGTATCCGGGCGCTTTTCGCGCCACAGGTAATCCAACTCTTTCTTCAGCGCTTCATGACCTTCTTTGGTTATCAGCTTGGTACTCAAACGCATGCATCCCCAGGCAATGTCCATAGGTACCGATAAGGCAGGAAATCACATCCAGGCGTCGGTTCGCTGGCGCTGATGATAAATGAACCCAGGAAAGTAGCCAGGCCTGTCTAGCTATCCAACGTCTGATCCAGTTCAAGCAGCACGCCCCGCAAGCTCTGGCGTAAACTCGAGACTTGCGAGGTCATCACCTTCAGGGCTTCGGTCCGCTGACTGACTGCCAGGGACTGGTCATGCAGTTGAGCGGTGCGCTGCTCCAGATCCCGGACCCTTTCATCCAACTGGGTTTGCTCCTGCTGCAAGCGGGCCTGCCATTGATCAAGCGCGGTTTCCCTCTCCGACGCAGCGAGTTTCTGTTGGGCCAGCTCCTGAGCAACACGAGCCAGGTTGGTCAGCGTACTGCCTACTTCAAACAAGTGGTCGTCGTCCGCGGGCGCCGAAAGCTTCGGCTGCGCCGGGGCGCTTGGCTCATTCAGGACAACAGGTACATCCTGGACAATGGCCACAGGCGCGTCGACCAACATCTGCCGGGGCTCTTCTACGACAGGTTCAGGTACGGGAAGCGGAGTAGGCTCGGGTGGATTCGCCCCCCTGACAGATGAACTCATTTTCGATGAGAAACGAATGGAAGGCACAATTAATGAAGCACTTTCGATTGCCGGCAGCACCGGCGCAGACATTCCCAGGGAGATCACTTTCATCACCAGGGCCTTCTTGATGATCACCGAATGATGCTCTTCGGGCCTCGCAGGCGGCAGCTTGCAGCCTTTTAAATCGATAAAATGATAAGGCACCTGAGTTTCGGTAACACCCGCTTTAGTGCCTGCCGCCGCCGAGGTGAGAATTTGCTTGAAAACATGCATTGCCACATGCAGGTCCTCCTTGGACTCCACTCCCCCCAGAAAATACCGATCAAGTTTTTTGCGCAAGGCGGCGACATACACCCTGGAACTCGCCGGCTCAACCTCTTCATCCAAGCTATAAACAAGAAAGTTGGAGGCAATCTGGCCTACAGCAAACCCACAGAGCAATGCACCGTTAACCGGAGCATCTTGACCATCGCGTTCAAGAACAAGGGTACGTAGAAGCATCATGGTGATCGGGCCTCATTACAAAATTCGAAAAGTCTCTATAACCTTCAGACCATCACTCAATAATTAAAGGTTAAAAACACAAAACAATTGTTTCAGCGACGTGCCTAGCGCGCACGTAGGACTTTTCCTATTAATGCTGAGCGGCGTTCCCAAAAACAGATATTGCTCGTACCCTTTTCAAACTCTCCCTCCACGACCACACCACGCTAAATGATCGAAATCATCAACCTGACAAAACATTTAAACAATAAGAAAATAATCAGCGATTTTTCATTCAGCGCAAACAAACAGGAATGCCTGGGACTATTCGGAGAAAATCCTACAGTTAAAACGGCCCTTCTCGACGTAATATCGGGCTCGACCACGCCTTCCAGCGGGCATATAAACATCCAAGGCTTCAATACTAAAGCCCATCCATTAAGAGCAAAAAAACTTATCGGCTACCAACTTCACAGATGCGTCAGTCATCCTACGATGTCGGTTAAAGAATTCCTTGACTACATCGCGGCCATTCGCGGACTGCGCGGCACCGAAAAACGCGCACAGGTGGACTATGCCGCTACGCAACTGGAGTTGTTGCCGGTGCTCAACGCTCCCCTCGAGGCTCTCTCCATCGGTTTGAAGCGCAAAGTCACCATTGCCCAGGCCATCCTGCACACCCCTGCCTTGCTATTACTGGATGAACCGACCGAGGGGCTGGCACCTGATCAGAAATACAAATTCAGGAGCCTCATCCAGTCATTGACGCAAGACATGACCGTGATCGTCGCTTCCCGACACTGCGATGAATTATCCGAACTCTGTACGCGCGCCCTGGTTATCGCAGGTGATCGCCTGGTGGCCGATACGCCCATGCCAGATCTGCAACGCGACTCTCGCCATTTCCAGGCGGTCACCCTCGCCGCAGATGCCCCCTTGGACCTGCTGGCTCTCGCCGTACTGCCGGGGGTAGCAGGCATCGAAGAACATCGGCATGCACCCGGCACGGTGACCGTCCTGGCCATGCCGGGGCACACCATCTACCCCCATATCAATACGCTCATTGCCAATCGTCGCTGGAAAATCAACTCACTGAGCCTGGAGCCTGGTCGCCTCAGCGACGTAGTTCATTATCTGAGCCGAGAGACCCCCCTTTGAAACTGCTGCCCGTCATATTCAAGCGTCAACTCGTCCACTATGCCGGTACACCCGGCACCTATCTGAGCATTGCCATTTTTTCAGTACTGTCCGTGGCATTGGGGTTGCACATGAGCGCCTGGCCAGAACAGGACAGCAGTCACTTGCAGGTTTTCTTCCAGCTACACCCCTGGCTCTATTTATTGCTGATTCCAGTACTGGCGGCACAACTCTGGTCGGACGAGTCCAATGCCGGTTTTCTCGACCTGATGAAAACATTACCCATCACCACGTTTGAATGGGTTATCGGCAAATTTCTAGCAGCCTGGGTCGTGGCGGCCACAGCCCTGATATTGACCTTCCCTCTCGTGATCATTGCCAACTACCTGGGAGTGGCGGACAACAGCGTTATTGCCTCGCAATTTATATCGAGCTGGCTGCTGGCGGGCAGTTATCTAGCCGTCGGCTGTTTTATTTTCACACTGGTGCGGCAACGCACTGCCCTTTTCATACTGACTGTGGGCTTTATGCTTATCGTCAGCGCACTCTCTTATTTACTCGATGCACTTGAACATCAAGCCCCCACCTGGGCGGTGGACAGTCTGGTCTCCCTCAGCCCTTTTTCGAGGTACAGCGCTATCGACAATGGAAAGTTCACGCTTCGTGACATGCTTTACTTCATCAGCATGATCTTGGCCTTTCTCGCAGCGACGACCGTCACTCTCAACTATAGACACAGCTGAGAAGGAAAGCCCTCCATGCGACCTACTCTGCGCACCGGCATGACACTCACTGTTATCCTGTTACTATTCCTGGCGTTTAACTTAGTTTGGGTAGGAAAAATTCCAAATATCCGATGGGACTTCTCACAAGGAAAAACGCATACCCTATCGCCTCAAGTACGACAGTTACTCGCGTCATTGGAAAACCCTGTGGATTTGTATTATTTCAATGCCCATGACAGCCCTGGACGAAGCTACACCTTGAAACGCTATGGCAAGCGCATCGAAGACCGGTTGATGGAGTACGAAAAAGCAGCAAAAGGCATGATCAACCTGCACCTTATTGATCCCATACCTTTTTCAGAGGACGCCTACAAAGCCAGATTGTTTGGCCTCGACGACAATGCGGGATTCATGGGCCTGATCGGCACCCGAGCCGGCTATGGAGCGCAACGCATCGAATCATTCAGCCTGGATCGTGAGCCATTGCTCGAATATGAAATCAGTCATTTGATCTACAAGTTGCAGCATCCGGAGCGCCCCGCTATCGGACTGCTGTCAGGGCTGGCGATGGGAGAATCCGCGGACCGATTGTTGAAGGAACTGCAGCGACATTTCAATCTGGTCAATCTGGGAGCAACCACCGAGCGCGTGCCGGAACAGGTCAAGACGCTCATGGTCGTGCATCCACAGGCGCTGCCTGAGCAATCGTTATATGCGGTTGAACAATTTGTCTTAAAGGGCGGTAAATTGATGGCATTTATCGACCCGTTTAGCGAGCAAAGCTCGAACACCCCATCCGCCAATACCCGACTGACTGATTTGCTTGCCGCTTGGGGAATACAGATGCCGGCGAACAAGTTTCTGCTCGATCACCGCTACGCGGCGTCGCACACACCAGTGAAAGGGAAGTTCACAGTGCAGCATCCGGGCAGGTTGATCCTGCCCCGGCAGGCAATGAACACAGGCGATCCGAGCACCTGGAAATTGAATAACGTGACGGTATCAAGCAGCGGCGTGCTGTTTCGCCGCCAGAAAGGCCGCACGACCCTGACCCCTCTCCTGCAAAGCTCCCTGCAATCCGAGTTGCAGGAAACCGACCGGCTTGCCTCAGCAACCGAGCTTGATTCAACGGCCGATGAGGCCTCCAGCCAAACACAACGCCATGTGATTGCAGCCCGTATAGAGGGGCCTGCCTATTCAGCATTCCTCGATGGCGTGGAAGGACAGCCGGCAGCTGTGCAAAAAGCGGCGCAGATCCATGTGGTGGTAGTCGCCGACACTGATTTGCTCACGGATCAAGTCAATAGCCCAGCGCCCGACAGCAACACATTGTTTATCTTGAATACGCTGGATAACTTGTCCGCCGGTGATGTACTGACCAATATTCGCCCGCACGCGTCGGCGCAAAGATCGCCAAACAGGCTGGAACGGATGCGCGACAGCGCCGTACACGCCTACACGCAGAAGGCGACTGAATTGGAACAACGCCTGCTACGGACAGAATATGAATGGCAAATGCTGCGCCCAACGGAGGTGCAGCTCGGCTCCCAGACCGTGGACACCACCACCCAATTGGTTGCACTCAACAAAGAGCGACTGCGCTTGCCAATGGAATTACATACCTTGAAAGCCGAGGCATACGCGCAAGTACATCGCCTGGAGTTCGCCATAAAAATGCTCGTGGCACTGGCGATACCCCTGATGCTATGCCTGGTTGCCTGGGTGGTTTTCCTGTGCAATCGACGGCGTCGACTACAGGCGAGCGTCGCGCTCTACTGAGTTCAACGCCTGGCAATCAGCCCCTGCCGGGCAATGCGGGTCAATTGTCGGATGACTTCCTGCGCGTCGCTCGCGCTGGGGGCCTGGATAACCGCAAGATCGAAGCTGTTATTCGCAAACCGGGCAAGAGAATCGCCATCTTCCACAAACTGAATCAAGAATGCCGATGGCCGCCCGCTGCGACGTGGCCACCCGTCCAGATAACGTAAGAGCGTAGGCTGATGCTTGCCGCCCAGGAGGATTTTTGGATTGCGTTGGGTGAGGTCCGCGGTGATCGGGGCCAGGCGTATCAGGGGGCGTAGTGCATTCATCGTGTCGTGTCTCTGCCTCAAAAGTCTGCGGGCAGGTGAGAGGCAACACCGAACCAGCGCTTTAGCGGTATTTCGAAGTTGCCTCCCCAGGGGAGAACAGGCTTCTGTCGGGCCCTATTGATGAGACCCAGTGGCGCCCCGCAATTAGCTGTTTAAATCGGCGCATGGGCAGCATCCTAGAGAAGCCGGTGGGGCGGTGTCAAGAATCCCGAGCAACGAAAAGGCCCACACAGTGGTGGGCCTTTTCAGAGTTTTGTGCCGGTGTCAGTTGGCGATGGCGCGGTCGGCAGACAGTTTGCCAGCACCTTCCAGCAGCACCGCCAGGGAGCCGCCCAGCAGGGCCAGTGCGAACTCATAACCGTTGTTGGCCATGAACAAGCCGTTATGGATATGCACCGAGAAGATCGCCACCAGCGACAGAATGGTCAGGCCCAATGCCGCCGGGCGTACCAGCAAACCGATGATCAGTGCCAGGCCGGCAAAGAACTCGGTTCCGCCCGACAGCAGCGCCATCAGGGTACCCGGCGCCAGGCCAATGCTTTCCATCCACTGGGCGGTGCCCGCCAGGCCATAGCCGCCAAACCAACCGAAGAGTTTTTGCGAACCATGGGCGGCAAAGATGATGCCGACGACGATGCGCAGGATGGTCAGGCCGTAGCCGGCACGAGTGGACAGTACGCTTTTGATCATTGGGCTCATGGGGGTGGATCCTTTTCGAAGTAGGGGTTGGTTGGCCGCTATATTAATCAGTTTAAGTAATGATAAAAGCCGAAAAAATGCCTGATTAACATCGAAAAAATAGATTATTTCGAGGCGATTTTCGGCGCCGGCGGTTCCAGGGACTCTCGCTCCCGATCAAACGCCAAGTAGTACTTGTTGACGCTATTAACATAGCTGACGCCCCCCATCCCCACCTGCTCCATGGCGATGCGCTCCACCTGGAAGAACCATTGATTGGGGTTCAGTCCCCGGCGCCTGGCCTCGGTGCGCATGCCCTGCACCCGCTCCGGCCCCATGTTGTATGCAGCCAATACGAAGGCCATGCGCTCGCGCTCGTTGAGCTTGGGGCTGGCGAAGAATTTACGACGGATCAACGCCAGGTAACGCGCGCCGGCCTGCACATTGCTGTCGAGACTTTCGATGTTGTTGACGCCCACCCGCTGCGCTGCCGAAGGGGTGATCTGCATCAGGCCGGTAGGGCCGCCGCTGTTGCGCGCACCCGGGTCAAAAGCCGACTCCTTGAACGCCAGCGCCGCGAGGTTCAGCCAGTCCATGCCTTGCTCACGGGCGTGCTTTTGCAATACCGGGCGCAGCTTTTCGAGGCGCTGGCGGTCGACACGGGCCAGTGGGTTGCGCACCTGGTAGAGGCGCCGATAGATGCGTTGGAATGCCACATCCTGGTCGGACGGCGTGCGATAGGTCTTGAGAAATCGATCAATACTGGCCCGCAGCATCGAGGCGTCCTGGCGCACAAACCAGTACTCGTCGCCCGGTTCGCTGATTGCCACCTGCTTGTCGAAGCGCAACTTGGGCAGGATCTTCGACCAGCGCTCAGCAATCGGCTTCTCGACAATAGTCAGGTGAAAAATACCCGCCTGGACCATCTCCAGCACATCCTCCACCGCCAGGGTCGGGTCCACCCATTCCACCTTGACCGGCGGCTGTTTGTGCAAGGCCAGTTTCTGGTTGACCTGGCTGATGGCATCCGCCGCCGCGCTGCCGGTGGTCAGCGCCAGGGTGCGCCCGGATAGCTGCTCCAGCTTGGTAAACCGCCGCTCACCCTTCACCCCCACCAGCCATAACGGCACACCGCTGGCGATCGGATCGCTGGTGCTGATCTTGTGTGCGGCCTTCACATCCAGCAATTCACCGGGAGCCACCAGGTCACCTTCGCCACGGGCGAGTGCGCCGAGCAGTTGGTCCTTGGCCTTGGGAATGATCTTGAGGTTGATTTCCTGGCCATCACGGGCGTGGCCATTGAGGTATTGCTCGAACGCACGCAGACGATGGTATTCGACACCGATGGCCTGGCCCTGGACCTCGCCGGAACTGTTACGGCTCTGGTTGACCAATACACGCAGGGTGCGACTCGAGCGAATCTCCGCCAAGTCGCGCACCTTGCCGGGCCTGGTCACTTCCAGCGGCCCGTCCA
>Ga0065712_10000647_pt1 | contig 10594 bp, 8 predicted proteins | sample MisRhiReplicate1_FD_59099 | JGI IMG/M metagenome (GOLD analysis project Ga0065712, IMG submission 59099) | Miscanthus rhizosphere microbial communities from Kellogg Biological Station, MSU, sample Rhizosphere Soil Replicate 1: eDNA_1 v3... | ecosystem: Host-associated > Plants > Roots >...
TGGTGTCGCTGGCCATCTGGCTGCCGCCGCTGGCCACTGCCCTCGGGCTCGGCGCCATGATGAGAGCGCGCGGGCCCGCCGAGGCAGGCCGGCCCGGCGTCGCACCGGCGAAGCCTCTGCTGACCCAGGCCATTCTCATCGCGGGCCTCATCGTGTTCGCAGCGGCGAAACTGTTCGCTGCCGAGCCCGCAGGACCCGATCGCGTCCGATGGCAGCATCTGTCGTCGTCGCGCGGCGAGCTGCCCGTGCCAGGCACATCGACACAGCAGACCGGCGCGCTCGTGGCCGACTTCGACGGCGACGGCATCAGCGACTTCGTCCTCAGCTTCCGCCAGGTAGCGCCCGCGCTCGTGTGGTACCGGCGCGTGGAGAATGGCTGGACGCGGCACGTCCTCGAGCCCGATTTTCTCACCGTCGAAGCCGGCGGCGCGGCGTTCGACATCGACGGCGACGGCGATCTCGACCTCGTCTTCGGCGGCGACTGGCAGAGCAGCGACGTGTGGTGGTGGGAGAACCCTGGCCGTCAGGGTGCGATCGAATCACGCTGGACGCGGCGCGTCGTCAAGTCCGGCGGCGCCACGCAGCATCACGACCAGGTCTTCGGCGACTTCCTCCAGACCGGGCGGCCGCAGCTCGCTTTCTGGAACCAGAATGCGAAAGCAATCTTCCTCGCGACCGTACCGTCAGACCCGAGGCACGCGGTGACGTGGGACGCCGTGAAGATCTTCGAGGGCGCCGCGGGCGAACCCGGAGGCCTGTATCCCGAGGGGATGGATGCCGCCGATGTGGATGGCGACAGCCACGTCGATCTGCTGGCCGGCAACGCGTGGTTCAAGCGAGAGAACGGCACGACGTTCCGGCCGATCCGCATCGCGCCGATCGGCGGCCGTATCGCCGCCGGACAGCTTGTTGAGGGCGGGCCACCGGAGATCGCGATCGCGCCGGGAGATGGCGTCGGTCCGCTGCGCTGGTTCTCATGCGACGGCCGTCCCGACGACCCTGCTTCATGGCACGGCCACGACCTCATCCAGGGCGACGTCGTCCACGGCCACAGTCTCGCGCTGGGCGACATCGACGGCGACGGGCATCTCGACATCTTCGCGGCGGAGATGGCGAAGTGGAAGGAGGCAGCCGCGGTGCCCGACAACCCTGAGGCGCGCGCATGGATCTTCTACGGGGATGGCCGCGGCCACTTCGAGACGGTGGAGTTCGCGCACGGCATGGGCTTTCACGAGGCGCGCCTTGCGGACCTCGACGGCGACGGCCGGCTGGACGTCCTGCAGAAGCCGTACAACTGGAACGCGCCGCGTGTCGACGTCTGGCTGAATCGCCACTGACGAAGCTGGCCGGCAGCGTGACAGCGGTGAGCGAGGGTCGTTCGCTGCCAGCCCCCAGCTAGCGGCTACAGCAAGCCCTTGATTCGCTCGTGCACCACCTGCCCATCGCGCGTCACGAGCGTCTCCCTCGTGATCTCGTCGTCTGCGGCGATGACGAGTTGCTTGTCCTTCACCAGATGCGTCAGGAAGGTTGTGACGTTGCGGGCGTACATGAAGCTGGCGTGATAAGGCACGGTGGCCGGAAGGTTCGTCGGCCCGAAGATGGTCACTCCNTGCGCAACGACGGTCTGATCCGCTTTTGTCAGCTCGCAGTTGCCGCCGCGCTCGGCGGCCAGGTCGACGATGACCGATCCGGGCTGCATGCCCTTCACCATGTCCTCGGTGACCAGGACCGGTGACTTCTTCCCGGGGATGGCGGCAGTCGTGATGACGACGTCGCTACCGGCCACGACCTTCGTCATCATCTCGCGCTGGCGACGGTAGAACGACTCGTCCTGCGCCTTTGCGTAGCCGCCCTTGTCCTCGGCATCCGCCACTTCGATCGGCAGCTCGACGAACTTCGCGCCGACGCTCTGCACCTGTTCCTTCGACGCGGGACGCACGTCGTACGCCTCGACCGGCGCGCCGAGCCGGCGGGCGGTCGAGATCGCCTGCAGCCCCGCCACGCCGGCGCCGATGACGAACACTCTCGCCGGCGTCACGGTGCCAGCGGCCGTCGTCAGCATGGGGAACATGCGCGGCAGAGTGCTCGCCGCGAGCAGCACGGCCTTGTAGCCGGCGATTGTCGCCATCGACGAGAGCGCGTCCATGCTCTGGGCGCGCGTGATGCGGGGCATCATCTCCATCGAAAAGGCGGTGACGTTCTTCGCCGCCAGCGATCGCGCGAGTCCAGGCTCGTTCAGCGGATCGAGAAACGCAATCACGGCAAGGCCGGGACGCAGCAGCGCGAGATCCTGCCGCCCGGCCTCTGTGCCTTCCGGCGACATGCGCACGCGCAGGAGCAGGTCCGCTTTCGCGACCACATCGGCTGCCGAAGGCGCGATCTCCGCGCCCTTTTCGCCAAAGGCAGCGTCGGTGAAGCCGGCCGCGGCGCCGGCGCCCTGCTGCACCAGGACCGAGACGCCAATCTTCGCGAGCGCAGGAACCACAGAGGGCACGAGCGCCACGCGGCGTTCACCCGCCAGCGTCTCGGCGATCACTCCGGCAATCATCAGTCGGGCCTCGATTCGTCATCCGCCAGCGAAATCCGTCGCAGCGGCCGCGTCATTTTACACGCGGGGTCGGGGATTACCCGTGGCGAAACGGCAAATATCCGGTAGATCCACTCCAAATCGCCCGTTTGGGTCATTCCCCCGCGGTACCAAGTTTGCTAAAAAGGGGTGAGATCCGGTGCGCCTCGACGTCTCCCCTCGGGCGGTATCGGCAAGGGAAGGGCACTCATGACCGCGCCATCTAGTCGGCTCCTGGCCGTTCTTCTGGCCTGCGTCGTCACCGCAGCGTGCGGCAGTTCCGCACCCAAGGCGCCAACCGCGCCCGAGACCGCCGGCACCGAGACATCCTCTCCAACGCCGCCGTCTTCGACGATAGGCGCGACCGTTTCCGGTCTCGTCGCAAGCGGCGCCTCCACCAGCATGGCTGGGGCGATACCAATGGGCGCCTCCGGCCTCTCTGGCGTGACCATCACTGTCAGCGGCACCGGACTGCGCGTGACGTCTGACGGGGCCGGTCACTTCACGCTGACCGGCGTGCCGTCTGGCACTATCCGCCTGCAGTTCAGCGGCGGCGCCAACGGCGAAATCGAGATCGACGACGTCGATGAGCACGAGAGGATCACGCTCGTGGTACACGCCTCCGGAAGCGGCATGGAGATCGACGTCGAGGAACGCGAGGGGGGGCCCGAATCTCAGCTCGAGGGCAAGATCGCCAGCGTCAACGCTGGTGCCCACACGTTCGTCATCAACGGCATCACGGTCTCCGTCCCTGGCACCGCAAGCATCGCACACGGGTCCCGCAGCCTCACGTTTTCGGCTCTCGTCGTTGGTGCGCGGGTCCATGTGAAAGGCTCGAAGAGCGGTTCGACAATCACCGCGACGCGCATCGAAGTGCAGCAGGCCGGAGGCCCCGGACCCGGCAACGGGAACGGCAATGGGAATGGCAACGGCAACGACGGCGAAGACAACGGCGATGACAACGGCGAGGACAATCCGGGCGCGGCCCAGGACGTGGAGTTCACGGGCACCGTCACCGGCCTTGGCGGAGCGTGCCCGGCCCTCACATTCTCCGCCGCGAGCCGGAGCGTGACGACCAGCAAGTCGACGAACTTCCTCACGGCATGCACGGCGATCCACAACGGCCTGAAAGTCGAGGTGAAGGGGAAGGCCGCGGGCAAAGGGCCCGTGGCGGCTACGCGCATCAAGGCCGACGACTGATCTCACCTTTGACCTGCGCCCGGCGTGGCAGTACGCTAGGGGACGCGCGTGCCCAGAGGGCCGCGCCGGAGCGCAGGTGCCGCAGATTCTGCTCAACGGCGAGACACACGAGATCGCAGCCCCTTTGTCGGTGACTGCCCTGCTCGAGCGGCTGGGGCTCGACACGCGCCGCGTGGCCGTCGAACGGAACCTCGTCGTGGTTCGTCGTGCCCACTACGACACCGAGATCGTGTCGGAGGGCGACGAGGTCGAGATCGTCAACTTCGTCGGGGGCGGTTAGCCTCGTATGGATCCTCTCGTCATCGCCGGCCGCTCATTCCAGTCCCGGCTCATCGTCGGCACGGGGAAGTACCCATCGAACCCGGTCATGGTGCAGGCGCACGAGGCGTCGGGCGCCGAGATGATCACCGTGGCCGTCAGGCGGGTGAACATCTCGGACCGATCGCGCGAGTCGCTCCTCGATTACATCGACACGTCCAGATACACGCTGCTGCCGAACACGGCCGGCTGCTACACGGCGGACGAGGCCGTGCGCACGGCGCGGCTGGCGCGCGAGGCCGGCCTCTCGCACTGGGTCAAGCTCGAGGTGATCGGCGACGAGAAGACGCTGTTCCCGGACAACGAGGCTCTGCTCGACGCCACCCGCGTGCTCGTCAAGGAAGGCTTCGTCGTCCTGCCCTACACGACGGACGATCCGGTGGTTTGCCGCAAGCTGGAAGACGCGGGCGCGGCGGCGGTGATGCCGCTCGGCGCGCCGATTGGATCCGGCCTCGGCATCCAGAACACGAACAACATCCGCATCATCCGGGAGTTCTCGCACGTCCCCGTCATCGTGGATGCCGGGGTGGGCACGGCCTCGGATGCGTCGCTGGCCATGGAGCTTGGCGCGGACGCCGTGCTGATGAACACGGCGATCGCCGGCGCGCGAGAGCCGGTGACGATGGCGCACGCGATGCGGCTGGCGGTCGAAGCCGGGCGGCTGGCCTACACGGCAGGAAGGATTCCGCGCCGCATGTACGCGAACGCGAGCAGCCCGGTCGAAGGGCTCGTGGGCCGCTGACGCGATGGTGACGCGTCCGGTCACCTCTGACGTGCTCGCGCACCTCCGGGACGAGCGCGACGCTGCCGACCGCGCATACAACGAGGCCCTGACCGCCGTCGATCAGGCGCTCCCGCGTCCCACCGAGCTTCCCCCGCCACCGCCGGCGTACGACGATCAGCAGGTTGCCCCGATCAACGAGTCGTGGCAGGTGCTCGCCGGGCACGACCTGCCCGCGCCGCGAGGGCTGCGCTCACGGTTGGCGCATTTCGTCTGGCGGCTGGTCGCACCGGTCTTCGAGCGGCAACAGGCATTCAACGCGCGGCTCGTCGATCACCTGAACCGGAACGTGCGCACCGAGCGCGAAACGGCCGAGGCCGTCGCGCGGCTCACCTCCGTGGTCGCCGGCCAGACGGCGTCGCTCGCGGCGTTTCAATCGCACCTGATTCAGTACTTCCAGCGCTTCACGCTCTACATCGACACCCGCGATCGCTTCGAGGCGGCCGGCCTGATGGCCGTCTACGACGTGGCCATCGACACCGTGACCGACCACGTGCTGAAGCGGGCCCAGGCCGGCCAGGCTCGCGAAGTCAGGCTGGACGGTCGAGTCGCGGACATGGCGGCATCGCAGGAGGACCTGCGCAGCTCGCTGGCCGTCCTGCAGCAGTCGACGCTCACGCTCAAACGAGAGATGGAGCGCTCGATCGCACCTGTCGCACCTGTCGCACCTAACGCACCTGTCGCACCCAGCGCACCTCACGCACCCAGCGCACCTCTCGCACCCAGCGCACCTCTCGCACCCGCAATCGACTCATACAAGTACGTCGGCTTCGAGGACCGCTTTCGCGGCAGCCGCGAGGAGATCCGCGCGAGGCTTCAGGCCTACGTGCCGCTGTTCGCCGGCCGCACCGACGTGCTCGATGTCGGCTGCGGGCGTGGCGAGTTCCTGGACCTGCTGCGCGACGCCGGCGTCGGCGCGCGCGGGCTCGACACGAATCATGAGATGGTCGAGGTCTGCCGCGCGCGCGGGCTGGACGTGGTGGAGGGCGATCTCGTCGGTTATCTCTCGGCCCTGCCCGACGCCTCGCTCGGCGGCCTGATCGCCGTCCAGGTCGTCGAGCATCTCGAGCCGTCGTACCTGATGCGCGCGCTCGACGTGGCGTATCACAAGCTGCGGCCGGGATCGCCGATCGTGCTCGAGACGATCAACCCCGCGTCGTGGTTCGCGTTCTTCTCGAGCTACATCCGCGACCTGACGCACCAGCGGCCGATTCATCCCGACACGCTGCAGTACCTGCTCACGGCGAGCGGCTTCCAGAAGGCGCGCATCGACTTCAGCGCGCCGCTCGAGGAGATCGACAAGCTGCAACCCCTGGCGCCGCCGAAGCCGCAGGACGCGCCGGCCGTCGCCGATCTCATCACGACCTTCAATGCCAACGTGGAGCGCCTGAACAGCCTGCTGTTCGCGTTCCAGGATTACACCGCGATCGCGGAGCGGCTCTAGTTCCCGTGGAGTCGGTTGACGTCCTCGTCGTCGGGGCCGGCGTCACGGGACTGGCCTCGGCGCGTGAGATCGCCGGACGCTGGCCCGATCGTCCGGTCTGCCTGCTGGAACGCCACCCGCGGGCAGGCATGGATACCAGCACGCACAACAGCGGCGTTATCCACGCCGGCATCTACTATCCGGCCGGCTCGCTCAAGGCGCGGTTGTGCCTCGAGGGGGCGCGCAGGCTCTACGAGTACTGCGCCGCGCGAGGCGTGCCGCATGTTCGCTGCGGCAAGCTGATCGTCGCAACGAACGCAAGCCAGGAGCCGGCGCTCGAGGTGCTGTTCCATAAGGGACAGGCCAACGGCGTCGAAGGGCTGGCGCTCGTGGATCCGGCCTTCATCGCGCGGCGCGAGCCTCACGTGCGCGCGACGCGCGCTATCTGGTCTCCCGACTCCGGCATCGTCGGGGCCGAAGCTCTCGTGCGTGCGCTGGCCGAAGACTGCGACGCGAGAGGGGTGATGCGGCTCTCGGCGACGCCGTTCGTGAGCGGCGGGCCAGGCGGCCCAGGCCTCGTGGTGGACACCGGGCGCGAGCAAATCGGCGCGCGCGTGGTCGTGAACGCCGCGGGACTGTTCGCCGACGAGGTGTCAGCGAAGCTCGATGGCGAGCCGTTCACGATCCATCCCGCGCGCGGTGAGTACTGCGAGATCGTGCCGTCACGTCGCGATCTGCTGCGGTGGCTCGTGTATCCGCTGCCCCACCCGAAGGGACACAGTCTTGGCGTGCATCTGATGAGGACGACAGGCGGAGCCGTGCAAGTGGGGCCGACCGTGCGGTTCCAGTCCAGGAAAGACGACTACGAGGATGGCCGCGAGAGCGTGGAGGCGTTCGTCGAGCCGACGCGCGAATTGCTGCCGGAGATCCGGCCCGATGATCTGCGGCTCGGCGGCAGCGGCATCCGCGCGAAGCTCCACGGGCCCGAGGGCTCCTTCGAGGACTTCCTCATCCGGGCCGATCGCCGGCAGCCCCGACTTGTGCACGCCGCCGGCATCGAGTCGCCGGGGCTCACGTCGTGCCTGGCTATCGGCGCCGGCGTCGCCGACATCGTGGACGCCGTCGCGGAGTAGGGCCATGGCGTCGACAGCCCCGCGCGCGCTCCGGCTGGCTGCATGGGCGCCTATCGCGTCCATCGCGCTGGCTCTCGGACTGGCGTGGATCAACTTCCTGACGACATCACGATGGGCCGCGCAGGCGGGAGCGCTGCATGGATGGCGGAAGCCGTGGTACGGCCTGGCCCTGGCCGCGGCCACGCTGCTGGTCGTCGTCGCGCGGCGTGAGATCGGCCGCCCTGCGCGGATAGGCCGTGCCACGGCCCTTGCCTTCCTGGCCGCAGGGAGCGCGCTTCTGCTCGCCTCGCTGTTTCATCGCCTTCCGCTCTCCGTGTGGACCGAGATTCCCTTCAAGGATGACTGGACGGAACTGTTCCAGATGACCGTCAACGGTGTTGCCCTGCTCCGCCGCGGCGTTGTCGTCGGGTGGAACTGGTGGTTCCTGGGCGGCTATCCCACGTCCACGGACATCGCGCAGAACTTCGGGCTGCTCGCATTCCTGCCGATGACGATCCTCGGCAACACCCTGGGCTACCACCTGCTGCACGCGGTGCTGTTCGTGGCCGTGCCGGTCTTCGTCTGGTGGGATCTCGGCGCAGAGGAACCCGAGACGCGCATCCTGGCCACGGCCTTCGCGTGCTTCTTCGGGACCGGCTACCTCTACACCATCACCTCGAGCGGTGATACGAACTCGATGGTCGGCGTTTTCTGTGCGGGGCTCGCGCTGGCAGGCAGCCACGCGGCACGCCGGGGCCGGCGCTGGGGCGGTCCGCTGATGCTGGCCGCGCTGACGGTGGCCCTCGGTTCCCACGCGGCGTTTGCCGTCTACGCGGGCCTGTACCTCCTGCTCGAATCGATTTACTTCCGCGATCGCGCGGCGTTCGTCCGCCTGGCGCTCGCGTCGGGGTTCGCCGCCATCGCGGCGCTGCCCGTGCACTGGGAGTCTCTGCGGTATCCCGAATTCGTCAGCTTCAACAACACGGTCTACCAGCATGGCGAGCCGATCCGCTGGGGACAGTTCGCGCGGAATGCGTTCTACAACGTCGAGATCCTGGCGTTGCCGCAGCGATGGTTCAACGACTATCGGAGCCTGGCAAACGTCTGGCTGCTCCCGATGCTCCTCGTCGCAGTAACCGGCCGGGCGACGCGCGTCGGCTTTTACGCCGCCTGCGCGGTCCTCACGCAAGCGCTCCTCCGGCTCAACACGCCGGTGGCCGGCGCGATGTTCGACCGCATCCAGCACATGCTGCCGCTGCTTGTGGCACCAGCGATGGCAGGGCTCGTGCTGCGTCACGCCGGACGCCGTTCGGTGGCCATAGCAATCGCCGCGGTGCTGTCGCTCTACGTGGCGACGTCCTTCGAGCCCGTGCGCCACGTGCCCGACCTGCGCGCGTTCGATCCACCGCTCATCGACCGCATCGCCGCGAGCGATGGCAGCCTCGTGCTCGTCGAAGTCAGCCCGCATCGCGACATGGACAGCGATCCGGTGCGGCGGACGCCGCGGACGCCCTTCGACGTGCACTTCGAGGGCCTGCTGCCCGGCCTGGCCGGCCAGCGGTTCTACAGCCAGATGATCGACGGGTGGGTCTGGAACATCTTCCGCGGCCAGGTCGTGGGCGCGGGCACGTTCGCCGGGCAGCTCATCGACCTGACGCCGCCGGACGAGTTCGCCGCCGAGATGCGGCGGTGGGGAGTACGGCATCTGTTCGTCTGGACCGACACGTCGCGCAACTATCTCGCGCGCGGCGGACACTTCGTCGAGCAGTGGCGTGGCGGACGGTGGTCCGACTTCGAGATGACGGACCCGGACGTCCGATCCGTGGTGACCGCCCGCGGCAGCGGCGAGCTGCGCTCGCTCGACCTGCTCGGCGCCGACGTGGCGCTCGCCGACGTCAAGGCAGGCGACCCGGTCGTCGTCCGTGCGAACTACTACCCCGCATGGCGCGCGTTCGTGGATCGGCAGGAAGTGTCGCTCGGTAACTCGAATGGGCAGCTTGCGTTCACCGCGCCGCGCGACGGCAGCTACGTCGTCCGGCTGGAGTATCCGCGGTACCGCTGGCTGTCGGCACTCGCCCTGCTCTCCGTGTTTGCAGGCGTCGTGTGTCTCAGCCGCTGGCCCCGCTGACACGCCAGCCGGGCACAGGGGCCTAGCTCGAGAGCTTCGAGAGTATCGCGGTGATCCGATCCTTCTGCTTCGGGTCCTTCGTCATCTCGAGCGCCTTCCGGTAGTTTTCAGCGGCCTCGGCCTTGGCGCCCTTGACCGAGAGACCTTCGCCAAGACTGTCGTAGGTGTTCCACGAATCCGGGTGGCGCTTGATGTTGTCGCGGAAGGCCGCGATGGCCTGGTCGACCTTGCCCGAGCCGAGCAGCTGGTACCCGTAGTTGTTGATGTCCGCTTCGCTCGCCACGGTCATCGACTTCGCGCGCAGGTCGCTCGCCGCTGCGACGTCGCCCTTGCGCTCGGCGACTGCCGCCTTTGCGCGCAGCGTCTGGAAGTTCTCCTGCTGCGCCACGGCCTGATCGGCCCACTTCCCCGCCTCGTCGAGGTTCACGTTGTTCGTTGCGCACCACTCGGCGGCCTGCGCCAGCCGCTGCGAACTGAACCCTTGCAGGCCGCGGAGCTCCGAGTGCAGGCTCGCCACGACCACGGCCGAGGTGTCGACGTCGATCCTGATCGGCACGGCGAGCTTCTCCCAGTGGAGCGTCGCCACCGCCGACTTGTCGGTGACATCGTCGAACGTGTAGGCGAGGTGTTCCTCGAACGGGGCGGCGGACGGCGTTACCGTGACGCGTGCCGCGTCGTCGGCCTGATCGTAGAAGAAGCTGCCCCACGCCTTCGATTCGCGGTTGAAGATCACCGTCCACTCACGCTCGGCAGGAATCATGTGCAGGCCGTACGAGCCAGCCGGCAGTGCATGACCCCCAATGCTCACTGGAGTGCTGAACGTGATGACCGTGTTCTCGTTTGCGCCCGCGCGCCACACCTGCCCGTACGGCACGAGCTTGCCCCAGATCTCGCGCTTGTTCACGGCGGGCCGGTGGTAGGTAACGGTGATGTCGGTCAGGCCGACTCGCTGCCCGGCGCTCGCGGCCTGACTCGGTTGCGGAAGCGTGAGCGGCGGCTGTGCCAGCGCGACGGCGGCGCTCGCGAGCCAGACCATCCCGAGGGACATGGCAAGGCTCCGGGCGCA
>Ga0065712_10068448_pt1 | contig 10589 bp, 5 predicted proteins | sample MisRhiReplicate1_FD_59099 | JGI IMG/M metagenome (GOLD analysis project Ga0065712, IMG submission 59099) | Miscanthus rhizosphere microbial communities from Kellogg Biological Station, MSU, sample Rhizosphere Soil Replicate 1: eDNA_1 v3... | ecosystem: Host-associated > Plants > Roots >...
CCTGGATCAGGCGCTACAGGAAAAGAACGTCGAACTCGAGAGCGCCAAGTCTGTGGCGGAACAGGCGAACCTCGCCAAATCGGATTTCCTGTCCAGCATGAGCCATGAGCTGCGCAGTCCGCTCAATGCGATCCTCGGTTTCGCCCAGCTGATGGAGTCTGACCCCCGGTCGCCGACTCCGTCTCAGAAGGAGAGTATCGCGCAGATTCTCGATGCAGGATGGCACCTGCTGAACCTGATCAACGAGATCCTCGATCTCGCGGCGATCGAGTCCGGGACGGTCTCGCTGTCTGGAGAATCGGTGTCGCTGGACGAGATCATGCTCGAGTGCCGGGCCATGATGGAACCGCTCGCGCATAAGCGTGGCATCAGCATGACCTTTCCCCGGTTCGACAACCCCCACTTCGTCAGTTCCGATCGCACCCGGTTGAAGCAGATTCTCATCAACCTGCTCTCCAACGCGATCAAATACAACACGACGCAGGGAACGGTCGTCGTGGACTACACCGTGAGCGCTCCGGATCGCACCCGTATCAGCATCAAGGACACCGGCGCAGGACTGCCTCCGGAAAAGCTGGCGCAGCTGTTCCAGCCGTTCAATCGTCTCGGACGAGAGGCCGAGGGCGAGGAGGGCACAGGCATCGGCCTCGTGGTGACCAAGCGCCTGGTGGAGCTGATGGGGGGTGCAATCGGAGTGGACAGCACGGTCGGGGCGGGTAGCGTGTTCTGGATCGAACTGATCTCGGCTGCTGCACCGCAATTCCTCGATGAAGGGGGCGAAGCCGCAGATTCGCGACCGCATCTGCAGAACGGCACGCGGCTGCGCACTCTGCTCTGTGTAGAGGACAACCCGGCCAACCTGAAGCTGGTTGAAGAACTCATCGCGCGCTGCCCCGATCTGCGCCTGCTGACCGCGGTGAACGCGACTCTCGGCATTGACCTTGCGCGGGCCGCCCAGCCAGAGATGATCCTGATGGACGTCAATCTGCCTGACATCAGCGGTATCGAGGCCCTGAAGGTTCTGCATGAAGACCCGCTCACGGCGCACATCCCCATCGTCGCCCTCAGCGCGAATGCCATGCCGCGCGACATCGTGAAGGGCATGGAGGCCGGATTCTTCCGGTATCTCACGAAGCCCATCAAGGTCAGCGAGTTCATGGACACGCTGCGCATGGCGCTGGAGCTTGCCGATCAGCGGACCGCAGAAGCAGGGCGCGTATTCCCGCTCCCCGACGCGCCCGTCATCGTGCCCATTCCCCGCACGACGGGACTGCGCATCCTGGTCGCCGAAGACCATCCCGTGAACCAGGAGGTGGTGAGGCAGATCCTCCAGCGGCTGGGACATCACGTCGAGGTCGTTCCCGACGGCCACGCGGCACTCGCCGCGCTCGAACAGTCGGGGCGAGGGACGTTCGATCTCGTGCTGATGGACGTGCAGATGCCGGTGATGGGCGGGCTCGAGGCCACAGCCGCAATCCGCGACGCCGAGCGCGACTCGGGGATGCACCTGCCGATCGTCGCGCTCACGGCGCATGCCATGCACGGCGACCGCGAACGGTACCTCGAGGCCGGCATGGACGGGTACGTCACGAAGCCGATTGACGGCGTGGAGCTGACCCGCGTCATCTCCCAACTGGTGCCGGCCGCTGCAGCCCCGGGGCCCGTTCCGGCAGCAGCGGTCCCGGCTGCGCCGGTCGCGGCTGGCCCGCCCGCGTTCGACGAGCGGTTCATCCGTGAGAGGCTGGGTGACAACGCGCAGCTGTTCGCAAAGCTGGTGCGTCTGTTTCTCGGTGACTCCCCCGCCCGGATGCGAGCCATGCGGCGCGCCATCAACACGGGCGACGGAGAGGCGCTCCGGGAGGCTGCGCATGCGCTGAAGGGAGCCGCCGCAAATTTCGCAGCGGCTCCGGTGGTCGAAGCCGCGCGTCGACTCGAGTTTCAGGGCAGGAACGGGGACCTCCATGAGTCAGCGGCGACGTACGCGGTGCTGACTCGCGAGATGCCGCGCCTGCGGCGGGCGCTCGGCCGTGCCAGTCATCCGCGCCGCACGTCGGCGCACCGCCAGCAGCAGAGGAAGGCAGCACGATGAGCAGCATCCTGATCGTCGAAGATGACCGGTCCACGAGTCTTTTCCTTGCGGAGACGCTGAAGGCTGCCGGGTTCACCGTGGCGTCGGCGAAGGACGGAGTCGACGCGTTGAAATGCCTGGGCGCCGGCTCCTACGACCTGATGCTCCTCGATCTGTGGATGCCGGAAATGAACGGACTGGACGTGTTGGCCGCGTTGCCCGAGGAAGGGGGGCGCCCCAGGGTCGTCGTGATGACCGCGGACGACACGCCGGAAACGCTGCTCAAAGTGGTTCGCGAACAGGCGTGTCGGTACGTGTCGAAGCCGGTCGAGCCGGAGGCGCTGGTCGAGCTCCTGCACGAGGTGCTGGCCCAGACCGGCGTGGCGCGCGCCATCGAGGTGGTGTCGGCCCGGCCTGACTGGGTCGAGCTGCTGGTGCCGTGCCAGCGCGCGGAGGTGGATCGAATCGACAGCTTCATATCGCACCTCGAGGCCGATCTGCCGGCCGACGTCCGGGAGTCGATAGGCTACGCATTTCGGGAGTTGCTGATGAACGCGATCGAATGGGGTGGAGGGCTCGACCCTTCCCGCACCGTGCGGATCGCGTTCCTCAGGGCCAAACGGATGCTGCTCTATCGCATCGCGGATCCCGGTCCCGGTTTCAACGTGGAGGGGCTGCTGCACGCCGCCATCGGCCAGCCGGAAGACGATCCGACGGCACACGCAATCGTGCGTGAGGAAAAAGGGATGCGGCCCGGCGGATTCGGGATTCTGACCGTGCGTGCGCAAGTCGACGAGCTGCTGTACAACGAAAAGCGCAACGAAGTGGTGTTCGTGAAGTATCTGGACTGACCGACCACGACGATCTTACGCCGCCTCACGGATGCGCCAGTTGCGGAATCGTCCAGTGCGGCGAGCCAATCCCCTCGGCGAATGGCAAATGCCGCCGGTCATGCCACCGCCGCATCCGCGATCGCGAGACCACGGTCGATGATGGCGAATCCCTCACGGAGCTGCTCTTCGTTGATGCAAAGGGGCGGGTTCGTGAAGAACGAATTCCAACGCACGAACGTATACAGGCCCTCCTGCCGGAAGTACCGGCCAAGCGCGCCCATCTCCGGAGAGCTGGCGTTGAAGGGCGCCATGGGTTCGCGTGTCCGCCGATTGCGTATCAGCTCCACGATGCCGAAGAGACCAATGGAGCGGACCGCGCCGACCGACGGATGGCGGGCAGCGAGATCGGCGAGCAGTGTCGCCATGACGGCGCCCATCTGCCGTGCGCGCTCGACGAGTCTGTCTTCTTCGTAGACGCCGATTGTAGCGAGGGCGGCGGCGCAGCCAAGCGGGTGACTGTTATAGGTCAGGCCCCCGGCGAACACCCGATCGCGGAAATGGTCCGCAATTGACTCTCGCAGCCCCACCGCGCCGAGCGGCACGTACGCGCTCGTGAGACCCTTGGCCATGGTCAGCAGATCGGGAACGACGTGCCAGTGGTCGACGGCGAACCACTCGCCGGTGCGACCGAAGCCCGACATCACCTCGTCGGCAATCAACAGAATGCCGTGTGCGTCGCAGAGCGCGCGGATGCCCTCGAGGTACCCGTCCGGCGGGATCAGCACGCCGTTGGTCCCGGTCACCGGTTCGATGATGAATCCCGCGATCGTGCCGGGCCCCTCGAGCTCGATGATCTCCTCGAGCCTCGCGAGCGAGTCATCCGTGGAGTCCCAGCCGCGCTGGATACCGTGATAAGGGTCAGGGACATGGACAACGCCAGGGATGCCCGGCTCGGCGGCCCAGCGGCGCGGATCGCCAGTCAGCGTAATCGCGCCTGCCGTGGCGCCGTGATAGGAGCGATAGCGGGCCAGAATTTTCTGGCGGCCCGTGTACCAGCGCGCGATCTTGATGGCGTTCTCGTTCGCCTCCGAGCCTCCGTTCGTGAAGAAGAAGCGGTTGATGTCTCCAGGTGCGATCTCAGCCAGCTTCGCTCCGAGCCGGGCCCGTGGCTCGGTGGCCATGAACGGGCTCGCGTACGGCAACACTGACGCCTGCCGTTGAATCGCACGAACGACGCGATCGTCTCCGTGACCGATGTTCACGCACATCAACTGGCTGTTGAAATCGAGGAATCGCTTGCCCTCGGGCGTCCAGAAGTAGACCCCTTTCGCGCGCGCAACGGGAATGGGGTCGGCGGCGTCCTGGGCGGACCACTCGAAGATCGTGTGACGCTTCGAGAGCTCGACCATCTGGTCGCCGGTCATGGTCACGGTGGCGTCGTGTGTCGACATGATCGTATGAGGACCACAATTTACCCGTAATCCTGAGCTTCAGCTCCGGCAAATGGGACGATCCTCCCAAGCTGAAGCCTACCCCTTCCGTGCCACACCCGTCTGCGCCGCGCACCTGCCGCTGAAGACGTACACCGTCGCAGAGGCCTGTCGCATCCGCGATGCTGCAGCACGACCCGGGCCCTACCGCAAGCCCGTGGAGCGCTATACTCTGAGAGTGAGAGGAGCGCGTACTCTCCTTTCTCCCTTCCTCGTCCGTTTTGATCGGACGACTTCCTCGCGAAGCAGCGGAGCGCCGCGTACGACGGTGCCGAGGCCGATCGTCAGGTGCATTCCTCTTCTACTGGGATTCGCGCTCACCGCGTGCGGCGGGCCCGAGGCCACTCGACGAGAGATCCCGAAGGCATCCGGCTCCGACACGTCGGACCGCGCGACTGCTGCGCTCCACCCCGGCGTGCGCACGTTTGTCATTGTGCCGGCGGAGTCAAAAGCGTCCTATGTCGCCGATGAAGAACTCTTTGCCCTGGCCTTCACCAAGTTCGGGCTTCCGGCAGGGTGGGCCAAGGTGGTGGGCAGCACGCAGGCCATCGAGGGCCGGTTTCAGATCGACATGGAACAGCCGGCCGCGTCGCTCGGAACCAACGAGTTCGCTGTACGAATGAACACCTTCAGCACTGGTCGTGACATGCGGGACAACTGGATCCGCGAAAACGGCCCGCGCTTCAATAACTACCCGGTAGCCACGTTCAGGGCGACCGCCATAGAGGGGGCGGCAGGGTCAGGTCGCCCCGGCGAAGAGCTGTCCTTCAATCTCCGGGGGACGCTCACGATCCGCGAGATTGCCCGGCCGGCGACGTTCGCCGTGCGGGCCAGGCTCGCGGGGGACACGCTTGACGGTGACGCCACGACGCGGCTGCTGATGAGCAGTTTCGGCATCGAGACGATCACCTTCCATGACACATTGACCGTGGCCGACGAAATTGGTCTTGATGTGCACTTCCGCGCGCGCGCCGAGCGCGAGGAGTGAAGCGATCGATCATGCCCCGGTGCGGGGGATGAGGCCGAGCTCCACAAATCAATATCCGCGGAGCATCGACGTCGTGCTCGGTGTGCTGTCGCCTGGTTGGCAGCCCGTGCGCGTCGACTGTGAGAACCGTGATTTCGTCTGCAGCCGACTGAATCCTGTGCCGCGAATTCGCGCCGCGTTCGTGGGGTAGGATCTCGATGTGTCTTTCGCGCAGTGAGCAGACGGTTGCAGAACGGCTTCCGCATCGGCGAGTTCCATCATGTCGAGCCGTCGCTCAACAGTGTGACGGGCCCCGCCGGCACCACTCGCCTGGAACCCAAGGTCATGCAGGTACTCGTGTGCCTTGCTGCGCAAGCCGGTCAGGTCGTGCCCAAAGAACGCCTGATGCAGACGGTCTGGCCCGACACCTTCGTCGGCGACGACGTGTTGACGCGCGGCATCTCGGAACTGCGTCGAGTCTTCGGTGACGATGCGAAAGAGCCGCGCGTGATCCAGACCATCCCGAAAAGCGGCTATCGGTTGATTGCCGCGGTTTCCCCCAGCGCAGGACAGGACCTCGCGGCGCCGGTACAGGGCAGCGAAGCCACACGGCGCAACCTCGTGTTCATACCGCTCGGCGTTATGTTGCTGTCTGGCATTGTCGTCGGCGGATGGTGGATCGCTTCGACGCGCCGGGGACCGGGTGGGCCGCTCTCGCGCGAGCCCGTCTTGACCCAACTCACCGCGAACCCGCCAGATGTTCCGGTGACGTCCGCGCAGATCTCTCCTGATGGCAAGTACCTCGCCTATGCCGATCCGACGGGCATCCAGGTCCGCTTCATCGACACGGGTGAGACCCAACGGATCGCAGACACGCGCGGAATGGAAGTGTATGCCTGGAGCGGCGACGGGACAAAGATCCGCACTGCGGCGTGCGAGACGGCGATCTGCACGGGCTGGGATCTCTCGTTGGTCGGTGGCACGCGCCGCCGCTCCGGCGTTGTATGGCCCACGACGGATTTCGTTATCGCTACACCAGACGGTTCGCGACTGCTGAGAATCACGAACAGCTCTCGGGAATTGTGGGTCGACCCCGTTGACGGCTCTGCGCCGCGACACCTGGTCGATCTCGGCGCGAACGGATCGGCGGGCTGGAGTGCCGATGGCGAACGGGTGCTATTCGCGAGGGGGCCCACGCCATCGACGGTGGAATCCATACCCCTCGCCGGTGGTTCGTCGTCGGTGGTGTTCAAGGCCGCCGACGGGCAGCGGATTGCCAATGCCGGACTCCAACTACGGGATGGCCGCCTACTGACGGTCTTGAGCGACGCAGCGACGAGTGCTGTCGCCGTCTGGGAAGTTCTGATCGATGGCGGCTCGGGAGCCGCCCGCGGTTCGCCCAGGCGCGTGACAGAACCGAAGGCGCGCAGCGGATCCATTGGCACGTTCTCCGTTGGTGCACGGTCCGGGCTGCGGTTGAGCGCGTCGTCGGATGGGAAGCGTGTTGCCTTGACGAGCGACATGAGTCACGGCGACATCTATGTGGCCCGGTTCGATCCACGTCGCGGCCGCCTGCTGGACACGCCGAAGCGGCTCACCACTGACGAGCGCGGGAGCTACCCTGGCGCGTGGACGCCAGACGGCGAGACGATTCTCTTCAATCTGGGGCAGAGCGGCTCGCAGGACATCTTCACGCAGAGCCTGAGCGGGGGATCCGCTCAGCCCCTCGTGGTGGGCCCCGGAGATCAGCTTCTGCCGCGCATGAGCAGTGATGGTCAATGGGTGCTGTTCCAGGAACCCGCGGGGCCGGAAGGGTCGCGAATCATGCGTGTGCCGCTCGCCGGTGGCAGGCCGGAACAGGTGCTCGCCGCTAGCGGGGCTGCCTGGCCGAGATGTGCTGTCCGCGGCCGGTGTGTGGTGTTCGAGCAGGACCGGGACCGGTGGATCATTTCAGCACTTGACCCGGTGCGCGGCAAAGGGGAGCGGCTCTGTTCCATACCGTTCAACACCAGGGGAGAGGATCTTTCTCCGGACGGAAACGCCGTGGCCCTCGTTGTCGACGGCGCTGGTTCGATGAACCGCATTCGGATTTATTCGTTGAGTGGAGAGCCGCAGCACGATGTCACGGTGGAGAACGCCACAACCCTGGTAAGCCTCGACTGGGGCGGCACCGGAGCCGGCCTGTTTTCAACAGACCGAATGCCGGGACGCACTGACCTGCTGTTCATTCGCCTGGATGGGAGATCGAGTGTGTTGTGGTCGCAACAAGGGACTCACGTGGCGGCGATCCCGTCTCCGGACGGCACTCGTCTGGCCATCGCGGGATGGACCCGCCAGAGCAACGTCTGGATGCTGACAGACTTCTGAGCTCCGTTTGAACGAACATGGCCTCCTCCGGCAAGCATGCCCGCCGCAGCCTTCGCGAAAGCGGGCACTCTGCAGACAGCCACGACCTGATACGCGTCCAGGGCGCCCGCGAGAACAACCTGAAGGACGTCAGCGTCGAGATCCCCAAGCGGCGGCTGACGGTGTTCACCGGCATCTCGGGATCGGGCAAGTCGTCTCTGGTGTTCGGCACCATCGCCGCGGAGTCGCAGCGGCTGATCAACGAGACGTACAGCGCTTTCGTGCAGGGCTTCATGCCGACGCTGGCGCGGCCGGACGTCGACGTGCTCGACGGGCTGACGACGGCGATCATCGTCGACCAGGAGCGGATGGGCGCCAACGCCCGCTCGACCGTCGGCACGGCAACCGACGCCAACGCAATGCTGCGCGTGCTGTGGAGCCGCCTGGGCAAGCCGCGCATCGGCCCCGCCACCGCCTTCTCGTTCAACGTGCCGACGCGGAAGGCGAGTGGCTCGATGACCGCCGACAAGGGCAAGGGTGAGCGGAAAGTGATTCGCGACCTCGTCTACCTCGGCGGGATGTGCGCGCGATGCGAGGGCATGGGGCAGGTCAGCGACATCGATCTCTCGCAGCTCTACGACGACACGAAGTCGCTCAGCGAGGGTGCGCTCACGATCCCCGGCTACACCGCCGAGGGCTGGTACATGCGTACCTTTGAGGCCGTTGGCATCGACACGAACAAGCCAATTCGCAAATACACAAAGAAGGAGCAGCACCTCCTTCTCCATCAGGAGCCGATCAAGGTGAAGGTCGAGAAGATCAACCTCACCTACGAGGGTCTGCTTCCGCGGCTCAAGAAGTCGTTCCTGTCGAAGGACGTCGACGCGATGAACACGTCGATCCGCGCGTTCGTGGAGCGCGCGGTCACGTTCACGACGTGTCCCGACTGCGGCGGCACACGGTTGAACGAGGCGGCGCGGTCATCGAAGATTGAAGGAAAGAACATCGCCGACGTCTGCGCGATGCAGATCAGCGATCTCGCCGCATGGGTGCGCGATCTGAAGGAACCGTCCGTCGCGCCGCTCTTGACGAAGCTCGGGCACACGCTCGACTCATTCGTCGAGATCGGGCTTGGCTATCTGAGCCTCGACCGGCGTTCTGGCACGCTCTCGGGCGGTGAGGCGCAGCGCACGAAGATGGTCGGCCATCTCGGCTCTTCGCTCACCGACGTCACCTACGTCTTCGACGAGCCGTCGATCGGGATGCATCCGCACGACATCCAGCGGATGAACCAGCTGTTGCTGCGGCTCCGCGACAAGGGCAACACCGTCCTCGTCGTGGAGCACAAGCCCGAAATAATCACGATCGGCGATCACGTCGTCGATCTCGGCCCCGGCGCCGGCGCCGCCGGCGGCACGGTGGTCTTCGAGGGCACCGTCGACGGATTGCGGGCCAGCGGCACCGTCACCGGGCGTCACTTGAACGACCGGGCCTCGCTCAAGTCGACCGTCCGCACGCCGTCGGGCGTGATGAAGGTGCGCGGCGCGCGCACGCACAACCTGAAGAACGTCGATGTCGACGTCCCGCTCGGCGTGCTGGTGGTGGTGACCGGCGTGGCCGGGTCGGGCAAGAGCTCGCTGATCCACGGCTCCGTGTCGGGCCGGGACGGTGTGGTGTCGGTCGATCAGACACCGATCCGCGGCTCGCGGCGGAGCAACCCGGCGACGTACACCGGTCTGCTCGATCCGATCCGCAACGCGTTCGCGAAGGCCAACGGCGTCAAGCCCGCCCTGTTCAGCGCCAACTCCGAAGGAGCCTGTCCGACCTGCAATGGCGCCGGCGTGATCTATACCGACCTGGCAATGATGGCCGGCGTCACCACCGTCTGCGAGGACTGCGAGGGCCGGCGGTTCCAGGCCTCGGTGCTGAATTACCGCCTCGGTGGACTCAACATCGCCGAGGTGCTCGACCAGCCGGTCGAAGACGCTGTCGGCTTCTTCGAGGCCGGAAAAGCACATTCGCCGGCCGCGCACGCGATCCTGCGGCGCATGGCCGGCGTGGGGCTGGGCTACCTGCGGCTCGGCCAACCGCTCACGACGCTCTCGGGCGGCGAGCGGCAGCGGCTCAAGCTCGCGACGCACATGGGCGCCGACGGCGGCGTCTACGTGCTCGACGAGCCCACCACCGGCTTACATCTGGCCGACCTCGCACAGCTGCTTGGGTTGCTGGACCGGCTGGTCGACTCCGGCAAGTCGGTCATCGTGATCGAGCATCACAAGTCGGTGATGGCGCACGCCGACTGGATCATCGACCTCGGACCGGGCGCGGGCCACGACGGCGGGCAGATCGTGTTCGAGGGCACTCCGGCCGATCTCGTGGCGGCGAGATCGACGCTGACCGGCGAGCACCTGGCGGCCAGCCTTCGCTGATCGCTTCGCCGGGCAGCGTCGGCTCGGCAGTCGAGCCAGCTTTCGCTTCCTGCGTCACGACGAACGTGACTGCCGATACTGCGCCACTCTCGCCGCGATCGTGCGGCGTCCCATGTCGACCCGGCCATTGAAGCGGGCCCCGTCGGCCATCGCGATCACGTTGGCGCTGAGGCTGCCGTCAACCGACGCTGACGAGGACAGCTCGAGGCGTTCGGAGGCCGCGATCGTGCCCTGAACGGCGCCGTGAACGACGACGCGGGGAGCGCGCACGTCGGCGTCGACGCGTCCCGACCCCTCGATGACGAGCAAGGCATCTCGAACGGTGACGCTGCCCTGGACGGAACCCTCGATGGCCAGATCGTCGTCACTGGACACTTCGCCCTTGATTGCCAGGTGCGCTCCGAGGATGTTCATGGGAGGCATCGGCGAGGCGGTGCGTGCCATCGGAGGAACATG
>Ga0065712_10068451_pt1 | contig 10574 bp, 11 predicted proteins | sample MisRhiReplicate1_FD_59099 | JGI IMG/M metagenome (GOLD analysis project Ga0065712, IMG submission 59099) | Miscanthus rhizosphere microbial communities from Kellogg Biological Station, MSU, sample Rhizosphere Soil Replicate 1: eDNA_1 v3... | ecosystem: Host-associated > Plants > Roots >...
ATCCCCACTGCCGCCAGCGCGCCAGTTCGACGAGTGCCGCCAGCGCGCCAAAAAAGGAGATCTTGCGATCGCCGCCGGTCAGTCGTGGAAATACTGCGGGCTTCCCTAAATTCTGGGGCAAATCGCGGCAATATAAGGGGGCGGAAAGGTTTTGTATCGACCCTATTTCTTGGAGATTGTGAGATGAAAGACGAGAACAACGACCAGTGGCGTAATGAGCAAGACGAGGAGGAAACCTGGCACGATCGGCTGCTCCGGGAGTTCTTCTACCCAGACACCGACAGCCATTACCTGGATGCCGATCAGATGGAGCGGTTCAAGCGTAAAGCCGACGCTGCCGCTGCGGAGAATCCTGACGCTGCCGAGGTCAAAGCAATCGAGAACATCGTGGGCCTACTAACTAGCCTGCGGGAGCGTACAGAGTTGCTGCGGGGCAAGGTGGTCAAGAACCTCACCGTCACTCTGTGCGAGGACTACAGCGGCTTCCTGGGGGCCGAACTGCACCACGGCAAAGACGACATGGACACACCCAATGAGCTGTGCTCGTGCGTGTTCTGTGGGCCGGAAGAACTGCTCTGCATCCTGCGGGGTGAGCAGGCGGGCCAGTGGTTTTTGCAGGATGAAAACATGCCGGGCGAGTGACGCTCGGTTGCCACGCGCGCGAGCCAGGATGGTTCCCGCCCGGAACTAACAAGCAGACTGCGGTGGGGACGCCGCTTTGTGCCCAGTGCTACCGCAAAGCCACTTTTTAGTTGCTCATGGAAATCTCAAGCTGTGGACGCAGCGATTGGGCAAGGGTGGAAGATTCCAGGAGCCTCGCCCGCTCTTGCCGGAACGTCTCGGCGCATCTCTCAAGCAATGCCAGTGTTTCGAGGTCGCGTTCCCGCCAGGCTCGGAACGAGAAACCATCAAACGCTTGCTCAACCTTATGAGTATCCAATGGGAATCCACAGACGACCGCCCTGAATGCGTCCTCGCACCAGTCGGGGCTGAAGTATTCCTTGGTCTGGCGACGCTTGTAGTGGCTGCGCCGCAGTTCCTTGGCAACTTCTACTCGCCCCATCCCTCGATGAAAGAACTCGTATGCCTTGAGAGCGACATTCCTGACGTAGTAGTCGGGGACGAATCGCCACTTGACCCCATATTTGCGGCCGGTTCCCACCTTTTTCCATCCCAAGGGTGGTCGAAAGAACCCGTTGTAGGTCAGTACCCCTGTGGCCTCGATGGCAGATTCTCTCGCCTTCGTGGTGCGGCTCGTAATCAGCTTGGCAAATCGCAGGAATTTCTCATCGCCAGCGATGTCGTCCTCACAAAGATCGAGGCAGTACAGAGAAGTCCCATTGGCCGCGCATCGTTCGGAAGTGTGGACGAAGGATTGGGGGGTCGGAAACGCAGCGTCAAACCTCGCCACGATAATGCCGGTCACATTCATGGCCAGCATCTCGGCACCAGGCTGCCGCTTGTGGAAAGGTCTCTCGCGCATGGCGTAGTCGTCGCCATGAAATCCGCCCCACTCGACATCGAGCTTGTTGCAGAATTCAAAGCATGTGAGCTTCTGCTGCGCCAGAGTCGGCATCCCTGTAATCCCAAAGATCCGCCCATATCCGAAATGGTTGGGGTTTCTCATACCGTGATTATACCGAGTGACTTACAAATAAGGTGATAAAGTTATGCCAATCGCTTACGGCTATTGCCGAGTTTCACACGAAGATTCGACCGAGTCAGGACTGGGTATCGACGCCCAGAAGTACGCCATCAGCCAGTGGTGGCAGTACCAGCGGACGCTTGCCCCCTTCCAGAACGTGGAGTGGGGAAGCGAAGGCTGGCAGGGTGAGAAGGACGTGGGAACCGCGAATACCAGCGGCCTGTTCATTGACCAGTCGGTCAGCGCCTTCAAGCACCGGTTAGTGAAGCGGCCGGCGGGAGGGCGACTGGCTGCCGTGCTTAAACCACGGGATGTCGTGGTATTTGCCAGGCTCGACCGGGCGTTCAGAAACCTCGCCGATTTCGCCATCACGACGGAGCGATGGGTCAAGCAGGGCGTGAACTGCGTATTCATCAACCCGATGGTCGATATGGGCACCGCTTACGGCCAAGCGTTTGCCCAGATTGCCGCGGTCTTTGCCCAGCTAGAATCAGCCATCAAGGGAGAGCGGCTCAGAGAGGCCCAGGCTCGCGGTAGGGAGTGCGGGCGGAAGATGGGTCGGAACATTAGCTTCGGCTGGAAGCGAGCGCCCGAGGGTCAGGGAATGGTTCCTGATGAGGAGGAGCGGCGCGAGGTCCGGCTGATCGTGGATTACCGGGATAGTCACGGACTATCGTTCGCCGACATTGCCGACCAGTTAGAGCGTACGAGGGCCGCGCGAGAAAATCGCCCCGAGTGGCCCCGAGCTCCGTACGCCGGCTGCGAGAACCGCCGCTGGGACCAGAACCGCGTTTACAAGGCGTACAAGGCGCGGCGAAGGGTGCCCATGCCCCGCGAGAAGTCTGGGATTGCGTGAAAAGCGGCGTAAGTACCGTTCAGAAAAGAAGATGGAGGGTATCGCACTGGTACCAGTGGGCACACACGCAAGTCGTTATCCGTAGAGCGTCGTGGCATATCCTTTTTCGCCGAATCAGGGGAGGCCCTAGTGCCGACTGTCCAGCTTATCTACGTGCGTCCAGATCACGGACATGGGGTGCGCTCATCGGAGGGAGTCCTCAAAACTGGATGGGACAGGACTGTGAGAGAGGAATGTATGAAACGAAGTTCGGCCAGTTCGACCCAGTGTTTAATTGCCAGTTGGTGTGTCTGGTGAGTCTGTTCCGCCCCTTCTACACACGCACGCGCATGGGCGTTTGTAGGTAATGATGTATATCCGCATCGCTTGGGTTAGTTGGCGGCGCTCCGGTTCGGATCGCAAGCGTCCCCGCACCGCCGGCATCGATCAGGTCCACGATTGCGTCGCACGCCGCATTGCGGGCGGCAGTGCTGATTTTGAAGTTCAAAGCCACTGCGAGACTCCTTGAAAGAGGATCGCAGGCACGACAGTGGACGTAGCTAACCGGGCCAGAGAAGGCGGCGGGCTAAGAGACGGCATAGTGCGATCCGTTATGGGGATCGCCGACCTTGCCGTACAACAACGGGCAGCGAGAAAGCTGATAGAAGCGGGCCAGCCGTACAACTAAGCCCGCCGTGGGACATCGCCCACTACCTGTATCTTACGGCGTTTATTTGGGCTTCGTCAACACTTTTCTACCCTTTAAGCCCATCGCTTTTTTGAGTTTTTTCTTGAGTTCTTTCAGTTGCTTTGCGGTAAGTCGCGGACGCGAGGCAGCATCATCTATTTGTTTCTGCCAATGCTTGTACGCTTTATCTGCAGGGAAATTTCTGTTCATTGTTGTAGCTTTTCTCTTAGGTTAGCGTGCTCAATCTTGGCCGCGCCTTTGACACGGGCTGGTGCCCGCGTTACTCCCTTTCCCGGAGTTAGCGTCACCACATCGCCGGAGATCGTAGTGAACTTCACCGGCTGGCCTTGACGTAGCTTAATCGGTTTGCCCTCGCCAAAGCTGTTTTCGTCGCTCGTTCTCATTGGTCCCTCAGCCTTTGCTCGCCGACCCGGTCGGCGTGATCGAATTATACGTCTCCGGGACGGACGGACTATATGTTTGAGCCGGATGCGGGGGTGGGAAACCTTCCGACGCTTTTGGGCAGTAGTACCTAAGGGGCTACCCAGCTCGAATGAGGCGAAGCGGCTGCGTTTCTGGGGGTACGTCGTACTGAGTCACTTCGGGGCCTTTTCGTGTCCAACCACGAAGCTCAATTACCGATGTTCGCGTATTGTCGCTTGTAGGGCGTAGCTTTCTGGCTAGCAACTTTCCAAATCGCTGATCGTGTGTTGCAATGAGGAGCTGTCGTCGCATCTTGGTGCGCCGCAGCAAATCGACAACGCCTAAGAGCCTAATGTCATCCAGGCTCTGGATGGGGTCGTCCAAAAGTGCTGCGTCGATTGGTAGTGCAGGAAGTGACAGATTAAAAGACAGGAATAACGACACGGCAAGCGCATTGAGTTGAGAGCTTGACAGCACCGAACTTGGGTCACTGGAAGACAATTCTTCCTCATTATCGTGGATTTCCGCGTTTAATCGCCCCTTTCCTTGATTGAGATGGGTAACAAGCTTCACCACGCGAAACGCTGGGTGGGGATCAATTCGGGAATATACTCGCTGCAGAAATGGTTCAATCTGTTCAAGCCGGTCAATGGCTACTTTCGACGAAGCGCCTCGCAATGCCTCAATTAGCTCATCAAGGACAAGCCCGGTCTTCGTGCGGGCCGCAATTTCTGTTTCTTGAATGAGCAGCTCCCGCTTTGCGGCCACAATGTCCTGTTTGACCGTGGACGCCCGCGATTGAGCCGCCGCACGCGCTGTGTTAAGGGCTAGCCGCTCGCCTGTCCTGAGATGTTTGGCAATTGCGGTAAGGCGATCATTGCATTCCGAAACCAGGCCCTCGACAATGGTCTCCGAAATGTTAGCCCTGGGAATGCCGAATGCTGCGCATTCTCGCTCTAACGCGGTGTTCCATTCTTCAATCCTCCGTTCCTTGTCCTCTTCACTGGCAAGGAGGTTCCTAGCCTCACTCGCAGCCTTCACCGCGGAAAGCTCTTCCGCAGCCAATTTGTTCATCTCACTTTCGCCCTTAGTCGTTGCTACCATTTCACCGGTAACTGACCCATGCGCCAATTCTTCCAGCCTCCTTCGCGACTCTTCTATATCGTAGTGTTGGGCGCAGACAGGACATGTTTTGTCCAATAGTTTCAGAGCAATCTGTGCAAAAGCCCGCCGTTGTTGCTCTCTGTCTTGCTGTTCAATTTGTCGTCTCCGCAACTCTGCGGCCCGCTTCTTTTCTGCTTCGACGCTCTCCCTCGCTTCTCTGGCCACCTGCTCCGCCTTATCCCGCGCGGCACGTAAGTCGGAGATTTGAGCGGCAGGTGGAGCAGGTCTCTGGCCAAAGTATGCACGCAGCCGCTTCGCCGCTGAAAGACGGGCTTCTTCGCGACCGTTCAGGTCCTGCAATTGGCGTAGCGACCGGTCCAAAACGCTTGAGGCGTCTACGGCGTCCGCCGCTGGAATCGATGGTGTGGCAACACCCAATGCAGTAATGGCCTTCCACCATTCGGCCCACGAATCACCATCCTGTACGTCCACTTTCAGAGATTGCGTCAGACTCTCCAATTGTCTCTCGAGTTCGTTAACATGGGCGACTGCTGGTGCCTTATCCTTCTCTCGCTGATTCGTCGCCTTACTCCAACTGCGGCGTTCCCGTTCCAACTGGGACTGCAGCTCTGTCAACCGGCCTGCGCCTATAAGCTCGCAAACAACATTGAATCGCTGCTGGTCGGTCGTTGCGTCTAAAAATTCGCGAATCCTGTCCTGCTGCAGGTATACGCTTCTGCCCAAGGCGGAGCCAAGCGCATCTTCGCCGTTTGAAGCCAACACGGCCTCAGGCCAAAGCATCTCGCAAAGCCTGGCCGAAGCCGACAATCCCTTGTATTCCTTCCCATCAATTCCAACCTGAACCGATTGCGTTTTTCCATCGGAAGTGCGAGTAACCAGACACTGCGAAGTGGCAGAATTGGAAAGTTGAATCGACACCCTCGCTTCACCGCTTTCAGAATAAAGAGAAACGAGCTTATCATCTGTTCCCAGCCGTGGCACGCGCCCGCAGAGTCCCCACATGATCGCATCGAGGAGCGACGTTTTGCCGATCCCATTAGATCCAACAATTACAGTTGCGTCGGCGCTGAGGTCGAATCGCTGTCGACCTGCAAAGCCGCGAAAACCAGCAATATCAATGGACTGTAGTTTCATTTGGCACCGAGGTAGGAATGAAGTGCCTCGACAAGGGGCGATTGCTCCTGAAACGCCTGGACGACCGATGAAATAGCCTCCTTTGAAAGGTTTGGCCCGCTCAAAAGGTTGGGAAGGCGGGATAAAATGTTATCGTTGGAACTCACTTCGGCTGCTTCCTGAAGCGGGAGGAGTGACAGCAATGCCGTTTCCACATCGGATTGGTCTTGCAAGTGAGCCCCGGTAGTTATTAGTTTTCGCACTCGGCCAGTATCCTGCGAAATCCGCTCAATCTGCCCTTGCTCGGATTCGGCAACAAGTCCTGGCGTTAATAGAGCAAGGTAACCTTCCCAGCTTTTTGATTCCTCTCGCGCTACGCTTGTCGAAATCAGCTCGACAAATGCCCCTTGTACGTCGGTCCACTTTGCCACCAAGTCTTGCCAACTCGAAAACACGACTACTGCTACGATGCCATAAGCATCTTCGAAGATGCGGTGGCTGCCTCGGTCTATGTCGCTCAGCGCCACATTTGTCCCCTCTTCGTAGCCGTTTCTGACCAGAAGAGAGGAAGCGCAGGCCAGGATTTCCGACGACGTTATCATTGCAGCACCTGCATAAATATGCGTGGGTCGTTCCTAATCTCGTCAATTGAATACAGACCAAAACGCGTGTCTCCATCTATAAGCCCGTTCTCGTCCTCTGTGGCAATTATCGATGGCGGGGCAGTAATGTTCCCGGCTCGATTTCCAACCACACCCCCGACTATTGTCGTGCGAACGCGAATGGCCCGCGACTCAGCCGGCCCGTATTTCTCTAGTTGCCTCAGCTCCGCTTCAACTGACGCCCAGCGGCGAACGCCTTTGCCCGATGCGAGTCTGACCTGCACGTGACGCTGGTCCAAGCGAATGTCCACTAGACCATCTTGGCGAAGGGAGACTCGTAGATTCTCAACTCGCTGAAGAAAGCCAAGCGCCAACAACAAGTCTGCGATTAGCAGCGCATGGTCCTGCTCCATACGTACGTACGGACGTTTGTCTAGAAGCCACGCTGCCCGCAGCTTCCCAAAGGAAAGAAGATTCAACGCCAGAAGTTGTGCACAGAGCGTGTCGACGTTCTCCACAGGCCAATCCTCCCTTCTGGAAAGCTCATTACAGGCACGAGAGATGCCGGAAACAATTTCGCGAGTTCGCCGGTCGGAAAGGGATCGCATGAATTCGACCCATCCCATTGAGATATGGGTCTCGGGAGTGCAATTCACTTCCGCCGCGAATTGGGAATGTTCAAGATTACCTGGGTCAACGAGAAAGGCTCTCGCCATCTCGCCAAGGGCGGTCCGCATTTTTGCGACACTATGTCGCAGAACTCCACACGACGATCCTAGTCCCGCGAAAACAATCACTGGGCCAACTGCCACAAGGCCACCAATTAGTTCTTCCCAGCGCTCTTGCCACGCCTGCTGTATGGCGGCGTTTGTCAGAATCCATGCTTCAGGGTCGGAGTCGGCGTTTCGGTGTAAGTAAATCAAGTTGCAACCGCTAACCTGCGCATGTTCTTCGGGACCGCGAATAATGGATACCAGGTCACCTGCTGCAACTTGACTAAGCGCATGACTCAGAGCTAGGTCGAAGTTGATCGTAATTGCGTGTGAGATCGCACCCTCCAGCATCAGCGCTGCGGTCAAGTAATGGCCGTCGTTCGGTGTTGCAGTCTTGAATCGTGTGGTCGGTAATCGATTTACCAATTCTCTTTGGCTTCCGGTCCTTTCCACGACAGCATCTGCTAGCGCGGACAAGTCACTTGGATTGGCGCATTCACCGCCCGTGAGTACTTTATCGTCAACTAAACGCCGATGGGCCTCTTTTGAGCATGCATCCGCCAGCGGAAGATTAGTGGGGGGTTCGAGGGAGCAGCCTGCTCCGATAACAATGACCACGCGCCGGCCCTCCGCTGCTGCGATTGCCTCCAAAAGTGCTGTAGGTAAGGCCATCGTGCTAGCGGCGAGAAAGGTGTCCGAGTAGCTCGTGCAGGAACGACGCGTTGGCTCGGGCCACTTGTAATAGTTCGGGACTTGCCACAGATTGTCCACGCTTCTCCATCGACAAACAAGGACTGCCGCAGACTGACGCGACAGTCCCCATTGCGCCAGACCTTTTTCCTACGCGTGCGCAGGCGCGCACGCGCTATACAATGCCAACTGTCGCGACAGTGCGCGGCAGTAAGACCCGTTGATGGCTTACCTGCATCGCCCTGCCTCTCTTCCTTGCCATCACCAACCCCCTTTCAGCGCGATGCCTTCGTAGAACGGCTGCATCGCGGTTCCGCGTCGGCGGGTGATCCCAGCGACCGCCGCGGCGAGATCGCGGCCAAAAGTTTGCTTGGTGCAGACGGCCTGCCGTCCTTCCTGTTCGCACCACCGCTTCCAGGCGTCGTATAGTGAATCGACGCTGACGCGGTGCCCAGGGCCGACCACGCATGCCTCACGGACAAATGCAGACACTGGCGACGACAGATCCTCAATTTCCTGCACCACGTCCTGCACGCTGGCGGGAAGAACAAAACGCCCTCGCTCATGCAGGCGTCGCCACCCTTCAATTGCCCAATTCAAAATGCCGGGTAGCTCGGCCAGGAGTCGGTCGGTCAGGCCGGTGTCCTCTTTTCCGAAGAAGCTCTCGGTGAGCCGCAGAATGACGAATCGCCCGGTCAACGCTCCGCTGGCGTCTGTAAGGCGCGGAAACTCGTTCGTAAGGAACAGGAAACGAGTGGGCAGCTTCATCGTGACGCTGGTCAGGTGCTTCCTGTCGACGGTGAGGGTATCTTCGCCGCTGATACACAACAGTCGCTCGACGACAGTCGCGATGTTTTCGCCGTGGAAGCGGGCGTCACTCACGATGGCGAGTGTCTTGCCGATCAGCGGCTGCAGACCGAAATGGCCCGCCAGGCTTGATGTTGTCGGGCCGCAAAAATTGCCGTTACCCACCAGCCGCGTCAGCACTCTCGCGATGGTCCCCTTGCCGCTTCGTTTGGGACCAACGATCAACAGCATCTTCTGCTGGGACGTGTCGCCAGTGAGGCAGTAGCCGAACCACTCCTGAAGCAAATCCAGCGACTGCTCGTCGCCATCGAAGAGTTGATGCAAGAACTGGTGCCATGCAGACGGAGATGGTGCTGCTGGGTCGGGATCGAACTCAAGGGCGTTAACGGCAAAAAACCGAGGCGTCCCTGGAAAATGCTGCATTGTTGGGAGATGCAGCAACGTCGAGTGGCAAGGAAGAATGTCGCCTGGAGACAAGCCAGCCGGTGGCGTGCCCAACCAAGAAGGGGAAGCGACTGCCGCAGGGAGATGAGTATAGGCACGAATCGATTCCAACGCGGCGTTGATTGTTGTCGGATTGGACTCGAAATCGACGAGGTCGAGTTCCTCCGTTTTGCGGTTGAAGACGTAGCGAAGCGAATCGTGCAGCCAAACCTGGAGACGCTTCTTGACGGCGTTGTCCTCCACTTCGCAGTAACGATTGTCTCGCCACTCCATCAGGAGACCGGCGTAACATTGCAGCGACCGACCTTCCGGGTGAAGGTGGAAATCACGACCATAGGCTTCGGCTGTCGGCAATGTCCGCTTCGCCGACAAAACAAGGCGTCCCGATTGGAGATCTCGCCCACCCAGAAGGACACAGCCTTCGGCATCCACCTCCAATGCTTGCCCACGGCGGCATAGTTTCTCGGCATCGCGCAACCGGTGTATGACCTCGTCAGCAGTCCACGATTTCAAAAATGGTCGCTGGCGGGCGTAATCTCGGATAGTCGCCAGCGCCGATGCATCGTCGAGGTCATATTCGACAGTTCGGCACGCCGAGACAAAGAGCCTATGTGACCCGTCTCGCTGATCGGTAATCTTGATTCGCAGTAACGCGGCTAAGCAGCGTGCAGAGCGGTCCCCGGTATCGGTTGCTGATACCGATGGTCCGGTCGGCCGCCGTTGGGGCTGAGTTCGCTTCTTTTCTCGTGCTGACTGTTTTTCGCCAAGTTCGACGCGCACGGCATTTGCGAGCCGCTCGACCGCGGCCAAAAGCTCCTCGGGGGTAACTCTCGTTGGTTCCGCCCCTTCCGATTCCCAGGTGATAGGCTCGCCACTCTCGTGGGTGCTCGGTGGGAAGACCGTCTGCATGCCGGTAGATCGCAATTCGACGAGCATCCCAGCTGACTTGCTCTTATGCTTCTTCGTAGGCACCGGCGCGCTTACGATGTACTCCCGATGCGACCGTGGTTTTCCAGGTCGGCCGAATACCGCTGGAGTGGGCGGAAGGTATTCGTCCGCCAGCGCCACGCAACGGGGGTGGTCGAGGTCAACGTCGACCAACCAACCGGATGGCTCGCCCAGCAAGACGCCAATGTTCTGAGGGTGACCGTTGAAATGCTGGTCTAGTGTTTCCGGCGTCAGACGCATTTGTTCCCAGCCCTTGAAGCCGGGATTCTTGCTCAGATGCGGGACCGGTATTACGGACCAACCGCTTCGGGCGTAGTGCTCCGCCGCCAGGCGAGTGGTACCTCTGGGCTTCAAATGCTCATCGTCAGGCGGGCCTAGAACATCCATGCTGTTCTCCGAAACGCGCTCCTTCGCGCGGCTTAGATTCCCGCCTCGGCCAATTCGCGTTCAGCCGCCTCGATCTCCCGCTGGCGATGGTTCGCCGTGCGAACCATTGAGGTTCCGCCGGCTGCCGCGGCCGTGCACGCCGCCGTGAACCGCT
>Ga0065712_10068453_pt1 | contig 10566 bp, 13 predicted proteins | sample MisRhiReplicate1_FD_59099 | JGI IMG/M metagenome (GOLD analysis project Ga0065712, IMG submission 59099) | Miscanthus rhizosphere microbial communities from Kellogg Biological Station, MSU, sample Rhizosphere Soil Replicate 1: eDNA_1 v3... | ecosystem: Host-associated > Plants > Roots >...
AGCCGCTACCGCGCTGGCCGGGCCGTTCTTTCTGGTCGGAGTGGTCATCGCTGTGGTGGGCGGGATCATCGGTTACTTCGTCGACCACAACAAGAAACAGAAAGCGTCCGAGAAGGAAAACGACTGGTATCGAGATCTGGCCGCCGATGGCCTGCTGCAGGCCGACTGGGGCGACAAGGTGGAATACGCGCATTACTCGATTCACCATTATCGCGAACGCGAAGCGCCTGAAGACGACAGCCTGTTCCGTTTCCAGCGCGCCGAATGGGAGCACTTCGACGAAACGCCGCAGAAAAAAGGCTCGTCCAGCAACCGACTGGATGAAACGTTGCACGTGGAGTACGGCGAACCGCACAAGTCGCCGGATACCCAGCAACGTGACGACCTGAGGAACGCGCCACGCTGGGGCGGCTCGAAGGTCTGATCAGCCTTTCAGCCATGGTTACAACCCGAAAGCCGCTTCCCTGGAAGCGGCTTTCTGCCCTTCACTTGGCGAACAGCTGACTCATGTCCTTGAACGCCTTGAACTCCAGCGCATTGCCGCACGGATCGAACAGGAACATGGTGGCCTGCTCGCCGACCTGCCCTTTGAAGCGGATGTAAGGTTCGATCACAAACTGCGTCCCCAGCGACCTCAGGCGCTCGGCCAGCGCTTCCCACTGTTCCCAGTGCAGGATGATGCCGAAATGCGGAACCGGCACGTCGTGCCCATCTACCGCATTGCTGTGAACGTGTTCCTGCGAAGACGTCTTCGGGTGTTCATGGATTACCAACTGATGCCCGTAGAAATCGAAGTCGACCCACTGCTCGCTGGAACGCCCCTCAGCCAGGCCGAACACTTCGCCGTAGAAACTGCGCGCGGCAGCCAGGTCATAAACAGGTATCGCCAGATGGAAAGGTGAAAGGCTCATTGCAGGCTCCGGGGTCAGGTCTATTGGGCGGGACGTCGGCGCGTCCTTCTTGATAACGCCGGGTCAATCATATGCGCGAGGACTCAACACTAAAATCAATATATATTTCTCGAATACACAAAAGAGATTTATCAATGATTCGTGAGCTCAAGACCTTGGTAGCCGTCGCACAGGCCGGCACCTTCGCAGCGGCGGGCAACCGGATCGGGCTGACCCAGGCGGCCGTCAGCGCGCAGATGCAGCGTCTGGAGGCCGAACTGGGCTTTGCACTATTCGAGCGTAAGGGCCGTTCGGCGCAGTTGAATCGCATGGGGCATCAGACCCTGCTGCAGGCGCAGGAGCTGATTCGGCTCTATCACAATCTGGGCTCGTCTCCCGCCGGTCAGCCCGCCGTACTGCACCTCACCATCGGTGCCATCGCCTCCATGCAGTGCTCATTACTGCCGGACGCGCTGGCGGCCTTTCATCGCTCATGGCCGCAGTGCCGGACGCGAGTGATTCCGGGTGTTTCCATGAACCTGGTCAATCAGGTGGATGCCGGCGAAATCGATCTGGCGGCGATTATCCGACCGCCCTTCTCGCTGCAAAGCGATCTGCGCTGGACCAGCCTTGCGCAGGAACCCTACCGCCTGATCGTGCCTGCCGAGATACCGGGCGATGACTGGATGCAATTGCTCTCCTCACAACCCCTGATTCGCTATGACCGCTCTTCGTTTGGTGGCCGGCAGGTGGATCGTTTCCTGCGCCAGATGCCGTTCAGTGTCCGGGAAGTCTGCGAGCTGGATGAGCTGGAGGCCATTATCAAACTGGTCGCCCGTGGCCTGGGCGTGGCGCTGATACCGCAGACGGCCAGCCACCATCCCTGGCCTGAAGGCATCCGGGCGCTGGACCTTGGCGAGCAGACCTTTCATCGAGACGTGGGCCTGGTGCACCGCGACCGGCCAAGCCTTAATGAACCGACCCTTACCCTGATCGACCTGCTGCAGCGTCCTTCTACGGCTCAGTGACTGACAGCTGTCAGGCAGATCACGGTGAAAAAGATCGAACTCGCCGTTTCGTCGTCCTCTCCAAGGAAGACAGCCATCAACGAGGAACCCACATGAGTAATGACCACGCAAGACCTCAGGACAAGGCGTCAGAAGACCAGCCCTACACCCCCACCGTCGACCAGTCCGGCGAACCTGTCGAGGTCGTGCGCAAGGACATCGACAATCAGGACTCACCTGCCGAAGGCGTCGACAAGATCATCACCCCGACCTCCAACCGCGAAAAGGAGCAGGACGCCGAGACCCTCAAGGAAAAGAACCGCGAGGTTGAAGACAAGCTTGCAGGGCGGGAGTGAGGGGCGCAAACGTGACGTGAAACATGCGGCTGGCTCAATACCCCGCAGTCTGTGCCATTTGTGACGCAGAGCGTCACGGGCGGCATGCCCACGCGGAGCGATGGGCACGATCAAAGTCCTCATGAGGAATACGATGATGATCGTTCCCACGCTCTGCGTGGGAATGCCGCTCAGGACGCTCTGCGTCCCGACGTACGTAAGAGAAGCACGCTGGCAAATCAATCCGTGAGCAGCTCTTGCAGCCCCAACGCATCCCCCACCGCCGCACCGCTGGCGGTATTGTCGAACAGGCACCAGGTCGCTGCGCCCTCCTGCTCGGATCGGCGTAACTGCTCGGCAATCGTCGCCAACCGATCTGCACCATACGGACTGTGGTAGATCTGCGGCGAGCCATGCAACCGCCAATAGCGCACACCTTCCCAGCCCGCTGGAACGTCACCATCTGACACGGGTGACGGATCAGCGGCAACCTGCCCGATACGCTGCTCGACCAGCAACGGCTGTGCCTGCAGCCAGGACTCGTGACGCGGCTCAAGCACCGCATGCCCGGCATAGCACTCACGCAATAACGCAAAAAAGCGTTGCGCGATCTCGGCGTCATAGCGAAGCGACGGAGGCAACTGAATCAGCAGGCAACCCAGCTTGTCACCCAGTAGCGTGCACTGCTCGAGAAAGACCCTCAACAGGCTTTCGCAATCATGCAGACGCAATTCATGGCTGATGGTCCTGGGCAGCTTCACGGAAAAGCGAAAGCCTTCAGGCACCGACTCCGCCCAGCGCGCATAGGTCTCCGGACGATGAGGACGATAGAACGAGCTGTTGATCTCCACCGCATTGAAGCGTGCCGCATAACGCTGCAGATGGGTGCCTTCATCAGGAAATACGGGCCAGTATTGACGCGCCAGGCTCCAGCCCGCGCAGCCGATAAGGAACGCGCTCAATACAGCACCCTGCCAGCCTCGCGCATGAATATCTCCACTGTCTTGGGGCCGACTCCCTCGAATGCCAGCAGGCGCTTCTCGAAATCCGCCCTGCCATCACTGGCTTCCTGAACATTGAGAAGCTTGCCGCCGTATTCCTCGTTCAGCTTGCTGGCCAGTGCCAGCAGCCGTTCGGCAGTGGACTCGTCATAGCGCACATAATGAGCCTGCCCCAGCATGCCGACCAGTTCGCGATGCGTGCAGCTCGCCAGCTTGCGGGGTGTGTCACGACCCTTGTGCTCAACGATCACCCGGTAGGCTTCGCAGGCAATTTGGGCCTGAATCCTTTTGCCCATCAGAAAACTGGCGATCAGCCACTTGAACAGGGATTTCTCCTTGTCCGCGCTGAAGTCGATCTGCAGGTCAGAGGCGGTCACGGACTGGCTCATGGCGATTACTTGCTCTGCTCGGACTTGCCCTGCTGCATCTGTACCGAGGACTTGCTGCCGTCGGTGTTGTTCTTGGTCTCGTTACCCGAATTGTCGAAGCAGCCGTGCAGGGCCAACAGACAGAAAAAACCCAGGCAGATCGCTGGCTTGCTCATGTGAATACTCCTGATCATTTCATTGCATTGAAAGACTGCGGCGATTGAAACGACGCGCCTTCCCTTGCAGACAATCAGGCCGCACGCAGGGTTTGTTCAGTCTGTTCGACGGCACGACCAACGGTCGTGATGCCAGGCATCAAGGCCCACCGAACAGCATCGTCCAGTAAACGCCATAATCGGTCTGTGGGCCGGTCGCATACGCCACGCCCACCTCGGTGAACATCGGATTCATGAGGTTCGCGCAATGCCCGGGGCTTGCCAGCCAACTGGCCATGGCCTTGCCTGGCGTGCTCTGACCTGCCGCGATGTTCTCTCCAATCTGTCGGCCGCTGTAACCTGCCGCACGGGCCCTGTCAGCAGGCGAGTCGCCATCGAAACCGCGATGCTGAAAATAGTTTTCGCTGGCCATCGACTGGCTGTGGCCCTGAGCGGCCAGTTCCAGCGTCGCATTCCAGACCACAGGCTGCGCCGCTGCAAACGGTCGTTTGCCGCACATACGGGGTTTGGACCGCGCTTCATTGATCTGTGCGAGCAGCAGCTTGCCCGCCGAGCGGGTGTCACTCAGCTTGCTGTCGATCAAGGGAAGGGCCAGCACGATGCGCCAATCGTTTCGTTCCCGAGTGATGCCGACATCGGCGTACTGAGCGTCCAGCAACGCGCCGCAGTAACGCGCCTTGAGCATGCCGAACGCTTCGTTGGCGTCCTGCGCGCCTGCAAGACGGATGGTGCGTACGGTTACCGCCTGATAGCCCGCAGCCTTGAGCGCATCGCGGGAACTGCCGTCGAAGACGATGGGCAGCGTGACGCTATCGTTCAGCACCAATGGGCGAGCCACCTTGGAGGTTCGCGACTCACAGCGCTGTGGCTGCGCACGGTAGGCATTGATGCTCTGGACCATCTGCTGCCCTTCGCTGGCCATGGCAGGCGCGGCAAACAAGGACGCGAACGAAATCAGGCAGAGCCGGACACGCCATGGAAAACGGAGGTGCTTGCGCATGATGGGCATGGACTCTGGGGAAGGAAATAGCCGTAAAAGGCAGGGACTGCCCAGCGGACTGCGGCCCTTTTTTCAGGGCCCGAATAGGACCGTGCAACTGACACATGGTTCATGACAGCACAGCGCCACCGCTTAGAGTTTTCCGATTTCCCCGGTGGCCTCGCCCAGGCTGGCCAGTGTCTGTTCGATGTCCAGCACAGCGTGATCCAGCTTGACGAACGACTGCTGCAACGCCTCCAGATCATCGACCGTCTGATGTCCGCGCAAATGCGCCACCCGCTCCAGCTCGCTGCGCTCAAGGCCTCGAATGTCGTCGCGCAATCGCTCAAGCGTTACCCAGACAGCATCAAACCGCTCATGACGTTCATGCTTCACTTTCAACTCCCTTCATCGGCAAAGGTTTCAGGTTTGCGGCTCACAACTTGCAAAAATTCAGAGCGCGGATCCGGGATGCCATCCCAGCTGACGCCTGATAATCCGACGATAGGGCGTGTCGATCTGCTCGGGAACCTGCTCGATGTAGTCGCGCGCATGCTGTAGCGTTTCACCGGTCAGACCCGAAAGGTACGCCACCGCATCCTCGACCGACGGGACCCGGCCTTCAATGCCGTTGAACCGGGGCGGCAATGCCGTCCAGATAACGGCATCGATCCGCCGCTCCCACGCCCATTCCATCAACACGCCTACCGGCTTGCGTGAAACCAGCAGACTGGCGATAGCGCCTTCCCGCTCTTCAGGGATCTGCTCACGCTCACGCAACGCCGCGCAGGCCTCCTCGACGCTCGACACTGCAAGCAGCGCCCAACACACTTTCACGGGTGGTGCGTTCAGGCAAATGGCGGTGGACAGCTCTCCTCCATCCGCCACCCGCGAAAATTCGATCGGCAGCGCGGGGCCGTCCGCGTACCACTCACCCGCCAACGGAAGCGCGCCCGACTCCCACATCAATGATCCCCAGCCAAGGCATGCAATATTCAACGTCCAGCCTCCACAGATTCATCCGGATACCGGAACTGTGACAACGCGCCTGACCAATACTCCCGTGCATGACCAACGTTTCACTTCATGAAACCGCCTGTCAGGGCCGAAGATCATCGCTTTGAATTTCCGGTTTGAATCAAGATCATTTTTCAGACACGCACCGGCCAGACCGAAGCGGTGTCGACTTTCAGCCATGGGAGCCCTGAATGAAGGAATTGATCACAACGGTCACTGAGGGAAAACGGGACACAAAGCCTTCTCTGACGAGCGATATCGCCAGCAGGCTGAAGCAGGTTTTGAAGGTGATCATTCGCGAGCTTCGTCCGGAAGCCCCGCGCAGACGCTTGCTGGAACGCTGCCGCAAGCGGCGGGACGAAGAGTGAGACGCAGGTCATGAACAGCGTATCTCGAATTGAGAGGAGGCGGTCGTGCGCATCCATCATCTGAACTGCGGTTGCATGTGCCCTCTCGGCGGTGCGCTGTTCGACGGCTTCAGCCGAGGACTGACCGCGCGACTGGTCTGTCACTGTCTGCTGATCGAAACCGACAACGACGGACTGGTGCTGGTGGATACCGGTTTCGGAACCGAAGATGTCGAGCAGCCTTCAAGGCGTTTAAGCCGGTTCTTTCGCTACTTCAACAATATTAAGTTGGAGCAGCGCTATACCGCATTGCATCAGGTACGGCAGCTGGGTTTTCGTGCCGAAGATGTTCGCCATATCGTGCTGACTCATCTGGATTTCGATCACGCTGGCGGTCTGCATGATTTTCCGCAGGCCAGCGTACATGTCATGCGTGACGAAATGTCCGCGGCCAGCAACGCCGCCGGTTGGCGCGATTCGCGCAGATTTCGCGCTCCGCAATGGCAAAGGGTGAATGACTGGAAACTGTATGACGCTGACGGCGACCGCTGGAATGGCTTTGGCGCTGTACGCACGCTGCTGGGTACGGGCGATGACGACATTCTTCTGGTTCCGCTGCGGGGCCATACCCTTGGGCACGCAGGCATTGCCATTCGCACGCCCGAGGGTTGGGTGCTGCATGCAGGCGATGCCTATTTCTACCGTGGCGAAATCGGTTCAGCCGAACGCAGCTGCACGCCGGGACTGCGCTTTTACCAGCGCATGATGGACACCGATCACAAGGAGCGCGTCGCCAATCAGATGCGGTTGCGCAACTTGTCGCTTTCAGCGGGACGCGACCTGCGCATCTTTTGCAGTCACGACGCCATCGAACTTCAGCAGGCCATCGATCATTCATCTGCGCAACGCTCCAGAGCAGACGCAGGCTGAGACGTTGCCTCTGATCGGTGCACCTGGCAGAAAGTCAGAACCAACCGTCACTGCAATGCTCTGAAACTCACACGCCGCAGCCCCCGAAAGGAATCACTCCCCCATGGCCAGTCACGAAAAAGCGTCACTACGACGCGCGATCACCGCTCCGATGCTGATGCTGTTCATCCTTGGCGACGTGCTCGGCGCCGGCGTCTATGCGCTGGCAGGCACCATCGCCGGACGCGTGGGCGGAGCCATCTGGGCGCCCTTGCTGATCGCGCTGTGTTTTGCCCTGCTGACGGCAGCGTCCTATGCCGAACTGGTCACCAAGTACCCGCGTGCGGGCGGCGCTGCGGTGTATGCCGAAAAAGCCTTCGGCAAACCCCTGCTGTCCTTTCTCGTGGGCTTCTCGATGATCGCGGCAGGCGTCACCAGCGCAGCGGGACTGGCCGTTGCGTTCGCCGGTGACTACCTGCAAGCGCTGATCAGCGTGCCACCGCAATGGGTCTGTGTCGGGTTTCTGGTTATCGTCGGACTGTTGAATGCACGAGGCATCAAGGAATCGCTGGGGGCCAACCTGCTGATGACCACCATCGAGCTGAGCGGACTGGTGATGGTGATCGCCGCTGCAGCCTGGTTCGTCGGCCAGGGTCAGGGCGTTCCGCAACGGGTGTTCGAACTGGACACGGCCTCCCCTGCAACGGCCATTCTGGCGGCATCGCTGCTGGCGTTCTATTCCTTTGTCGGTTTCGAAACCTCCGCCAACCTGGCCGAGGAAATCAAGGATGTACGCAAGGTCTATCCCCGCGCCCTGTTCGGAGCATTGCTGATCGCCGGTGCTGTATACGTGCTGGTGGGTGTAGGCGCAGCCATGGTGTTGCCGGTCGATCAGTTGAAGGACTCGCAGGCGCCGCTGCTGGATGTGGTGAAGGCATCGGGGCTGGGGATTCCATCACCCTGGTTTGCCTTGATCGCACTGATCGCGGTCGCCAATGGCGCGCTGTTGACAATGATCATGGCCAGCCGCCTGACCTTCGGCATGGCCCGCGAAGGACTGCTGCCTGCGATTCTGGGCAGCGTGCTGCCGCATCGACGCACACCCGGCGTTGCCATTCTGGTCACCACTCTGGTTGCCATCGCGCTGTCGTTCACCAGCACCCTGACCACGCTTGCCGAAACGGTGGTGCTGCTGTTGCTGTTCGTATTCCTCAGCGTCAATGTGGCCGTGCTCGTGCTCAAGCGGGACAAGGTCGAGCCTGCGCACTTTCAGGTTCACTGGGTGATTCCCGTCCTTGGGATACTCTCCTGTCTGTTGCTGTTGACTCAGCAAGGGCCGGAAACCTGGCTGCGGGCCGGGGTCATGCTGGTGGTCGGTGCGGTGCTGTATGGCCTGACCCGGCTGGGCGGGCCGCAGGCGGTTTCACGCATCAGTGAATAGACTCGCGGGTCCAGCGCCTCATGCCTGAACATCAGGGACGGGACTCTGCAAGGTGGTCGCGAAGCACACCTGATTACGACCAAGATGCTTGGCTTCGTAAAGTGCATTATCGGCGGACTTGAGCATGGCCTGCGGCGTCATCCCGGCTGCGTTGTCTACCGTCATGGCGCCGATGCTGACAGTGACCGCTCCCGTGGCGTTTCCCGCATGCTCGATGTGAAGCGACTCTAGCTGTGTGCGAATTTCCTGGGCGATGCGCATGGCACCCTCGCGGTCAGTGTTGGGCAGCAGAGCGGTGAACTCTTCCCCGCCATAACGAACCGCCAGGTCCTGCGGTCGTCGCACCGCCGCCTGAAGGGCACCCGCAACCGCCTTGATGCAGGCATCACCCGCAGGATGACCGTAAAGATCGTTGTAGGACTTGAAGTGATCGATATCCAGCATGAGCAGGCTGATTCGGGTTCGGGCCTTCTCTGCGCGCTCAAGCTCGAGTGGCAGCAGCTCATCCAGGCTTCTTCGGTTGAGCAGCCCGGTCAGGCTGTCTTCAGCCGCCATTTTTTGCAGGATGACTTGAGTGCCTTCCAGCTGCGTTTGCAGCGCGTGACCGATCCCTATCTGTCGCATGAGCGCGTACGCAAAGACCAGAATCCCGAGGGTGACCAGACTGACAAAGGCCAGAGAGGTATACAGCTGATGATGCCAGGGCGTCAGAATTCCATCCTTCGACATGCCGGCCTGAACCACCAGAGGATAGTGATCGATACTCACGTATCCGTTGATTCTTTCCATGTTATCGATCACGGATTTGATATGCGCAATACCTGATCTGGCATAGGGCAAGTGATCCATGAACACATTCCCCTTCGCGACACTTGCACCGATAAGGTTCTCGAAGAAAGGTCGACGCGTAAGAATTGTGCCGTCATCAAGTGAGATCAGGAAAATGCCGTTGTCGTCCAGATGGAAGCCCGCGTAATACTGGTTGAAGTACTCAATGGACATCGTGACCAGAAATACGCCCGCAAAACTGCCGTCGGGATTATCGATTCGCCTGGAAAGAGGCACGACATAATCACCGGTCGAGCGACTCTTGACGACTTTACTGACATGCATCTCCCGGTCGCCGGGATGAGCCCTGTGGTAGATGAAATAATCCCGGTCCGCGTTGTTGGCTGACACAGGAATCGAATCCTTGTCGGTAAGCAGCCAGTTTCCATCCTTGTCGTACACGAAGAAGCCATGAATCTGCGGCATCAGGTCAGAGCGCTTCTTGAAGAGAGTACGCAGCCGCTCCTTGTCCATGGAATCGATCCCATACCACTCGATCCGCTCGAGCACACCGGCAGAAACCGCATCGATTTCCCTGACCGCGTCCTCTGCATGCTGGGCGGCGGCTCGCGCCAGGTTGGCGACATTGCCCTCACCTTCACGAATGTGCTGGTCGTAACTTTGCCAACTCACCCAGACGAATACGGAGAGAATTGAAACGATCACAATCACAACGAAACACGCGACCAGTCTTTTGACTGTCGAATGACGTTGCGCAGAAACATCAGGCATCGACATAACGCATCCAGCGATATAGCCAGCACTGTTGATGCAACAGATTGCTGGCGTGCAATGAACATCCAAACGGTGAGACACCTGCCCGCTGAATATCCAAAACGACCAATCTGCCATGAACTGCCGTGACTGAAGAGCAGCATGTGGCATGGATCTTAGTTGTCGCTCAGGAATATAGCGAGATGATGCGCATAACGCCGGAGCTTGGGCAAACATCTGCGCCACATTCGAGAGCGGACGCAGAGCGTCGCGGGCGGCATACCCACGCAGAGCACTCATCGTTATACACAAGTCATCTGGCTATCCGGAGAGGCAGCGGTATTGATGTGCTTTTGTAGCGCGATGGCATGAACACCGCAGATCGCGACGTGGGTGAAGGCTGAGTTCTGGCGCTGATTCGGGGGGGCAATCGGCATGGATGCCGATTGAGTTGCACTGGGCCATGGATGGCCCATTTGCAGCGACCCCCGAATCAGTGTCAGGACGAAGGAACCCCGGCGAAGCCGGGGCCGGAACCGGAGCAAAAGGCTTTG
>Ga0065712_10068452_pt1 | contig 10557 bp, 8 predicted proteins | sample MisRhiReplicate1_FD_59099 | JGI IMG/M metagenome (GOLD analysis project Ga0065712, IMG submission 59099) | Miscanthus rhizosphere microbial communities from Kellogg Biological Station, MSU, sample Rhizosphere Soil Replicate 1: eDNA_1 v3... | ecosystem: Host-associated > Plants > Roots >...
CGGCTTTGTCACATAAGGTACCGTCTCGCGACGTCTTTTTGTTCCTTAAAAATAGGGGAATACCCCGTCTGGCCCCGATTTTCTCAAACCCCACGATTCTTGGACGCGCATGGCAACTCTGTCTATACTGCGACCATGCGGACAACTTTGACCGAAATATTTCACGTCTGCCTCACCGGAGTGTTTTTAAGCTCCCTCGTAACGAGTCAGGTGACGAACCAAGCGCGAACGTTGCCGCAGACACGCCGCAGCGATTTCGTCGAGACTCTGCACGGCGTATCGATACCTGATCCGTACCGTTGGCTGGAAGACCAATGGTCGGCGGAAACGCGGTCGTGGATCGATGCCCAGATGAGCTACTCGCGGCCGCTGTTGATGAGCCTTCCGTCCTTTGCTCGCGTCGAGAAGCGTTTGCGTGAGCTGTTCAACATCGATCAGATTTCAGGTATTCCGAGCGTTGTCAACGGCAAGTTGTACTACGCGAAACGTCCGAAGAATGCCGAGCGCTTTGCGGTCTACGTCCGCGATGGCATTAACGGCCAGGAACGGGTACTTCTCGATCCTGCTGAGATCAGCAACGACGTGAGCATCAGCGTTGGCATGCGCGGAATCTACGGCGGCGGTCGCTATATGGTTTACGAAATCCGTCAAGGCGGAGAAGACGAGACCGAAGTTCGCATTCGAGATCTCACCAGCGGCAAGGATCTTGCCGATCGCCTTCCGCGGGCATTCAATCAGGGGGTCGTTCTCAACTCAGACCTCACGGGCTTCTACTATACCAAGTGGGACAAGCGAAAAGGTTCCACCGCGTACTTTCACAAATTAGGAACTGAGTTCGGTCAGGATCGTGTCTTATACGAGAACAACGAACCCGAGCACAGTATTTCCGTGCGTGAGATCGCAGGCGGAAAATATTTACTCAACACGATAGGTTTCGGCTGGCGGCGCAATGAATTCTATCTAAAGGACACCCGATTGGCCGATCAACCATGGCGACCCCTCATCAAGGATCTGGATGCTTACTCCAACATCTATCCGATGGGCGACAAGCTCTGGCTGCTCACCGACTACGGTGCGGCCAACAATCGGCTTGTCGAAATCGATCCGTCGAATCCCGCTCCCGCAAACTGGAAAGACATACTGCCGGAACGTGAAGACGTCTTGACTGGTTTTTCCATGGCCGCGGGTAAGTTGTTTTCCCGCTACATCCACAATGCGTCCACGGTAATCCGGATGCATGAATCGGACGGCACGCATATCCGCGATCTCGAACTTCCTGGAATCGGCAATGCTTCCCTGCCCTCGGGGGGGATCGCTCCCGATGAAGTGTTCTTCGACTTTCAGTCGTTCACCTTGCCGTATCGGATTTATCGCTACAACGTGCGGACCACCGAACGCACCGTGTTTCACGCCGACGCGCCGGCGTTCGATGCCAGCAACCTGGTTGTGAAGCAGGAGTGGTATGAATCGGCCGACGGAACACGCGGTCCGGTGTACATCGTGCATCGCAAGGACGTGCAGCTGAATGGAAACAATCCCACGCTGCTCGCCGGCTACGGAGGCTTTCGCGCCATCAGGCTGCCATCCTTTATGAGTAAGGATGCATTTTGGATGGAGCAGGACGGAGCGCTCTGGGTTGAGCAAGGCGGTGTTTACGCGGTTGCCAATATTCGAGGTGGACTCGAGTTTGGGCGCGCGTGGCACAACGGAGGAATGCTGCAGTATAAGCAGAATGTTTTCGATGACTTCATCGCAGCGGCGGAGCATCTGATCAAGGCCGGTTACACCAGCAAATCAAAACTGGCGATTCAAGGCGCAAGCAACGGCGGTTTGCTCGTGGCGGCAGCGTTCACCCAGCGTCCGGATCTGTTCCAGGCGGTTCTATGTGATTTCGGCGATGTCGACATGGTCGGGCAGCCACGTTTCGAGAAGAACAATCCCCCGGCTCTTCTGGAGTACGGCGATTCGAGAGATCCGAAACAGCTCGAGTTTCTGTTGCGCGAGTCGCCATATCAAAGGGTCAAAAAAGGAACGGCGTATCCGGCAGTTCTGTTTTCCTCCGGCGATCGAGACAGCCGCGTTGAACCGGCGCAAACACGAAAAATGGCCGCCGCAGTTCAGTGGGCCACGTCATCAAATCGGCCGGTGCTGCTGGACTACGAGCGTGAAGTCGGACACGGTGGCGCCTGGGCACGCGGGCTGTCGGCCACTGAGCGGACGCGCGCCATCGCGCGGCAAATCGCATTTCTGAACCAACAGCTCGGCGTTCCGGAACCGCCGCGCAAATGACAAGATTTTGCAAATCCGAAACAAGCGGGCATAAAGCCCGCGGTTACGAAACCAATTCCGGTAAAACCCCGTAGGCGCGGGCTTTACGCCCGCGTGTTTCGAGTTTTGAGCCAGACATTGTCAGTTTGCTGTTTTCCTAGACGGCATCTCACCTTTAGAATCCGTTGCGGTTTATGAGCCTTTCTCGACACGACCTCACTCGTCTCGCGCGAATCCTTCTCGCGCTGTTTGGACTACTTATACTGAATGCTTCACTCTCATTCGGGAATGTGTGGCCCTCCCCGCGCGTCCGTTGGGTAAACGCATTTTCGGTCGAAGTAGCAGTCTGCGTCTTGTTGCTGGCGGTCGTCCTAAGGAAAAGGCAGCACATTTGGTCTGGCGCGCTGGCGGGCGTGTGGCTGGTTCTCGTCATCGGCCATTACATCGATGTGACGGCGCCAGGGCTTTATGGCCGGGACTTCAACATCTACTGGGATTCGCGACACCTGGTGAATGTGGCGGCAATGCTCACCCGCGATGTGCCGCGCTCCACGCTTCTGTTGGTTGTCGGTGGTACGGTGGCTGGCCTGGCTGCGGCGTTTGGCGTCGTGTGGCTTTGCCTGCGATTGGTAAGCGCCGCGATGAAGGACGAGTTGCCGCGACGAGCGTTCAGCGTCGCCGCGCTGATTCTCGTGTCTTTGTTTGCCGCACAACACTTGGTACCCGGCTTTCCAACCGGTGTTCCGTTTGCGGAGCCGGTTACAGGCTCGTTTGCACGGCAGGCGCGCTATGTCGCAGGGATGATCGGTCCCAACCGCCTCGCTCCGACACTCGGTTCCAGCCCCGCCCTGAACGTGCAGCTAGAAGAACTCAAGGGCGCGGACGTTCTGCTGATTTTCCTCGAGTCCTACGGTGCCGTGACGTTCGACAATCCGGAGTTCGCCAACACGCTCGCGAAGAGCCGCGAAGTGCTCGCATCGGAGATATCGGCTGCCGGTCGGCAAGTCGCTTCCGCGTACGTCGAGTCTCCGACTTTCGGTGGCTCGTCCTGGCTAGCCCATTTGAGTTTGTTATCCGGGGTCGAAGTTCGCGATGAATATGCGAATGTGTCGTTGATGTCGCAAAAGCGGCAGACTCTGGTGACGACCTTTGCGCTCAACGGATATCGTACGGTGGCGCTCATGCCGGGTATTCGCCAGGAGTGGCCCGAAGGCGCGTTTTACAAGTTCGACCTCATTTACAACTTTGACTCGATGGAATACACAGGCCCGAAGTTCGGATGGTGGAGCATCCCAGACCAGTACACACTGGCAAAATTCGATGCGCGCGAACTGGACACAAAAAATCGCGCGCCGGTATTTGCTGTCTTCCCGACAGCGACAACGCATGCGCCATTTGGCCCGGTGGCGCCGTACCAGCCCGACTGGACTCGCTTGCTGACATCCACGCCCTACGATAAATCCGATTTCGAACCAGCGTTGGCAGCAGTGCCATCACTTACGAACCTGGCACCGAGTTATCAGCGCGCCGTGTCGTACGAATACGAATCATTGGCCGGTTATGTGAGACAGCATGCAAAAGATAATCAAGTCGTGATTATCGTCGGCGATCACCAGCCGGCCGCAGCTGTCAGTGGCCGTAACGCTCCATGGGACGTACCCGTCCACGTGATCGCGAGCGATTCAATAATAATGGAGCGTCTGCTGAACGAGGGATTCTCGAAGGGGCTCACCCCGCGGCGGCCGGTATTGGGCAAGATGCACTCTCTGGTGCCGATGTTCCTGAACGCCTTCGGGAGCAATCACACCGAGCACATCAGAACGCGGCGTGCAACGACGGATTAATTGGCCCGAAGGGCGGGTGAGGGGTTGAGAGCGATCGAATACCAAACCCTTACCCTACGCTGCGCGCCGAGCTCTCCCAGAGGGCAGAGGGGCGCGCGACTCTATTTGGATGCGCTTCGCGCCGCAAGTTTCTTTGTCGTCCTTCGCGATGCTTTCTCGATTTCCGCAAAGACGACGAGATCTCCGCCGAACACCTGGTACTGCACATTGACCAATCGGCCGCGTCCGGGCGATCGCACGGTGGGTACAAAGGGCGCGACTGCGTTCAGCCCGCCGACGACGCGCGGAGCAATCGTAACAACCATTTGGTCCACCAACTGCCGGCAGAGGAATTCCGTTATCACTTTCGATCCGCCTTCCACCATCAGCGAGCGAATCCCCATGTCGTGAAGGCGGCGCAACAGGACTCGTAAATCGACCAGTCCGTTACGTTGCGTCGGCAGGCGCAGAATTTTGGCTCCTGCCGCTCGCAGCTGCCTTTCACGAGCAGCACTCGCCTGCGCGGTCGTCGCGATGATCGGTGGGACGCAGGGCGGATGAAGAAGCCGTGACTTCAGCGGCAGACGTAGCCGCCCATCCAACACGATAGGTTTTGGATTGGCACCGCCGATAATCCGAGCGGTAAGTCTTGGATCATCGGAAAGCACGGTATTGATGCCAACCAGAACTGCATCATGCATCGAACGCAACCGATGAGTCAGTGTTTGTGTTTGTGCATTACTGAGATGAAGCCGTTGGCCTGGTTTCGCGGCAATCGAGCCGTCGATACTTTGCGCATAGGTGAGGGTCACTGACGGGATTCCGCCGGCAGCTTCCTGCAAGCGGCGCCGCAGCTGTGAAACGATCGAGGCTTCCGGCAGCGTCGGCATCTCCAGTAAAGACGGAACCTGTGAATTGAACAGGTGCCCCAGCTTCGAAGCTTTGGTTTTGAGATAGCCCTGATTCTCCGGCCGATGCGGAATTTCGTGCGGGACGCGTTCGACTACTTGAATGCCGTACGACTCGAGCGCCTTTACCTTCGCCGGATTGTTCGTTGCCAGCCGCACCGAAACGATTCCAAGATCCTTCAGAATCTCGGCAGCGTTGAGGTAGTTCCGCGCATCCACGGGCAGACCCAGGTGCAGATTCGCTTCGACCGTATCCATTCCCTGATCCTGCAGTGCGTAGGCAAGAATCTTGTTGTTCAGTCCAATACCGCGGCCTTCCTGCCGCAGATACAGAAGAACGCCCCGACCCTCCAACGCGATGTATTGAAGCGCAACCTGCAACTGCTCACCGCAATCACATCGTACTGAACCGAACACATCTCCGGTCAGACATTCGGAGTGGATGCGCACCAATACCGGCGGTCCGGCAATGTCGCCCATCACGACAGCGAGATGTTCTTTACCTTCCTGATCCGTGTATACGCTGATTCTGAACTCGCCAAAGGCAGTCGGCAGCCGCGCCGATCCCGTCGGTATGACTACACAACTCGGACTTTTCGTGGACTCCATTCGATCTCCTTGCATGCCGGGCTTCATCCGAGCGCGATCACCTGGCCGTTGGCCAGCGGCGGCCGTCGAAGCTCATCCTCCCACGTCTCGCCGCTAAAGTTTGCGCGGATCATTTTAATGATCTCGTTGTGCGCAACCACCAGCACTCTATCATTAGGATACTGTTGACGGATTCTCTGAAGAAAGCATCCTGCTCGCTTCCATAACTCAGCATAACTCTCAATGCCCGGCGCCTCGATAACGTACTTGAAGCCGTGTGCTTCGATAAGCCTGGTTGCGTGAACGGGAATTTCCGATACCGGCCTTCCCGTCAGAATTCCGTAGTCCCGTTCGATCAGGTCCGAATCCACGCGCGGTTCCGCAATGCCCAGCACGGCCGCAACGATCGACGCCGTCTGCCGCGCACGCGTTAAGGGAGATGTGTAGGCGCAGCTGATTGCCGCCGACCTCAATGCTCGGGCGGCATCGGAAGCCTGAACTTTGCCCACTTCGCTAAGTTCGGTATCCCGTCTCCCATTGATGAGGGAACAGGCGTTGTCGTGATCCTGTCCGTGCCGGATGAGGAAAAGCTTCAAAGCGTGTTTCTCCCGTCACGACGTCGCTTGAGTGCGGTGCGCGCGGAAAAGCCAGGCGATGTCGACTGCAAATGATGTCGCCAGCAACGACAGTCCTGCGAACGCAATGAAGGTGCTGAGGGGAGCCGTGAACCATGGAACCAGAGAAACAATCAAGGAGAGTGACTGCGCGACACAGATAACTTTACGTCTGTAGCTATACGGCAGTGCGGCGTTAAGCCAGGGGAGCGCATAGCCGAAAGCGACGAAGATGTACCGCATCATTCCCGCGGCGAGAATCCATGGCCCGGCCTTTCCGTGTTGCCACGAAAGTATGGATACACCAAGAATCAAAAGCGCATCCGTTTCCATATCGAAGCGAGCACCGAACATCGTGCTTTCGCCATTGTTACGGGCAAGCCAGCCGTCGAGTCCATCGAGCGTGACGGCTACGGCGGCGGCAATCACCACAAACCATGCAACCGGCAGCGCCGCGTGTTCACCGATGGCCGCATAAAGCAACGCAGTCAATGCGGCACGTGCCAGCGTCACCTGATTCGCCGACCCAAACGGCCGGGCCACAAGAAACTTGTTGGCAAAAAGAATCACCAGCATGCCGGCACAAGCGAAACCGACAATTGCCTTGAATACAAACGTTGTGCTGAGAGTCAGCATCCGCTGTGTCGCCAAGGCTATCGTCGCCATCGCGAGAAATGACACGAATACGCTCGCAAAAGCAGTGCTATATCGAATCTTTAAAAACACGTCTGATCGTCTGTTATGTTAGAGCTCCCCTCCTGATACAGGAGGGGTGGCGCGAAGCGCCTGGGGCGCGGAGCGCGCAAGCCCGATAGGGCGCCGCAATAAAATGTGGTCGCTCACACACCCAAATGCCGGTGAATACTAGCACGGCTTTACTGATGGATTCGCGAGAAACACGACATGACCCACTCTCCAGCTGATGCACGCTCGTTCTGGATCATCGGCTCGGGCAAGGGGGAGATCCGCAACGAAACCTTACGTGAACCGAATGAGGACGAGGTCCTCGTACGCACACTGTACAGCGGTATCAGCCGCGGCACCGAAGCGCTGGTTATCAATGGAGCTGTCCCCGTCAGCGAATTCGGCCGCATGCGCGCACCTTTTCAGGACGGTGATTTTCCGGCTCCTGTGAAATACGGATACATTAATGTCGGCATTGTTGAGAAAGGCCCCGCTTCTCTTCAAGGCAACGGCGTGTTCTGTCTGTATCCACATCAGACGCGATATGTCGTCCCTGCCACTGCCGTATATCGAATCCCGGATGATGTACCACCCCAACGCGCCGTACTGGCGGCAAATCTCGAAGCCGCTATTAACGGAGTGTGGGACGGGGCGCCACGGCTTGGCGACAGAATCGCCGTTATTGGCGCCGGAGTTCTCGGTTGTTTGTCGGCTTGGCTTTGTAATCGAATCCCTGGCTGCGAAGTCGAGTTGATCGATATCAATGATGATCGTGAGCGCATTGCGAGTGCGTTGAGTGTGGCGTTTGCCACACCGAAAAAAGCAATCGCTAATGCAGACCTGGTTATTCACGCGACCGGTACTGCCGAGGGGCTCTCAACCGCTCTGGAGCTGGCGGGATTTGAGGCGACGGTTTTGGAATTGAGTTGGTACGGAAACCGAAAGCCTGCTGTTCCGTTAGGGGAAGGATTTCACAGCAAACGTCTCACACTCCGGAGCTCTCAGGTTGGCACCGTGGCTACAGCTCAGCGTAGCCGCTGGGATCACCGTCGCCGCATGGAACTCGCGTTGAAACTGTTGAGCGACGCGAGACTGGACGCCATGATCAGCGGCGAGAGCCGCTTTGAAGACTTGCCGGTCGTGATGCCGGCAATTGCCGCATCAGCTGGAACCACGTTGTGTCACCGGATCGTTTATTGACTGGAATTGAACTGGAGTTAAATCCGAATGTTTACTGTCTGCGTTCGAGATCACTTCATGATCGCGCACAGCTTTAAAGGCGAGGTATTTGGGCCTGCTCGCAATCTTCACGGCGCGACGTATGTCGTCGACGTGGAATTCCGCAGGCCTCAACTGGACGAGGACGGAGTTGTCGTCGACATCGGACTGGCCAGCGAGGCGTTACGGTCCGTGATATCTATTCTCAACTTTCGTAACCTTGATGAAGATCCAGCGTTTAAAGGTCAAAACACCACGACAGAGTTTTTGGCGCGATTCATCTTCCAGCGGCTCGTCGAACAAATCCGGGATAACAAACTCGGTAGCGGCGCGCGCCAGTTGAAGTCGATGCGCGTGACATTGCACGAATCACACATCGCATGGGCAGCCTACGAGGACGAACTGACGAACTAAGCTTTATCGTCCCCGGCGATTTGACGACGCGGACCGGCGGCTACATTTATGACCGCAACATCGTGGACGGTTTGCGGCGTATGGGCTGGAAGGTCGATGTGTGTTCGCTCGATTCCACTTTCCCTTATCCGACTGCAAAGGCCTTGAGTGACGCGAGCGACATCCTCAAAAGCATTCCCACCGGCCGGATCGTCGTCATCGATGGACTTGCTCTCGCCGGATTATCGCCGTTGTTGCGATCGGAAGCTACGCGGCTTCGCGTGGTCGCGTTGATCCATCACCCGTTGGCTATGGAAACTGGCCTCGACGATGAGACAGTACGCCTGCTGAAGCATTCGGAGCGCGAAGCGCTCGACCTTGTACGCCGGGTCATTGTTACAAGCCGATGGACCTCGCGGATCCTGGCCGATTCGGATTACGACGTGCCGCCCGATTCCATTGTCGTAGTCGAGCCCGGAGTGGACCTGCCACCAAAGGTACGGACGTTGTTCGACACTGGTGATAGCGCGCTCAACCTGATCTGCGTCGCCACTTTGACCGCACGCAAAGGTCACGCCGTTCTATTCGAAGCATTGAGTCGATTGCCTGACAAGAACTGGAAGTTGCGCTGCATCGGCAGCAAGGACCGTGACCCAGTAACAGCAGAAGCGTTAACCGAACAAATCCGAAGCCTGGGACTCGGCGCCAGAATCGAGTTGCTGGGCGAAGTGGACGAAGTGGCGCTTCAACAGGAATACGAGCGTGCGGATGTGTTTGTACTCGCGTCGTATCTGGAAGGATATGGGATGGTATTGGCCGAGGCAGCCGCGTATGGCCTGCCGATCATCAGCACATCGGCCGGGGCGATCCCGGAGAACGTCTGGAAGGGAGCACTGCTTGTCGCGCCAGGTAACGTCGAAGCATTGGCCACAATGATCGCGCGGCTTCAAGACGACACGGCGCTACGGCAACAGCTCGCAACAAACGCGCTCGCCGCACGCAACGAACTACCGAATTGGACCGCTTCTTCTCAGCGTTTCGCGGCTGCGCTCGAGGATTTGCCGTGAGCTCGTTTTCCGTAGATTGGCTTCGCTTGCGCGAACCCGTCGATAGGGCGGCGCGAGACTCGACTCTTCTGCCGCAAATTGCAGACTGCCGGCAAATCGTGGATCTCGGCGCCGGAACAGGCGCAAATCTTCGCTACCTTGCGCCGTTGATCGGTGGAAAACAGGAGTGGACACTCGTTGAACACGACGCAACCTTGGTGAACGCTATTCCGGAATGTCTGCGCGAGTGGACCGATTCCGTCGTTAACGTTGGCGATCAACTGTTCATACAGAGTGGGACTTTCAATTGTCGCGTGCGGATTGAGCAACTCGACTTGGCCATCCAGTGGAAGCAGCTTGCTATCCCAGTGGGAGCTCTGGTTACTGCTTCTGCGCTACTGGACCTGGTTTCCGAACACTGGCTGAAACAACTCGTGAAGCGTTGCGCTGAGGCGTCGGCACCGGTCTGGTTCGCGCTCACGTACGACGGTCGGATGCAGTGTGATCCGGAAGAACCCGAAGACGAGATCGTTCGAGATCTGTTCAATGAACATCAGCGAACGGACAAAGGATTCGGTCCTGCACTCGGTCCGTCGGCCGCGGAGATGACGAAGGAACTCCTCGCCGCGAACGGATATCAAACATCACATACATGCAGTGATTGGCAACTGACAACCGACATGCCCGACATCCAGCACGAACTTGTTCGAGGTTGGTACGATGCCGTACGCGAGTGCAGTCAGCAAAAGGCACGCGAACTGACGGGCTGGTTCGAGCGTCGGCGGGCGCATATTGAGGCCGGTGTTTCCACTCTAATTGTTGGTCACACCGACATTGTTGCGTCGCCGACGGCGATCAGTTCTCGCTGAACTTATGTGCAACCGCGTAGTAAGAAGATAACGAGCAGTATCCCCACTGGTACACCCATTGCCCAGAGCAGCATGTAGCCGATAGCGCCTTTTTCCTGTTGGGCGCGCAAATACTCCATTGGCGTTCTCATTTGGCCCTCCCACAT
>Ga0065712_10068455_pt1 | contig 10554 bp, 8 predicted proteins | sample MisRhiReplicate1_FD_59099 | JGI IMG/M metagenome (GOLD analysis project Ga0065712, IMG submission 59099) | Miscanthus rhizosphere microbial communities from Kellogg Biological Station, MSU, sample Rhizosphere Soil Replicate 1: eDNA_1 v3... | ecosystem: Host-associated > Plants > Roots >...
CCGTTCTTCGGGATGTGTGTTGTTGTGGAACGGGCGGCCACGGAGGGCCGCCCCTACAATGATTTCTTACGGCTGCAAAAACCGGGCAGTTCTATCGGCCCTTCCTCCGAACGTAGTCAATCACGGGCCACTAATGCTCTCGGTCGCGACCCGTTTTGCCTCAGGGGACGCGCCAGCGTCGATAGGCGCATGCCACACGCGCAGATTCATGTAGGCATCAAGACTGGCTAACTTTGTTCCGTCATGAGAAAAGGCGATCGAAAGTACTGAATAAGGAGTTCCTCTAAGCGTGAGTAATTCCCGTTGAGTATCCGTGTCCCAGAGTTTCAGCGTCCCGTCGAAGCCGCCAGTGGCAAGTAACCTGCCATTGGTCGAGAAGGCGATGGCCCGGGCATTCTCGGCCTTACTCTTGAAAGCCGCTATCGCTTTTCCGGTGCTGTTATAAAGAACGGCCATACCGTCCCTGTAGCCGGCGGCTAAAAAGCGACCATCAGGTGAGATGGCAAAGGTCTCAGCCTTGTCCATCGTACCATCGCTTCTTCGCCACGAAAGTTGAACCTGAGATACTGGTTTTGCTTGTTTGATGTTCCAGAACTCAACCAATCCATTTTTATAGCAGACTCGGAAGCTGTCATCAGACAGGAAAGAAAGTCCCAACAGAACAGAGCTCCCCTGGGGTATCGTGGATACGAGCTTCGCTGAAGCTATATTCCATATTTTTATCGCGTCATCCCCAATGCATGTGGCGAGGAATTTATTGTCTGTTGAAAAGACGAGGCAAGACACTTCATTTTCAGCTTCTATGGGCGCTCTGATCGGATTTTTGTTGGAAGCATCCCGGATCACGATAACTTCTTTACCAGCGCCGTCTCTCTCAGCGGTGGCGATTAGCTTGCCGTCAGGTGAGAAAGCGAGGATTTCGACGTTTTGGTCCATAGGCAGTTCGATCTGTTTATTCGTCTCTGCGTTGAATAGCCTCCTATTTGGGCCAACGCGTCCGACGAGGATTTCTCCGTCATGAGAGGGCATGAGCTGGTCTGTAATTGCTCTGCCTCCAGTGTCGACACTAAAGGTGCCTTGTTCGCGTGTCAGCATAGCGACATCCCACTCCTTGACCGTGGTCTCGTCGCTGGTCTCGAACAAAAGATCTAAGTCTTCGGGCCGAGACGACATCTTGTTGTCGCTGCTAAAGAGAAGTCTGCCCGTAGCAAAGGACAAACAGGTAACGGCTTCGTGATGCCCGATTAGCGTGGGACCCTCTAAATTCGCGCCGGCGTCGTACAGCTTTATCGAGCCATCCTCGAAACCTATTGCGAGAAAGCGGCCCCTGCGCGAGAACGCCAGCGACAATACGCCACGGCCGAAACTCAATACTCTTACAGAGGCGCCAGTTTTTGGATCCCACAACCTGACAGTCTTGTCCATGCTGCCGGTGGCGAGCACTGAACCATCTGGCGAGAAGGCTACGGAGCTGATTTTACGTTCGTGACCCAATAGTTCCTTCGGCGCTTTTTCCAGGGACGACATTTCCCACAGTAGAACTGGAAATGTCTTTGCCTCGTCATTTATTGAACCGGCGGCAATCATCTCCTTCCCACCACGCGAGACATCAAGGAAGACTGTTCCGCTGGCAGGAAGTTCTTTCAACTTTCCTAACTTGAGATCCCAGATACTTACCGAGCCACTGCTCTCACCAACAATAAGCCGCTCGCTATCGGATGAGAAGACGACGACGTTGGGGCCGGCGGCGTCGAATGAGCGAATTGGTTTCAGCGGCTCAAGTGTTTCAGTGTCATAAAGCAGGATGGTGGCCTCTCCCCTACTTGACGAGTGGCCAACCGCCAACTTCTTTGCGTCGGGCGAAATCGCAAGTGAACCGACTGAAAACTCCTCCGGTACAGGGACCGCCCTCTCTTTTTTGGCGACAAGGTCTCGCAGTATGACTTTCCCACCGGCTCCTATTGCGAGCATCTTTCCGTCAGGTGAGGTAACGCTCATAAGAAGGCCCTTGCCCGGCGCCTTTCGCGACGATTTCTCGCTGTCGAGCAAATGCCAGAGGTAACGCCATTCAAAGCCCCGAGTGTTTCCCGCTGTAATATTCAAAGCCTCTTTGAGCAGTTCTTCGACACGTTGAGTGTTGCTGGAGTCATAGGCCTGTTGCGCGAGGGTGATGTCCGCGGAGTAGAGGAGATGATCACTTTTCTGTTGTGCTTCCTTTGCCTTTTTCTCTTGCACAAGTGCTTCCTGCTTTTGACGCACCGCTTGAGCCTTGGCCTTCTCAGCTTCTTGCTTCTCCTTCAATGCAATCTTCTGGGCAAGTTCAGCTATCTTTGTCTCGCGCTTTGCCTGTGTTGACTCGATGTTGGCATCGTGGGCTTTCTTTTCGGCGGCGTCTGCTTGTGCTTTCGCTTGCTCGCCCCACACGAGCGCCTCGTTGCGCGTCTCAGTTGCCTCACTCAATGCCGCTTTAGCTTGAAACAATCTCGAGCTTGAATAGGTAAGGGCGGCAAGCGAGAGAGTAAATGCCAAGCCCAGAATAAGCAGTACCCACTTTGAGCGCGTATATTTCACCTCTCTTTTGCGCCGCCGTTCTCGCTCCTGTGATTCAACATCTCGCGCAGCAACGCTCTGGTCGAGGAAACGCATTGCTGTTTCAAACTCTGGATGGTAGCGTCGAGCCCAAACAGGATTCGGTTTATTTTTCCCGCGCCAATCGAACGCTCCCTGGAGCGCCGGGTCTATCAACAGAGCTTCCTCTCCTGCCTGGTGGCGCATGGCGGTTTCAGCCAGTCGTTTGTATATACGCGACGACTGCGCCTCTTCCTCGGTCCACTTTTTCAAGCGTTCCCAGTTGCGAATCAAACTCTCGTGTGAGATGTCGATCAGCGACTCTCGAGTTAAAGGAATACGCGCTCCCGTCAGCGCGTCAGTTGGCGGTGGCATAAGAAACGATCTGCCCTCGCGCCGAAATACTTCAACAACCGCGATCACCGCCGCTTCATCAGCACCGGTCAGATCACAAATCTCCCCGACTTCCATCGGGCGGCGTATCTCACGGTTATCAGTGCCCTTTTCGGTCAGTCCCTTAAACAGTTTTTCAGCGATCACTTTCTGGCTGTCATTCAGTTCTGCATAGGCTTCGTCGGCGTGTCTGGAGAGTGCTTCAGCCATGCCACCGATCGCGTTGTAGTCTGGAATATCTATCGGATTGCTATTGTGCCGGTGATCCAGCCAGTAGTCCCAGGTGCGCATCAGCGCGTGCTGAAGAATCGGAAGTTGATCGGGATTGTCTCCGACATCGTTCAGCAGTTGATTGACGAGCGGCTCACTGATCGCGCCTTGACCGACGGCCACGGGCCCGCTGATGGCTTCGCGTCGCTCGTCGCGGGTCATGCGTGGAATCAGGTACTGGCCGTTATTAATCGCCTCCGGTAATTCCCAGAACTGCGAGCAGTCGCCGAGAAAGTCTGAGCGCATCGTCAGCACGACGTAGATTTTCTCCGCCTTTTGTCCTACTGCTTCGAGCAGTAGCTTGACGAAAGCGGCCGCGTCCTCAGTTGAGTTTTCGTTTTCAATCAGTTGCTTGAAACGAAACAACTCTTCGAATTGATCCACGACGACGAGTAAATTCTCGTAGTCCTGAAGCAGCGGCTGCCCTTGCTGATCGAGTTTCGTGCGCGCCCGGCTAACCAACTCAACCAGGCCGAGACTGCTGCGCCTGAGAGTTGTCTCGGCCAGGACAGCTTGCATGCCGGCATCCTTCTCGTCGCGTGAACCCAACACCGCCGAGGAAGTTAAAGCACGCGCGAGATTGCCGATAGGATCGCTGCCGGGACGAAGGATGGCGATGCGCCAGTCAGAACCTGCGCTCGCCATCAATCCGCCTTGCAAAGCGGGAAGCAGTCCAGCGCGCACCAGCGAAGACTTCCCACTGCCGGAAGTGCCAACGACTGCGAGAAAGCGTGTCCGCTTCAAACGCCTGAGCAGTTCTTCGCTTTGGCCGTCGCGCCCGAAGAAAAGGTGCGTCTCCGTTGATTCAAAAGGTCTGAGGCCCGGGAAAGGATTTGCTGTGCGATCAATTTCTTGCATGGTCTGCTCCTTTCACGGCAGTTTGGACACGGGCGACGAAGGACTCCAGAACTGCGGGCGAGAAGGCTTCGAAGTTTTTTATCACCAACGTGTCAGGGCTATTAAACAGTTGCTTGTGGGCGGTTTTGGGTGAGGCAACATAGACTGCTTCCGCCGCAAGCAGGCTCTTGCGGTCGAGGCCCACGATCTTTTTCAAGTCGCGTCGCTTGTACTCAAACCAAAGTTGATTGGCGTTCCCGTAGTAGATCAGCACCGCGTCACACTGCGCCAGATTCTCCTTGTGAATTTCAAATCCTTCGGAATCATTGAGGCCTTCATCGTCTAAGAGTGGCAGCAGTACTTGATAATGTTTGTTCAGGGAGAGGTAATCGTTTAAGGCGACAACGCCTTCCAGATCGCGCTTGTCAAAAATTAGATAGATTTTTGCGGGACTCTCACCGCATGGTTCGGGTTTGAGTTCACGGCCGTTGCTGCTTAGGCGCAACTGGATAACATTCTTGAGTTCTTCCAGCGGTGTTTGTAAAAGCTCAGCGCCCTGCTGTGTCGCGGCGTCGGTCCGCAAATGCTCGATGAACTGCGCCTGCACTTCCTCCTGTGGAGTTAGCCCGATTGGCATCCACAACAGTCTTGAAAATGCCTCGTCACGATTACGTTCCGCGGCAATTTCATTTTGCAGGCGAACGACTGAACGACTGCACGCTCCTTCAGGAACGATGCCGTAACTCCCGCCGATAAGGTGCACCGAAAGCTTCGCCTGGCTTACACACTCACGCACGGCCTCCTCGTAGTTCGGCGAGACGAAAGGAAGCTCTCCTGCAGGAAGAATTTCGTAACCGCGATTCTGCAACTCGCGTTTGATTTGATCTCGCTCTCCGGTCAGATCCCTGGTTGTCTGCGCGAGATAAACAGTGCCTTTAGCGCGGGCGAAGATCGAGACCGATGCTGGAGTCTGTGCGCGCGGGTTAATGATCGAGAGAACTTGTTTGACATCCCACGCGAGGTCGTCGAGTTTGCTCCAATATCTTTGATCGCGGTATCGTCCCAACTCCTGTCCAAATGCAACCGGTCGCTGCGTTGTCTTATCAATTTCGTAAAACTCGTATCCCAATTGTTTTTGAAACTCGGGAGGGTGCTGCGCGCGATCAATGTGTGTCTTGACTACTTTGAAGACGCGCAGTTTGTCACCAACGAGCAGGCCACCGGTTTTCTCTGTGAGCCGGCAAAACTCGCGCAGCTCACCCATGCACCACTCCGACTGAAGGTAGCCTGGTGAGAGAATCGAGATAACTACTGCCGTACTCTTGATTCGTTCTTCCAGCACATCGGCGAAGTAGACATTCCCCGGTAGCCTCGGGTCGCGCCATATCGAAGGCTCGTAACCCAGCGCCTCGGCCAAAACGCTCTCGAATCTTTCGTGGAAGTTGTCTATCCAGCCCTTTTCGTTTTCGTCGAGCAGTTCATTGTCCAGATGGCGATAGCTGATAAAGACATCGTCGCTAAAGAAGTGATCTGAAGTCATGACGGGCTCCAATCGAGCAAGAACCGGTGTGAGAATGAAATTAAGGGGGACCTCAGGGCTAACTCACAGCAGTAGGCAACAAGAAGGTCAATTCGGAGTGAGATAGAAGGCGAACTATTGCTGGTCGGCACACTATTCCCCTTATCTACAATTGTCAATGCGTAGACGGTTTCTCACACCTATTAACTATGCGGAAGTTTTCGTTTCTGTTTCATCTAACGTTTTCAAGGTCAGATCGCATAATAGTTGTAGGTCTTCAGCGGCGATCAACAGAAGCATGGCTGTCCCCACCCTGGTCCAACACCACCAGAGCCAGCTTCTTCTTTCTATTGGAGTACCTTTACTACCAGCCAACGATCTGAAGCCGGCGTCGTTCTCACTTTTTACTCGCAATTCCTGAAGGTATGCCGTTTGCCCAAACCAGCACGCGTTTATCTTTCGGCAGGAGCGAACACAATGATCTTTTCAAAATCGTTGGACCATTGGACCGCAGGGAAATACGTGTTGGCGGTTGGTTTATTCCTTGTGTCTTGCGCTACTCCCCTCTTCGCACAACAGAGCCGGCAACTAACGCGGCCCAAGGTTGAAGGCAAGGTCATATTCGGTAGCGCCATCTTTGATGAAGACCTGGAACACAAACTTGTTGGCGGCGCTGTGCGTGTCTATGTGACGAAGCGGTTTAGTATTGAGCCTGAGTATTTATACCTGCGCCGCTCGGAAAACGATCAGGACAATCTCGTGCAGATGAACGTTGCTTACGATTTCACTGATCCAAGAAAACGCCTCGTTGCTTACGGCATAGCCGGCGCCGGCGTCCTTCACAACAGAGGCAGAGTTTTTCGCAGCGACTTCGTGACTGGTGCGCCGAGCGTTCGTGAGATTGTTTTTACTACATGGACCGCAAGCGCCGGCGGCGGGGTGAAAATATTTTTGACAAAAAGACTATTCGTATCACCCGAACTCCGGTTGGGCCGAGAACCCACTTTTCGCGCCACGATCAACGTCGGGTATGTTTTCGGCGGCAGACGTTAACTGTCTCTTTGAAAGCTCGATGGACTAGTGCCGACGAGCTTTCGAAATACACGAGCGAAATGGCTCGGGTTGGGAAATCCTGACTCGAGTCCTACGTCAATGATGCTGCGCTTGGGGTTACGAAGGTGATGCTTGGCATATTCGATCCTCTTGATCAAGACATAATTATGCGGCGTGCTACCGGTACTTTGCTTGAACATTTCCGAAAAGTAATGTGCGCTCATGCCGGCGATGCCGGCGAGTTGTGACAAACTGAGATCCTCGTCCAGGTTATCAGCGATATAGTCAAGCACACGCTTCAGACGTAAACGAGGTAGACCGCCCTTGTAAATAACAGGCGTTCGAGTATGCACGGCATAACGCTTTACCAGATAAACCGCGAGTGCATTTGCTAGTGATTCTCCGTACATGGTCCCAACCGGTAAACCATCATCAAGGTCGGCCTTCATTTCCAGCAACAACGCCGAGATGTGTGGGTCGAAGAGATCCCAATGTTCGGTCAATTCAATGTCCCCGCCAGCAGTCTCGTCTAATGCCTTAGAAAGCAGTCGTGGGTGGATCGCCACCGCCAGGCGCTGCGTGGGCATGGTCCAGTTCACCTCATCTACAGTGCCCTGAGGCAACAGAAACATCGTGCCTGGGCGTGAAGTAAACCTTAGAGTTCGACCCTTCGTTGTTACCTCATACTCAACGCTCCCATTTACAACCAATTGCAAAAAATGTTCGGGATGTTCGTGTCGAGGCAAGAATGCCGCTGGCATGTTGAAGGACTCCAGGGCAATGCCTCCCCACTGCCCTGATGTGCTGGACAATGTAGGTTGGATTTCCAGGAATCGCTGTGAACGGTTCTCGCGAATGATATTTACGCCAGTACTCAATGATTCTTCCTGCTCAATAGTCTTTCCAACGTTTTAATTACATTGCAAAAAAGTTCGTGAGCGGTCTTTCGGTTACTTGCGGGAAACAGCGGCCTGTTGCTTGGGAGTGACATGGCATACCAGGAAACAAACTCTCGCGGCAATTAATTAACCGGAAGATTGGCACAGAGCCGGTGCTTTGGAACCGCGCACATCGAGAACTTCCTATAGTCTGCACTAAGAGTGACAGTTGAACAGTGAGGGCAAGAGAAAGGAAGGCACACATGAATCGAATAGAAACATTTATTGAACGCCAGACAATGTCTCAAAGATGGGGCGGCGTAAGTTCGGTCGTTTTGCGATTTGGACTTGGGGTAGGTTTTCTTTCGGCCGTGGCGGACAGGCTCGGTCTGTGGGGAACATTTGGGCAACCGAATGTCGAGTGGGGGAATTTCTCACGGTTCCTGGAATACACGCAGCTCCTCAATTGGTTTGTGCCGGCGGAGCTAATCCCGCCGCTCGGGGTCATCGCCACTAGCGCGGAAATTCTCCTCGGTCTTCTTCTCCTCGCCGGCTGGCACACACGCGTCGCCGCGCTGTTAAGTGGATTTCTTTTAATAACGTTCGGGGCGGCAATGACGCTTGCATTAGGAGTTAAGGCGCCGCTGAATTTTGCCGTCTTGACGGGAGTCGGAGGGGCATTGCTTCTGGCAAATCGCAAGAACTTCCCATTCAGCGTAGATGAACTGCAGTCAGCTTCGAAATGCCTCGGTCGAAAGGAAGCACCAATTATGAAAACCGTCATGACTGACGCAAAACCAATATTGATGCTGGTTATTCTCCTAACCAGCACTTTGACCATAACCAGCACGCTGGTGGCGCAGGAGGCTAGCCAGCCACAGGAGACTATCACACAGCTCACGTCGACTGATCTGGCAGAATGCTCCGGCAAGGAGGCCTTAATGTACACCGTAGACTTTCCGCCAGGCTTTTCGAGCCCTGTCCACCGCCACAATGCGCATGTGTCTGTTTATGTACTTGAGGGGTCCGTCGTGATGCAGGTGAAGGGCGGAAAAGAAGTAACGCTCACGCCAGGCCAGACCTTCTATGAAGGTCCCAACGATGTTCACGTCGTTAGTCGGAACGCGAGTAGGACAAAGCCGGCAAAATTCCTTGTATCCATGGTTAAGGACAAAGGCGCGCCGCTGGTGATACTGGAAAAGTAAAATGTTAGTTCCTTCAGCTCGGCTCGGTACAACTTTTTACAATCTAATTACAGACTGTGGAGACTTAGAAGTTCAAAGACCATACGCTCTCGAGTACGGATTGGGAAAGTTGTCACTCAGACCGAAAGGACGGAACAATGCAAACTAAAATTCTGCCGGCACTCCTGATTTGCCTCGTAGTAGTAATGGGGCGCGCAACGTCTGTGGCCCAGACGACGTCGCCCCCAAATAACACCGCGGCACAATCGGACGCGCAGAAGACGTTCGACCAAATGAAAACCCTGGCGGGTTCGTGGCACGGTACGATTATGGGCATTCCCATCGACGTCACGATCCGCCTCGCATCCAGTGGCACTGCAATTCTGCATGAGGCGACTACAGATGGAGGACGCCCGCCAAACCATGAGATCACCATGTTCTACCTAGAAGGTGATCGTTTGCTCGCGACCCATTATTGTGATGGCGGAAATCGAGCTCGCTTTGAAGGCAAGCTGTCGCCGGATGGAAAGGCGAGCGAGTTCAACTTTCTCGACGTCGCCGGAAGCACTAAGGGAGGACTGGTGAAGCGCATGGTGTTCACCGTCGTTGACCCGAACAAGCATATCGTCGAGTTCACTTTCATCAAGCCAGACGGTAAGCCGATTGAGTTGCGCGGCGAGTTTGAACGGACAAAATAAGAACCCGAAATCCAAATTACGCCGAAGGCGTTCGCTAATTTGAGCCCAGAGTTGGAGCGTCAGCGACAACCCTGGGATCGAAGAATAAAGAGGCCTTGAACCCTGAAAGGGTTCCGAGGTTGGCGAACCCTTTCAGGGTTTATTCACATTTTGTTTCGTACCCAGGGTTCTCGCTTCGCTTCGAACCCTGGGCTACAATTAGCGAACGCCTTCGGCGTTATTCATCCAAATTTCAACCTGAGACAGTACCGGCAGTCCAGTGAGCTTGCAACTTGCCTTGTATATAGGGCATCATAGACCCCGTTAACCCTTCTCTCGCGCATCGACGGTGATGCGCTCCCGCGCAAAAAACAAGCAGCGCTGGACGTTTGGATAGTTCGAGAGCAGGCTTGTTTCACACACATCGAAGCCGCTCTAGTGAGCATCCGAACCTGATCCTTCGAACGCTACCGTTCGCCGAAGCCAAATCTGATTCGCAGCTTCTTTTCATTCCTAAATAAGGAAAGGTATATCTCTATGTCAAAAAAACTCTATGTTGGAAACCTCGCTTACCAAACTACCAGTAACGATCTTCAGCAACTATTTGCTCAGGCCGGAACAGTTGAATCAGCGCAGCTCATCGAAGATCGCGACACTGGACGGTCGAAAGGTTTCGCCTTCGTCGAAATGTCTACGGAAGACGAAGCGGCCGCAGCGATTGAACAGTTCAACGGAAAAGAAGTTGCTGGTCGTGCGTTGAAAGTCAATGAAGCCAAGCCCCGCGAAAATCGTAGCGGTGGCGGCGGTGGTGGACGTGGCTTTGGCGGTAATCGCGGCGGCGGTTTTGGTGGTGGCGGTGGTGGCAACCAGGGACGTCGCTACGAGCCACGCTGGTAATCGTCCACATTCGACGCAGTCTTCGATCTCCGCAGACGCGGAGATCGATGCTGCTGTTAATTTTGCAAACACAAAGGAACCTATGAATTTTTCTCAATTAGGATTGGCAGACGCACAATTGCGCGTTTGCGAATCTCTCGGATACTTAAATCCCACCCCAATCCAAACTAAATGCATCCCCCTCATTCTGAGCGGCGAGGACGTTATTGGCTGTGCCGAAACCGGAACAGGCAAGACGGCCGCATTTCTCCTTCCCATCATTCACAACTTGAACGCAC
>Ga0065712_10000609_pt1 | contig 10549 bp, 14 predicted proteins | sample MisRhiReplicate1_FD_59099 | JGI IMG/M metagenome (GOLD analysis project Ga0065712, IMG submission 59099) | Miscanthus rhizosphere microbial communities from Kellogg Biological Station, MSU, sample Rhizosphere Soil Replicate 1: eDNA_1 v3... | ecosystem: Host-associated > Plants > Roots >...
ATCGTCACGGCGTTGGTCGACTTGCTATGCACCCACACCACGGTATTCCAACTGGGCGCAACGCCCGTGACGCACACGCTGTTGCTCGCGAGCGCATGCGAGAATGAGCTGATGTTGGTGCCCGAGCCAACCGCGACTGTGCCGAAGACCGTGGTTGCCATTTTAGGATCCCACTACGCTCCAATCGAACCGGCTGCCGCCGCTGCCGGGCGCCGTGCCGAACGTGACGACGTTTAGCGCCGCCGAGCGGCTGGAGATCCACCAGTCCGTATTCCAGTAAGGCACGCCGATAACAAATTGACTTGTCGTTGTCATATTAACATTCGTGGATATGGCCGAGTCCGCTATGACATTGGAGCCGAAGTTGCCCGATGCCGTTTGTGTCGTTGTGGCGCGGCCAACCGCCGTCGTCATGAACGCCTTGGCGGCCAAAGCTTGCTGATGAAATCCGGTACTGCTGACCGTCGTGCGCGCGCTCACGACCGTCGTTGCCACCATTTCCGCCCGTAACTTCATGCGCTGAATCGGTACGTGCTCGGCCACGCGCGCCGTGGCGCGGAGTCCCGCCGCCAAGCCCACTTGGTAAAATGTCGGCACGCCCACCGGGTCGACAATAGCGCCGGGATTCTCGATCAGTTGTAATTGCGCGTTGTAAAGCCCGCGCCGAAACTGATCGAGCTTCAATCCGTCGGGCGGAAAGAAAACGCGATACTTGCAGCAATANGCCGCGCGTATATGATCGCCGCTGAATGGNACCGTGCCGAAGCTCAGCACGCCGCTGGCCGAGGTGAGCGATGCAATNGCGTGCGTCCAGGTAGAGTCGGTAAACGAGCCGGCGGAAAAGCGGCGCGTCTTGACGGTGTACGATGCGGGATCGATCCAGCGGTTGGGCAGAAAATAGGTTTTTCTGACACCGTCGGCTTGCGCCACAAAGCAATCGTCGATAAGCCCGAATTGCCCGCCGTCCCAATAAAACGTCCGCCCGCCTTGATGCAGTGCGAAAAGCGCCGACAACGACTCGGTTTCGTGGCGTTGCAGCGGCCCGATGTCCATGGTGAAGCGGTAGCTTGGGCGCGGCGAGTAATTGAAGGCGTGAGAGAAGCCGGGCGCGCCGATAACCGTTGTGTGCGTGACGGCTTCGCGTACCACATTGGTCGGCGTAAAAGTTAAGGTGCGTGGGAAAGCCATTCATTCGGGACTTGTTATTTGTAAGCGCGCCACCGTATCTTCCAAAGCCGTTTTCTCTTCCTGCAACTGCTCCACGCGCGTAGCCAAAGCCAAATTCTCCATCAGTAATTGGCTCAATAGCTCGCGCACCCGCTCGTCGAGAGACTTAGCCATTAATTTGGCACCCTCAAGACGCGATAGCCGGCCCCACCCGTATCCGATGCGCCGACCGTTACGTTATTCACGCTTGTGCCCGATCCGGTGTTATAGCCGAGTAAAATGCTGGTAAACCCCGAAGGCGGATCAACGGCTTTCACGACAAACAGGTCCAGATTATTAGCGGCATTGACGCATTCAATGAGCGAGCCATCGGGCGCGCTATCGGTTTGGCGTAAGAGGACAAGGGTTTGCGTATTGTTGGCTCCCTGCCTAAACGATGTCCGGCCATTGCCGTCTAATTGCAACAGACTTTGCCCGCCGCTACCCACAACGTTGACAAAATTATCCCAGGCTGCCCCCGACTCAACTGCCAAGCGTAATGCCTCGCCGCCCGTTCCCACAAAACGGTCGGCAAAATACCCCATCGTGACTATGTTCGGGGCGACAACCCCGATCTGCACGTCCACTTGATCGACGATAACCTGCGCCGCATTAAACCGTGTCGTTAGACCCTCTAGCGTGCAATAAAAATAGCTGCTCGGCATGAAGCCGGCCACGTTGATGTCAAAGCCGCTGGCGTCGCCCTTTAAGCCCTGGCGGACATAAATGTTGCCTGCCGACACCTGCCCCTGTATGGACGAGGTCGTGTAGTTGAGCTTTTGCGCCGATAGAAAAAGTGCCGCGTCCATTGCGACCGGGCCGTTGGATCCCGATCCCGTAGCGCGGTGAGTTACGGCTAAGGCCGAGCGTGCCTGTGCGCCGTGACTGCCGGGATCATCGACGCCGGTAAAATAAATGCGCGATACCGTTGCCGATGTGACGGCGCCAATGGCATCGACGCTCAGCAGCGATGTTGTCGAGGTATAAACGGAGAGCGGCGACTTGACCGTGCCGCTGCCCGTGAGCGACACGGCGAGGTACTCGTTCAACACCGTGCCCCAGCTATTTGCATCGGCCAAAACTGTCGGTAATCTAGCCGTCATTTCGAGTAGAACCCCGTGCCGTAAAGGCCGCTACCGTAAGTGTCACCGCCGCTTTGAACGATCGTGAACATGGGCAACTCTTTCGTAACGGCGGCCAATGTTATCTTCCATAGCGGTCTGTGTAGTGTCGCGCGTGGCAATCCTGCCATACGCGCCGCCAACGCCACTTGATAGAAATTCTGATGCGTGACGACGGCATCGCTTGCCACTAATGTCGGATGCTCGGTGAGCGTCAGCTGGGCGTTGTAAAGCCCCGCTCTGAATTGGTCGAGCTTGATGCCGTCGGCGGGAAACTTGACCCGATACACACAGCCGTACTTGGCCCGTATAAAGTCGCCCGAAAAAGGCGCGCTCGAAAACTCGATTACGCCCGAGGCGGCGCGAAGCGAATAGTTGCCCGTCGCCCATGTTGAGCTGGCGGCGGTCGTTGGCCGGTAAGTCTGCACCGAGAACGAATTTGGCCCGATGTTGCGGTTGGGTAGAAAAAAGCCCTTGCGCACGCCGTCGGCCAAGCCCACAAAGTCGTAGTCCGACATGCCGCCGAATTGCGCACCGTCCCAAATGAAACTGCGCCCGCCCTGATGGTAGGCGTGCTGCGCGGATAGATTCTCCGCCTCTCCCCGGGTGAGCGGCCCCATGTCTAAAGTGAATTGATAAACCGGCCGATTGGCCGGATTGAATAAATGCTGAAAGCCCTGCTCGCCCGCCGCCTCCGTAGCGCTGATATTCTCGCGCACTACTGTAGGCGCGGGCGTAAAACTCAAAGTGCGGACAGCCATTCATATTACCGTTTAGCGCAGTCGTTTAACGATATTCGTCATCGCCTTGCTGGTCTTGCCGCCCTTGTACGCATCGGCGGAAATGATTTGGATTATGTCTTCCGGTTTCATGTCGGGCCGGCGCGGCGTGATGTCGCCGTTGATAATGACTTGCGTCGCTTGGCCGCCATCGCCTGGCCAATTATCGTCCGCGCCAGGAGGACGGAGCTTAGCTACAACTTCGCCACCACTTTCGCCAATCAATCCCATGACTGGCCCTCTCGTGACCAAGCCGCCATGTTGAAACGGCCGAAGTAAATTGTCCGGCAGCACATAACCGCCATGAGCAAAAGCATAATTTGGTGGGAGAAAATATTGTCCGTGTGCGGCAGGCACCGTTGATCCGAATAGTCTTCCTATGGCACCGAAGATGCCGCCAAAGATTCCGCCGAGGCCCGAGAACAAACCACCGCCTTCACTGTCACTATTCGTTAGTCCTTTAATCAAACTGTCTAAAGCGCTTTTTAACGGTGCCGTAATGAGCGCATGTAATAGCGCCTTGACCATGTCCTCGCCGATGCCGGCAAAGAGGCTCTGCATGCGCTCGCCAAAGCTCTTGCTGGTATCGAACAATGCGTCAAACGAGCGGTCGATTCCCGCAACAAACACGTCGCTCAATGACTGCGCTAGATTCGCAATTGCGCTCTGATTTGCCTTGGCCGCATCGATACTGGCTTGCGTTGCTTTTGCTAAAGCATCGAGCGCTTGCGTACCGACGGACTCAAGCTCTGGATATTTTTGAATCAGGTCATTGATGGCCTTTTTCTGCTCGTCGTACTTTAGAATGATCTCAACTATAGGCTTGAGCTTCGGGTCCGTCGTCTGCACAAGGACGAGTTCCTTGGTTGAGTCAGCTATTTGTTTTCGTAGATTGGTCTCCTGATCCTGCAGTTGAATGGCCCGCTGTCCACGGTTTTCTTCTATCTCTTGTTGCTCTTTCAATTCTTGGGTGATGCCAACGAGCAGATTTTTACGCTCCTGAAGTAGCGCCGCCGTCTGGCGCTGGGCCGGTATCTGTCCTAGCAAGAATTGCTGTTTTTCCAGCTCGGCCGTGATCGTCTTCTGCTTGGCGCGCACATCATCGGCCTTGTCGCCGACAAGTCCTTCGCTTCGGATCTCCTGCTCCAATAGCTGAAGACGTCGCTGGTTGTTGGTGATTTGCAGTGTTAGCTGCTTTTCCTGCTCATCGAATACCCGCTGCTCTTGGGCTTCCTGATCCGCCACCGGTGCCTGTTGCGCCTTTAGCAATGCGAGCTTTGCCTGCTCTATGTCTAGGTTGGAATTAGCCAGTGCTTCTATGGCCTTCAGATTAGCGAGTTCAGTTTCACGACCTTGCTGCCGTGCCACATTGAGCGCCTTGGTGCGCTCAAGCTGAATCGACAATAAATCCGCCTGCTTCTTTTGCTCAACGCTGCTGGTGATCGCGCCCGTAAGCTCGGGCACCTTATTGCCTGCCAGTTGGCGTTTTAAGTCCGCATCGGCGGCTGCAATAACGGATGCACGCCGCTGCGCAAAAGAGCTTTCCAGCGCTGCCATGTTGCCGGTTGTCTCGGCAAGTTGTGCCTTGGCGCTCGCACCGACATCAGCTAATTGCTTCTTCGCAGCGTCGGCTTGCGCTTGCTGCGTCAGCGTTGCCTGCTTGATGGCTTCATTGACACGGGCATCGCGTAAAGCCTCCGATGACTTTATAAACTCGTCTTTAACTTCACGCGCCGCGTTCGCTAAGTCGCCCTGAAATGCTGCGGCAAGGCGGCTATCATGAGCGAGCTGTTCCTGCGCCCTGATGTTCGCGCCTAATGCCTCGGTCTGAAAACCCAGTTCGTTGGTGGCTTGATTAGTCTTGCGCCGCACCAACTCCTGTAGCGTGCCTTCAGCCTCGCCGCGTTCCTTCAATATGCGCGTCTGTTCTTCTGTGAGTCCGGCGGCAAAGCTCGATAAGAAACCACCCGGCTTGACGCCCGCAGCCGCTTCGGCTGCTTGTCGCGCCCTGACATCATCTATGCGTGCTCCAAGTTGCGCGAGCGCAGTGTCGGCTTCCTGAATCTGCTTTAGAAAAAAGGCCATGTCACCCGTGCGCATGGCGACGTCTAGCTCTTCTTTCTTTTTCTTCGCCTCATTCAGATGATTGATAAATAAGGCGATGACCGTCGTGATAATACCTATGCCTGCGGCAAGTGCGGCCACGCCCGATGTGAGCTTGGCTCCCGATATGACGACTTGAGTCAAAGCGTTCGATGCAATCTGGCCGGCTGGCCCCATATCGCCCAAGCTCGTTGCTGCAATGCCCACCACTCGGGCTAATCCCAATCCCCTGTGCGTCAGTAGTAGCGCCGCCTCGCCGAGCTTGTTTTGACCGGCGGTTGCCTCGTTAGTTTGTTTGTTGGAGTTTTGAATGGCGGCGGAATAGTTAGCCGCCGCTGCGATAGATGCCCGATAATTACTCGCTACAGTATTGCGGTTCGCGTAAGCATCGGCGGCCTGTAGGGATCGCTTATAAGACTCCGCTACCTGATTATTAACAGTGACCGTCTGTTGAAGACTGTTAGTCGTATCCTGGAGTGCCTTAGTATATTCGCTTACCGCAGTTGTTGCCTTGCGAACGACTTCATCATTGAATAATTTCTTGAAATCAGCGACACCGGCAGCGCCGAATTTTTTATTAACGGTTTCAAGAGTATCGGCGAGCTGATTGAGTCCGGCACCGCTGGCAACGGCTTGCTTGGCGAGCGCGTCTAGGCTTTTGGCATAAGCGGCAGGTTGATCCGCACCTTCAACCTGACTTTTTATGAGGACTTCTATGACGTTGTCGGCCATTAGTTCATCGATTCGCGTTCAGCAATGAGCGCAGCTTCGGCCGCACGGGCGCGCCGCGCCAAGGCCAATGCTTCGCGCCGAGAGGTGGTGAATCCTGTTTGTGGATTGTATTTGCGCTCTGCTTCTTCATGCGCGCGCATTTCGGCGTGCATGCCCATCAGCATCACGTTGTAATCGAAAGCAAGCGCGTCAAAGCCATTGTTGAATGGCTCAGGAAGTAGGCTCGATGGTCTCTGTCCGTACCGGCGTCCCATTAGGTCCAGGATCTCCGGCCCCTGTCTGTTGCTGGAAAAAAAAAGGTTCCATGGTCTGGATTGCCCGGCCGTTTGAATAGTTGATAATCTCCGTGGCCAGCACGTCCAAATCCGATCCAAGATCCAAATAATAAATCTGGTCAGCCGGGCACTCGGCCTCATTGCCAAACCATACTCTGGGCTCAATCGTGCCCTTGCTGACATAAAACTTGAGCACCTTTTCTTCCGCCTGCGTGTCGCCGGTCTTGGCCTTCTCCTGAAGATCGACAAGCAAGTCCTGCACGGCCGTAGCCGTAGGCAGTGCCAAGCCGCCTATCTCAGACATGAACTCCGTGAAGCGCACGCGGCGGATTATGAATGTCTGGCCAGTGAATGGCGCGGCAACTTCCTTGCGAAATTTTGATTTGTCTAGTTCCACGGTCCCCCCTTATTTGTCCTCAATGTCGTAGGTCACTTTATAGCCGTTAGCGATAAGTTCCTTACAAAATTCTATCAACTCAGCATCGCCTTCTGGCGTGCCATTGCTTTGAGTAACGTATGAAAGTTTTTCTCCCGCGCGGAGCCGAGTAGAAACAGTAAGGTTTTTATAACGTGAGCCGTGTACGCCGGGCGTGAAGTGTATAGCCTCTTTCGTAACTTCAACCGGCTCCATTCCGCAAGCCTTCAATAGCGTCTGAGCCTTGCTCATATATTCCCTCTAGAAAAAACGAAGCTCACAATCATCGTCGCCGAGCGTTTCGTAGGCGTTATATCCCACCCCAAACGTCGCCAAGCCGGTCTTGTCCTGCCGCGCTAATGTCTTAAACACGGCCTGCGATGACACGATGGCAAAGCACTCGCCTTGCGCCACGCCCGCTTGCGCGTAGAGAAGCGCGCCGGACGATGAGCGCCACACGTTGACCCAGTCAAAGCTCGACGCATTGGTGGCTTCCGGATCCACGGAGCCGCCGGGCTGGCGCTCGGTGATCAGGCACTTGATGATGCCGCTGCCCGATAAGGCGTTGGATGCGCGCTGCTCGAAGATCCGGTTGCCCGTGTTGAAATTTAGGTTTTCAATGACCGCCGCCAAGGACTGCACGAAGACCGAGCCGCTACCGACCCAGCGCGCCGGTGTCGCGGTGGGCAAGCCGACCGGCGTGCCACGCGTGGTGCTGGCCTCTGTTGACAGCTGGCCGCGAAAATTCCACTCGGCAACAAAAGGCGTCGCGGCCACACCGACGAAATTGACGTTACCCATGGCGCCGGTAATGCGGTGCTCATAGCCGTCCACGTTGGCAACGAAAGTGATGCTGCACTGGCTTTGCACGCGGGAGAGCGGCTTGTAGGAATACATGGGCCGGCCCTGTGCATTGGAGCTGACGAAGGTTTCCAAATAGCCGCAACCGCGAATGAGATCGCCGGCAGGCGGCTTGACGGTGGCGCTATATGATGTGCTGCCCACGCCCTGGACAAAGGTCTTAAACGATATGCCGACGGGCCGGACCGTGCCGAATGGGCGGCTAAAGCCCAGCGTGTTTAGCCCGCCCGTCTGCTCGAGCACTTCCTGGCCCAAATCGAGAACGAACGGCTCGATGATGCGGATGGCTTGGTAGGAGTTGGTTTCCTGCGGGGCGCGGTCGACACCGTAGAGGGATTCCACGGCGGACAGGAGAATTTCTCTCCTGTTGAGAGCAACATCGATTCCAGGCACGGGGCACCTCGTCCTTCCCTTGTACTATCCGAAGTTGCCTGCAACTGCCGTCTACAAGAAAAGACAACAATTGCACTTGCCCCGTACAACTCGCCGAAACTTACTCTACCGACACACAAAAACCAAATCTCGTGAAATCGTAGTCACATTATCACACTCACAATAGTTTGTCGCTACTTCCCCACTCCCGAATAAATATCGAATGTCACCGCCATCGCATGCGCACCAACGTAGCCCTCATCGGCATTGGACTTGGACACCATCCACACAATCGGGTCGCGCGAAATCCCTACGCCCGTGCCCAGGTCCGTCCAGTCGCGGAGAAAGTCCAGCAACAGGCCGCCAAACTTGAATAGGCCTTCATTGAGCCGCTGCTTGGACTGCGGGTCGTAGAGCCAGTAAGTGAATAATATGCGCGCCGTCATATAGCGCGTCTGCAAAGTGGCCGAGCCTGAGCCGCGCGCCTGATCGGTGTACGGCGACTCGACGTCATATTGCAGGTAGGGCATCTCCATCAGCGGCGGCTCTGCGGTCTCAAAGTCATGCACTATATGCTTAATGTCCGAAAAGCGCTCATCGGCGGTGAGCTTCTCGCCGAGTGGGACGAGGAGATCGCGGTAGATGTCTAGGGTCGGGCTATAATTCATTCGACTTCTTCAAACGCTTTTTGCAATCTCGGTACAATGCAAAACTGATCATGCTCATCCAAGTCGCCGGTGGCTAATCGCCCGGAGCACCAAGGACAAGGCATATTTTCGGATTTCATGCCATCGTAAGCGTCTTTGAGGGCTACGATCAATTCTTGTCTAGTAAGCTCCATTACGCTTCCGTTTTCTTCAAATACTCAACGCTCGCCCGTAGTAAATCACGCATCAACACCGGGTCGCCTTGCTGCGGCAACATACGCCGCTGTGGCAAGCCCGGATGATGCACTTCCCTGGCAAACACGTACTCGCCCTTAAACGTCGTCAACGAAATCTTCTTGCCGCTCTTCAGAATCTTGGTCTTCACCACGCCCGCACCCTGCGCCACCTTGAAGCGCAGCGGATAGTTGCCCTTGGGCTTTATGGTGTACGGCCCAGTGCCTTCCTCGTGAAACCGACTGTAGGAGATCGCCGAGCCGACTGACGCCTGCTTGTCATTCCAGCGCGGGATGAAGGACGCACGGAGCCGCCCGGTGTCCTGCAGGATGCGCCCCGCGCCACTGCGCCGTGCCGCCAACGTATTCGGGCTTAGCGGCTTCCAGCCGCCGACCATGCCGCCCTCGGTGGCGAAGTTTCGGTTGATCCAGTTGAGCGTCAGCACGGCCCAGCGCGCGTTTAGGTCCGTGCGGCTCTGAATCTTGCGCGTCAGCACATTCAGCACGCGCGTTAGCTGCGGTATGCCTTTGACTTCGGTCTTGATTGATATGCCGGCCATTTATTTTTTTATTTTCTTGACTCCGGTCCCTTTGTCTAATATACCGTCACCCATGATTGATACATGCGATAAATGCGGAAAGAAACAGGAATGGCATGCCTTTGGTCAAGACGAAGGACGAATGAAGCGTCATTACGGCTGTGGGGGGACTTTTGAACCCACGGACGTTGGCTGCATCGAAAGGGTCGAAACTGCAGAGTCTCGTAGGGCAATGGAGCGCCTCGCCGCCATGGGGCGAGAGGCAAAAGACCCAGAGTCCGGCATGCGTTATACAGAAATCCGCATCCCTTTTGACAAAAACACCAGAGCCAAATTAGACGCTTTGAAAAAACCCACCGATCCTGGCTTCGTCCCTGAATGGTCTGTGCGTAAGAAGAAATCATAATCCCTAAGCGCTCGCTGTCACCGTCTGCCCTAGCCTATCCGCCCATGCGCGGTACGCCAGGCTTAATTCGGCCAACGCCAGCTGCGGTGTCTTACCTAAGCCGACCAGGTTGCGCAGCTCCGGCTCCACGTAGGTAGCCAGCCACTCGCCGTCCTTGTCCGACCAGCGCGTCATGGTGGAGTGCTCTTTAGTGAGAAAGTCGTTATTCATCGCGGACAATCCCACCAGCCATCGTCGTTGCCCCACTCCGACTCAAGGACATTCCAGTCGACAATCTGATACTCGAAGGCGCGCCGGCCAAAGGTCGGGAGTCCGCCCTCAATGCCGCCGGTAAACTGCGAGATGCGCCCGGTATTGATGAGCACGCCGTCAAGCGTAATCTCGCCCGCAATGACGGCGTCCATGTAGGCAAGAAAGTCGTCGCGCAGCTTATTGAATGCCGGCGGGATCTCCCCTTTCTCCGATGCGCCGTAAGTGCCGTGCAGCGTATAGATGGCGAGTATTTCTTCACCCTGCGCAATATAGTTGGTCGCCGGATTGAACGGCACCGGCACGCTCGTGCCGAGCTTGGCGTTGATAAAGTCGTAGGCGGCCAGCATGTGCGGCGCGATGTCGGCCTCGGTCAGGTCGCCACGCCCCACGAGCTGGCGCGACACGCGCATGACGGTATTCTTGTTGCCATAGCTGTAAATGGATACCGGCTCGGTCTTGTAAATCTCGATGACCTCGCGCTGTCGGGTGTACATGGACGACTGTATGGTGCCCGAGCCGTAAACCATCCATTCGGTCGTGTAGAAGCCACGGCTCGATGGCAGCTGGCGGAAAATGAAAAAATAGCCCTTAGTCGGGTCGCCGCCGCT
>Ga0065712_10000622_pt1 | contig 10548 bp, 13 predicted proteins | sample MisRhiReplicate1_FD_59099 | JGI IMG/M metagenome (GOLD analysis project Ga0065712, IMG submission 59099) | Miscanthus rhizosphere microbial communities from Kellogg Biological Station, MSU, sample Rhizosphere Soil Replicate 1: eDNA_1 v3... | ecosystem: Host-associated > Plants > Roots >...
GAATTCAGGATTGGCGTGTTGCATCAATCACGTCTTCACGAGGAGTGAAACCATGCCGCTGCTCACACCCGATCCGACGTTCTATCCTTCGCCGACATTGGCGACGCAGTCGCCACCCGAGAAGCTGGCCTACGTCGCGCTGATCAACCCGCACCCGAACGGCCGCCCCGACGCGCTCGGCGTCGTGGATGTCGATCCCGACTCAAAGGCGTACGGCAGCATCGTCGGTCACACCGACATGGTGACGGCCGGTGATGAACTCCATCACTTCGGCTGGAACGCCTGCAGTTCCTGTCTGTGCCCGTATGCGCCGCATCCGCACATGCAGCGGCGCTACCTGGTCGTACCGGGCATCAATTCGTCACGCATCCACATTCTCGATACGAAGCCCGATCCGCGGCAGCCGAAGATCGTGAAAGTCATCGAGCCGGAGACGCTCTTTCAACGCACGGGATATGCAGCGCCCCACACGGTGCACTGCGGCCCCGATGGAATCTTCATGACCGCGCTGGGCGCACCTGACGGCAACGGACCTGGAGGCACGTTCCTCCTCGACCCAGAGACCTTCGACATCAAGGGTCGATGGGAGCTCGACCGCGGACCGCAGGAACTGGCTTACGACATGTGGTGGCATCTCGGGTGCGACACGATGATCACCAGCACCTGGGGCACGCCCAACATGGTCAAGGATGGCGTAAACCCCGAGCTGCTGCTCTCGGGCAAGTACGGGCACTCGGTACACGTGTGGGACCTGCGGCGTCGACGTCACGTGCAGGAGCTGTCGCTCGGAGACGAGCAGCAGATGGTGCTCGAGCTGCGTCCTGCTCACAACCCGACGCGCGCCTACGGCTTCGCGAGCGTCGTCGTGTCGCTGAAGGATCTCTCCTCGTCCATCTGGTTGTGGTATCGCGAGAACGGCAAGCCGTCGAACGGCTCTGGATCGTGGGCGATCAAGAAAGTGATCGAGATTCCGGCCCAACCCGCTGACCCAGCGAAGCTGCCGCCGTTCCTGCAAGGGTTCAAGGCTGTCGCCCCGCTCGTCACCGATATCAATCTCTCGGTGGACGATCGCTTCTTGTATGTCTCGTGCTGGGGACTCGGAGAGTTTCACCAGTACGACGTCAGCGATCCGTTCAAGCCGAAGAAAGTCGGCTCGATCAAACTGGGCGGCATCGTCAATCGCGCGGCACACCCGAGCAAACCGCACCAACCGCTGAACGGCGGACCACAAATGGTGGAGCTCAGTCGCGACGGCCGCCGCGCCTACTTCACGAACAGCCTCTANACGCCATGGGATGAACAGTTCTATCCGGANGGGGTCAACGGATGGATGGCCAAGGTCAACCTGCATCCCANCGGCGGCATGGAGCTGGACAAGAACTTCTTCCTCGAGACGAACGGNCTGCGCCCGCACCAGGTTCGACTCGACGGCGGCGACGCGTCGTCCGACTCGTACTGCTACGCGTAATTCGCGTCATGAGGAACTGTCATGGACTGGCACGCGATGGTGTTTCTTGGCGCGTATCACGGCATCAATCCCGGCATGGGATGGCTGTTCGCGGTCGCGCTCGGCATGCAGCAAGGCAGTGCACGTGGTGTCTGGCGTGCACTGCCGCCGATCGCTCTCGGTCACGCCGTGGCCGTGGGCGTCGTCCTGCTGTTTGTCGGTTTGGCGCAGGTGGTCATCCCGATGGACACGCTGCGAGTCCTCGTCGCCGTGATGCTGACGATGCTCGGGCTCTATCGATTGTGGCGACATCGGCATCCACGGTTCGGCGGGATGCAGGTGGGGTTTCGCGACCTGACCGTCTGGTCGTTTCTCATGGCGTCGGCACACGGGGCGGGCTTCATGGTGGTGCCGTTCGTGATGTCAGCGCCACCGATGCTGTCGGCCGCAGGCCATGAACACCTGCACCACATGGCGGCTGCGACGAACAGTGCGGCGACCGGCGGAATCGCCGTCGCCATCCACACGATGTCGTATCTCGTCGTGATGACGCTGGCGGCGTGGATTGTCTACCGAAAGCTGGGTCTCAGCCTGCTGCGAAAGGCCTGGCTGAACATGGATTGGGTGTGGGCCGGCGCACTGGTACTCACCGGCCTCGTGGTGTTGTTGAAGTAGGGAAATGAGGAGTTATGCGCGAATCACGCGTTCGTTTCATCCGGCAACTCGGCGTGACGACTCCGAACGTTGACGACGATCTGTATTCGGGGTTGATGCTGCAACCCAGAATCATCGGCATCGTCCTCGCGATCGGAATCGCCGTGCAGCGCCCGTTGCTGTTTCTGGCTCTCTCAGCGGTGCTGTTGTGGAGCGCGCTCGTTCCGAGCCGCAATCCCTTCGACGCCGCTTACAACTCCCTCGTCGCACGGCCGCGCGGCCTCGCGCCGTTGGACGTCGCGCCGGCGCCTCGGCGCTTTGCGATGGGCATGGCGGGAACAGTTGCGCTGACGATTGGAATCGCGCTCGCTGTCGGCGCCTCAATCACGGCCTGGGTGTTCGAAGGGCTTTTCGCTGTTGCGGTGATACAAGTCGTCTTCGGTGACATCTGCGGCGCGGCGAACCTGTATCATCTGCTCCGCCGAAGCTCGATGGTGAAGCCGCCGGACGCTTCGCTCGGCACACGCTAGACGCCGGCGAACCAATGGAACCCGAAGTCCGAGTTGATTCCACCGGTGCCCCGGCCAATGCCGGCCATCGAGTCAACAACTCGAATCGATTTGACGAACTTGAGTTGCTTGTATCCGCACTGCCGCTCGACGCGGAGACGGAGCGGCGCGCCGTTGCCTCGGGGAAGGTCGCGACCGTTCAGACCATAGGCGAGGATCGTCTGGTCGTGCGCGACCTCGAACAAATCGTATCCCTCGTACCATCCGTCGAAGGTGTCGATGACGACATAGCGCGCGGCGGGCGTGACGCCACCTGCCTCGTCCAGGACGCGCTGGAGCGGGACGCCCGTCCACTCGCCAATCGCCGACCATCCCTGCTCGCAGACATGCGCAGTGATTTGCGTCCGTGCAGGCAGCCTTCTGATCTCTGCGAGCGACAGCTCCCGCGAACGCGCGACGAGTCCGCTGATCGGTAATCGCCAGTTCGTGAACCCTTCGGACGCGTGGCGTTGATACTCCGCGTTTCGCGGATTGGTCTGGTTCCAGGTCGGGAACGGATCCGCGACATCACTTCGGCTGTACTCGCGCGCCAATTGTTGGCGAGAGAGCAGCAGCCGATTCGTGCTCATCGTCAACACGTCAGCGGCGCCGATCAGTCCACCGCGCACGCGCGGCGGGACGAACGTCTCGCGCGTACATCCCGTCAACAACAGCCCCCCGAGCGTCGGGAGGCTGGCCAGCAACGTACGACGTGAGATGCGATTGCTCATCGTCTATTCGCTTCCAGGCGCGATCATTGAACGGACCTTGACGAGGAATCCCGCTGCCGCGATCTCCAACACGTGGATGACGACGAACAGGACCAGGGCCACGGTGCCGATGGTATGAAGCGTCCGCGCCGACTGACGGCCGCCGAAGAGATCGAGCAGCATCGGCATCGCCGCAGTAAAGCCAGGTGATTGCGCAATACCGGTGAGAATCATCAGCGGCACATACACGAAGATCAGAATCAGATACGACGTCTTCTGGAGCGTGCCGTAGCTCGCGCCAGCCGCGGCGCCATCGTGCGTGTGCCTGCGCGATCGCCATCGCACACTATCGCGCAGCTCCGCGCGCACATTCGCAACCGTCCACTCATCACGCCCCGGCACCATCCGGTTGCGAAAATGCTTCGAGTACAGATTCCATCCGACGTAGACGAGGCCGTTGATGAGAAACACCCAGGCCGCGGTGAAGTGATAGTTGCGTCCCCACCGACGGTCGCCGATCGCGCCGGCGTCCTCCCACGAGAGGCCCCAGTCCGCGAGCCTGAACGCGGCCGGATACCCGCGATATCCGGTGTGGCCCCAGTAGAGCTCAGGGAAATCGAGAAAGATGTGTACGCCGCTCCAGAGCAGATACACGCACGAGATGAGGTTGATCCAATGGCAGATGCGGACGTTGTACGAGTGAACGGGGTTCGACACGTCCGCGGCAGGTCCTCGCGATTCGGAGATTGACGGACTGTCAACGCCCATCGCGGGGCATTCTACGGCCAGTCGCTTCCAACCTCGGGCTTTTCGGCAAACTCGACCCTGACTGCATCCCAGCGGAACGCGGTGCCGTGCACAACTTTCATCCTGTAAGGGTTTGTCGGTGCCGTCTCATCAAGAATGCGGCCCGCAAGACACTGCGTTTTCGGTCTTGGCAGGAATAGTGCTCAAACATGACGCCGGTTGACGTTGAAGTTCAGTCAGGAGGAGTGGTCATGCGACATCTCATCTCGACGATAGCGGCCGTCGCACTCGCCAGCGCGGTCGGTGTGTTTGCGCAGGAGCAGCAGGCGCCGGCTCAAGGTCCAGCATCGTCAAACGAGCAGGCGCAGAAATCGACCGTGACCGGTTGTGTCGTGCAGGCGAAGACAACGGCCGGGGACACGGTATTTGTCCTGAGCAAGGCGGAGGGCGGTTCCGCGCCCATGTACGTGCTTGGCGGAGCGACGCCTGCAGAGTGGTCAGGACATGTGAACAAGAAGGTCGAGGTGATCGGCCCGGTGCAGGAACCACCACCACCGAGCGCGGACAAGGAAGGCGCACCCGATCCAAAGGTCGTGCGTCCGCCGCTGATCATCGTCGAATCCGTGAAAGTCGTCGCCGAGAACTGCTCGTAGTGACGCGCTCCGCTCATCGCCGTGAGACCCGTGCGGTCTCACGCGATCGGCGGAGCCGTGCCCGCATCGACCGGGTCACTTCGGTATATACCGGGTTGCCTGGACCTGCGTCGAGAGACACCAGCGTCGTCAATTGCGCGGCGTAGGCGCCTTCTTCGTCGCTGCCATTCCGGACATGCCATTCCTCGTGGACCAGCACGCTCGCAATCTTCCTGAGCGCATCGAGTTCACCGCACCGGTGCAACGCTCGCTGCGCTCGAACGAAGGCACGACTCGTCGCGATGAGATAGATGCGCGACTCGCCGATCGGCACATACGCGTCGGCGTTCACTGACACGTACTGTGGACGACTCGCGACGAACTCGATCGGCGGAAACGAATCAACGCGTCGATGCAACAAGGTTAACGCGCACACGAGGACCGTCTCGGCAGTCCACATGGCCAGCCTCCTCGCGAAGGCTGGCGCTTCCCTGCTGGCTGAAGTCCAGCCCTCAGCTCACTCCTAAGGGTTGTGATCAGGGATGCGATGCGTTGCCGCGCGTGCGCATCCCGCCGTTCAGACGAACAAGACCTGCTCTCGTTTCGAGTTGCGAACGAGAGCCGCGCTCATCCCGTCTTAGATGTCGAGCGTATCGAGCCGTGCCGCGCGGCTCAAGTACGCACTTTCATGCGATGTAGGAACCTAAAGGTTACTGTCACCTGGCAGTTTGACCGCGGGCGTTGCCTCGTCGCATAGTGCAAAAAGACGGCGTGGAGTACCCCATGTTGAAAGTGGCAGTGGACAGTTACGACGACGCGAAGGATTGTCCGTTCCGCAACGTGCTCGATCAACTCGGCGACAAGTGGAGCTTTCTGATCCTCGCGGTGCTCGAGGACAATCCCAAGCGGTTCAATGAAATCAAGCGTCAGGTTGGCGGTATCTCCCATCGTGTGCTGACACGAAAGCTGCGCGATCTCGAGCGCGATGGCTATCTGTTGCGCACCGTCCATCCCGTGCGGCCACCACACGTGGAGTATCAGCTCACGCGTCTCGGACGCTCGCTGCTCAAGCCGATCAACCAGTTTCTGAACTGGACGGTCAAAGCGTTCCCGGATATTCAGCGTGCGCGTGCAGTGTTCGACAAGTCGGCCACGAGGTCGCCGCAACGATGACAAACACAACCGCCCACCAACACATCACCACGTCAGCCGGCCGTATTCGCTGGGGCCGAATCGTGATCGGTGCCTTTCTTCTCGAGGCGGTGTTGATCGTCGCGGCGGCGCCGCTGCTCGGTTTCGTCGCGAACCCGCTCGCTCCTGGCGCTCAGAACGCGTCGGGCGATTACACGATCTTTTTCGTGAGTGTTGCCGCGGCCTGCTTCGTCGTCGGCACCCTGCTTGGCTGGTGGGTGGCCCGACCGCTGACGTCGCAGTTCGCGCTGCACGGCGCGATCACGGGCATCGTCGCGACAGTGATCTATCTGGCGATCTGCTCGATTCCTCCGACCACGATCCCCTCGGTGGTCGCCGCGTACGGTCCGTTCTGGTTCTTTCTGGCCAACGGGCTGCGTATCGCCGGATCGACACTCGGCGCTGTGTCTCACGGCCGCCGAGGATGGGCGTCGCACTGACTCGCGGACCAAGGACCAACGACCAAGCACGGACCAAGAACCCAGCACCAAGGACCAGGGACCATTACCAATCGACGTAATTACACCGCCGCCCGGATTCCGATACCCTTGGGAAAAATGACAATCAGGCGCCTGTTGTTGATCGTGCTCATCGTGTCGCTTCCGTCGACTCATTTGGCCGCGCAATGGATTCGCCAATCCGCCGCCGGCGTGCCTCGAAAGGCAGACGGCAGCGTCGACACGGCCGCCGCAACGCCGCGGACGCCTGACGGCAAGCCTGATTTCTCCGGCATCTGGACGAGCGATGAAGTCGATCCACGCCGGCCGAACGTCGCGCCGAATCCTCATGATGCGACGACTTCGCGACGCATGATCAACCTTGGCGTCGAGATCCCGGGAGGACTTCCCTATCAGCCGTGGCTTGCCAAGCTCGTGAAAGAACGATGGGCGGTGAACGCCAAGGACGACCCGCACGTGAAGTGCCTGCCCGACAACTTCATTCGCGCCTACGGCATGCCGCACCTCTTGAAGTTCGTCCAGACACCGGGCCTTCTGCTCGTGCTCAACGAATGGAATGCCGGATACCGTCAGGTCTTCACCGACGGCCGGCCGCTGCCGACGGATCCGACGCCGTCGTGGATGGGATACTCGTCCGCGAAGTGGTCGGGCGATACGCTGATCGTGGACTCGATGGGCCTGCGCGACGACAGCTGGATTGACTGGCAAGGGAGCGTGGTGACCGAGGGCGCCAGGATCCGCGAAGAGATCCGTCGTCCGGACTTCGGCCACATGGAGATCCAGTTGACGATCGACGATCCGAAGGCTTATACCAAGCCGTTCACCGTCACAATCAAGGAGCGCCTGATTGTGGAGGCCGAATTGATTGACGAGATCTGTCTTGAGAACGAGCGCTCTCTTCAGCACATGAAATGACCGCGATGAGAACACTGGTCGCCTTACTCGTCTTCGCCTGCCTCGCCTCCGTAACTTTGGCAGCCCATCACTCGTTCGCGATGTACGACCGTTCGATCACCTATGTCTTCACCGGTGTCGTCGAACGCATCATCCCCGACGGCGCCCACATGCAGATCGTCTTCGTGCCGCTCAACGAAGAGCGCAAAGCGCTCGTGCGCGACGCCGAGGGCAAGACCGCGACGTGGCTGGTCGAAATGGGCGGCTCCGCGCAAGGCGCGCGTGAAGGCATCACGTCCGACAGTTTTCCGCGCGGCACGGTGTTCAGCGTCGGCCTGGCACCGCTGCGAAGCGGCCAGCGCGGCGGCGCGCGGATAGAGGGACTGTTCAAGTGCCCTGCCGGAAAAGCACCTGCTGCTGGCAAGCACTGCGACTCGGTTGAGGGCGCAACGCCGCACGGCGAGGGTCCGCTCGCCAAGGCAACGGCTGTCTGGAAGCCCTGACTGGTTGGTGGTTGGTAGTTGGTGGTTCGTGGTTGGTGGAAGGAATCGATGAGCGAAGCGTTCTCGAGTAAGCACCGCATCGCGGTGGTGAGCCTTCTCGTCGGCATGTGCGCCGTGGCGTGGTCGTTCACGAACGCCTCAGGCCAGGCGAGACAGACGACGCAGAAGAGCGTGGGGCGAGGCTGGCCAACACCGGTGCCTCTCGGCAAGTTTCATGGCTATCCGCTCGATGAATTCGTCGGCGCCGTGACGCCGTGGTACTACCAGACCAGCGCCACCGCCACCGGAGGAAAGCCGCCCGCCGGAGTGCAGCCGCTGCCGCACGACATCTTCACGTCGAAGGACTTCTACGTTGATCGCGCGCTGTGGATGGACAAGCGCTACTACCGCTGCAACAGCCCGATCGCGCTCGATTCGATTTGGGGCGACTACTCGAGCGGACCCGGCGCGCTCGACAACGGCAATGCGGCGACCGCGGCATGGGGTCACTGCGAACGCGACTACCCTCGCGAGAACATCGTCAGTCCATATCCGTTCAAGACGGCGCAGGAACACTACGAGGCGCTCCTCGCCGAGACCAAGGCGCATGGTGGTCCCACCGCGCATACGAAGGACACGCTGCCCGACTGGAACGGTCGCTACACGAGAAACCTGAACCTGGTGTTCGGTCGAGGCCGGCGAGGCGGCGGACCCGGTCAGCCGCTGCCGCAGGAATACGCGGAGCCGCCGCAATGGATCGTCGGCTGGGCGAATCAGATGCCGACGATTCTTTCGCTGCTCACGCCGGAGTACCAGCAGCGATACGTGCAGCAGATGTATCACAAGGCCAACAGCAACGCGGCGCAGTTCTCGTTGATGTACTGCCGTCCCGAAGGACTGTTGCGCTGGTGGTCAGGTCCAGGCGGTCCGAGTCAGCTCGATGTGATGGTCGTCCCGGGTCGCGTGCAGTTCCTCGGTGGCACCGACAACGCGCTTCGTCACGTGCAAGTCGGTCGTGAGTTCAGTCTCAAGGGCACCGTGCCCAATCTCGGCGCGGATGTCCGTAGTTGGCTTGGCGAGACTGTGGGCTTCTGGGACGGCGATGTACTGATCACGTGGACCTCGAACGTCCAGGGCTGGTTCACGCACAGCAGCTGGGAATACAGCAGCAAGATGCAGTTGATCGAGATCTGGTCGCCGCGCAAGTTCGCCGATGGCAAGTTCGCCGGTCTCGAGCACGAGACCGTCTTCTACGATCCAGAAGCGCTCGTTCAGCCGGTGCGTGACATTCGCTTCTTCTCGCGACGTGGCGACCTCACGAACGCTCCGCCGTTCCACCTCGAACACTGCAACCAGACGATCTTCCCTGGCAAAGATGGACGCGGCACGCAGGTGCCTCCGGGGACGACGATCGATTACACCGTGCGCGATCTGTTCGACCGTCCATGGGCGCGCATCTGGGAGGAGTACTTCGAGAAGGGCATGCAGCGGCCGGCAGCGAACGACACGCTGGGCGGATTCAAATAAGCGCTCGCACGTCTCGCGACCGAACCAATTACCGGTCGACGGCGTCTTGCCTCTGAACACCGCAACTGTGATGTTCGAGGTGCAAAGATGTCGCGACGATACCGCCTGGCACTCAGTGTCTGTTTCCTCCTCGCCGTACCGGCCGCACTAGACGCACAGCGACCAGCCAATCTCATCCGCCAGGAATTCGATCAGGCCGCGCGTGAAGTCCCGACGTTGGCGCGCGTGCTGTCGATCACGCCAGGCATGACCGTCGCGGACGTTGGTGCGGGCGGTGGCGCCATGGCGGTGACGATGGCGAAGTGGCTGGGAGCTGACGGACGCCTCTACGCCACAGACGTCGCGGCCGCGCAACTGGCCGAGATACGCGGCGCGGTGACGAAAGAAGCTCTCACCAACGTGATCGTCGTAGAAGGTGCCACGCGCGCGACGAACCTGCCTGACGGATGTTGCGACGCAATTTTCCTGCGCGACGTCTATCACCACCTGACGAGTCCCCTCGAGTTCGGTGCAAGCCTGCTGTCGTCGCTGAAGCCGGGCGGCCGGCTTGCGGTCATGGATTTCGAAGCGGAGCCCGGGTCGCCTCTTCCCACTGGCGTCCCCGCGAACCGCGGCGGTCACGGCATTCCGCCAACGGTGATTGTGAGCGAGCTCACGCAGTCAGGCTTTCGACACGTCAGAACGATCGAGCGCTGGCCCGGTGATGCCGACCACCTGTTCCTGGTGCTGTTCGAGAAGCCGTGATGACTGGTTGGTGGTTCGTGGTTGGTGGTTCGTGGTTGGTGGGTCGTGGTTGGTGGGTCGTGGTTGGTGGGTCGTGGTTGGTGGGTCGTGGTGAACGTGACGACTCTCGCGCCACGCTCGGCGGATTCAAATCATCACACGCGGTCAGGCCGCGAGCCGGTGAAGGAAGGTCGCGGCCTGATCGCGCAGCGAGCTCAGAATCGATTTCGCCTCGGCCCAGCGATCGCGCTCCGCACGGACGAAACGACTGTACGGCGCCATCGCCTCCTGGAGACGCGCCTGTCCGCGCTCACGCGCGCGATCGAACTCAGCACGCAGCGCCTCTGAGAGCCGGGCGCGCAACTGCGACACTTTCTCCTGCATCTCACGCTTCGCCTTGCGGCGGCGCGCCGGAATCACCAGAAATCCCATCATGGCGACGACGCTCGCCAGCACGATGCCGGTGACATCCGCCGCCGCGCTCGTTGCGGCGAGTGTCACGAGGGCCCCCAACCCTACCGCGGCGCCGCCAGCG
>Ga0065712_10001064_pt1 | contig 10541 bp, 10 predicted proteins | sample MisRhiReplicate1_FD_59099 | JGI IMG/M metagenome (GOLD analysis project Ga0065712, IMG submission 59099) | Miscanthus rhizosphere microbial communities from Kellogg Biological Station, MSU, sample Rhizosphere Soil Replicate 1: eDNA_1 v3... | ecosystem: Host-associated > Plants > Roots >...
ATCTCCGTTCACATGAAAAATCGGTGCCTCGATCATTTTGGCGATATCGGTGGCGTACTGCGATGATCGCGCATCTTTCGGAAGCGTAGTGAAACCGATTTGATTGTTCACCACCACGTGAATGGTGCCGCCAGTGCTGTAACCGTGTAACTGCGACAAATTCAGCGTCTCGGCCACAATCCCCTGCGCGATGAATGCTGCATCGCCGTGCACGAGCAGCGGCAGAACCTTTTTCCGATGCTCGGTATCGCCGCGAATTCGTTGGCGGGCGCGCGCTTTCCCTTCGACCACTGGATCGACAGCTTCCAAATGGCTCGGGTTCGACGAGAGCCGGATCTCAACCTCGGCGCCCGAAGCGAGCCTGCGCACCGCCTGATAACCGAGATGATATTTCACGTCGCCATCACCGGCGACCAAATCGGGAATGTAGTTCTCGCTAAACTCGGTGAAGATGACTTTCAGCGATTTGCGCAGGAAATTTGCAAGGACATTGAGCCGCCCGCGGTGTGCCATGCCCATGCAAATCTCCTCAACACCAGCGTCCGGGCATTTGTGCAGGATTGTTTCGAGAGCGACCATCAGCGTTTCCGCTCCTTGTAACGAGAAGCGTTTTTGTCCTACGTAACGGGTATGCAGGAAAGTTTCGAACGATTCGGCTTCGAGCAGCGCCCGCAATAGCGCAACCTGCACCGCACGCGGCGTTGAATGTTTGTGCGGACGCGTTTCCAGTCGCCGCCGGATCCATTCGCGGACGCGCGGATCCTGAATATGTATGAATTCCGATCCGATCGAGTCGGCGTAAATTCTGTCGAGCCCCGCGACCATGTCGCGCAAAGTCATCTGCCGGTTGTCCAGGAAGAACTTCGAAGAAACGCGGAGATCGAGGTCTGAATCGGTGAACCCAAACTCGCTCAGACGCAGCAATGGATTTGTCGGCCGCGCTTCCGCCAGGGGATCGATGCGCGCGATCGTGTGACCCAGCGAGCAATAAGCGTAAACCAATCCGTCGACGCGCGTCTGCAATGCTGCTTCGCGAGCCTCAACCCCCGCTTCGACTGCCCCGTTCCGCTCCGGAAGATTCCCCAGTTCGAATCCTTCAAAAAAGGCAGACCACCCCGAATCGACCGAGTCAGGGTTCTCCTGCCAAAGTCGATACTTTTCCTCGATCACGTGAAGATTTGCGCGAGCGTCAATTGAGGTGCGCATAGCACGTTAATTTCCGATGATTGCGGAAGGCGGCAAGTCTGTAGACGTTTCTCCAATGTCATTCTGAGCGAAGCGAAGAATCTCAGTTCAGTTCATGGAAATCCGAAAAACAATCGTCCAGAGATGTTTCGCTCCGCTCAACATGACAGGAGTGGAAGGAGGCGCGGCAAGTTGACAGTCCGAAGGCTGCCTCGTTACTTGCTGCGCGTATGCGTCTGAAAAATGGTGCTGTTTCAGCGGCCGCCTCGTTCCTGATGTTCGTGGCGTCAGCGCCGTGTTTTGCACAGGCCGATCCGGCTTCGGAACCAGCCGTTTTGGCCGTGGCGAAGGTCTTGCCCGCGGTAGTGAATATCAATACCGAGCGCGTCGTCAGGCGCACCGTGCGCGATCCGTTCGACGACTTTTACTCGCAATTCTTTGGTTACAATCGGTTTCGGCCGCGCGAAGTCCGTCAGACGCTGCAAAGTCTGGGATCCGGTTTCATCATAGATCCGGCAGGTCACATCGTGACGAACCAGCACGTGGTGGAACGTGCCGCGGATTTGAAGATTCACGTAACCACTCATGACGGGAAAACGTACCGCGCGCACTACATTGCCGGCGACGACAAGACCGATCTGGCGTTCATCAAAATCGACGCGCAAACCGATTTCCCCTTCATCAATCTCGATGATATTTCTCCGAACTTGCTCGGTGAGACCGTCATGGTAGTGGGCAACGCCGTTGGCTACGGCAGTTCTATTAGCCGGGGCGTGCTGAGCGCGGTCAAACGGAACATTACCGTTGATGAAACCGAGTATAAGGATTTGGTGCAGACCGATGCCGCAATCAATCCCGGCAACAGCGGCGGCCCGGTAGTCGATCTCTCTGGCCGATTGGTAGGGATTGCGTCCGCGAAAATGGCATTTACGCCACAAGGCGTTCCCACCCAGGGATTGGGCTTCGCCATTCCGGCGGACGTTGTGCGCGACAGCGTCAATCGCTTCAAGCAAGTGGCGATGAAGCAGGGCAAACTTAAAGACTCGCCTGAACCTGCTGGACCCGGCAGTGGCCGCATCGAGAAATTATTCGGAATTCAGCTGCAAGACTTGAGTTCGGAGTTGAGCGATGCGCTCGGTTATTTGCGAGGCCGTGGCGTTTTGATCACGGCAGTAGAACCGGACAGCCCAGCGGACGACGCGGGGATTAAGCGCGGAATGGTCCTGTATCGCGTAAACAGGTCCGAAGTTTCTTCCGTCAGGCAAGTTGAGGAGTCATTGCGGTCCGTAGAAAGCGGCGCCAAGGTGGACTTCGCCATAGGTGTGATTCGCGCCCGCGGCCAAAACCACGAGCTTGCCGCCTTGAGCCTCACTGCACGTTAAAAATTTTGGCAACGCAATCGCGGTTCGGTTGTCTCATCGAAGAGTCGCACAATGATCAAGGTTGAGAATTTGACGAAACGTTACGCTGGTCAGACCGCCATCCAGGATTTGAATTTCGAGGTCAACCGGGGCGAAATCATGGGATTTCTGGGACCGAATGGCGCCGGCAAGACCACGACCATGCGCATCCTGGCGGGTTTCATGCCGCCGACTTCCGGCCGCGCGAGCATCGCTGGATTTGATGTTTTCGGACAATCGCTTCAGGCACGCGCGCACCTCGGCTACATGCCGGAAAATGTTCCGCTCTATAGCGATATGCGTGTCACGGAATACCTGAATTATCGCGCGGCGCTCAAGAGCGTGCCGCACCGCCGCATTTCAGAGCGGGTTGGCGATGTGAAAGAACTTTGCGGTCTTAAGGACGTTGAACGAAAACTCATCGGCACTTTATCCAAAGGCTATCGCCAGCGGGTCGGTTTGGCCGATGCGCTACTAGCGGAACCCGATCTTCTCATTCTCGACGAGCCCACGATTGGTCTCGACCCAAATCAAATCCGGCAGGTGCGGGTATTGATTAAGAATCTAGGCAGGCAGCACACTATTTTGCTTTCCACTCACATCTTACCCGAGGTGGAGATGACATGCAGTCGCGTAATCATCGTTCACAAAGGTCGAATCGAAGCGTGCGACACACCGGAGAACTTGCTGGGGAAAATCAGGCAAGCCGGCGGCGTAGAGCTTGAAGCGAAGGTCGGAAACGACAACGGCGAGGAGCAATTGAAGAAGATTCCGGGCGTCCGAGACGTGATCACAGACGGCGCGGATGATTGGAAGAAATACTCGTTGCGGGTCGAATCGGGTACGGACGTGCGCGAAGAGGTGTTCCGCCTCGCGCTCGAACGTCATTGGACGGTGCGCGAACTTACTCAGCGCCGCGGAACGCTTGAGGATGTTTTCGTCGAGCTGACGCATCCGGATCAAGTCTGACGGGAAAAAGTGGAGCGATGGAGTAATGAACATGAAGGAAGCAAACGCCGAACGCTCAACTCCGATAAATCGCGAGCAGGCGTTCAAAGCCCAACACCGAATGCAGGATACTACTGTTACTTGTTAATACTCATGCTCGTAATCGGTAAAACATGAGGAAATTCTACACACTGCTCACGCGCGAAGTGCGCAGCTATTTCTACTCTCCGATCGCTTACATCGTGATGATCTTTTTTCTGATCATCAGCGGCATCGATTTTTATTTCCAGGTCTCGTTCATGAACCAGCGCCAGGTTCAATACACAATCCAGGAAGCGTTCTTCAATTCAGTGTTCTTTTGGTTTGCGTTCGTTTTGATTTTTCCGTTGATCACGATGCGCTTGTTCGCGGAGGAATTTAAGCTCGGCACGATTGAGCCGCTCACGACTGTACCTGTTCGCGACTGGCAGGTTGTACTCTCGAAATTTTTTGGCGCCTTTGTCTTTTACCTGATTCTCTGGATCCCGACGCTCGTTTATTTTTGGATTTTCGCGAAGGTAACAAACCAGCCGGCTGCGCATTCTCCCGGAGCCTACTTCGGCTCTTACCTGATGCTTTTGCTGCTTGGAATGTTTTATCTTTCCATTGGCTGCCTGACATCGGTGCTGACCCGGAACCAGATTATTGCAGCGATCATTTCATTCTGCGCAATTACGCTACTGTTCTTCCTGGGCCTGGTGCAGTTCATCCTGCTCGATGTAACCTCCGAGACGCGCAACTTGTTGGGGTATTTTTCTGCAATCGAACACATGGGAACGTTCTCCCGGGGCATCATCGACACGCGGCCGATCGTTCTCTACGTGAGCATGACCATTGTTGTGCTAATGCTCACCTACCAGGCGTTTCAATCCCGGAAATGGAGACTCTGACCCATGGCTGATGAATCAAAGCAGCCAACCCTGCGCCGCAAAATGAAAATTGGCCGGGTCTGGATTGGTCTCAACGTGGTCGTTCAAATCGGGCTGATCCTGTTTCTCGCGGCGATAGTGAATTTTGGGGTCGCCTTCAAGCACTACAAGCGTTGGGATCTTTCACGGGACCAGAAATACGCGTTGTCAGACAAGACCAAGCATTTCCTTGACACGCTCAAGGGCAAGATGCGCATCACGGTTTTCTTTTCGCCAAGCACGCCGATCACCTCGGACGTTCAAAATCTGCTGACCGAATATCAGTACGCCGGCAAGGGAAAGATCGACGTCGAGCAAATCGATCCAGAACGCAGTCTTTCCCGTGCCAAGGAATTGTTCGACAAATATAAGGTTGTCACGGACGAGAGCTTGCTGGTGCTCGACTACGACGGGCGCAACAAAACAGTGAAAGCATCGGAAATGGCCGATGTCGATCAGAGCGGGATGGCGTTTGGCGAGGGTCCGCGCGTCGGCGCGTTCAAAGGCGAGCAGGCGATTACCAGCGCGATGATCGACCTTGTGGAAGGAAAAAAGAAAACGCTGGGTTATGTCACCGGCCATAAGGAACCGGCACTTTCGGCACCGACGAGCCCGATCACTCTGCTGAAGACGTTTATCGAGAATGAGAACATCAAGTTTCAAGAACTGAATCTTCTCGATCAGCCAGCAATCCCTGCTGACGTCAACGCGGTGATGATCGTTGGGCCGCAGTACGATCTTTCCGACCGCGAAATGCAAGTGCTGCGCGATTTCTGGGACAAGCAGGGACGCATCCTGGTTCTTGACGATCCGGCAGCGAACACACCGAGGCTACGTGCTTTTCTTGATGAGATTGGCGTCAAAGTAAATGACGACAGGCTTATGGTTTTCGTGCGCACAGGAATTCAAGAGCTCGCGCTGACGAGAGATGTTCAGGCGCATTTCCTCGGCGACAGCCCAATTACGAAGCGGCTTGCCGATGTGCGGGCCATTTTTGTTGGCGGCACCGCTTCACTCACCCTCAACCCGAACCGCGGCCAGGCTGCCAACATCCAGCTGCAGCCGCTCATCCAGGCAGAGAAAGGCTACTTCGCCGAGACCGATTACAACTCAGATAATCAGGTGAAGCTGCAAGAGGACGCGAAAAAAACCGGGGATGTACCGCTGACAATCGCTGCCTCAGCGGAAAAAGGCGGCAGTGCCGATGCTCGCGTGCAGGTGAACTCGTCACGGCTCATCGCGGTGAGCAACGCTACATTTCTTCAAGACAGTGCCATCATGCAGGATCAGGCCGCGCTCGATTTTGTTTCCGGCGCTGTGAATTGGCTGTTGAGCCGCGAACAGATGATCGGTATCGCGCCCAAAATTCCGAAGCCTCTTACGTTCAGCCTCGATCCGGAAGGGTTCCGCCGGTTGCGCTGGATTCTTCTCGTCCTGATGCCGCTGATTCCCGCTGTCATTGGAACAGTCGTCTGGTGGCAACGTCGCGTCTGACATGAATTGGAGAAACACGCTCATCCTGGCAATCATTGCGCTCGCTGGCATCGCTTATTTCAGATTTTTCGAAATGAAGCGGCTGGGCACGCAAGAAGCCCTGCGTCACGAGCAGAACATGGTCAATTTCGATCGAACCAAGATCGACGGAATTGTGATTCAAAACGGCGATCAAAGGATCGAGATCCGACGTCGCGACAACAAATGGCGTCTGGAAACGCCTATTAAGGACCAGGCCGATAGCGCATTAGTCGAAACTTTGTTGTCGGACCTGGAGAACTGGCAAAAGGAGGGAACTATCTCGGGCAAAGAAATCGACTCTGATAAGGGCAAACTCGCTGAGTACGGCCTGAACAATCCAAAGCTGAAACTCAAATTGCTCGGGCATGATAAGCCACCTGAAATTTTGTTCGGTAAAGACGCTGCAATGGAAAGCAGGATGTATGTGCGGTTCCAGAACTCAAAGGAAACGTTTCTCGCCGGCCAATCGGTTAAGAAAGACATAGACAAAAAACCGGAGGAATTCCGGGACAGAAAACTGACCGACTTGAGTAATGCGCAGGTACGTCGGCTGGTATTGAAAACGCCGGCAGGCGAAATCGAGCTAGAGAAGAAAGATACGCACTGGGAAATCCTGAAACCGCTCCGCGCGCGCGCCGATGATCAAAAGGTTAATGACCTGATCTCGCAGGTCACCTCCGCGCGCATTGGAGAATTTGTAGCTGAGGATCGCGGCGACCTGCGCCCTTACGGATTAGCGGAGCCGCGCGGATCAATCACATTGTTCGATCAGGAGCCGAAAAAGGATCAGAAAGTCGAGATCGGCGAGTCAATCAAAGTCGCCGGCCGGGAGGACAAAGGGCAGACGCTGCAAATCGGCGCGACACCCGAGAAACAAAAAGACCAGGTGTATGTGCGATTCGCTCCTCGCGGGTCTGTTTACACTTTGCCGAAAAAACTCGACGAGATCCTTAACGCGAAGCCGGCGGACTTGCGCGACAACCATTTGGTTCCGATCGATACGAACATTCTTGATCGCATCACGATCGACGCGCCGGGCAAAACCAAAACCGTTCTCGCTCGCAAAGATGGGAATTGGACAATCGCAAATCGAAACAATGTGCTAGCAAACTCAGGCACAGTTCGGGGCATGATCGAAGCGTTGCAAAACGAGCGGGTGACAAAATTTGTCGAGGACGTCGCTTCCAATCTCCCGAAGTACGGCCTCGATAAACCGCAGCTGCAATTAACGTTCAGTTCATTTGCCTCGGAGAACACTGCCGAAACTAAAGCAGGCGAGCAACCGTTCGCCACAATTGCGTTTGGAAAAGACGAAGGCGACCAGGTTTACGCGCGCCTGACAGATGAGCCATTTGTGGTGGCAGTGCGCCGCGGGTTACTCGATCAGATTTCACCTGATCCTCTGCGATGGCAGGATTTATCGATCTTTAAGTACAAGCCCGAACAGATTCACCAGATAAGTGTCACTACTGACAAAGAACTGTCGTTAGAACGCGATCAGAACAACCAGTGGCATTGGCTGAAAGGAAGCAGCGCAATGAATCAGGCCAATTTGCAATCGATCCTCAAAACGTTGTCGAACTTGTATGCGGTGCGCTGGGTGGGAACGACAACGGCTCAGCAAGGGTTCGATAAACCACAACTCGTGCTCAACTTCACGACTTCAGCCGACAACAAGACATCATACAAACTGACGGTCGGCGCTCAAAACAACGACGGCACATTTTGCGCACGCGTGGACGGACGCGACGCGACATTTACGATCAGCGCCTCCGACTTTAACAACCTGAAATTGCCTCTCGAGACGCAAGGCGCTACCGCGTCCCCTTCCCAAAGAGCGGCCTCGAACCCAAGCGCAACGTCGCCCTAACCAGTTATCGCTTTGTTTTTTCGCGCGGTTTTGGAGATGGAGATGGGCGAGCCACAGGGCCGCCTGTTCGGCTGACTAATTTGCCGGAGGCGTCAAAGACGGAATAGCTGGTTTGTTTGCCTGCTGAGTCGTAACTGTAAACGATCTTGTGCAGAAGCGTGCCGTCGGCCGTGCTTTGGGCTTCTTCCAGAATGTGGCCCGCGTCGTCATACTTGTAACGGCTCTTGAGCCGAACCCGACCATCTGGTCCGGAAACTTCTCCGGTCGAAAACCGGCCGGCATTATCGAGTTGATAACGAATCGTCTGACGAATTTTGCCATCCGGATCTGTTGTCGTAGCCACTGCCGTGTGTTGTGCGTTATCGAAGTTGTAAACAGTGCGTGAGCCATCTGGATGCATCGACATCGTAACTCGCACGGCGTCACCCGAAGCTTGACCGAATACGGTTGCCCCGCCGCAAATGAAAAGAGCCCACGCTAACCCGGGCGCAAACCGGAAACATTTCATGATTCGGACGAGCTTACGAATTTCGATGCAAAGGCGCAACACAACGTTCGCCAATGTCATTGCAGTGAAAAATCCAGGCTAACTTCTTCCCTTTCTTCCAGTGCGGAAAAGGGGCGATTTGTCGCTGCCCGAATTGACGCAATTTAACCGGTAAATCGACGAAGATTTTTATTGACCTGCTCCTGCGGAGGTGGTTAAAGGTGGGGTCAAGTGGAGTAAAGTGGGCTATTACTCCACACGACCAATGGACGCCGATTCCCAACCCGAACGCTTCTATGCCGGAGAGTTCCGGCATTCCATCGACGAGAAGAATCGGATCACCATCCCATCGCGCTGGCGGCGGGATCGACCAGAGGATTTCATTCTCTTGCCTGAAGCGACACACCAATTTTTGCTGGTCATGTCGCCCAAGGAGTTCGCGAAAATGGGTTCGGCCGCGGAAACGAATGAGAAGGTTTCCGCACGCGACCGCCGCGTGTTTTTGCGGCAACTGCATTCTCGCGCCCAACATGCAGCCGCGGACCGGCAGGGTCGCCTCGTTTTGCCGGACGAACTTTGCCAGAAAGTTGGATTGAAAAATGAAGTCGCGCTGGTGGGCAATCGCGGGCGTTTTGAAATTTGGAATTTGCAACGCTGGAAACGGGCACACGAAGAAGAAACCGCTACCTACCAGCATGTAGCGAAGGAGATCGGCTTGTAAGGGCATGTTGCGTCAACTCGTCATCAATCCTCTTTGGATTGCGCCGCCTGCATGGTTCGCAGTCGATCCCAACGCACCAGACGATTCAGCGCAGCCGGCGGAAGATTTTATCTACCATCGGCCGGTTTTGCAGAGGGAAGTTTTTGAGCTACTCACCCCGAAAGCAGGCTTGTTGATTCTCGACGGAACGTCTGGCGGCGGCGGGCACACCGAAGCGCTTTTGGAAAGCGGCGCCGATGTTCTGGCTTTAGATCAAGATCCCGATGCAGTGCAACACGTGGCTCAGCGTCTGGCGCATCTTGGCCGGCGCATCATTGTGCGGCAGGCAAATTTCCGGCATGCAGATTGTGTTCTGGATGAGCTCGGCATTCGCACCATCGGAGGAGCACTTCTTGATCTGGGGGTTTCGTCGCGGCAACTGGAAAACGCAGAACGGGGGTTCAGTCTAATTCGAAATGGTCCACTCGACATGCGAATGGACCCGCGAACGAGCCTCACTGCCGCAGCAATCATAAACGATTACAGCGAAGACGATTTGACCCGCCTGTTTCGTGAGCTGGGCGAAGAACCGGCTGCACGACGCATCGCGACCATGATCGTGAAAACGCGTAAAACCTCGCCGTTTCGTGAAACAATCCCTCTTGCGCGCACAATCGAGAAACTGGTGGGCCGTCACGGCCGACAGCATCCTGCCACACAGGTTTTTCAAGCGCTGCGTATGAAAGTGAACGACGAGCTTGGCGCACTGGAACAGGGGCTGCGTGTCTTAACTGCGCGACTCGAGCGCGGCGGACGCATCGCCGTGATCACTTTCCATTCCCTGGAGGACCGGATCGTGAAAAACTTCTTTCGAGATCATAGCAAGGAATGGCTCGACAGACCTGAATGGCCTGAGCCGCGGCGCAATCCCGATTACGACCTTGCGCTTGTAACGCCGAAACCCGTCGAGCCGAGCGAGGAAGAACAGCGCGCGAATCCCAGATCTCGAAGCGCAAAGTTACGCGTAGCGGAGAAGATCAAATGAACCGATCACGTCGACGAAAGTGCAATACGGTGAACGCGGCCTCGCTGGCGCGCTGGATCGTGATGACGGTATTCCTCGCGTTGGCCGGGCTGGCTTACGTGTACTTGACACTTCAACTGTATCACCTGGGCGAGCGCAGAAAGGCAGTCGAGAACGAGCTCGCGTCGCTGCGAACGCAAAACGATGTCGCCGCCGGACAGATCGCGGCGCTCACCTCGCGCACGGCTTTGCAACGCCGCTTGAAGGAAGGCTATTTGAAAATGATCCCCGTTTCAGACTCAAAGATTGTGCGGCTTACCATTCCGGCGCGATCAACCGACGAAGAAGCGATTCAACCCGTAGTGAACCCTTTGGCGCAACATGAATCCAAGTAGCCGAACTCGTTGCGCTCTCGTGTGTGCTGCTTTTATCGGCCTGTTCAGCATCTTTTCATTTCGCCTGATT
>Ga0065712_10001462_pt1 | contig 10538 bp, 11 predicted proteins | sample MisRhiReplicate1_FD_59099 | JGI IMG/M metagenome (GOLD analysis project Ga0065712, IMG submission 59099) | Miscanthus rhizosphere microbial communities from Kellogg Biological Station, MSU, sample Rhizosphere Soil Replicate 1: eDNA_1 v3... | ecosystem: Host-associated > Plants > Roots >...
CGCCGATGGCCTGCGCACAAATATCGGCGAGCCGAATTTTGCGATCGTTCAGCAACACGTGGACGACATCGTAACCGTAAGCGAGGAAGCAATTGTTTCGGCGATGCGGACGATTTGGGAGACGATGAAGATCCTTATTGAACCATCAGCTGCTGTTCCATATGCCGCGATTCAGGAATCCAAGATCGATATCGGCGGAAAGAGCGTTGGTATCATTCTCACAGGCGGCAACGTCGATTTGGACTCATTGCCGTGGTAGGGAGCGCGTGCGCCTCGCGCGCTGCGATTAATAATTTTATCGCACAAGGGGACCGAAGTCCGCGCGAAAACCGAAACCTCTATTCTAGGAGTCTAATCACAATGAAAAACCTAAGTGTCATTATGGCGGTATTCATTCTCATGTTCGGCACGTTTGCATCTCGCGCAGACAACGTGGACAGAATCTCGGCGGCAACCGGAGTTCCGGTCGCGACGTTGCAGGCGGAAAGAGCGTCGACCGGTCTTGGCTGGGGAAGCTTGGAGAAAGCGCATTTGCTGGCGAACGCTTCGGGCCAAAGCTTCGACAACATTGTCGCGGCGCACCAGTCCGGACAAGGCTGGGGTAAAATTGCACATAATAACGGGCTGAATCTTGGGACGCTCGTTAGCAACGCTCATCGCTCGAGCAACGCGACGATGCATGCAAAGAACCCGCAAACAATGCATGGCAAGAGCGGAACGCATGTTTCCAAAGGCCACGCCTCTAGGACGAGTATGACTCGAGGTAGTGGTCACCGCTCATCGGGTTTCAACCGCTCGCATGGCATGCATTCAATGGGGCATATGAGCGGACCTCATGGCATGCGCTCAACGGGCCACATGGGTGCATCGCGCGGCATGGGCTCAATGGGTCACGGTGGTGCCCGCGGTCGATAGGTGCGTGGAGCTGGTAGCGTGCGCTGTCTTCAGCGCATAACGAAAAGGCCGACGCAAACGAGACGTACCGCTGAGGACACCGGACACTACAAATCTAAACCTCGGTCGCGGCCCAGAACTTTTCGAAAGCACGTGGCCAACTTCGGTCGGTAACACTGTCCCGGGCGGAGTTCGCCATGCGTTCCCGCAGTGCCCGATTGGTCACCAGAACTCGAATCGCGCCCGTGAAGTCATCGACGTTATGTGACTTGGTGATCAGACCGTTTGTCTTGTGCGCCACTAATTCCTTCGGGCCGCCGGAATCGGAAACGACAACAGGCAATCCGGACGCCTGTGCTTCGAGGATGACGTTGCCGAACGTGTCGGTAGTGCTGGGAAAAACAAAGATATCCGCTGACGCGTACGCAGCGGCCAATTTTTTGCCCCTGAGATAACCAGTGAAGAACGCCTCGGGCAAAGATTTCGCGAGCGCTTCGGAATATGGGCCATGACCGACAACAAAAAGTTGAACAGGCAGCCCTTCTCTGCGCAGACGGCGATAAGCGTCAGCCAAAAGATCGAGGTCTTTCTCTTTTGAAATGCGGCCGACGTACAGCAGTCGAACCTCGCCGTTCGACGCTCCGAATTTTTCAAAAAACGCTGAATCGCGTCGCGACGGATGAAACAGTTCCGTGTCGAGGCCGCGCGGCAGAATTTTCAGCTTTGCCGGATCGAATCCACGCTTAATCCAGCTTTGCTTGTACTCTTCGGAATTAACGAAAACAGTGTCCACCTGCCCATAGAACCAGTGCATGTATCCCCAGGCCACGCTTTCAAGAAAACTGTCTTCAGTCAGAATCCGAATGTATTGGGGGAAATCAGTGTGATAAATGCCGCTGGTTTGCAGGTTGAGCATCTTTGCCGCAAGCAGTGCCGTTAAACCAACCGGACCGGGCGTGCTGATGATGATCTCAGTGAATCTTTCCCGCTGAATGTAATCCAACATCTGGAGAATCGGGGGGAAACTAAGTTTCTGCAGCTCGTATTCCGGCAACTCAAACTCGCCGATGGGCGGGAAGTTTTTGATTGGGATATCGGAAAGTTGAAGATTGCTTCGTGAAGCCACGACGACCAACTCCTTTCCCGCAGCAGCTCCAGCGGCGGTCATTTTGCGAATCGTCGTTGCGACGCCATTCACATCCTCCAGCGTGTCAGTGAACCAGGCGCGCTTGCGATTTTGCAACGCAACCGGAACCTCGCCCGTCAACTCTTTGAAGAGACTCCGCAGCCATTTTCGCGAGGGCGCCTGACTATGAAAGCCATAGATGTAAGGCGTCAGAATCACGAGGATCGGCGCGATCGCGCTGAGAGCCTGCACGCTCTCCACCATGTTGCCGCTACTGAGTTGCTGAATGAATTTGTTGAAGAATCGAAACGCGAGTTGTTCGGCAACCATGTTCGCCATTAGAAATGTGCGCCGTTCCGGTTCGCTGACCTTGTCCATTTGCGCGGCAAGTTTCGCCTTAACCTCGGGCCGCGCGAAATAACCGGAAAGTTCTTTCCATAGCGAGACGTTTGCAGGTTTTGCGAGATCAAAAATCTTTCCGGACAGAACACCTTGCACAATAAATTCCGTCTTTTCCTTTAGCGTGAACTCGGTCGGGGCACGGCCCTCCATGAAGCGCGAAAACATTTTCTCCAGCAGCGCCCCGCCGGGGCCGAGCTTTTCGTGGAAACGGTCCTGGATGAAACACCCGACGGTGTTGTAAAAGCCGTGCGACAGAATTAGTGGCGTTCCGCCTTGGCCGCATGCTGTGCAATCACCAGTTCGAACCAACTTCAGAAATTGTTCGGCAGACCTCACAGCAGGTGTCTCTGTAAAAGCGGAGGCCACGAATTGCCCTCCATGGTCGTCCGAGCCGCCCACCAGGATTTTTTTCCACGGCTCCGGGTGCGTAGGCGCCACACCGTGACGATTTGCGAAGGCGTCGATCTTCTCTGGCGTCAATTGCTTGAAAAGAACCTGGGCCAGATCGCTCAGAAGTGCGTCGCGCAATCCGTTGATGCCCTCAAAATGTTTGAACAGAAGAATGAGCTGTTCGAGGTGCGTTGCCTCGAGTTTGCCGTTCACACTGTATAGCGGGTGTGCGACTGCGTGAGCGATTTGGCCACGCTGCAGGTACCGCTGCAGATCGAAGATGTTTTCGCGCAGACCTACGATGTCGCGATGCTGCTGTTCTGAAATACCCCACACCAAAATGTGCAGCTTGCAGGCGTCATTCGGAAAGTAAGTAGTAACCTGCTCGCTGATGAAGGTGCGAGGGCGATTCGCAATTTCCAGGCACCCATCGATCGAGTCGTGGTCGGTTATGGTAACAAAATCCATTCCACATTTGCGCAGCTGTTCATACAGCTGCTTTGGATCGGAATAGCTGTCGGGAAAATCGAAGCGGCGAAAAAGCCATTCTTCCGAGCGCGCGCTATGGCGCGAGTGGATATGTAAATCGCACCTGCTCATCTTACATTCCTCGCTTCAGTCGTTGTTCAGCGATCCAATCCTGGTACGTCGTAGCGGTCCGGGCACTTTTTGTTGCCGCAATGAAGCCCAGAATCTGCTTCCAAATGTTCGGCTGAGAATAATCGGGCGGATGGATGCTTATCCGCAAGAGCGGCCTGGTCTTCAACAAACGGAAGAGTGCCGCATTCCAAATGCGACTAAGCGCGCGCCGCCAATTATTGTGAACACTGTAAACGAGCGTTCTCGCCGGAAAGATGGATTCGGAGCGGAAATCACAGACCGTGCGCAGCCGCGTCGTGTATTCCAATTCCGCATCGCGAACGGCTTGCTCCGCTTCGTTTCCCAGTAACCACGCCGGCGCGATAAAACCGCGTGGCTTCAGTCCGAGCGCATGGAATTGATCGCGTGCTGTGGTGATGCGGCGCAGAGCTTCCTCATAGCCCAAATCGTAGAACTCGCCTTCATTTTGGGTATAAAATCTGGTCATGAATTTGTCGCGCAAAGTTTCTTTTGTCTGAGGCGGGCGTTCGTGAAAATAGCCGTGAATCACGACTTCGTGCCCGTCTGCTTCCAGAGTCCGAAGCCATGTCACGAATTCGGGGTGCTTGCCGAAGGGCCCCTCGTGGTGATAATCCGGCACCACAAGAATTGAACAAACGCGGACGCCGTGCGCGCTCAATTCCGAAATAATGGTTCTAGTGATTTGCTGGGTGCACGGAGCGACATCGTGCAGAGACACAACGACCGAATCCGTAGCGGCGGCAGCGGCGCTAACGAGCGGAAGGAACTCCGTTGCCGCAATTGTACTCATGTCACAAATTTTCTGTCTTCGGACAGCTTTGAACAAGGCAAAAAGGCAAACGATCCGATTCCCGAGGGGCGTAGCAATGCACTGACTTGCCCATTCAACGCGTCGCCGGATATAAATCGTATGCCGCTGTTAGTCGGGTTCCGAATATTTCACCGTGTTATGCGTGTCGATTTTCATCGAGCCCTCAGCATTCAATAAGCTTCTACCTTCCAGCCATATTTACGATTTCCCGAAATTCTGGTTCGGCGAGAGGCATCACTGATAAGCGCGATTGACGAATTAACGGAATTCCTTTCAAGCGGGAATTGCTCTTGATCTCGCGAAGTGTCACTGCCCGCGCCAGTGGTTTGATTGCTGCAAGATCGACAGTGGACCAGTCGCCTTCCTTTGCCGTTGGGTCCGCATAGGAAGTCCGGGTAACCTTGGCAATCCCGACTACGCCTTTTTCGTCGCCACTATGATAGAAAAGGACTTCATCACCGTTTTGCATTTTTCGGAGATTATTTCGCGCAGCGAAATTGCGAACGCCTGTCCAGCTGGTCTCGCCGTCAGCAACGAAATCGGACCACGAATAGGAAGACGGTTCCTGTTTCACCAGCCAAAAATTTNTCATTTGTGANGCTACTCTCGTTGTCATTCCGAGCGAAGTCGAGAATGGAGCGGCTGGGGAAGCCGCAACATGGACGGGAAGGTCGGAGACTGAGCGAACGGGAAGTGAGCGAATCAAACCCCGTGATGTTAGCTTTTAGGTAGCATACGGGATCCTTCGACTTCGCTCCGCTCAGGATGACGATCGTGGCTGGAGTTGCGGTGTGTATTTTGCCGCTTGAAAAATGCAACGGTCGCGCGGAAGTGGAGGCAAATGCCGCGACTCCCGTTCATCACGTTCGAGGGATCGGAAGGAAGTGGAAAGTCCACACAAGCCGACAGACTCGCGGCACGTCTTCAGCGATGCGATGTTCCATACATCCTGACGCGCGAACCCGGCGGCACGCCCATCGGCGAAAGTATCCGCGAGCTTTTGCAATTTGCTCCGCATAATTCAAACATGGCGACCGAGACTGAGCTGCTTCTATTTGTGGCCAGTCGCAGCCAGCTCGTGCGCGAGGTAGTCAAGCCCGCGCTCGAACGTGGCATCTGCGTGATCGCCGATCGTTTCTCTGATTCCACAACCGTGTATCAAGGAGCGGCGCGCAAATTGGATCGCGAGATCATCGAGCGTTTGAATGCGTTCGTCGTCGGCGATTGCGTACCGGACATCACTTTCGTGCTCGATGTCGATGCTGCGACTGCTCACTCGCGGATGCAGCGTGAGCCACGCAAAGCAGATCGAATGGAACAACAGCCCGAGGAATTTTATGAACGCGTTCGCGAAGGCTATCGCGAGTTCGCGAGGCAACAGCCAAAGCGCGCGGTCTTAATCAACGGTGCACAGGATCCAGACGAGATCGAAAAAGAGATCCGGGGAAAATTGTGCTCGCGCTTTTCTTTGCTGGCCAAAATATCGGGCGCTTGAAATGGCCTTTGCGCGTACGACGGCACTCGAATTCTTGCGCCGCGCCTATGACCAGAAGCGGCTCGCGCATGCGTACCTGATCACTGGAGCTCCAAACAGCGGCAAAGAAGCGCTCGCTGCGGAGCTCGCCAGTTTGGTGAATGGCACACCAGTAAACGAAGTTTTCTCGTCGAAAGCGCGGGAGATTTTCGTCGCCCGTCCCGAATCGAAATCGCGGCGCATCGTCACTGCGCAGATCCGGGAGCTTGAGCACGCGCTTCAGATGCGCGCAGCGAACGGACGTCGCAAAGTAGCGATCATCCCCGATGCCGACCGGCTTCAAACCGAGGCGGCAAACGCATTTCTCAAAACACTTGAAGAGCCGCCAAAGGATTCGCTGTTGCTTCTGCTGAGCGCATTGCCTGAGGCTCTCCCGGAAACGATTCTTTCGCGGTGCATCGCTATTCCACTTGCGTCAGATGGCGAGGCTCGAACCAGGAAAGAGGAAGAGAAACTCGTGAAATTGCTGCAACAGGCGTCGCGCCAAACGAATTGGAATGTTCAATTTGCCTATCGACTTGCTCAGGAATTTCAACAATTGCTCCGAGAGATACGTGAGGAGGTGAAACAGGAAACTGATGGCGCGTTAAAACAGGAGCAAACGCGTTACAAGGATGCAACCGACGGCGCTTGGCTGGAAGAACGGGAGGAGTACTACAAGGCGTTGACCGAGAGTCTTTACCTGCAACGACGCGCCGCGCTCGTCGAAACCTTGTTTGCCTGGTGGACCGACGTTCTGCGCGCCAGCAACGAAGTGGCACAACGCGATATCCCAGCTGCGAAACAAGAAATCGCCACGCTAGCAAACCGATTCAGCAGTGCCGAAATCCTACGGCGGATCCGCTGCCTCGAAGAATTGCGAGACCACCTCGGTCGAAACATCCACGAAGGCCTCGCAATTGAAGTTGCCTTCCTGGCGATTTTCATTGTGTGATTGCATGACTTTACGACGTCTTCTGGGGAAGGCGTTCCGACTGGATTCAACGGCCGTCAGGTTGACAAAATGCTGTCTGATCTTATCCAGTATCCCCGTATGCGACATCTTTACCGATTACTTCTGCTAGGCGCCGGCTCATCACTCCTGCTGCTCACTGGTTGCGCGACAGGAGGACATGTGAGCGCGGGCGGGCCGTACCATGTTACCGCGTACAAACCGAACAATCCTTCAGCGGTGCGCGTGCTAGTCTCGCTTTCCCAGCAAAATGTCTATGTAATGGAAGGCGACCGATGCCTGATGGCCGCTGCCATTAATGTTGGTATGGCTTCGAAGCCCACACCGAGAGGCAACTTCACGATTTATTCCAAGCAAGAGCACAAGCGGTCTGGATCATATGGGTTCAGCGTGTCAGGCGACCGAATAGTACCCTCCACTGGTGGCGGACCGGGCCGTTACGTAGGTTATCCAATGGGTTATTGGTGCGAGTTTGCTCCCGCCTACGGTTTTCATCAGGGGTATATCCATCCAGCCCCGCATACGCATGGCTGCATTCGGTTGCACGGCGAAGCGGCGGCAAAATTCTACGCGCTGGTGAGGATCGGCACACCTGTAAACATTGCTGCCACGCAGCCCGAGGACGCCACTCTTGGACCAAAGGTTCTGCGAGTGGACGACTCTCACACACCGGATCCTCCAGCCTCGCGCATGGTTACGGACGCGGCGTTTGAAGCACCAAGCGGGCCGCTGCTCGAATAGGCAGGCTGCGGTGCATTGCCGCCTTCGCGCTAGTGTGTCATGTTGAGAGAAGCGAAACATCTCTGGCTATTGTTCTGGGCGAATGATCCGAGATTCTTCGCTGCGCTCAGAATGACAGTCACCCCATGAGCACGAACCTGATTTCCAGCGGCACAACCGCCCGCCAGAAAGTGAACTTGCGCACGCCCGACGTGATGGCGGCCGTGCAGCAACAGGTCGAGGCACACTATCGCAGCGATATCATTGAAAAGGTCCGGCGCGCCGGCGGAATCATTTCCGTGGGAGATACGACAGTGCGCCTGGCAAAGCAGTTTGGTTTCTGTTACGGCGTTGAACGTGCGATCGATCTCGCATATGCCGCGCGCAAGGTTTTCAAGGATCGCCGCCTGTTCATTGTGGGCGAAATTATTCATAACCCGGAGGTCAATCATCAAATCGCCTCGTTAGGGATCAAGAACCTCACCGGCAGGAATAAGGAGGCGGACATCTCTGATCTCGGCCCCGACGACGTCGTCATCGTGCCGGCGTTTGGAACCGAATTGTCGATCCAGCAACAGATCAAGGATCGCGGCTGCCAGATTGTTGACACCACATGCGGCGACGTGATGAGCGTTTGGAAGCGGGTGCGCAAATACGCAAGTGAGTCGGTGACTTCCATTATTCACGGCAAGGCGGAGCACGAAGAGACCAAGGCCACCAGTTCCCGTGCGCTCGGTGACGGCAGCGGACATTACGTTGTGGTCCTGACTCTCGCGGACACAGATTATGTTTGCGATTACATTCGGCACGGTGGCGATAAACAGGCGTTTCTCGAGAAATTCAGAGGCGCGCACTCGCCGGGATTTGATCCCGACGTGCACTTGGAAATCGTGGGCGTGGCTAATCAGACGACAATGTTGCGCGGCGAGACCGAGGAAGTGCAACGCCGAATTCGCCAGGCAGTGATCGATCGAGACGGACCGGATCTCGCGCAGAAGAATTTCCGCTTCTTCGACACGATCTGCGGCGCTACGCAGGAGCGGCAGGATGCGTTGCGCGAATTGTTGGATGTTCGTATGGACCTGTTGCTAGTTGTCGGCGGTTACAACAGCTCGAACACATCACACCTCGCCGAGATGGGCGAAGAGAAATTGCCGACCTATTTTGTGCTGAACGCTTCACGGCTCGTTTCCGCAACGGAAATCAAGCATTACAACTTGCACGAAAAACGCGAAGTCGTTTCACACTTCTGGTTGCCGAACGGCTCGGCTGTAATCGGCATCACTGCCGGCGCATCTTGTCCAAACAACTTGATCGAAGAAACGCTGATTCGGCTCTTTGAATTACGCGGCATCTCGCGCCGCGATCTCGAGTTGGCGGCGTAGAATCTTCTTAGTAACACCGCGGCTTCAGCCCGGTGCAATCGCTCCGGGTCGACTCGAAACCGTTTAAATTTAAACGGTTTGATCACGATACGTGCGCCCACCTCACTGAAGTGAGGTGTCAATAAGAATCAGTCGGTGTGCGATCGCTATCTTCACGCACGCAAGTTAGGGGCGCCGCACGAACAATTTAGGTATGGCGCGAGCGATTTGGAAGGGCAGCATCAGCTTTGGATTGGTCAATATTCCGATCGCGCTCTATTCAGCTACGCGGCGGGAAGAACTGAAGTTCCGTCTTCTGCGCAAGATCGATCTGAGCCCGGTTAATTACAAACGCGTTGCTGAAAAAGACGGCAAGGAGGTTCCCTGGGACCAGATCGTCAAGGGCTACGAGTACGAGAAGGGCAAATACGTCGTGCTGCAGGAAGAAGATTTTCAGCGGGTCGATCTTGAAGCCACTCAGACTGTCGACATCCAGGATTTCGTCGATCTGGAAGAGATTGATCCGATGTACTTCTATAAGCCGTATTATCTGGAGCCGCAAAAAGGCGGAGACAAAGCGTACGCGCTCCTGCGGGACGCGTTGAAAGACACCAACAAGGTCGGCGTCGCCAAGGTGGTCATCAAAACGCGGCAGTATCTGGCGGGAGTTAAACCTGAAGACGGCGCACTCGTCCTAGAATTGATGCACTTCGCAGACGAGCTCGCCGACCCGGAGAAGCTTCATGTCCCAAAGAAACTGGAAGTCGGCAAACGGGAAATGAACATGGCCAAATCACTTATCGGTAGCATGACTTCGAAATGGGAGCCTGAAAAGTACAAGGACGATTATCGCGAGGCACTCATGGACGTGATCGAGGAAAAAGTCGAAGCCGGCGGCAAGGAAATCGAAGAGAAGCCAAGGAAAGCACCGAAACCGACCAAGGTGATCGATCTGGTTTCCGTGTTACAGAAGAGCTTGGAACAAACCGGCGGGAAGAAAAAGGCGACGGCCAAATCGCGCGGGAAACACAAGCAACCTGTCAGGAAAGCAGCATAGCCGTAGCCGGTGCCGGTGATCGCGGTCGCTGTCAACGGCCGAAAGGCAACAGGCTTGACATCCCATCTCGATATCATTCAGCCTAACCCGTCATGAACTCTCTCAATCGATTTGCAGATCCCTTTTATTGCGTCATGCGTTTTGTCGTCGGCCTGATGTTTGCCTGTCATGGGCTCGACAAGATTTTCGGCGTCTTCACTCAGAAAGGTGAAGCGCTTCCGACCTTGATGGTGGTCGGCGGCTGGGTGGAGATCGTTTGTGGATTTCTCATTGCGTTTGGTCTGCTGACGCGAGTTGCCGCGTTCATCGCCTCCGGTGAAATGGCGGTGGCGTTTTTTATGATGCACGCGCCGAAGGGTCTGATTCCTTACGTGAACAAGGGTGAGCTGGCGGTGGTTTACTGTTTCGTGTTTTTCTACATCTTTCTACGTGGTTCCGGCGGTTGGAGCATCGATGCGATGATGGGTAAGGGAAAAGCCTTGGCGACGACGACCGGTTAGCCACTTCGGATACCGGCGATGAATTGGTTTAATCGTTATCCCAACCCGGGTTACCTGCTGTTGCGATTGATCGTGGGACTCATCATTGCTTGCCACTGGGGACAATCGCTTTCCGCACAGGAGTACAAGGATTTCGGCAAGGACCGCCTGAACAACTCGCCACGCCA
>Ga0065712_10068458_pt1 | contig 10518 bp, 9 predicted proteins | sample MisRhiReplicate1_FD_59099 | JGI IMG/M metagenome (GOLD analysis project Ga0065712, IMG submission 59099) | Miscanthus rhizosphere microbial communities from Kellogg Biological Station, MSU, sample Rhizosphere Soil Replicate 1: eDNA_1 v3... | ecosystem: Host-associated > Plants > Roots >...
TCCGCCGACTTCTTTCGCGTGGTTCACGATGGCGAACCACTCCTTGGCCGCTGGTTCACACCGGCCGACGAAGAGTTCGGGGCGGATGTCGTCGCTGTCGTCAGCGAACGATTCTGGCGACGAGTCGGCGGTGCCGATCCAGCATTCGTCGGACGACGGATTTCGTGGTTCGGCGATCGAACGATGCTGGTCATCGGCATCGCGCCGGCGGCGGTCGATTATCCGCTCGGGACAGACATCTGGGCTCCCGGCGCAACGGTCTTCGACGGACGAGCGGGCCGCTTCGACGCGAGCAATCGGATGTTCTTTCAGTTCGAGATTCTCGGACGGCTACGACGCGGCGTATCGCTGGAACAGGCGCGCGCCGAGCTCACCGTGATCAACCGCCGCGTGGCGGCTGCGTTCCCGAAAGAGTTCAATTCAACAACAGTCCTCGTTGAGCCATTGATCGAGCGCGTCGCCGGTGAGAGCCGGCGCGTGCTGCTCGCGCTCCTTGCCGCCGCAGGTCTCGTCTTCGTCATCTCGGGTGTGAACGTCGCCGCATTGCTGCTGATGCGAGCCTCTGCGCGGCGATCGGAGATCGCGGTCCGTGTCGCGCTTGGCGCGAGCTTGGGACGACTGCTCCGTCAGACGCTCACCGAGGGGTTCGTGCTCGCGTTGCTCGGCGCGATGTGCGCACTCCTCATCGCACGCACACTGCTCGTTGCGTTGCAATGGCTGTCGCCCGGCGACGTGCCGCGCATCGAGCTGGCGACGATCGATCTTCGGGTCGCGATCTTCGGCGTGGTGGCGGCAGCCGCATGGGCACTGACGCTCGGAGCGGTTCCGGCATGTACCAATCGTCGGCTCGCGCGCACTCCCGGTATCGAGCATGCGTTCCGGGGCGTCAGCGGCACCAAGGGGTTGCTCATCTTCACGATCGCGGAGATCGCCGCCGCTGTCGTCGTCGCTATTGGCGCTGGCCTGCTCTTTCGCTCGTTCGCTCACCTGCAATCGATCGAGCGCGGATTCGATTCCAACAACCTGGTGATGGCGTCGTTGCTTCTTCCCGAAGCGCGCCAGCGCAATCCTCGTTCGATGATCGCGTTCTACGACGAGCTGATCCCACAAGTGACATCGCTCCCGGGCGTCGCGTCGGCGACGCCAACACACGTCGGACCCGGGTCCGGAACATTTGGACTGAGCGCGCCGATGTTTTTCGAGGGGCAGACACCCGAGGACGCGAAGACGAATCCCTATTCGACATGGGAGCCAGTGCTTCCCTCGTACTTCCGCACGCTCGGCATTCCGATTCTGCGCGGGCGAGCCTTCACCGATGCCGACCGCGGCAACGGCGCACCAGTAGCCGTCGTCAGCGGATCGGTCGCGCTACGCTACTGGCCCGGGCAGGATCCGATCGGCAAGCGGCTTCAGTTCGTGTACTCGACAAAAGCAGGCGAGTGGCCCTGGGTGACAGTCGTCGGCGTCGCAGCAGACACGCGCTATCGCGAGCTGACGAAGTCATGGATGACGGTCTACTTCCCCGCCGACCAGTTCTTCTTCTTTCAGGCCGCGTCTCTCGTCGTACGCGCTTCGTCCACTGCGGAAGCGCTGGCACCTGCGCTCCTGCAAGCCGTGCGGACGGTCGAACCCGGCGCGACGGTCGCCTCAATCGCGCCAATGAACACGCTGCTCGAACGTGAGCTCGCCCGACCGCTCACGGCCATGACGGTGAGCGGCGTCTTTGCACTCATCGCGATCGCACTCGCGGCTGTCGGCGTGTATGGCGTCATGTCATACGAGGTGCGTCAGCGCCGCCGCGAGATTGCCGTGCGCTCCGCGATCGGTGCCACGGCTGCGGCTCTCTTCCACACGGTGCTTCGTCGCAGCCTCCTCGTCGGTCTCGCCGGCGCCGCTATCGGAATCGTCCTCGCTGGTGCGGTCACTCGCACGCTGTCATCGTTGCTCTACGGGATCCAGCCGATCGATCCGTTCGTGTTCTTCGCCGGCGCAGGCGTGCTGCTCGCAGTCGTCGTCGCCGCGGCCGCCTTGCCGGCGCGGCGCGCGGCTGCCGTCGATCCTATCGACGCGCTTCGTGCGGAGTAGACAAGACCTCTCTGCGCGGTCCGAACGGGTCACGCAACTGCAGGCGGTCTCTCCGAGCCGGGTGTGGGCGGCTGGTCCGCGAGATCGGTCTGCGAGAACAACGTAAAGAGCGATGCGGCCATGACCAGGACAATCGGTCCGACGACCAGACCGATGAATCCGAAGGCAGATGCGCCGCCGAGCAGGCCCAGGAAGATCACGAGACCACTTGCCGATGTGCGGCCGCTGAGGACGAGTGGCCGGATGATGTTATCCACCATGCCGATCCCCAGCACTCCGACGGCCGTCAGAATCACTGCGCTCCAGACCGCACCAGAAAACGCGAGCCACAGTGCCGCTGGAACCCATACGAGCGCGGCGCCGACGACAGGGATGAGCGAGCAGAATGCAATGGCGAGGCCCCACACCACTGGCGCCTTCACTCCCAGCAGCCAGAACGTCACACCGCCGATGGCGCCCTGAGCGACGGCCACGAGCAAGCCTGCGCCAACGCTGGCGATCACCATGTTGTGTGTCTCGTGCATCAGCCGCTCGCTTTCGGCATGCGGAAACGGCAGTGCATCGCGAAGCCGGCGGCAGAGGACATCACCGTCACGCAGCAGGAAGAACAGCGCGAACAACATGACCGCAAGACTCCCCAACGTTGCCGCCACATCGGCGGCGACGGCCCCCGCACGCGGCGCCACGAAGGCGAGCGCGCGCTCGATCCCTTCGCGCAAGATCATCGTCGGATCCTCCGGCAGTTCCAAGGGACTGCGCTCGCGCACGAAGTTCCATATGCGGTCGATTTGACGAGGCGCGCTGACCGATGCCTGCTGCACGTAGTCAATCACCGGCGGAAGTTCGTTCACCAGTGCCGACACCAGCATCACGGCTGGCGCAACAATGAGGACCGTGGCCAGCAGTGTCGTAACAAGCGCCGACCGGTTCGGTCCGAGCTTCGGCAGCAGGTCGACCTGTACGCGGTGAAACATCATGGCGAACACTGCCGCCCACGCCAGCGGCACAATGAACGGCCTCAGCACGAGATACGCCAGGTATCCTGCGACGAGCACAATGACGTAGACGAGCAATCGCTGAATGTACACGGTAACTCCTCTCGCTCACCGACCTCGCGTCGGGGTGCAGGTGTGGTGCCTCACTACGTGGCGGCGATACCTCCGGTATCTGGCGTGCCGCGACCTGACGTGTGGTGCTGAACTCCTCGTTGCCTTCGCGTGTGATCGCGAGATGTCGCGGAGAACGCTCGTCGTCAGACGCAAAAAGGGCAGCTCCGAAGAGCTGCCCTTTTTGTGCCTCGTCACGTTGGCGCAAAGCGCCTGCTACGAGGGCTTCTTGAGCACGGCGATGAGCGCCTGCAGCATCTGTGTGTATTGAGCGTCAGTGGTCTCGAATGCCTTACGGTATTCGGCCTCAGAGATCTTGGCCTTCCCCCAGTCACCGTCGAAGACCACGCTCCTGCCAGCGACATCCGCGGTATCGAGCTCGTTCTTCTCCTGCTTGAACCGCAGCCCATTCGCACCGAGGTCCATCACGAAGACCTTCGACTGCCGCTCCGACGCGCTGTTCAGATCCTGATAGATCTCCTGATACTTCTTCTCGGTCAGCAGGTAGTCCATGCGCGCCGGCTGCGAATACTTCGCGCTGACGACGAGCAGCTGGCTGCCGGCGATGTAGAGCGCGCTGACGTATTGGCCGGCGATCTCTTGCTTCGCGGCGATGCTATCGAGCTTGGCTTGATCGAGCAGTCGCGTCAATTCACTCGCGACGGCTGCGGATCGTGATTCCTGAGCAAGCGCGACTGCAGGCACCAGCAGCGCGCAGGCAAGGGCGATTGATTGGACGCGATGCGCACCGAACGCCATGGCATCCTCCAACGAGTAGGCATGCTTGTATCACCGGCGCCGGTGCAGGTCAATACCGCCCGATACGGAACGTCGCTACTCGACGCGCCAGAAGCGAATGACCACTTCGGTGGGATAGCGCTCGCCGGTGCCAATGAATACCGCGCGCGTCAACCACTGCAGATCAGGTGCTGCGGTTTCAAACGTGGGAATCGTCCGGAAGTAGACAAGCTTCGGATCGACCGTCTCGCCCTTGAGCAGCTTCTCCATGATTGCCGGCGCCGCGTGACGCATGCCGGCGTTCTGCACATAGATCAGCTGACCCTTATCCGTCTCGAGCGTGTAGCGCGTGTCGAGCTCACTGAATCCGTCTGCTCGAATGATTTGCCAGTCGGCGCCGCCGGGAACGACCTTGCCCTTGATGTTCGGTCCCTCGAACGTGCCTCCGAGGATGGAGACAATCCGCCGCTGCCCGCGAGGGACCTGACCGACCATCACCGGCGCGCCTACATTGACGCGCAACTCGAACGCGAACACGAGTCCTGGCGCCGGCGGTGTGCGGGAATTCTGTGCGTTCGATTCCGGCGCGACCGCCGCCACGAGAGATACCGCAAGCGCGGTGACGAGGGCGAGCCGTCGCGCCGCCACGGCGAATGCGGACTCGAGCCGTGGCGCGTTAGCCGATGAACGAGGCATCGTCTTCGGCGGCCGCCCGTGAAGGTCCATGCGATCGCGAACGCGAGTGTCGCGGCCCGCGATCGAAGAAGGCACCGAGTACATCGCGCAGCGTCTCGAAGATGGCGAAGCCTCTGCGCGCCGGACCGAGAATCGTGTCCTGCACCGCGCTCATCGTCTCGTCGACGCGCCGGGCGACATCATCCATGATTTGTTCGGCGCGCTCGACCTGCGCGGTCGCAACCGCCGTCGCACGCGCCGCATCATCGGAGATGCGCTCCACATTGGCGACGATGGGCCGGATCGTTTCTTCGAGCTGACCGAGTCGATCGCCCACACGACGCACCGTTCGAGCGGCCACGATCACCGCGGCCACTTGTCCGATCGCCATCGCGAGCGTCGAGACGGCAATGATGCCGAGGAAAACGTCGGTCACGCGTCCGGTCCGACCTCACGCGTCGCAGCCTGGAACTGCTCGCGCGCGCGATCGAATGCGGTGGTGAGCGTCTCGCGCCCGCGAGTCACCATGTCGCGGCCCTGCCTCGCGGCTTCGGTTGCCCGGTCCTTGCCTTCCTTGGCTCGCTGGCTGAGAAACTCGCGCGTCTCCTCGCCCTTGGCCGGCGCAAAGAGCAGCGCCACCGCGGCCCCGACCGCCGCACCCGCCGCGAATGCGAACAGCACGCCTCCTGCGCCAATTCCCTGCTGATTCGACATCGTCGCACTCCACTCTTGGACCGCCTCATGGCGATCCCTCTCCGTCAGATCAGAAGAGGCTGACCCTGACGTTCAAAAACCGTTTGGGATCCTTGCGGATGGCGGCCACGAGATTGCGCAGCTCGACCATCGTCCCGTTCATGTTCTCATACAACTCCTTGTCATGGAGCAGCTGACCGGCGGTGCCCTCCCCCTGCTGGAGCGACGCGACAACTTTATCCAGACGGTCAGAGACCGAGTTCAATCGGTTGTACAACTCCTGGTCGGTGGCCAGCTTGCCCAGCGTGCCTTCACCCCTGTTGATACGGCCGGTGAAGGAGTCGAGGTTCCCGGTTGCCGATTTGAGCGACGTCGCGAGCGAGTCGTCGTTGAGCAGCTTCCCCAGGCTTCCCTCTCCCGCTCGGATCCGTGCGGTCATGGCCTGCAGATTGTCGAGCGAACCCTCGAGCGAGCGGGCCGCGGCTGGGTCGTTCATCAGTCGGCCGATCGTGCCACGCCCCCGATTCATGTTGTTCGCCACGGCCTCGGCTGACGTGACCAGCGTCGTCAGCTCGCGATACAGCTGTTCGTCGGTGAACAGGCGGCCCAATGTCCCCTTTCCGGCGCGGAGATCCTGAATCAGCGCGGTCGCTTCTTCGAGACTTGCCGTTGCCGTGTCTGTCACCGACGCAAATCCAGTCGAGCGTTTCGACGGCACATAACCCCAATCCGGAATGGACGTGCCGCCGCTGGACGCGGTGATGTCTACAGCGGCCTCACCGAGCAGGGATACCGAGCCGAGCGTGGCGATCGATGTCGTCGTGATCCGAGGCCGGTTCTCCTTGAGCACCTGCATATGAACCTCGACGCGGTCGCCGACGAATTCGACGGCTTCCACGGTCCCCACTTCGACGCCGGCCACGCGCACCGGCGCGCCTTCCTTCAGACCGGCGACGTCAGGGAACACGGTCTTGATCGAATAGCGCTGCCAGAAGAACCCGTTCGAACCGGTCAGCAGGAAGATAAACGCCGTGGCCACGAAGAGCGCGAAGATTGACATCAAGCCAATCTTCAACTCCGACCAGGCCAGCGATCGCGTGCGTGGCATGAATCGATCCTCTTATGACAGGAACTGCCGGATATATGGATCCGATGAGGCGCGCAGTTCGGTGGCATTGCCCTCGAAGCACACCACGCCGTCTTTCAGCATGATGAACTCCGCCTCGTCGGCTTTCTGTGGATCGGCCTGTGTGAACTTCACATGGCGGTTCTGCCGCGCGGCTTCGTGTGTCGCAACGAAAAAGGCATCGCGCAGCTGGTGCGTGACAATAATCGATGTCACGCCTTCGAAATCGCGGAGCTTGACCATCTCTTCGTCAACCGTCATCGCGGTGATTGGGTCGAGCCCGGTCGTCGCTTCGTCGTAGAGCAGGATCCCTGGCTTCGCCGCCATCGCGCGCGCGATCGCGACGCGTCGTCGCTGTCCGCCGGATAGCTCCGATGGCATGCGGTCGATGAATTCATCGAGACCGACGAACCCGAGCACTTCCTGCACACGTCGATCGGCGTCCTCCTCGGGCACGTTCTCTTCATACAGCTTGAAGCCGACGTTCTCTTCGACGGTGAGCGAGTCGAAGAGCGCACCTTCCTGGAACACCATCCCGATGTCAGCTCGCACCGTCATCATGTCCTGTTCGCTCATCTGGTCGACGCGCTTGCCGTTCACCCAGATCGTGCCGCCATCCGGCTTCAGTAGTCCCAGTATGAGCTTCAGGATCGTGGACTTGCCTGAACCGCTGCCGCCAAGGATGACCTTGGTATGGCCGGGCAGCAGCTCGAAGCTGACGTCCTTCAGGACGACTTTGTCGTCGAAGGCGAGCGACACGTGCTTCAACTCGATCGATGGATCCATCTAATACAACAGCGTAATCAATAGCCTCGTCACGAAGAAATCCACAGCAATGACCGCCACCGATGCGGCAACGACGGCGCTCGTGGTCGCATTCCCAACGCCCTGCGTGCCACCAGATGTGCGCAACCCGACGTGGCAGCCGATTGTCACGATCGCGTAGCCAAGACAGAACGGCTTGATGAGGCTCATCCACGCGTCATTCGGGTAGAGCCCGTCGATTACGGACGTCCAATACAGGCTCGACGCGACGCGCAGCTGAAACACCGCGATCATCCATCCACCCAGAATGCCAACGGTGTCGGCGATGATCGTGAGAATCGGCGCCATCAACAAACCGGCGGCCACACGGGGTACAACCAGCTTGCGTACGGGGTCGGTGCCGAGGGCACGCAGTGCGTTGATTTGATCGGTGACGACCATCGAGCCGAGTTCTGCGGCGATGCCCGACCCAATGCGACCCGCCAGCATCAGACCGGTGAGCACGGGGCCCAGTTCCTTCAGCATCGATGCGCTCACCAGCCGTCCGACAAACGGCCGGGCGCCGAATTGATCCAGCGTGATTCCCGACTGCAGGGCGAGCACCGCTCCGGTGAAGAATCCCGTGAGGACGACGACGGTGAGCGAACCGACGCCGATGGCGTCAAGCTGCATGATGATGTCGCGGTAGTAGAAGGGCGGCGACGTCATGGCGCGGATCGTCGCGGCCTGCAGGCGCACGTACTCCTGCACTTCGAGAATGGCGCTTTTGAGCCAACGCTCCAGCAGCTCGAACACTAGGAGCCTGTGTTCAAACTGGAAAGACCGAGATCGCGGGTGCGAAGCGACTTGAGTGAATCGCGCAAAGCAGCCGCGCGCTCGAAATCGAGATTCGCGGCCGCCGCCTTCATCTCGTGCTGAAGCCGGGAAATCTCGGCGTCGAGCTCGGCCTGGGTGCGGAACGTCTCGCGCTCCCGCATCGGTGGCGTCGAGTAGTCACGCTCGTAGACACTCGACATCGCATCGTCGATAGAACGGACGACGGACTCCGGCGTGATGTTGTGTTCGACGTTGTACGCCGCTTGCAGTGCGCGGCGGCGTTCCGTCTCCTCCATCGCGCCCTTCATTGATGCCGTGACGGTATCGGCGTACATAATGACTCGCCCGTTGACGTTGCGTGCGGCGCGACCGGACGTCTGAATCAGCGAACCGGCTGAACGAAGAAAGCCTTCCTTGTCGGCGTCGAGAATGGCGACCAGCGAGACTTCGGGAAGGTCCAGTCCTTCTCTCAGCAGATTGATGCCGACCAACACGTCAAACGCACCGCGCCGAAGGTCACGCAGAATCTCCACGCGTTCGAGCGTGTCGATGTCCGAGTGCAGGTATCGCACCTTAACCCCGAGCTCCTGGTAATACGTCGTCAGATCCTCGGCCATTCGCTTGGTCAGCGTCGTCACCAGCACGCGCTCCTTCCGTTCGGCGCGCTGCCGGATCTCCTGCAACAAGTCGTCCACCTGCCCGCGTACGGGACGTACTTCGATGGGCGGATCCATCAAACCGGTGGGACGAATCACTTGCTCGACGACAACACCACCTGCCTTCGTCAGCTCGTAGGGCCCCGGCGTCGCGGAGACGAAGACCACCTGCCGGACACGCTGCTCCCACTCTTCGAAGTTCAGGGGCCGGTTGTCGAGGGCCGACGGCAGCCGGAACCCATACTCGACCAGCACTTCCTTGCGGGAGCGGTCGCCGAAATACATCCCGCGAATCTGCGGCACCGTCTGATGGCTCTCGTCGACAATCACCAACGCATCTTCAGGGAGATAGTCGAGCAATGTCGGCGGCGGAAAGCCCGGGGGTCGGCCCGTCAAATGCCGCGCGTAATTCTCGATACCGTGGCAGTAGCCGATCTCGCGAATCATCTCGAGATCGAACATCGTGCGCTGATGGAGCCGTTGGGCTTCGAGCAGCTTGCCCGACGACTCGAGCTGCCCGCGGCGCTCGACGAGCTCGGCCTTGATCGTTTCGACGGCCTGCTTCGTGCGGTCGCGAGAGGTCACGAAGTGCGACTTGGGGTACACCGCGACCTTGTCCAAACGACGAATGACCTTCCCGGTGAGCGGATCGAACCACGCCAGCTCGTCCACCTCGTCGCCGAAGAGACCAATGCGTAGCGCGTGCTCTTCGTACGACGGCACCACTTCGACAATGTCGCCGCGGACGCGGAACGTGCCGCGTCCGAATTCGGTGTCGTTGCGCTCGTACTGAATCTCCACCAGCTTGCGCAGGATCTGATCGCGATCGATCCGCTGTCCCACTTCGAGCGGCAGCAGCAGCCCGTAGTAGGCCTCCGGCGATCCGAGACCATAGATACACGACACACTGGCGACGATGATGACGTCTCGACGTTCGAACAGTGAACGGGTCGCGGAGAGACGCATGCGATCGATCTCGTCGTTGATCGTCGCCTCCTTCTCGATGTACGAGTCGGTGGCGGGCACGTAGGCTTCAGGCTGGTAGTAGTCGTAGTAGCTGACGAAGTACTCGACGGCGTTCTCAGGAAAGAAGCGCTTGAACTCCTGATAGAGCTGTGCGGCGAGCGTCTTGTTGTGCGCCATCACCAGCGTCGGCTTGTTCACCCGCGCCAGCACCTGCGCCATCGTGTAGGTCTTGCCGGATCCAGTCACACCAAGCAGCACCTGGTGACGGTCACCGCGATTCAGTCCCTCGACGAGTTCCGGGACGGCACGAACCTGATCGCCGCGAATCTCGAAGTCGCTGACCAGTTTGAATTGATCGTAGACGGACGGCATGACCAAACGACGATTGTACCGGCTTTGGGCCTTAGGCTTTGGGCTTTTGGACAGTCAAGAGCCCCAGAGCCGAACGCCCAGAGCCCGTTACTTGCGGTACGGCGCGAAATATCCCTTGCGCGACTGGACGCGCAGGTCCTTGGAGTCCGGACGCCGGACTTTGATCTCCACTTTGCGCCAGCTGCCATCGGCCGCCGTATTCGTAGACACGTAGCCGAGACTGTACTGGGCGCGAATCTGCATCAGGATCTTGTCGTAGGCCTCTTCAATCTGTTTCATCTGAAACGGGAAGAAGGCCTCGCCGCCACTCTCGGCGGCTAGCTGCGTCAGACGGAGCCGCTGCTCGGCGCGCACGCTGCCGGGCTGATTTTCGAGGAACCCGACCGAATAGACGGTCACGTCCGAAGCGCGCACCAGCGTGAGCACGTCGCCAAATCGAATCGTGCTGCGGGTATCGCCACCGTCGGTGAACAAGACGAGGATCTTCCGGCCGGTCTGCTCTGCGGCGCTGTCGAGGTAC
>Ga0065712_10001556_pt1 | contig 10509 bp, 10 predicted proteins | sample MisRhiReplicate1_FD_59099 | JGI IMG/M metagenome (GOLD analysis project Ga0065712, IMG submission 59099) | Miscanthus rhizosphere microbial communities from Kellogg Biological Station, MSU, sample Rhizosphere Soil Replicate 1: eDNA_1 v3... | ecosystem: Host-associated > Plants > Roots >...
CCAATTCACCAATTCATCGATTCGCCAACCCACCAATTCTCATAGAATGTCGTCGTGAACGACGACGACGAAATCGATCGGCTGATTCTGGAGCTTCATGCGACAGGCGCTCCTGCGCAGGGGTCCGGCGATCTTGCGCGGATCGAGGGCTGGCTTCGGCTTCTCGCCTCGCGCAACGGCAGCGATCTGCTGCTCGTGGGAGGCGCGCCGCCCTCGATCCGCGTTGACGGCCGTGTGCTGCCACTGGCCGAAGGTCCATTGGACGGCGTGGATATCGAAGACGCCGTCCTGGCCGCGCTGCCCCCGCACGCGCGCCGGATTTACCGCGACGCCCACATCGCCGACGCCTCCTTCCGAATCGGGGGAGTCGGACGATTCCGCATCAATCTGCACCGGGAACGGGGTCGCGCTGCCGCAGCCATCCGCCTGCTGCCGTCGCGGGTGCCGCGGCTCAACACACTCGGCCTGCCGCCATCGATCGAGCTGCTGGCCCAGCTTCCGCGTGGCCTCGTACTCATTGGCGGGCCTACGGGATCAGGCAAGACGACGACCCTGGCCGCACTGGTTGACGCGATCAACCGGCGTGAGGCGCGACACATCGTGACGATCGAGGATCCGATCGAGTACGAACATCAGCACCATGGGTCAGTCATTGAACAAGTCGAAATCGGAGTGGATGCGCCTGACTTTCCGACGGCGCTGAGGGCGGCCGTGCGTCAGGCTCCCGACGTGATTGTCGTCGGCGAAATGCGAGATCCGGAGACGATGCGGATTGCTCTCGCCGCCGCCGAGACCGGCCACCTCGTGCTGTCCACGCTGCATACGACCGACGTCGCATCGACGGTCTCGCGCATTGCCGACTCGTTTCCGTCGGAACGGCAAAATACGATTCGGCAGGAACTGGCGATGGCGGTAGCGGCGGTGATGACGCAGACCCTGCTTCCACGGGTCGGCGGCGGCATCGTTCCGGCCGCGGAGCTGCTGGTGGTGAGTTACGGCGCCAGGCAACACATCCGCCGGAACGCCTTGCAGCATCTGCATCAGGAGATCACGATTACGCGGCGCCACGGCTCGTTTACATTCGAAGAATCGCTGGCCCGACTGGTCAAGGACGGGCTCGTCGACTGGCGTGACGCGCACTCGCGCGCGGCGCATATCGACGAATTCGAGCAGCTCGCGCCCGCCACGCCGCCTCATTAGTAGTGAGTTTCCAGTTCCCAGTTCCCAGTTTCCAGTTTTAGGTTCCAGTTAAGAGCTGCCGGTCCCGCCCCTACAGCCGTACGGCATACGTTTCGAAATAAAGGACGTGGGGTGGTCCGGGCCTTGCTGCCGCCGCCCCGGGTCATCATTTTGACGGAGGCGCAGATGAGGATTGTTCGGCGATTTCTCGCAGTGTGTCTGGCGGTACTGATGCTGGCGCCGGTGGCCGGCGCGCAGGATCACGTGATCGGAAAGGCGGCGCTCGACCAGGCCGTTCAGCAGCGCGTCAACAGGGAACGTGTGGATCGCGAAGTGATTCTGTCGCTGTTAGAGCGCCAGGATGTGCGGGACATCGCGGAGAAGGCTGGACTATCGCTCGACCAGGCACGAGCCGGCGTGTCGATGCTTGAGGGACGCGACCTTGAGCAGGCAGCCCAGCAGGCGCGCGTCGTGCACGACAATCTCGCCGGTGGCGGCAACGTCACCGTTTCGACCACGACTATCATCATCGTTCTCCTGCTCATCATCCTCATTGTTCTCATTGCGAAATAGTTGATACCGACCTCTGTACGCCACCTGGTTCTTGCGGTTCTCGGTATGGTGGCGGCGGCACCGGATACCGGTGCCGTCGCCCAATCGCCTGCCAACCAGGTCCACCTGCTGGACGTTCCCTATTTGCCTCAAAGCGAATCGCTGTGCGGTGGCGCTGCGATTGCGATGGTGATGCGGTACTGGGGTGCGAAGGACGTCTACGCCGAAACGTTTGCCGATCTGGTCGATCGCGCCGCCGACGGAATTCACGGCGCCGATCTGCTGAACGCGCTGCGGTCGCGCGGATGGAGCGCGACGTCATTTCGCGGCGATCCCGGAGCGGTGAAGGCAAGTCTCGCCGCCAGACGACCTGTCGTCGCGCTCATTCAGGATCGTCCCGGGCGCTTGCACTACGTTGTGATCGTCGGCTGGTCGTCGGGACACGTGATTGCGCACGATCCCGCTCGCGCGCCGTTCCGGATCATCGATGAAAAGGCATTCCTGGAATCATGGAAGGTGTCGGACAACTGGAGTCTGACGGCCGCATCGCCTCCGTCACATGTGGCGTCCGCGGATTTGCGACCCCAGCCGGTAGCCGCTCCGGTCGAAGGCTTTGAACATCCGGATGCGCCATGCTTGGAAATGGTGCAGGAAGGCGTCCGCCTCGCAGGCTCGGACGATTCCGCAGGCGCCAGGCGTCTCTTCGATCTGGCTGCGATGAGCTGTCCCGACGCGGCGGCCCCGTGGCGCGAGATGGCGGGACTGCATGCGCTCGCTTCGGAGTGGACCGCCGCAGCAGACGACGCGCGCCGGGCGCTTGCACGGGATCCGGACGACGCTCATGCGGCGCGCATTCTGGCGACGGCACTGTACCTGACGGACGACATCGACGGTGCGCTCAACGCGTGGAACCGAAGCGGGGAGCCGAAGGTTGACTTGATCAAGATCACGGGTCTGGAACGTACGCGCTACTCCGTAGCGTCGCGCAGCATGGGACTCGAACCGCAGACGATCGTAACGAGCCGAAACCTCGCCGCGGCGCGGCGAAGGCTCGCCGAGATGCCATCCGCTGTGGCAACGAAGGTCGCAATCAGGCCTGGCGAGTACGGCCGTGCGGACGTCGACGCCGCGGTGATCGAACGGCCCTTGCTTCCGCAATCCGTTGCCGCGTTTACGACGATAGGCTTGCACGCGCTGACGGACAGGGAAGCCATGGTGACGATTGCGAGCCCGACGGGGGGCGGGGAAGTGTGGACGGCATCGTGGCGCTGGTGGGAGCATCGGCCGAAGGTCGCCGCCTCATTTGCATCACCATCGCCGTTTGGCGGCGTGTGGGGCGTGAGCGTTCTTGATGAGCGCGAATCGTACGATGGGGGAGGAGGACTCGTCGACGAATCGCGGCGTCGCGCGGCGTTCCACATCAGCAATTGGACCCTCGGGGGCATCCGCTGGGAAGGCACGATCGCGGCCGACAGATTTCGTCGGCCTGACGCCGAGCGTGGTGGCCAGGCGATGGCCGCTGCCGGGTCGTTGGAACGACGTTTTCGTGGCGATCGCGCCTTCGTCGAAACGCGCGGCGGGTTGTGGGTCGGCGACGTCGAGAGTTGGACGTTCGCGGTTGGATCGGAATGGCGATCGAGTGCCCATAACGAAGGACAAGTTGTCATCGCTCGCGTCGCCGACGCAATGGCGGGTGCCGTGGCGCCGTTTGCTCTCTGGCCTGGTGCGGGAACGGGCCAGGGACGCGAGGGTCTACTGCGCGCGCATCCGTTGATCAGCGACGGNGTTATCACAANCGCTGTGTTTGGCCGCCATCTGCTCAACGGCGGAGTCGAATGGCGCCGCTGGGTGCAACCCGCTCGGAAGCCGGTGCGAATTGCGCCGGCGTTGTTTGTTGATAGCGGTCGGGCGTACCACGGCCTCGAGTCGAGCAACGACCGATGGCAGTACGACGTCGGTGGCGGACTCCGGCTAGCCATTCCTGGATCCGGCGTGCTCCGGATCGACGTCGCGCACGGCGTTCGCGACGGTGGTACTGTGTTGTCGATGGGTTGGGGGAGATGAATCGAACCACCGCCATCGACGTGTCGAACCGAACGCGCCGACGGCTCACCTCGAAGATCGGAAGATCCGAAGGTCCGAAGACCCAGACATTCGAGCGAACAACGGCCGGCGTCGGGCCTGCGAATGCATACCCGATCTCCATTGAGAGTCCGTTGCTCTTCTCCTTCACAGAGGGCGGCCGATTCGATCCTGCAGCTTCTCTCGATAGCCTCGACTGAGCGTCAGTCGTGCCCCGCTGGTCAGGAACACGACATATTCGCCGTTGAACCACGGCTGCAGTTCGCGCACACGCTCGATGTTGACGATGTGAGAGCGATGAATCCGGAAAAACATCGCCGGATCGAGCTTGGCCTCGATCGAATTCATCGTCTCGCGGAAGACGTGGGTTTCAGGTCCGACGTGGAGTTTCACGTAGTTCCCGGCAGCCTCGATCCACTCGATGTCTCTGGCGCGCAGGAAAAAGACACGGCCGCCGGCTTTGATCACGAACCGTTCGAGCGGCTGTGGCCCCGGTTTCAGATCGTTGACCAGCGCGAGCAGTTTGCGCTCGAGATCGGCATCGGAGCGATGTTCGATCCGTTCGCGCGCGCGGGTGAGCGCGTCGCGGAACCGATCGCGATCGAACGGCTTGAGCAGGTAATCGAGCGCGTGGACGTCAAAGGCGCGCAGCGCGTAGCGATCGAACGCGGTCACGAAAATTACGAACGGCATCCGCGCGGCGCCAACCGACTCGATGACGTCGAAGCCGGATCCGCCGGGCATTTGAATGTCCAGAAAGACCAGATCAGGTTTGAACTTCTCGATGCCGGCGACGGTGGTTGGCGCATCCGCGGTCTCCGCGACGATCTCGACCCACGGCTCGTTCGCCAGCAGCATCCGAATCCGCGCACGACCAAGCGGCTCGTCGTCTGCGATAAGAACGCGGGTTCGCACCTGGATGGTGTCGGTCATGCCACTCGGATCCTGGATTCGTCGGTGCCAGCAGTCACCCGGTGAAACGGCAGCATCATCTCGACCGTCAATCCGGGCGCCGTTTCAACGAAGTTGAGCGAGTGATCGGCGCCATACAGGCATTGGAGCCGATCTCGCGTATTCGACAGACCCACCCCGCCATGCAGCTGCGCTCGCGATCCGCCGGTCAACCCGACGCCGTTGTCGTGGACTGACAGGCACAACCGCTCGCCATCGCGACGCGCCGCAATCGCGATCGCGCCAGGGCCCATCCGCGGCGCAACGCCATGCTTGATCGCGTTCTCGACCAGCGGCTGGAGAATCAGCCTCGGCACTTCCGCGTCGAGCGTGTCCGGATCGATGTCGAAGTCGACGCTGAGACGATCCTGAAATCGCGTCTGTTCGATCTCGAGATACTTCTGCAGAAACTCGAGCTCCTCGTGCAGCGGAATACACGCGGCGCCGGAGCGCGAAAACGTGATCCGAAGCAGATCGCTCAGGCGGCTGATCATTCGGTCGGCGGAGTCCGGCTGCGTGTGCACGAGCGTCGAGATCGCATGAAGCGTGTTGAAGAGAAAGTGAGGGTGCAGTTCGGCTTCGAGCGTCCTTAGCCGCGCCTCCGCAAGACGCGTCTCCAGGTGCGCGGCCCTCAGAGCCCCCGCGCGTGTTTCGCGATTGTAGGCGAGCGCGCAGCTGATGCCGACAATCGCCGAGTACGTCATCAGCGCCCAGTCGAGATTCGTCAGGTAGGTGCGCTGGATCCACGACGTCCACGACGAGAAGGTCATCGTCGATATGTAGGTTGGGTTGAGCAGCGTTCGGAGCCCAATCATCGCGGCCACGTGAACGATCGAGAATCCCACCGCCGCCAGGGCGTGCACCGCGAGCGAGCGTGGCCACCCCGGCGCGTCGAGGGGAAAGCGATACGCGATTCTGAAGATCGTTGACGTCAGCGCGGCAGGGACGTACCAGTAGGTAAGGTTGGCGACCAGAATACGCCAGACCGGAACCGACATCGACGCATTCACTTCCAGCGTGCTGAGTCGGTAGGTCTGGAGGGTGGAAAAAAATCCAAGCAAGGTCGCCGCGGCAAACACGTACCGCACCGGCGGCGTCCAGGCTCTCTGCATTGGAAAGACTATGTGGCCCGCTGAGGTCCACGTCAAGCTTGGATTCTTCCTGACTTATTCGTCACGTTTAGGACGGAATTCGTCCCTAAAGGGCGGCGATTCGTCCCTGAATAATCAGTCGATGGCCAGTACAATCAGCGTCGCGTCGTCCTGGAACGTTCCCCCAGCGAACGATGAAATCGCCGACGTCAGACGCGTCTGAAGCGCAGGCGCGCTGCACGCGCGGTGCTCGATCGCCAGCGCGACGAGCGCCTCCTCGCCGAACTCCACGTGCTGCGGATCCTGGGGATCGATGCCGGCAGGCCGGACTTCGGTGATGCCATCGGTAAAGAGAATCAAACGATCGCCGCCGGCGATGGACACCTTGTGCTGATCGTAGGCGGCGTCGTTGAAGACACCGAGCACGGGTCCTCCGGTCGAGAGGCGTTCAACCGATCCGTCAGCGCGCACGAGAATCGCCGGGTAGTGGCCGGCGTTGGCATACGTCAGCAGGCCGAAGTCCGTATCGACCGTGCAATAGAAGAAGCTGATGAAGCGTCCTTCGGCGATGTTGCCACAGAGGATGCGATTGACCTGGTGACACAGGTCGCCCGGCGAGGTGGCTTCCGTCGCAAATGCGCGCACGGCGGCCTGCAGGTTCGACATCAGCAGCGCTGCGGGGATGCCCTTGCCGACGACGTCGGCGATCGAGAGACCGAGGCGCGAGGCGCCGAACGCGATCGCATCGAAGCAATCGCCGCCGACACCCGCGGCAGGCTGCCAGGACGCCGCGAGTTCGCCGCCATCGATTTGCGGAAGCGTCGCCGGCAGGAGTTTTCGCTGGATGCGGCGAGCCTCGTCCAGCTCGCGCGCTTCCTGCGCCTGCGCGTGGCGGCGCGCGCGTCCCTTGTCGATTTCGGTATGAAGCGTGTTGAGCAGTTGGCGGTTGTCCCACGGTTTCTGCACGAAATCGCAGACGCCGCGGCGCATCGTTTCAACTGCCAGATCGACCGAGCCCCAACCCGTCATCACGACGACCGGCAACAGGTTGTCCTGCTGCTGGACACGCGCCAGTAGATCGATCCCCTCACGGCCGGACGTCGTGTCGCCCGTGTAATTCAGATCCATCAGGAGAAGGTCGTACGAGCCGCGCGCGACGGCATCGATGACGGCATCAGGCGACGTGACGGCATCCATGCCGATGCCCTCGCCTTTGAGGAGCAGACGGAGTGCGTCGAGCAGATCGTGCTGGTCGTCGGCGATGAGAATGCGCGGCTGAATGGCGCATCCAGCTGTCATGACGCACGGCCTTGTCCAAACGACGTGCCACGCGCGTTCGGCATCCAGTCCTTCGACAATCGGCTGAAAATAGGATCCTCCGTGGCCTATACGGTTTCTGATGCTGTCCGGTTTCGCACACCGCCGTCCCACAAGCGCCGTGACCTGTAAGAACTTTCGCCCTGAGCCTTGAGCCTTGACTGTCTAAAGTCCACCTCAACAGTGCCGATAACCGGGCTGCATGTTCTGGTTCTTCGAGAGGCACGATGGGCGGCTGCACTACGAAATCAGACGGCAAAGCGACGGGCCGGCGTACGAGCTGGTCATCACGTTTCCTGATGGCCGACAGGAAATCGAGCGCTACGACGATCCAAGCTCGATCACCCGCCGCTCGGTGCGACTGGAACGTGCGCTGGCTGACGCAGGATGGGAGCCGCCGCCGGTCGGCTCGCGCCTAAGCAGCAGAGTCTTTGGCTAATTCCGCCCGCTTCGATTCGATCCGGCGCGCCGCAGCCGGATTTCACCACCAAACGATTCGATATCGACTTCGGCACTGCCGTTGCCGAGCGTGTAGGTGACGCGCCGGCCGCGTCGCACTTCGGACGGATCCGGCCCCTTGGCCGGCAGCGACGATACAAACTCGCCGCTATAGGTGCGGACGGCAAACGTGGCGTTGGCGGTCGATGGCACCGTGAGAGTGATGTCGCCGTTGTGAGTCGCGAAAGAGTAGTGGCCCTTATCGGCTATCGATCCGTCGTAGGTAATGTCTCCATTGACGGTTGTCACCATGACGTTCGTTGACTCGACGCGGTCGAGCGTGATTGATCCGTTCGTCGTTTCCGCGCTGAGCTCGCCCGTTGTTCCGGCAATCTTGATGTCCTCGTTCACTGAGCTCAGGGACATCCTTCCGCGCGCTCCATCAACCTCGATAGCGCCCTTGATGGTTTTTGCGGTCGCTGACCCGACGTTCTTGATCGCGATATCGCCGCGTACCGTTGTGATGGACAGTTCACCCTGCACGCCTTCGACCGTGACGAAGATGTACTGACCTTCGATCTTCATCGGCATCCAGGTGGGTGCCGTGATCTCATAATCGACCGTCCCGTGTGGCGGCTTCGTAGACGCGCCGATCGTGATGAGGCCCGTGTCCTTCTGAATGTCGACGGTCGTGCCTGCCTTGTGCGTCGCCTGCACGCGCACGGCGTCTTTTTCCCACCCGCGAATCACGACCTCGCCGGCGTAATTGTCGATCGCCAGGCGCGTGCCGCGCGACGCCGACACGGTTTGATCGGTTTGCGGCGCCTGCGCCGTCAATGTGGCCAGGAGAGCAAGTGTTGCTGGAAGCATTCTGGTATTAAAACTTTTACCTTTTAACTTCTGACTTTTAACTTCCTATTGCCGCCGCTGCCGCGCGACGCAGCAGCACGAGCTTGCGCTGGCGTGCATCGGCGAGGTGCGTGTTCAGGTACACATTCGACGGATCAGCCTGCAGCGCCCGTCGGCACTGGTCGATCGCATCGTCTATGGACTTCAGATTCTGCTCCAGCACGCGGACGGTTTCGGGATCCAGCTTCGTTCTTTCAGCGTCGAGCGTGCGCTGGAGGTCTGCAATCGCATCATCGTAATTCCGATCGGCGAAATTCGCCGGCGTCAGCGCCGGGTCGGTCGCAACCAACGCGGTCACTGGTTGAAAATCGGCGCGCGGGTCGCCCGATCGTGCCATCCACACGAGTCCTCCCGACAGCACCATCAACGTCAGCCCCGCCGCGGCGAGTTGCGGAAGCGTGAAGGTCAGGCGGGACCTGATTGCACGACGGAACGGCGACACGCGCCGAGGTTCGATGCGCGGCGTGATCCCGCGCCAGAGATCGCGATCGGGCGACGTGTCCCTCAGCGCAGCAGCCTCTGAGACGACGCCGCGAAGCTCTTTCAGCGTGGCGCGACAGTCCTGGCAGNTGGCGAGGTGTTCAGACACCTGGCGTCCTTCCGCCTCGGACAACTCGCCGTCCAGATATTCCGAGAGTCGCTCGGTAAATGCGTCAGTGGTCATACCCGGATCTCCCGCGCCCAAGCTGGCGGCGCAGCATCATGCGCGCTCGATGCAGTTGGGCCTTCGACGTGCCGGCCGAAATGTCGAGAAGCGACGCGATCTCGTGGTGCTTGTACCCTTCCACGTCGTGGAGGACAAAAATCTCGCGCGCGCCGTCAGGCAGCGTGGCCAGCGCGGTCTCGAAGTCCATCGACAGGTCGCGCGATCTCACGGGCGCGGCGATCGTAGCGAAGATGTCGTCGCCGTCGCGCAGTTTCCGCCGCCGCGTTGTCTCCGCACGGAAACGCTCGATGACGACGTTGACGGCAAGCCGATGGAGCCAGGTGGAGAAGGCGGAGTCGCCGCGAAACGAGCCGAGCTTTTGCCAGACGCGGACAAAGACGTCCTGGGTCAGCTCGTCAGCATCGCGGCCGCCTGTCATCCTCCGGACAAGGCTATGCACACGCGGGAGATGCGCCTGGTACACCCGCTCGAAGGCAGACACGTCTCCCGAAGCGGCCAACGCCACATCGTCAGTCATGTCGGCCGTATTGAGAACCGGTGCGCACCCGAGCGCGAATGCTTCCAAGCTCCTTTCCTGCACCAGCTTGGACGGGTGACCACCCCTGAAAGGTTTGAACGGAATTAACAGTGGCGAACGAGCGTGCGAGTGAGCCCACGCGAGCGGAGTGGGGCGTTCGGGGCCCCGCGAGCGAGCGTGTAAGGGAGTCCGAGGGGCGAAGCCCCTCGGAGTGATTACCGGAGAATATCGTAGGGGTCGATTGGCGTGCCTTCCCACCAGTGTTTGGCCGCGGTGAGCTTGAAGACGGCAAAATGCAGGTGCGGCGTGTTTTTGGGCGCATTCCCTGACGTTCCGACGAAGCCGATCACCTGACCTTTGCGGATCTTGTCGCCCTCTTTCAATCCGGGCGCGTACCGCTCGAGGTGGGCATAGTAATAACAGTATTGTTCGGTCGGATCGAACTGATAAATCGTCGTTCCTCCCGCCTTGCTTTCGAACAGCCGGGCAACCGTGCCGTCCTCGACCGCCTTCACCGGCGTGTTGCGAGGAGCCAGAATGTCGATCGCTTCGTGAGCCCGCGTCCCGCTACGACGGTCTTCGAACGAGCGCACGAGTTGCTCGCGCTTGACCCCTTCCACCGGGATAACGAAATCGCGCCGCGCGAGATCGTCGGGGGGCGCTGGTTTCACGACGGGCGTCGAACTCCCGGTAGTCGCCACCGGGGCGGGGGACGCCGGTTTCTGCGTCTGAATCACCGGGGAGTCAATGTCCGCGAGCCCATCGGTCGATACGGCTCGAACCGGTTCGGCTGATCCGACGCCCGC
>Ga0065712_10002408_pt1 | contig 10505 bp, 6 predicted proteins | sample MisRhiReplicate1_FD_59099 | JGI IMG/M metagenome (GOLD analysis project Ga0065712, IMG submission 59099) | Miscanthus rhizosphere microbial communities from Kellogg Biological Station, MSU, sample Rhizosphere Soil Replicate 1: eDNA_1 v3... | ecosystem: Host-associated > Plants > Roots >...
CCAGCTCCCGGTCGTACCGCTCGGACCACAGTCGGCTGCCGTCGGCTGCCGCGATGAGTTGTGCCGAGACGCGGACGCGTGACCCAGATTTGCGGACGCTCCCCTCCAGAACGTTGCTCACCCCCAGCGCAGACGCGATCTCGCGGATGTCCTGACGCTTCTCCTTGAATGCGAAGGCCGAAGTCCGCGCGATCACCTTCAGCGCAGGAATCCGGGCGAGCAGGTTCAGAATCTCCTCGGCGAGGCCGTCGCTGAAGTACTCGTTCTCCTTCTCGCCGCTCATGTTCTCGAAGGGGAGAACGGCGATCGAGGGGATGATCACCCCGGCGCTGCCCGAGAGACCCTCGAGCGCCGCTTTCACTTCCTGCATCGACGCAAAGCGCTGAAGCCGCTGCTTGGCCAGGCATCGGTTCACGACATGCTCGAGCGCCTGCGATAAACCGAGCGCTGGTGGATCGTCGCGCAGGACGGCGCTCATCACCTGTGCGGGCGAGTCGCCCCGAAACGCGCGACGGCCCGACAGCATTTCGTAGAGCGTTGCGCCGAAGCTGAAGATGTCCGATCGGGTGTCGAGCGATTTACCCTCGACCTGCTCAGGCGACATGTAGGCCACCGTGCCCACGACCATCCCCTCGGGGGTTCGCTTGAGCGACTGTGCGACGAGCAGCCGTCACGAGCCAAGGCGCCGGTCGGATCATCGACCCCCCGGCCCGATCCCGCGGACACCTGCAACTGATGACTGACGATGCTAACGACCACTCACCAACGACTAATTCCCGGTCCGCACAAACCCCTTCATCTGCAGGTTGAAGAACGTGGTCATTGCCCAGAGGTCGACCTGGACGTCCGGGTTGACATCCTTCGCCTCGATCTTCCGGCCGACCACCGCCTGGCCGCACGCGCGGAACTCGACGCCGGCCTTCTTCAGCGCCGTCATGAGCGGGATGTTCGGGTTGTCCTTGCCGTACTTGGCCTTGAACGCGTCGTTGGACAGCACGATGTCGAAGTCAGCGCTGCGCTGGTGGAACATGACGATGATGTGGCGCTTCTCCTTGGGCACGTCCCACTTGGCGAGCGTGTTGACGTACTGCGCGATCGTCGGCAGCGACGGATTGATCTCGGTGGTCATGTCCTTCGCGCCTTGTCCGATTCCCCAGGCGATCTTGTAGTCCATCTTGGGGTCGGGCAGTTCGTGAGCGCCGGGAACGTCACGAGCGACCGGATAACCGGGCACAGCCAGCACTTCGTCGGCGACGGCGGCCTGCAGATTCCGGGGTGCGGCCGTGGCAAGAGTCAGCGTTACCAGGACTGGGACGGCAAGGGCGGCAACTTTCATCGAACGTTCCTCCTCAACGGTGATCACGATACACCCAACTACCACGGCAGACGTTTATGAATTCGCTGAACAGGAGTCCCGCAAGAAGGCAACTCAGGAGCTTGCCAGACGAGCGGAGCGAGGTTGGCGGACTGCGTGGGACGAGTCGTGAGCGAGGCTGGCGGAGAGAGAGGGATTCGAACCCTCGGTAGAGTTTCCCCTACACACGCTTTCCAAGCGTGCTCCTTCAACCACTCGGACATCTCTCCGCATTTAGAATCAACAAGTTGCGAGCGGTCGGACAGAGATTATCGCACACGCCGGCAACCTCGCAGCGTTTTCGTCCATTCCGTTTGCAGTGGTTTTGAGCGGTACGACGACCGGCGCAGCCGGAAACTGTGTCAGACATCTTAATGTGTCGCGATCACTTACGCGTGTTTACAAGAGCTTGCCGGTCACGGAGAGGGAAAAGCCTCGATGATCGTGATCTCCGGCGAAACCGGAATTGCTCTGTTCAGCTGAAACCCCGCGCTCGCCAGGAGCGCGCGATGTTCGTCAACCGTCCGCTCCTTCCCACCTGTGATCGTCAGCATCACTAAGTCGACCATCTTGCCAACNGAGGGCGTGTTGTCCTCGCCAAGGCAGTACTCGATGAGCAACAGGACGCCATCGTNCGGGACGGCGCGACGGCAGTTACGCAGAATCTCGCGGGCTTGTGCGTCGTTCCAGTCATGAATGATGTTCTTCATCACAAAGGCGCGAGATCCTGAAGGAATGGCGTGAAAGAAATCACAGCTCTCGAAACGCGTTCGGGCCGCGACATCTCCCGAGAGGAACTCGCCACGTCGCGAGCGCTCGACGACCGTCGGTGCGTCGGCCAATACTCCATGGAGCGAAGGGTGGGCGCGCAGGATGGCGGCCAGGAGTGCGCCCTTCCCGCCGCCGACGTCGGTCACCGTGTCCCAGCGTCCGAACTCGTAAATCGCGGCGATCGCGGATGCGGACAGTGCCGAAATCGCGGTCATCGCCTCGTCGAAGAGGCGTTCCGCCTCGGGATCGGCTCGTAAGTACTCGAACGCGCCGCTCCCCAGAACCTTTTCACGTGCTGGAATGCCGGTCTGCAGCGAGGACAGGAACTCTGTGAACGGTGCGAAGTAGTACCGGCTGCCACGAAACATCAGCACCGGTCGCACCGAGCCCGGAACGTCACTGCGCAAGTAATCCGAGAGCGGCGTGTTGACAAACGCTCGAGAACCGATCTCGCGGAAGATCCCCTGGCCCGACAGAAAGCGCAGCGCCCGATAGAGTGCGTCCTCGTTGACGTGAAGCGCCGACGCGAGCGCCGCCGCCGACCGTTCACCCGCATTCAGCAGGTCGGCAATTCCCAGGGTCGCTGCCGCGCAAAGCGCCTGATGGACGACGAGGCCGTCTGTCATTCGCAGCAACGCGAGCGGCGTCGCCGGTGTCGATGGGAGCGCACTCATTCGCATCCCTCGCTCGGCCTCTCCGCTCGCCTCCACGCAGGCCGCCGCGCGGCGTCGGGCGGCGCCTCGAAGCGGTAAGCCCCCAGCCGAGTGACCAGCATTGCTGCGATGATTGCGGCGCCGCCAAACGCCGCCAGCGGCACGCGATACGAACCGGTGCGATCGAATACCAAGCCCATCACGAGTGGACCGAGACCGCCGGCGATAACGAAAGCCGCGAATGCGAATCCCATAGTGGCGCCAAGCGACTTCAAGCCGAAGTAGCGGCTCATGAGGAACGCGAGGATGTCCACTTCAGCGCCCATTCCAAGTCCGACCAGGAACGCGCCCGCGAGCGCAAGTCCTCCAGCGCCACCAGTCCACAACAGCGCAATACCCAGCGCCGCGCCCAGGCAGATCGCCAGAGCAACGCGGCCGCCGAAATACCGATCGAGAAAATAGCCGCATCCAATCCGGCCGACGAGCAGCGCAAGTCCGACGACCGAACTGGCCATCGCGGCGTTTTCGGCGCTGGCGCCACGGTCGGCGAACAACTGCGGCAGGTGAACGACGCACGCATGCACGCTGGCCGCGAGCAGCACAAACACTGCAATCAGTAACCAGAACGTGCCGCTCTGCCTCGCATCGTGCCACGCGATACCATCCGATCCGCTGCCCCTGCGTGACAACGCGGTTTCGTCCGGTGATGCTCCATCGGGCAGCAATCCAATCTGCGCAGGCGCGTCTTTGAGAAAGGCGCCGACGATCGGCAGCGGAATCGTCAAGGTCGCGCAGCCGACGATCGCGAAAGCGTTTCGCCAGCCGAAGCTCGCGATTAGCCGCTGGGCGACGACGGGCATCACGACCGCCCCCAGGCCCAGCCCCACCATCATTCCACCGAGTGCCAGTCCTCGCCGCCGGTCAAACCAGCGTGACACCACCAGGGCGTACGGAACGCTCGTCGTCGCCGACCCCACGACACCGAGAGCGATGTAGAACAGGTACAGCTCCGACAGCCTCGACCCAATCGCTTCGGCCGAGAGCAGCAGCGTCGCAACAACCAAGAGCCCAGGCAGGATGACGTAGCGGGCTCCACTCCGATCCGCGATGCGTCCCACGACCACAGCGAATATCCCAGAGAGGAAGTTGTGGATCGTAAACGCGAGCGACACCTCCGCGCGGCTGGCGTGGAATTCCCGGACGAACGATGGGAAGAACACTCCGAATGAAAATGCAACGATCGGGAAGGCGCCCAGGAACAGCCCGAGCGCCGCCGTCGCGACGACCACCCAGCCATAGAACACCTTCGGCTGATCGCTCATGCCTACCACACTACGACCAGCTGTCCGCGCACGCCGAGGTCGGCGCGCCGGCCCACAACTGCCACGTATCCGCGTGCGCCCAGTTGGGGATCAACAGCAGACCGATCACGAATACCGAACGAAAGCTGTGAGGCGATTTCAGAGTCAGGGCGCCCTCCTGCCGAAGATGGTCGTCGGGACGCGGCTCTCCTGTCCTTAGATACGCCTGAAGTTTTCTGAGAAGATATGAAAGGCCGTGAGCACCGCCTCCCTGCACGTGTTCGAATTCGGCGACTTCCGGCTGGACGGGCGCCGGCGACTGCTTTCGCACCGCGATGGCGCCGCGGTATCGTTGACAGCAAAGGCCTTCGATACGCTCGTCTATCTCGTCGAGCACGAAGGAATCGTGCTGCACAAAGACGAGTTGATGCGGGCCCTGTGGGCAGACACGGTCGTCGAAGAAAACAACCTCAATCAGAACATCTCGATCCTGCGCCGCGCGCTCGGAGAGCATCGCGGCGACCATCGCTACATCGCGACCGTCCCGGGACGCGGCTATCAATTCGTCGCGACGGTGCGGATTGTGGACGAATCGCCGGGGCAGCGCGAACCGACTGCCGGCGCATCGATGGCGGTGCTGCCATTCGTGAATGTCAGCGCTGATCCCGAGTTCGACTTCTTCGGCGATGGCCTCGCCGACGAATTGATTATCGCGCTGTCAAAGGTTCACAGCGTTCGGGTCGTGGCGCGGACCTCGGCGTTCTCGTTCAAGGGAACACAGGCCGACATCCGGCGGATCGCTGACACACTCGGAGTGAATTTCGTGCTGGAAGGCACCGTCAGAAAGTCAGNCACTCGGCTCCGCGTCACGGCGGAGTTGATCAACGCCGCCGACGGCTGTCAGGTCTGGTCGGAGCGCTACGATCGCGAATTGGAAATGCGCGACCTCTTCGGGATTCAGGATGAGCTGACGCGTGCCGTGCTGAATGCCATCACCCCTAATCTGCCCCGAACCCAACGAGCAGCCGTCGTAAACCACGGGACACGGAATGCTGCGGCCCACGAACTGTACTTAAAGGGACGCTTCCATCTGTTCAGAATGACGCAGTCCGGCATCGAGGCGGGCGTTGAATACTTCGAACGAGCCGTTGAGGCCGACCCGACGTATGCGCTCGCCTACGTTGGACTTGCCCACGCGTATCGCATGCACGCGCTGTCGCTCGAACTGCCGCCGTCAGAGATCGGACCGAAGGCGCAGGCTGCGGCGCTGAAAGCTGTGGCTCTCGACAACAGGCTCGCTGAAGCGCACGCCGTGCTCGCATTCAACATCTACTGGTTCGACTGGGCNTGGGATACCGCCGAAGCGCATTTCNCGTGTGCGTTGGAACTGGATCAAGACAGCGCGGACACGCTGTGGATGTACGCACACCTGCCGTCGAACGCCGGGCGCCATGAACAAGCGNTGTCCGCGATCGCCCATGCCCGGACNCTGGATCCGTTATCAGGCCTGATTACGGCGATGGAGGGGCAGATGCTCCTTCACGCCGGCCGAACCGACGACGCAATCGCTCGCTTGCGCGACGCGATCGAGCTCGAACCGCGGTCCCGAGTCGCGCACCTGTTTGCCGCCCGCGCCTATATCGAGAAGGGTCTGTTCGACGCAGCGGCCGCGGAAGCCGAGGCCGCGCGGTTGTTGACCCCAGCCAATACGCAGGCGGCGGCACTCGAGGCGTGCGCGAACGCTCGGCGCGGCAAGGGGCGTGAAGCGGAGACGACGCGGGCAGAACTCGTGAGACTGTCGAAGGAGCGCTATGTGTCGCCGTACCACATCGCGATCGCGTGCAACGGTCTGAACGATCGGTCAGAGGCCATCGCGTGGCTCGAGCGAGCGTTCGAGGCGCGCGATCCGATGATGGTGTTTCTCAACGTCGAGCCGACGTGGAAGAACCTCCATGACGAGCCGCGCTTTCGCGCGCTGGTGAAACGAATGCGCTTCACATAGCGCGGTAAGATCTCTCGCCATCGTGCCCCGGCGACGCACACACGTTCCGCCAAGTTGAATGACGCGTTGTGTCAGAACCGTGTCACATCCCGCCCGAAACCCAGTTCAACACCAGCATTTACGAGGACACGCGCATGCACATCGTTGTTGTGAGAAGTCATTGATCGGACGTGCGTTGGTGGACAATCGGCTGATATCGAAAGTCCACCGTCTCATTGCACGGGGCCGAGCACGTCGCCAGGTTTTGGTTCGCGTTTGGGATAGGGCATCGTAATGTCGATCTCGGTGGCCCCGGGTTTCGGCAAGGCGAACGCCACCAGCGTCTGATGGAACGCGAAGTTGTCGGTGGTCGAGCGGCGGCGCGCATTGCCCGGACCGCCGGCGGCGATCACGACATACTGACGGCCATCGTTGCCGATATAGGTCATCGGCCCCGCGTTCGACGAAGCGGACATCTTGGTCTGCCAGAGCAGTCTTCCCGTCGCGGTGTCGTAGGCGTGGAAGCGGTCGTCGGTGGCCGCGCCGATGAAGACGACACCGCCGCGCGTGACGAGCGATGGGCCGATGTTGGTCGTGCCGATGTCCTTCGCGTGTTCGCCGTACTCGACATCCAGCGCACCGAGCGGCACATGCCACACGATCGTGCCGGTGGCGAGATTCACGGCCACCAGCTCGCCATGACGGCCACCCGCACAGGTGCGGCCATCGCTGTCTGAAAAACGCGTGTACCCGGCAGACGATCGATAGCCGTCATTCCCCTTCACGGCATTCGCGCCATTGGTCACGCGAATCATCGTCGGCATGTTGACGACGTTGGTGACCGCGTATCCGCGATCGAGATCGATCGACGCCCCGCCCCAGTCGATGCCACCGATCGCGCCGGTGTTCATGACGGTCCAGGCGCCGTCCTTCGCGGGCGGCAGGAACGGTCCGCCGTCCTTGAGCCCGTTCCGGTCCCACACGGCCTTGCAGTCGGCGTTGGAGTGCGACGAGAGCGTACTGAGATTGTCGCGCGCGATCGTCAACTGTGCGAGTGGTGGCGGAAAGAGCGTGAACGGCTGCGTGGGAGACGAGTGCTCGCCCGGCACCTCGCTCTGCGGGACTGGGCGTTCCTCAAAGGGATAAAGCGGCTTGCCCGTCTTGTCGTCGATGATCCACAGCATGCCCTGCTTGGTCGTCTGGACCACGACCTTGATCTTCCTGCCGTCTTTCGTGATCTCGACCGGCGTGGGCGGCGCCATCGTGTCCTGGTCGAAGATGTCGTGATGATGGTTCTGGAAGCCCCACTTGATTTTCCCGGTCATCGCGTCGAGCGCGAACGTGGAGTTGGCGCCAATGTTGTCGCCGGGACGCCAGATGCCAACCAGATCAGGACTGCCCGAGTCGGTCGGCGTATAGACGGTGCCGGTCTTCTCGTCGAGCGCCATGATGCCCCACGTGCCGCTGCCGACAACTTTCTGCGTGTCGGGTCCCCAGCTATCTGCGCCAGGCTGGCCAGGGCCGGGGATCAGACGTGCGGTCCACACGCGTTTGCCCGTGCGCAGATCGACCGCGTGCGGATCGGCAGGCTGCGCCGGTTCAGGGAGGAAGCCAGACGCGCCTGACACGATGATCAGATTCTTGTAGATGATCGGCGGCGACGCCGCCCACACCCCGCCACCCCCGGAAGCGTCGGCGGGATTCGGCAGACCGATGTCGTAACCGGTCGTTGGCCAATCGGTGACGAACGCACCCGTCCCGGGAACGAGACCGTACATGTTGACGCCCCAGAGCACGACGATGCGCGGCGGCATCCTGCCATCACCGGCCCAATAGGCGAACCCGCGCCGATCGAGCGATCGGCCAGCTGGCGCCTTGTGACGCCAGACTTCCCTTCCGGATTCAGGCTGGAGCGCGACCACATCGCTCGTGCCCGATTCCGACACGATCAGTAATCCGTCGATCAAGAGCGGCGTGATTTGCCAGGAGCGGCCGAACGTACCGGGATCCCAGACCCACGCGGGCTTCAGCCTGGACACATTCGCGGCAGTGATCTGATTCAGCGCCGAGAAGTGTGTGCGGGCGGCGTCACCGCCCCAGTCTTTCCAGTCGGTGGTCTTGCCGCTTTGCGCCGCGGCGCTGGTTATCAACGCCGCGAGTGCAGACGCGCCGGCCGTCGCGCCAATGGCGGCAAGGTAGTGTGTTCCAATCGATCGGCTCTTCATGTTGGACGAATCTTAGCGCGAGGCGAGACGATCGGGATCTATTGCCTCTCCAAGCGTGCTCCTTCAAAGAAGTCACGACGAAACCGCGAGTGGCTGCTTAACGATTGCTGCCGCGCGTTCGCGGCGCTCAAACATGACGCGTGCCCGAACGTAAAGGATGACCAGCGCTTCAACTACCGCGACGACTGACGCACCAATCAGCGCCGCGCGGAAGCTGCCCGTCGCATCCTTCGTCACACCCCAGGCATAGGGCGAGAGAAAGGCGCCGATCTGCCATAGCGTATTGATGGCAGCACGCCACCATGTAGGCAAGGAGAATCAGTGGCAGGATGCGCCACATCGCCTTGGTCATTGCCGATCGCCCGGTGGCATCGTCCGGCTGCGGTCCTTGGTTCATCCTGTTTCCTGAGAAAGAATAGGCCGCCACCGAGGCCGTAGCGTTGCGCTGAACTTCAGATCGTCGTTCATCTGAAGGGAAGCAAAGCTGACGTTCACTCGGTCGATATCGCCGCGGCAGAGCTTACTCCACGTTGACGAATTCGCGCGGATGTCTCGTGGTTCAGTCTGCTGTGGGCCGTCGCGAAATCGCGCGATTTCTGCGGTACGTTAGAGTCGAGAAAACGCGCATGGAAACCGGCGAACACAGATCAGAATTGGGCCACTGGCAGACAGCGCAACGACGCGCTGATCCCCGCCTTCGCGCCTATGTTCACGGATACTTCGCAAGTTCGAGCAACCTGCGCACACCGGTGCTGGAGCGTCACGTCCCCTCGACCGAAGTGCCTCTTCTTTTGAATTTCGGCGCGCCGCATCGGCGCCTGGATGACCTGAGCACTGGCGAATGGACCGCGCACGACGGCGTCTGGGTCGTCGGCCTGCATAACCGACATCAAGTCACCCACGCCGCGGGAGAGCGACACTTCATGGTGGTGCGATTCACGCCGATCGGCGCGCATCTCTTCCTCGGACTCCCGATGCACTTGATCGCAAACGAGGCGGTCGATCTCGAACTCATCGATCCAGCCCTGGCGCGCATGCTCGTGAGTCGCATCGGCGGCGCAGAAAGTTGGACCGATCGGTTTGCCGCCATGGAATCGCTGATCGCCGAGCGTGTCGCTGACGCAGAGATACCAGCTCCGATCGCCCTGGCCTGGCGCAGGCTGGTGGCCACAGACGGCCGCATCGCGCTCGATTCACTCGCCACCGAATTGGATTGCAGCCACCGTACCCTGATTGCGATGTTCAAGACGTGCGTGGGGCTTCCACCCAAGACGATCGCGAGGCTCCTTCGCTTCAATCGCGCCGTGCGCTCGCTCGACCGGCTAAGCGGGACGCGGATCAACGAGCCTGCGGGCAAACCGTATATCGAGACCAGGCAGCCTGACGATCCCGTTGTGGGTGCGATTCAGTGGGCCGACGTGGCGGCCGACTGCGGATACTTCGACCAGGCGCATCTCATCAAGGATTTCCGGGCATTTGCGGGTATCACACCCGATGTATTCCTACGCCGCGTATCGTTTCTGAATTGAACGGTTCCGAAGGTCAAAAAAATACAATACCGACCGCGCTCGCCCTGGCTATAGATCGTGTCGAAACAAGGAGCCAGACCAGATGCAGTCTCCGCCCATCAGCCAGGCCGAGATTGACGCGCGAATTCATCACCACATCGACGAACTCCTGGAGTTGTGGTGGGCCGAGCAAGGCGCCTCCAAGACCAAAGACCTCGCGCTGATCGCGTCGGCGATTCCTTTTCCGCACAGCCAGGCCATTCGCGCGCTGGATCTCTGTTGTGGCCCCGGCGATGCCGGCAGAGCCATCCGACAGGTCTACCCGAAGGCGCAGATCGACTGCATCGATCGAGACCCGTTCCTCACCTCGATCTGCCGAGCCGTGAATCAGCGGGATCGCATACCGGGAACCCTCGTCGTCAGAGACCTGAAGGACGATGGCTGGCTCGACGAGCTTCCAGGAAATTACGATGTCGTGGCGGCGGTCAATGCGCTTCATTGGTTCGAGGCGGGGCGCGCAACGAAAGTCGTTGAGGACGTTCACGACGCGCTGCGCGGTGGCGGGATATTCCTGCTCGCCGAGCCTGCCTGTCCCGAGAGACCCTTTGCGGCTGGATTCGAAGAGTGGAAGGCCAGGCAGCCTCCGCGCTACGCACGCGAGAATTGGGAACGGTTCTGGTCGAGGGCCAACGCGCTTCTCGGCTATGACCAC
>Ga0065712_10068465_pt1 | contig 10445 bp, 14 predicted proteins | sample MisRhiReplicate1_FD_59099 | JGI IMG/M metagenome (GOLD analysis project Ga0065712, IMG submission 59099) | Miscanthus rhizosphere microbial communities from Kellogg Biological Station, MSU, sample Rhizosphere Soil Replicate 1: eDNA_1 v3... | ecosystem: Host-associated > Plants > Roots >...
AGCGAGTACTTCAAGACCATGAGCCGGTCCAATGTGGAGCTGGTGACGCAGGGAATTGCGCGGGTCAACGAGAGCGGTATTGAGACCGTTGACGGTGAGCGACATGAGGTGGACGCGATCATCTACGGCACCGGTTTTGCGGCAACCAAGTTCCTGGCGCCGATGCGTATCGTCGGACGTGGGGGGGTGGACCTGAACTATGCCTGGCGCAATGGTACGCGTGCCTATCTTGGGTTGACTGTGCCCGAGTTTCCGAACTTCTTCATGTTGTACGGACCGAACACCAATTTGGGGCACAACTCAATCGTTTATATGCTGGAGAGTCAGATTTCTCATGTCATGCGTTGCTGGCGTATGCTCAAGGACACGGGTGCCAATACTGTCGAAGTTGATTCGAGCGTGTATCAACGCTTCCACAGGCGTACTCAGCAGCGCCTGGCCGCTACGGTATGGAGCGGCTGCAAAAGCTGGTACGTCGATGCCTCCGGTAATAACAGCACTAACTGGCCGGGTTTCACACTCAGCTATCGCGGGTTAACTCGTTTTTCAGGCTTGCACACCTATCGTTTCAGCCGTCCGTTCGACGGTGGTTCGACCATAGCAGCCCCCACGGGGCTAAAGGAAAAGCTGAGTGCTGGGTTCTTAAGGCTGTTTTTGCGCACCACATTCCGTTCACTGATCGGTCCGGGCTTGAGCGCTGCGGCGCAGCGTAAAGTGGTGCGCGTGTTGTCGGCATTGATGCCGGGTACGCAAGGTGTGTTTCAGTATCGTCAATTGGTCAATAACGTACCGGTGCAAGTAGTTGCTCCTAAGCAAGGCGAAAACGGTGGGGTGATCCTGTATTTGCACGGTGGGGCGTTTTGTGTGGGGTCGCCGCATACTCACTGGAGCATTACAAGCCGTCTTGCCAGGAGCTCGGGTATGTCGGTGTGGGTGGTTGATTATCGATTGGCACCGGAGAATCCGTGTCCTGCGGGGCTCGATGATGCGTTGCTCTGCTACGAGGCGCTGAGGGCTCAGGGCTATACACCCTCACGGATTTTCCTGGCGGGTGATTCAGCCGGAGCTTCGTTGGCGCTGTGCCTGGCGCTAAAACTACGCGACATATACGTTCGCTTTGCCGGCGCGCTGTTATTGATGTCGCCGATGGTCGACCCACGTCTTAGCGGCACCTCTATGTCCTCGCGCAAAAAGCAAGATCCGATGATCAGTCGAGGCTGGCTGGAGCAGGGGTTGAGGTGGTATGCCGGTGAGCTGATGGAGCAGCCGCTGCAGGTCAGCCTGAAAGGGCTACCGCCGATGATGGTTCAGGTCGGCGACGATGAGTTGCTGCTGTCCGACTCCACTCGCTTAGCCGAGCACGCCATCTGTAGCGGAGTCGATTGTCGTGTGGAGATCTACATGACGCGGTGGCACGTCTTTCAATTGCAAGCGTTCTACCTGCGTTCAGCGGTAAATGCGCTACAGGCCATAGGCAGTTTTGCGCAGGGGCAACTGCCCCGCTCAGGAGAGCAGCAATGAAACCCTACGTGCTCAACGGCCGCGTGGTGGCTATCACGGGCGGTGCCGGCGGCCTTGGGTTGGCTCTGGCCAAGGCGCTTCGCGCCAAAGGCGCCCGGATCGCGCTGCTTGACCTCGATGGCGCGGTTGTAGATGAGAAGGCTCGTGAGCTGGGCGGAACCGATGTCGCAGCTGGCTGGCAAGCAGATGTCTGTTCTCTGGATAGCGTCGAAACAGCCATGGCTTCGGTCGTTCAGCATTTTGGCGGAATCGATGTGGTGATTGCCGGCGCAGGCATCTACGTCGTCGACTCCATGGCCACTATGGAACCTCGTCTATTCGAGCGCCACACCGACATCAACCTCAATGGTGTCTTCCGTACGTTCCGTGCGGTGCTGCCTTACGTGAAGGAGCGTAAGGGCTATCTCATGGCGATCTCATCAATGGCTGCATTCATCCATGGCCCGCTCAGCGGTCACTATGCGGCTAGCAAGGCGGGGGTCTGGGCGCTGTGCGACAGTGTCCGACTTGAGGTACGTCATCTTGGGGTCGGCGTAGGATGCGTGCACCCGACATTTTTCAGGACCCCAATGATGGATGCTGTACAAGCTGATCCAGTCGGGAACAAGGTCTGGGGCGGAAACGAGAGGGGGCTATGGAAAATGATTGGACTCGATGATGTCATCGTCAGCATCGTCAAGGGTATCGAGCGTCGTTGTGACACTGTGATTATTCCCAAGCGCAATACTTTAGTTGCATGGTTGCCAGGCATATTTCGCCGTGTGGTCGAAGCAGTCGGCTTCAAGGATGCGGATATTGTCGAGACCATCCGACTCGCCCAGCAAGCACGCGGCGGAAAATAGGAAAGCTTAATTTCCTCTTGACCCCAACCAATATCTTGATACCAATGACTGCTGATGGCCGAAGGCGGTCATAAGCCCGCAGCCGCTACAGATCCGAAGTCAGAAAAATCTGAAGCCTTTTTTAGTTGGAGGATATAGCGAAGCGGAAGCAGCTTAAGCTTCCGCCCCTTTATCAGTCGCCCTTTCTTTTGAGTTGAAGGTCAATGAAGTCAAGCTCTGCCTTGATTGCATCAATCGTGAGCGTCTCAACCTTGGTGTCTTTGTTTTCTCTAGCGTTGAGCTTTTTCATGCCAGCCAGGACGACAATTATCCCGTTTAAATGAAGCTTTCGGGCCTTCAGGTAATCAGGCATCTGTGCGCTGTTCTGTGGTGGTTTGTTCATGATTGGACCGATGGTAGGCCCGAAGCAACCAGCCCTCGCCGGTTGCTTTGGGATAGGTTTGGGTTAGGCGGCCAGCAGGTCAAGCAGGCTGTGTTGGTGTGAGCGATCCACGAGTTCGCGCCAGGTCCAGCTTCCAAAGTGCTCGCCCTGTTCAGGGATATCCAGCTTCATCAGTGCGACCGGGTCACGACTAATCAGGTTGCGTGCTGCCCACAGCTTGCCGCCTGTCTCCAGCAGTGTTTTCGCGGCCTCATTCCATTGCTCTTCTAACACTGTGTTAGCCAGATGAGCCGCTTGGTTTTCGATCTTGGCTCGTTCTTTTTGTGCCTCTGTGATGTGTTGATCAATCGTCACGAGCTCCTGCTCCAGCGCGGTGATGAGTAGTTGTTGGCGGCGGTGATGTTCAACCGCAGCCGTGAGGTTTTTTGCTGCTTTTTGAGCTTCGGCATTGGCCGCTTTCTCGCCTTCCACATCGCCCCAGGCGACAGCCTGTGCATAAGCGGTGGCCGCGTCCGTTTCAGCTTGTCGAGCTTTTGCCATGTCTTCCTGATCGCTCTGGCGGACCTGCTGCAACCGGGTCTCGATGCTACTGCGCTTTTCGTTGAGTTCCATCTCGTCGGCTTTCCAGTTCGCCATATCGCTTAGATAGCCCGCAGCTAAGCTCTCACGGTTTGCCAATGTCTCAAGGCGATTAATCTTTTGATTCAGGTTGCTGATTTCCAGTTTTCGCGAGTCGATGCGTCTTTTGTGATCGTTGATTTCATCCTGCACGGCTCGTTGACGGCCCTGCTGGATGACCTCTGGGGTTTCCAGCGCCTCTTCGAAGGGAGCAAGGTCACCCTGAATGCTCTCCACTTCGAGGGTCAGTTGGTCGCGGCGGTCTTTCAATTCTTGGATAGTGTTCATCTGTATTGTCTCTGGGTACTGCGGTTAATAGGGATGGTTGAACGGCTGGCAAGGCCGGTAATGAGCCAGCGCTACCTCGATCAGCAGGCATGCCATCAGGCGGCCTTGGCCTCGCTTTCATCCGTTCCAGGAACTGTCTTCACCACATAGCAGCGTTGAGGTCCTAAAGCATCACTGATCTATCGCAGGACGAAGAACCTGCGGGCGGTTCAGTTGCTGCTCGGACATACAAAACTGGAGAGCACTGTGCGATACCTGGGGATTGAGGTCGATGACGCCCTGGAAATGGCGGAACAGACTGAGGTTTGACCATGTATAGCGACGGTCGAAGTCAGACCGTCGCGAACCGGCCAAAAGCTGACGTCACCCAAGCCGCTTCCGCTAACGTCGGACGGTCAGCCTGGGTGGCCGCGCTAACAAATGGTTATATGATCTGCCTACTAAATGAGAGCCGATTCAGGCCTATGCTTCTTCAACAACCACCTGTATGAAAAGAGCACGGCACGATGATAAATGATTCAGATTTGGCCGAAATGATTCCTTCCGCGCTAACAGGTGTAACTGTCGGGATCGGTTCGCAGATCCTGCTTTTTGGCGATATGGCTAGCGTGTTAATTCAGTGCCCATTCGCTTGTGATATCAATAGGGTATGCAAGTGGGGGCATGGTGAAGATGCTGCCACAAGCCCTTTACTTTTCGACTTTCTAAACCACGATGTAGAAGCTTTTTCAATTGATAGTTTTGGGGTTTTCACCATCACCTTCAGTACGCAAATGATCTTGCAAATCCATCCTGAGAAAAATGGATTGGAGTCTTATATCGTGAGTACGCGGCACGATATATTTCCCATCTTGGTGTGGTAGCCAGGAACGCGATGGCTATACGACGCGAGCCCCGGCCTCCGCTCTGACTCTGGTTGCTGACACCTGTGGGTCGTCAGCTGCCGGTAGAGATAGGCTGCAACCGACCCTGTGCTGTCGCTTGTACCCCATGCACCACTTGAGCAGTGAAGGAGTCCCTATATGAAAAAGCCCCCCTTGTACCTCTTTGCCAAGGTGCGGTGCATTTGTGAGTATCGCCCCAGTGTTACGGCTATCGTGCTGTTTGGTCTCGAGGTTGAGGGTGAGGACGAACCACCGGTTTATATGGAGATTCGCTTCATTGATTACACCAGCCAGCAGATTGAAGGGGACCATCTGATGCTTTCGCTGGAGGAGGCACTTGAGTACGCTCAAGCTGATTACGGTATCCACCAGACTGATTGGCGTGCGATGAACCAAGAGGAAATTGATCGGATTACATGGTAGCTAGAGCAGCTACCGGGCCTGTTCCTGACTCGGCGTTAAAAGACGAGTGAGAACCGCAACTGATCAAGAGGAGCCCCTTCCGATGATCGCTCGCAAGACGTTGCAGCCCTCAAGGCCTCAGAAGGAATCCGTTTCGGACATTGTAGAGTTCGGTAATTTGACTGCTCGCCTGCCGCTATGAGTCGAATGCCAGATCGCAGCTCGACGTTGCACTTAAAGCTGTCAAGGTTGCCTAATGCCCTAGGCAGCGTCCGATCCGAAACTGCCATTGCGTCTTTTACACGCCGAGACCAGAACGGCTTGGGCTTGGATTCGTTCGAACCTTTCGTGGATGGTTCAGTGCAGAATTTGCGCGATGGTTTGCGCGACAAAAGCCGACCATGCAAAGAGATTCTCCGACGCTTGTTCGCTCTCGCTGAGCCAGTACGTCCTGGCACCCATAAAATATCCCCTGACATTGATCCGTAAGTGGCAGCCATCGGCTAGGCGTGAATCACACGCCCTTCAGTTAACATCGATGCCAGGATAAAGATCCGCAGGTGGGTGGTAATCGGGATCTTCAAAACGACTATTGTTGTAATGCATTTTGGCAGTAGGCCCCTCGCCTTCGTACGTCACCTCAGAATTGGGAGTCAGATGCCATCCGGTCCCATCTTTGTCGCGTTCGATCAGCGACGGATACAACGTACATGTCCCGCCCGAACCGGATGTCAGCATGAATTGGTAATAGCGTCCGGCTTGGAGCGTGAACTTCGCCGAGACATAGCAGTAACGAGTGCGTGTCCCGTGGATACGCCAGCGGCTAAATCTGTGTCTCGTGCCCAAGAAGCCTCGCAATAACCGTACATATTTCTGGAAACTGTACAAATCCCTCGCGGTCGAGAAAATGTCCCCCACCACTAACGACTTCTTGCTCGGCTTTGAGGTTGCGGGACAGTTCGATAGATGCTGCCGGCTCAACAATTGAATCGTTGTCGGAAAACAGCGAGATGATTTTCTGTGTACGACGGCAAACTTCCGCGTGGTCCAGCGGTGCATCTGTGAAGGCGTGTAGCTCTGGCAACGTAGACACCGTTCTATCGAAGCCGGAGACCAGCAAGACTCCGCCAGTTAGGGTGTGTGCGGGTAAGGACAACAAGTGCCGTAGAGCAGCGATGCATCCAAGACTATGCCCTATGAGGATCGTGTTTGTGTCAGCTGCTGGCAGTGATTGCTGCAACGCCAATGCCCATTTTATTGGATCAGGATTGAACGAATCAGGCATAGCTGGAATGCTAACTTGCGCGCCTTGCTCCCGTAGCACCTCCGCCAACCAAGGAAACCAGTTCACATTGGGCGAGGCAGTATAACCATGCACAATTACAACGTGTTTACCGTCATAGCGGTTCGATGTTCTGTTGGCTGCATGCATATTGGGTATCAGAGATCAGCGGATTGATCGGTCGCTGATACTACACTTTCTGCTTTCGGCCGGCGAGGATGTCACAGCTGATAAATTGAGCGATCTGGATGATTCCCTGCAACGCGTGTCGTGGTATGCGTCCAATCGCGGCCATCGGCAATGCGGTTGTAATCTAGGGCTGATGGCAATTCGTGGCCGTCAATGACCACGACTCGTGCTGGTCACTCCGTTGAAAATGGCTGGTCAAATGCGATGCAAACGAGTGGTCAAGTGAGGGCCAATTTCGCATGAGTGACACAAGGCCTGATTTCGGCAAACTCGCCCTGCCGCAAGAAGCGATGCAGTCGTGTTTTTTGCGGCACAGGCGGCAATGGCAATGGATCACTGATTTGGATGTGGCGGATGGCTCCTAGGTGACGTCTGCGCATAAGCAGCTTCCTTGGTATACCGTTGTCGTACGCTTTTCCGATCATGCGAAAATGTCAGCGTAACCGTCCACTTAAGTCAGTCGACCTACCTGTAAAGATCCTAACAAACCAAACCGTCGAGGGCGTGGGTGGCTCACAATCACACTGCGATTTATCGGGCTGGCGAGTTGGAGGGCTGATGGGTTTTCGCGAGCAAGCTCGCGCCTACAGGCGTGAGATGTCGGGGGGACGTATGCATAGCGCCAGGTCAGCGCCTTTCCAGCCAGGCAAGCCTGAGCATTTCATGTGCCCCGGTCGGTTACGAGGCACATGGTAGCTCCCTTCAGCCACCGATATCCTGAGGCAACGCCAAGTAGAACGATAAGGCACCAAAATATACTGGCGAGCGTCTGCTTCTGGCCGAAGCACCGCCTCCGATCAGGCTTGTTTGACGCCGTTGGGTAACATCAGCAGGCAAGCATCAGCAACGGCATGGGCAAACGGGGCGAAGTCCTCGGTATTAGCGGCGATGATGTTATCAGTCGCGCCATGGACGCCCGCATAAATGAGCAATGCCACAACGTTCGGATGTTCTGGCGCCCAATTGCCGGCCAGCTTGCCCCCTTCAATAATCGCAAGCAATTGCTCGAGAATAGCGTTCTTCGAGCCGTTGGCACGATCATGATGGTGGTGGTTCACGTAGACGATATCGTGGATACGATATGTCTTGACGTAGGTTTCGATGTTGGCGTGAATCCAGGCGCGAAGACGCTCTTCCCAGTCATCGGCAGCGCAGCGCGCCATTGCATTGTCCAGGCTGAGCATGAAGCGCTCGGTATAGCGCACGGCCAGAGCGTCAAGCATTTCGTTCTTGGAAGAAAAGTAGTGATAAAACGTGCCCTTGGCCACTTGAGCTGACTCAACGATCTCGTTGATCGTGGTGGCCTCGACCCCCTGAGCTAGAAAAAGCTTCTCGGCTGCCGCCATCAGTTCATCCAGACGTACTTCGGCGGGTTTGGTCCGGGGCTTGGGAGCACGTTCTGTCGCCGGAGCTTTTACGGGGGCTTTGGTTTTCATCGTCTCGTTTCAAACAATTCGTCAAAGGAAATCAGTGTAAAGGAGGGAACCAATCGAGGTGGGAAAAAGTTGGAATGATCCATTGACCGACGGTCAGTCGGCAAATATCATGAGGCATGAACATTGATCGCTCCGCCTCAGATAACCCGGTCACCCGCCGCTTTCCCCGCATAGCGGCGCTATGTGCAGCCTACCTCGGCACGTTTCTCGCTACGCTGGATATCAGCGTCGTGAACGTGGCACTACCGACACTGCAAGACGCGTTGCAAACGGATATTTCCGGTCTTCAATGGGTCGTCAATGCATACACGATCTGTTTGTCAGCCTTCATGCTGTCTTCGGGGCCAATCGCCGATCGTTATGGGCATAAGCGGGCCTGGCTGGCAGGTGTAGGGGTGTTTACTGTCGGCTCAGCAGTTTGCGCTATGGCATCCAACCTGGATTTACTGCTGTTCGGGAGGGCGGTGCAGGGGGTCGCCGGTGCGCTTCTGATCCCGGGTGCCCTGCCAATTCTCAGCCATGCATTTCCAGACGCTGAAGAGCGTGCTCACGTCATTGGTGGCTGGTCGGCGTTCAGCGCATTGGCGCTTATCCTGGGGCCATTGCTGGGTGGCTTGTTGCTCCATGGCATAGGTTGGCAGAGTATTTTTGTTATCAACCTGCCTCTTGGGATGATTGCCATAGGCCTGGGCATCTGGGGGATCAGGGAGCACAAACAGCAAGCGCGCACAGCGCTGGATCCGGCAGGGCAAGTGCTCAGCGTCGTGTGTCTTGCCAGCCTGACTTATGGGCTCATCAGTATCGGCCAGCCGGGCTTGAACTCTTTGATACCCATAGCGGCGCTGGCAGTTGCCCTGGTGGTGTTTATTTTGTTTATGTTTGTAGAGCGGTGTGTAGATCGACCGTTATTGCCACTTTCGCTGTTTCGCAGGCGTTCGTTTGCCGTGGTCAACCTGGCCTCTTTTACCCTGGGTTTTTCGTACTACAGCTGCCTGTTCTTCTTCTCGATCTATTTACAGACGATTCAAGGCTTGTCAGTGGTTGAAACGGGTTGGCGAATGATGCCGCAGTTTCTGGTCACCGGCTGCGTGTCGATTTTGTACGGGCGCTTGAGCGCAGTGATGACATCGCGAAGACTTCTGGTGGCCGGTTATGGCGTGACGGCGCTGGCGATGTCTACCATGGTGACCTTCACAGCACATACCCCTTATTGGATTGTGGGCACCCTGTTCGGGCTTCTGGGGCTCGGAGCCGGTCTCGCAGTACCTGCCACCAGCATGGCGGTTATGACCGCCGCACCGATTGATCGTATGGGGGTGGCCTCTACCACGATGAACGCGTTGCGTCAGATGGGCATGACAATCGGCGTCGCCTTTTTGGGCACGCTCATGAGCAGCGAGGCGTCACGAGTGCTAGCTGCCGCGCTGCGTGATCAAGGGGTAGCCAAAGCGCCTGAGATTGCGCGGTATGTGATTGCTCATGGTGTGGCATCAAGTGACTCGCTGATTGTTTCTACACTTTTTGTTCCCGCGATGGAGCACGGGTTTCATGTGGCAATGATGGTTTCCGGGCTCGCCTGTGCACTGGTGGCCCTGATGCTGTTAATCACCTCTTTTGAGGCCGACACCTTGCCATCGCCCCCACCGAAACACACAGATGGCGGCTGACTTTGCTTCAGAGTGGAGCCAGCCTTGAAATTCACCTGCAGTTCTGTGGTCTGTACAACAATCCCGTAAAGGACTGTTTTATGTCTATTCGCCGTACCCTCTGTTTCCTGACGCTGCCGTTGTTCGCAGGTTGCCAGTATTTGCCCCACACCAACTACTTCACCGCGCCCGAAAACGAGCCCAATCCTGCCTGGGTACGTATCGTCGACTACACGCAACATGCCGAAGTTTACCAATACGAAAACGGTAAACGTTCGGGCGGCGCTGTTCGCACCGGCCTCCTGCCGTTCACCCATACACAAGACGTGGGCATGCCCAAGGCAGGGCAAGACCTCACATGGGACTATTACGAAACGCGGATCCGACCCGGTATCGAAACGCAGGTGGATCTTTTCTGGGAGGGGTCACGCACTCGCTCCTGCCACATCTCGACGAAGTTTACTCCCCAAGCCGGACTCTATTACCAGTTCAGGCTGACATCCGGCTCATCAGGCAGCTGTAGGGTGTACGCATCGCTGATTGAGCGCGACACAGAAGGAAACGGTTGGCATCTCACGCCGAATCCGCAGGTGACCTACAACGGTGATGGACCGACGGCCCAAACCTATTACCAGAACAGTAGGTTTGAGGACCCCGATTATCATCCACCTGAAGCTCTGTATCCGGGGATGGACATTTACTAGACAGGTGCACGACTACAAGGAATCGTTAATTGGCTAGCGCGAAATACTTCCGAACGCTCGGCGAGCGAGCCTCAGAAGATGTGTTCGCATGGGCGGCATTTGTCGCGCAAACAGAATTCCAGTGGAAAGACACAGCGTCAGTCCAGGACGCCGTCGCCTGGCAGCGTATTTGGTTCGAGCTTGAAATACTCAACGGGCTTGCGTTGGCGCATTGGGAGGATGAGGGAAAGCCTATTAACTGGTCGAGCCGC
>Ga0065712_10000531_pt1 | contig 10443 bp, 8 predicted proteins | sample MisRhiReplicate1_FD_59099 | JGI IMG/M metagenome (GOLD analysis project Ga0065712, IMG submission 59099) | Miscanthus rhizosphere microbial communities from Kellogg Biological Station, MSU, sample Rhizosphere Soil Replicate 1: eDNA_1 v3... | ecosystem: Host-associated > Plants > Roots >...
CGCCGTAGCGCGTGTAGTAGCCCTCGAGATCGCGCCATCGCGGGCCGGTTCCCTCGAGCACGTATCGCGGCCGCTCGGGCACGCTCGGCGACGGCTGCCCGGTGATTGAGTAGCCTCGATAGACGAGATCCGCCGCTGTGAGCTCCAGCCTTCGGGGCGTCGCGTTCACGTCCGGACGTCCGACGGCCCAACCCAGGCGATCCCAGTAGATCTCGAGGTTGGTCACGAGGCGGAAGCGACGAGATGCACAGGACTGAAGTCCTGTGCCACACAGGTCGATGAGCACCGTTTTGTCTTTGCCTGACGGGAAGCCGAGGCCCGTCTGGACTGGCCGGAAGCGGCCGTGCGCATCCGCCACTTCGAGCGACAGTCCTTCGGGAGCCGCGTGCGCGCCCTGCGAGATGGCGACGTTGATCGAGCTGTCGGTCGGATGCACCCAGCCCTGCGCGATGAGCCACAGCGGGCCGGATTCCGGCGCCGACTCTGGCAGCTCGATTTCGACGAAGTGCCGGCGCGTGATGCCCTGGTACTCGCCGCGCCCGCCGAAGTCGAGGAACCGGTTGTCGCGCGATGATGCCAGCTCAGAGACGTCGTGCCCCTGGTCGTCGCGCACCGACGCCATCGGCTGCACCGGCCCGGTCGTCACCACCGCCAGCTTCGGCGGCGGCACCGCGAAGCGCTCGTCAACGAACACTTCGGTGCCTTCGGGATGGTCGACGACCATCAGCGACATCAGATCGAAGAAATGCGTCTCCCACAGCTCCGCCGTGACGCGGAGATCGTAGGCGCCTTCGCGCGCCTTCAGCTGATCGCCGCGGACCTTCACCCAGTCTTCCGTCATCAGCACGCCGGCAGTCTTCTGCGCGTTGATGCGAAGGCCGAGCGGCGAGCGCCAGAGCAGGTCGGTGACGAACCGCATCTCACCGCCATCCCAGGCGAACAGCCACGGACACGATCCCTTGAGCCGCTGCGTGGCCTTCACCGTGGTGTCGGCCTTCGCGTCGAACTCCGACTGCAGGGCGCCGTTCGGCCAGGTAATGCGGACGACCTCTGCGCTCGTGGCCTCTCCCAGCCCGAAGTGGACGATGGGGCTCGCGATCACCTGCTTCTGCGCGTGCAGCCCGGATCGAATCTCGACCTCTCCTCCAATGCCGAACGAGTTGATCCGCTGGTCGCCCGTCACAGTCGTCGCGCGCGTGCGCAGGATCTGCCAGTGGTATGGCTTCGAGCCTTTGACGCTGGCGCGGCCGGGCCGGCCATCGGGAAGCCGGCCGATGAGATCGAGGCGGCCGTCGCCCTCCAGGCCGGCGACAGCCTGCACGCCGAGCGGCACCGGCGCTGCGAGCGGCGTCCACGCGCCTCCTGGCCCGCCGAGGATCACTTTCGCCGCGGCGGCCGAGGCGACGATCAGATCCGGCGAGCCGTTGTTGTCGAGATCGGCGACGAGCAGGCGCGCGGAGCCAGCGGCCAAATCCGAAGGTGGGGCCGCGCGCGTGAGCGCGCTCGCCTCCCACGAGCCGCCGCCGGCCTTTCGCGAGAGCCGCGTGACCTGTCCGTCGCGCGACAGCACCAGCAGATCGAACGCGCCGCCCATGGCGGCCGGTGCGATCGCCGCTGCCTGTGATGGGGCGCCGGGCAGCGGCTCGGCCCGGAAGCTGCCGCCGCGCTGGTTGAGGAACATGTGAACGGCGCCCGCCTCGTCGAGCAGTGCCGCGTCAGGCACGCCTTCGCCGTCGAAGTCGGCCCACGCGAAGCCGCGCACCCGCGTCACGCCGGGGAAGGCATCCCTGGGCGTGAACGTTCCGTCGGCGTTGTTGCGAAGGACCACCGCGGCTCCGTCGCGCGGCGCGAGCACGAGATCGAGGTCACCGTCCGTGTCGATGTCGGCGGCCCACACGCCATAGGCCGGCGCGCCCAGCAACGATGCCGGCAGCTTCGTCGCCGCGGTGACGTCCGCGAAGCGTCCGCGCTCATCCTGCTTGAGCAGGCAGAATCCCCCCGGGCCCGCGATGGCCAGATCGGTCCGGTAGTCGTAGGTCACGTCTGCGGATGCGACGCCGTCAGGCGAGAGGCCGGTCGATCCGGGCACACTCGCGGCGCGGCACGTCAGGCTGACCGGCAGCCCGGCGATCTGGATGCCCGCTGCGCCACCGGTGGCCAGCGCCGGATTGCCTTCCCCGTTGAGCGACACGGCGCCGACCCACGTAGTGCCAGCCGGGGCCGCAGTCTCGGCCGAGACTGCAAACGTGAGTGCGATGTCGGCCGGCGCAGGCTGCGGCTCCGGGTTCTTCAGCCGCAGGAACCGCATGATCGGCTGGCCCACTTCCTCGCGCGGCGTCAGGACCGCGGCAAGGGCCATGCGATACGCGGGCTCGCGCAGCAGGAAGTTCTTCAGGAACGCGACGCGCACGGCTGCGGCTCGCGGGTTCCCGGCCGCCGTCGTCTGCACGGCCTTCACCTGCTCCTGCGCTTCGGGCGTCCACGCCTTCGACGCCTCCGCCAGCGGCGCGAGGGCCGCGCTGAGCGCGGCCTGATCCCCGCGTTTTGCAGACAGCCGCACGTACTCCAGTCGCGCCGCCAGGTTCTCCTGCCGCGCGAGCAGCTCGCCGAGGATCTTCGCCGCCTCGGCGTCGTTGGCCGCGCCGCCCTGCCGTTCCGTGTCCAGCGCGAGCGCGTAGGCGGCCTCGAGATTCCGGGGATCCAGCTCCAGCGCCCGACGCCAGTGCGTCGCGGCTTCCGGAAGACTGCCGCGCCGGCTCTCGGCAAGCGCCTGCAATCGTTCAATCGCGGCGCTCTCCGGAGCGAGCGATGCGGCGCGCGCGAGCTGCTGCGCACCCTGTTCCAGCTCCTGCTGGCGCAAGAGCAGCAGCCCCAGGTTCGCCCATCCCGCGGGCTCCTGCGGCGCCAGCGCCACCACGCGGTCGAACTTCTGCCGCGCCAGCACCTCCTGCGTCGTCTGCATCGCCGAGAGGCCCGTGTAGAAGGCAGTGACCGTCTCGCGATAGGCCGCAGGCGACAGTTCGGCCTCGGGCGCACGCGTGGATCGGCACGAGGCGCTGATCGCGACGAGCACGAGCAGCGAGGCGATGATGAAGGACCGTGGCATCAGGACCGGCGAGCCGGAAGTCCGATCGTATCAGCGGTCGCCTCTGACGCTGCCGCGTGATGCGCGGCCTCGCGTGTTTTGATTACGGCCGGCGTTTTTTTCAACGAGGCGCCGTGCGTGCCGGACCGGGGTGCCATACTAGCCGGACGTTCAGCCCGTTGGACATGCCGTCGTCTTCATCCAGTCTCAGAGCGCCTCTGCTCGCGGTGGCCACGCCAACTGTACTCGTCATCCTCTGGGCGGCGCTGGCGTCGGCGCACCTGTTCCCGACCTCCCTCTTCCCCCACCCGTGGGACGTTGCGCGCGGCCTCGCTCTCGAACTGAAGACCGGCCGCCTGGTGAACGACGTGATCGCGTCGCTGTTCCGCGTCTCCACGGGGTTCGTGCTCTCGGTCGTACTCGGGGTGCCCGCCGGCTTGCTGCTCGGGCACTCGGCCCTCGCCCGCAACGCGCTGCTGCCAATCGTGAACTTCTTCCGGAGCCTGTCGCCCCTCGCGTGGATCCCGTTCGCCATTCTCTGGCTCGGCATCGGCGATCCGCCGGCCATCTTCCTGATTTTCATGGCAGCCTTCTTCCCGATCGTGCTGGCGACGACCGCGGCCGTGGCGAACATCCCCAGCGTCTATTTCCGCGTGGCGCGCGATCTGGGGATCACGGGCTCGCGCCTGCTGAGCGCGGTGACGCTGCCGGCGATTGCCCCGCAGGTGATCACCACGCTGCGCGTCACGGCCGGTCTCTCGTGGCTCGTCGTCGTGGCGGCAGAGATGATTGCGGGGCGCGACGGCCTGGGCTTTGCCGTATGGGACGCGCGCAACGGCCTCAGGATCGACCTGCTCGTCGCGGCGATGTTCGTGATCGGCGTGATCGGCGCGTGCCTCGACCGCCTGCTCGTGCAACTCACGAAGATCCCGAGCGTGCGCTGGGGTTACGAGCGCTGATGGCGGCCGCCGCGCAACTGCTCCGCCTCGAGCGGGTGGTGGTCTCGTACGGCGAGGTGGACGTGCTCGCCGGGATCGACCTGGAGGTTCGTGACGGCGAGTTCGTCGCGATCGTCGGCCCCTCCGGGTGCGGCAAGACAACGCTGCTCAACGTGTGCTCGGGGTGGCTGACGCCGACGAGCGGCCGCGTGGATCGGCCTGCGGCCCTCCGCATGGTGTTCCAGCAGGACGGCCTGTTCCCGTGGCTCACGGTGGACGAGAACGTGCGGCTCGGCCTCGGCCAGATCGCCGAGCCGCTCGAGCGGCAGCGGCGGACGAATGCGCTGCTGGGACTGATCGGGCTCACGTCCTTCGCCGGCAGCTATCCGCATCAGCTGTCGGGCGGCATGCGGCAGCGCGTGGAACTGGCGCGCGCGCTGGGGGGCGAGACGCCGCTGCTGCTGATGGACGAGCCGTTCTCGTCGCTCGACTACCTGACGCGGCTGAAGATGCGGCTCGAGTTGGCGTGGATCCTGCGCACGCAGCCGCGTACGGTGCTGCTCGTCACGCACGACATCGAGGAGGCCGCGCAACTGGCCGATCGCGTGCTCGTGCTGTCTGAACGGCCCGCTCGCATCCGTGACGAGGTCGTGCTGAAGGTGCCACGGCCGCGCGATCCTACCGACCCCGAAGTGGTGAGCGCGGTGCGGCGGATCCTCGGCGTGCTCGGGCTGAAGCCGCAGGAGGGCGCCAGAGCGGGTTTCAAGCAGAACTGAAGTTCTGCTCCACATGCGTCCCTGTAGGCTGCAGAGCAGCGCTAAAGTTCTGCTCCACCGTTGTCGGTGACACTTGTGGCACAGGACTTTAGTCCTGTGCATCAGGGGAACGGAAAATGAAGCTGTCTCCGTTTGCAAAGTGGAGCTTTGGAGCGCTGGTGGCCGTGGCGGTGCTGGCGCTGCTGCGCCTGCACCCGTGGCAGCGCTCGAGCGGGACCGCGTCACGGGGGCCAGTGCCCGAGGCGCGCGAGACGCTGGCCGTCGGCTTCCTGCCGGTCACGTGCCACCTCACGTGTCCGGTGACCGACTACGCGACGAAGACCAGCCGCGGCACGCGCTTCGAGTCTCAGAGGTTCACCGACTTCCCCACCGTCGTCGAAACGGTGAAGAGCGGGCGGCTGGATGCGACGTTCATGATCGCGCCCCTGGCCATGAAGCTCCGGGAACAGGGTGTCCCGGTGCGGATCGCGTATCTCGGCCATCGCGATGGATCCACCGTCATCGTGCGGAAGGATCTGCCGGCCAGGTCGCTGAAGGACCTGACAGGCAAGGTGTTCGCAATCCCGAGCAAATACAGCAACCAGTACCTGGTGATTCGCAAGCTGATGAAGGACGAGGGCGTGGACCCGGCGACAGTCCGGTTCGTCGAGCTGCCGCCGCCCGACATGCCGGGCGCGCTCGCCAGCAAGGCCATCGACGCGTACTTCGTCGGCGAGCCGCACTGCGCGCGCGCAGAACTCGACGGCTCCGGGCGCGTGCTCTACTACGCCAAGGACATCTGGCCGCACTTCATCTCGTGCGTGCTCGTGGTGACCGACAAGCTGATCGCCGAGCGCCCGGCCGTCGTCCGCGATCTGGTCCGCGGCATCGCCGAGAGCGGCGAGTGGGCGGAGACGCACCGGGTCGAGGCCGCGAAGGTCGTCTCACCGTACTTCCGCCAGGACGAGTCGCTGGTGCGCTTCGTGCTGACGCAGCCGCCCGATCGCGTCAGCTACCGCATGCTGACGCCCGGAGACGACGAGATGCAGCGGATCGCGGACATGGCCCTCGAAGCCGGCATCCTCGAGCGCCACCTGGACGTCAAGGGCCTGGTCGATCGCGAGTTCATCCCCACCGATATCGTGCCTGCGAAGATCGACGTCAAATAGCGCGTGCGGTGCGCCGACTATTACTGAAGAGGACTTCGATGCTGCCGACTCATCGCCCGCCCACGCATCCGGGCGAAATGCTGCTCAAGGAGTTTCTCGAGCCGCTCGAAGTGTCGCAAGTCGAGGCCGCCCGCCGAATGAACATCCCGTTCCAGCGCCTCAACGCCATCATTCGGCGGCGCCGGGCGGTCAGCGCCGACACCGCGCTCCTTCTGGAAGGCTTGACCCGCTGGGACGCGCAGATCTGGCTGGCCCTTCAGGCCAAATGGGACCTCTGGCATGCGCTGCGCGTGCGAGGCCGGCGCCCGAGAGTGAAGCCGGTCACACCGCGCCGGTCACCATGACGAGCTGCTTCATGTAGCGCAGTGCCAGCGCGTTGGCGCGATCGATCTCGTCGATGCCGGCGATTCGGTGATCCTTCACGCACGGCAGGCAGTACTCGGACACCAGGTAGCCGTCGTAGCCGGCCTGCTGCAGGGCGGCGAAGTACTGCGCGTAGTTGATCGTGCCGTCGTACGACGGGCCGTGCTCCTGGATGGGCTCGCCGTCCTCTGATTCCCTGAAGTTCCACGCGCCGAAGTGCGTCAGCCTGATGTGCGGCGCGCAGGCGCGCACGGCCTCGCGAATGTAAGCGTCGCCCTGGCGCTCCTTGAACAGCGGCACGTCGAGACACAGCGCCATGTTCGGCCGATTCACCTCGCGCATCATCGTCAGCGCGTCCTCGTAGCCGGTGCGGAGCAGCGGCGCGTGGTTCTGCAGCGCGAGCGTGACGCCTCGGGCGGCGGCCCAGTCGGCGGTCTCCCGCAGGCCGTCCACGGCGCGGCGCCAGCGCCGCAGGTCGGCCGGATAGAGTTTCGTGTAGTGAGCCTGCCGCTCGTACGGAGCGTACAACGCAGTGTCATCCTCGTCGTCGATGATGCCCGGCCACGCGGCGAACACCTTCACGAGGCCGATTTCGAGATCCGACGCCAGCTCGATCGCCAGCCGCATCATGGCGAGGTTGTTCTCGCGTTCTTCCATCAGCGGGCTGGCGAAGTTCGACAGGCTCTCGAGCGCGCACAGCGCGAGGCGCTCCGACGCGGCGACGGATCGGATCTCCTTTCGATCCGCGGCCGTCAGATCGAGCGGCGACGCCACCGGCCGCTTCGTTTCGATCGAGAGGCCGTCGAATCCGAGCTGCCTGGCCTTCCGGATCTGCTGGACGACGGTGAGCGCCGGGCCGTCGTAGAACAGGCCCGAGTAGGTGACGGTGAGCATGGCGAACTTCATACGAGAATGGTAAACCATCGCCATGCCCAGGGCGCCCAACGAGGTCAACGATTGACGCTCATCGGGCGCCTCGCCGCGTTCCGCCTGACCGAGGTGCGCCGCCCCGGGCGCTAGTCGGCTACTTCAACGACTTCTGCACCATCTTCGCGTGCTCGAGATGGGCCACGAACGCCGGCCGGACCTTCACCAGCAGCGCCTTGAGCTCGGCATTCTGCGCGCTCGGAATCAGCGTCGTGTCCAGCGCGTCGAGCACCTGCTGGTGATACGCGATTTCATGATCGACATACGCGCGATCGAAGGCGGCGCCCTTCAACCCCGACAGGTTCTTGACGTTCTCGGCGCCACCGGACTTCAGGCTCTGCGCCGTGGCATTGTCCTCGGGAGTCACGCCGAGCTTCGTGACGAGATCGGTCGCCTGCTTGTTGACGCCCGTGTGGTCCGTCACCATCTGCTTGCCGAACGCCTTGACCTGCGGATCCGAAGCCGATGACGCGGCCAGCTTGCCGGCATCGATGTCCACCTGGTTGGCGGTGACGACGATGGCGGCGATCTGCGCGTCGTTGACTGCGCGGGCAGACAGCGCCGCGACGGGAAGCATCAGGGCGGTCACGAAGAACAGAGTTGTTGCACGTCGCATGTTTGGACTCCTTGTGAAAGAGAAAACGTTCAGCGCACGCGCAGCACGGCTTTCATGCCGGGATGCAGCGTGCAGTGGTATTCGAACGTGCCGCGTTCGGTCGGTCGGAAGACCCACGTGCCATCCGGCGCGAGGTCGCCCGAGTGAAAGTTTCCTGACTCGGACGTCACGTTGTGAGGAAACGGATCGAGGTTGGCCCAGAGCACGGGAGCGCCGGACTCGACCGTCGTCTCCGCGGGATGAAAGCTGGTGCCGTCCATGACGATGCGCGTCGATGCGTTTGGTCCGCCGCGAGGCGCGAGATCCGCGGCGGTAAGCGACGGGGTCCTGCGGATGAACGCGACGAGCTTCCACCTGTCCGACTCACCCAGCGAGCGCCCGAACGCGGGCATCCCCGTCCAGCTCACGCCGTGACTGACGACGGCGAACAACGCCCCGTCGCTGAAGTGCTGAATCTCGGGTGACGCGAGATCGGGAACCGGCGGGTACATGCGGGGCCCAATCGCCGTCGCTCCTCGACCATCGGTGCCGTGACACAGCGCGCAATGGTTGCGGAAGAGGTCCGTTCCCTGCTGCCAGGCATCCGCTCCAGTCAGAGGATTGCGACGCGAGGCCTCGCCGGCAGGAATCGAGAAACGAACGAGGTTCCTGGCCACCAGGGTCTCGACCCGGCCCGGTGTGCGATCGGCGGCGAGACCCGTGCGAAGCACGGCAAGCGCGGCCAGCACCGCGACAAGTGCCAGTACCGCCAGCACGATGAACATTGCCCGCCCCGCCGGCATCCGCATCTCTTCATTGGAGTGACGGGACGGCAAAAGGTGACAGCGAGGGCGCGGGGCCCGGGCTACTGCGCGGGGTCTTTCTGGCGGGTCTTGACGATGCCGCCCATCAAGCCGAGGCCGACGATGACGAGGGCCCCCGCGATGATCCAGATCTGACTCACACCCATGCGGGACGCGGCGTAGGCCAGCCCGGCAACGACGAACAGCGTGCCGATCAGGTAGACGAGCATGTTGGTCATCTGTTTACCCCGACCGTACGGGGTGCAAGACAGTTGCCACACGCTGCGTTTCATGAAAGGTGCGCACTTTCGAGGGGTTTGGCGCGACACGTCGCGTTAACCGTGTAATCGCGCCCGTGCAGGCGAGAAGCCTCTCAGGTCGTGTTCGTCGGTGCCTGAAACCTCGAGCAGGCCCTTACCTCGTGAACAGCGGCAGGGCGTCGATCGCGAAGCTGACGCTCGCGTAGTTGCCCCCGACGAACGTATCCCTCAGCTTGATCGCATCGTCGTTGGCCACCGGGTCGTGCTCCTGCTGGCCATCGAGCACCGTGACGTTCTGCCAGGTCCGGCCGGCGGAGACGCGGATCCATTTCGTAATCTCGAGCGATGCGCCGAGGAAGAACCCAGGCGTCTTCGTGTCGATCGCGACGCCGCCCTCCAGCGCCGGTCGGGTGACCCACGTGCTGGCCGCCGGATGCCATGCCTGAATCAGCCGCCAGTCGAAGAAGAGCGCGAGCTGCCCCGTGCGCGAGTCGTGCTCGGTTGCAGTGATCCGCTTGACGCCGTCGGCGCCTGCGACCGCCTTGTAAGTTGCCTGCTGGATCGGCGTGATCACCAGGCCGGCGCCGATGCCGAACATCGACGCCTTCGGCGACGTGAACCGCACCGACGTCTCGACTTTCGGGAGCCGCGTCGCCACAGCGCTCGCAAAGGGCGTCTCGACGCCAACCTTGAACTCGTGCACCTGATCCTTCGTCCACGACACGGGCTGCTGGCGCAGGTTCACCACCATCCACGTCAGCATGCGTGAGCCGACGACGAACTGGTTCCAGCGGTCGCGCGTCGCCGCAAGGGCGACCACGGTTTTCGCGATGTCTTCCCGGTGATCGATAACGTCCTGCGCCTGATTGAGAATCTTCTGCTCCTCACTGGTTGGCGCCGTTCCTTCGAGCGAGTCGATCGCCTGCTGCCGGCGTGTGCGAAGCCCTGCGAACTGGTCGTGCCAGCTCGCGGCGTCCAGCGCCGCTGAACCCCAGTCGACCGGCGTCAGCTCCCCCTTGTCCGACAGCTCGCCGGCGTTGAGCGCGACCACGACGTCGGAGCGCAGCTCGCCAAGAGCCACGAGCGATCGCGCGAGCGAGGACGTGGCCCTGGCGAGCTCGTCGAAGCTGTCGGACCTGGCCGGTGTCACACGCGCGGCCAGCGAATGCTCGGTGGCGGCGCTCAGGGTGGCCCCCAGAAGCCCGGCGAGATCCTTCAGCCCCGCGAACAGGTCGTTCTGCTTCTCTTCGACCGCGCCGAGCTCCACGTCGTAGGTCAACGGCTTCGTGTCCTCGACGATGGCCGTGCACTCGCCGGTCCTCGACACCACGATCGTGGGCGCGCCGTTGACGTCGGTGTCGTAGGCCCATTTCCCCGACGCCTCGAGCGAGTGCAGCGGACGCCAGCGCCCGCGACGATGGCTGTACGCGACGACGCACGGCTCGGTCGCGTGGCTGATCGAGGCAAAGCGCGAGCAATAGGCGTGATTGTCGCCATGAGCGCACACATCGTCGAGGAACAGCCACTTGTAGGCCGGAGTGGCGGGCG
>Ga0065712_10068468_pt1 | contig 10435 bp, 10 predicted proteins | sample MisRhiReplicate1_FD_59099 | JGI IMG/M metagenome (GOLD analysis project Ga0065712, IMG submission 59099) | Miscanthus rhizosphere microbial communities from Kellogg Biological Station, MSU, sample Rhizosphere Soil Replicate 1: eDNA_1 v3... | ecosystem: Host-associated > Plants > Roots >...
TCTTTATCGGGTTCAATGGTGCCACAGAGGATCTTTCCGCACACTTCATACATGAAGTCTTCTGGTTCTTCTGGTGTTAGAGGTATCGGCCGAGTTGGATCGACTTGCAGCGTCCAGTAAGAGTTTTCTATGAGTGTCATCGCTTTCGCCATCGTCGACTAATCGTCAATTCCGAGAAGAGTCTTTGTTTCTATCCAATCCGTTTGCATATTTAGGGCTGAGTACTAGTCAAAGAAAATAATAGCGGACAGCGCTACCCGCGGATCATAGAGAGATCCAAAGGAGCATAACAAATGAGATTCTTACTGGGCGTACTCCTCGGCTATAGCATGCGAGGCAAGAAGAGACCTTTAATCACAGTTCTTACAGCTTTGGCATTCATTGTTTACGTATTAATCCCAGGCATCGCACTCTTGGCGCTCCGGTTGGATGTACAACGCGAGCGGCGGATGAGACCAACGCAAATTCAAGTTCCGGCGGTCAAAGGATTGAGTTATGAAGATGCCGAAACTAAACTCCACGCGTCTAACTTAAACATTCGACTGTTGGCGACGCGTTCTGATCTTCCTCTTCAGCCAGGGCTGGTTATCGATCAAATTCCACAACCTGGCGAAAAAGTTGATTCTGGTTACGCTGTTGGCGTAACCGTGACAAGAACAGATTCAAAGGTGGTTGTTGGTGATCGCAATCGCTGAGTATGCCTAATCCTGGGTAGATAGTTCAGACCGGTCAAAATAGATTCAGAGCTTACGGGCACTATCAAATAATAGGCGCATCAATGAGTGCACTCGGATTGCAACTTCCCGAATGCTAGCTCTTTTACCTTAAAACTTGCGCGGCCAACAGCTCTCATCGAATCCAGGGACTGCAGTCTAGACTCTTCAAATCTCGGATCATTTTCCGGAAATGAGAAGAGTGCCACTTCTGCAACGGACATCAATTCTTCGACTCGATTAATCAGCTCTTTCAGTGCTTTGACAGCCTGTTGTCGGATCTCCTCAGCATGCACTTCAAGTCGCTTAGCTTTGTCGGATAGATCTGAAATCGCGGCTGTTACGTTGGTAATAAATGTTTCTAGGTCAGGTGACGGGCGATAATTAGAACTACCCAGAAAACTAATTGACGCCAGACAGTCTACCTGATTGCTGACGACCATAAAAAGAAATTATCTTCGATCCAATAACCCGTATACACTTAATCAACTCGTTTGCCGCTCTCGTTATTCGCTGGCAGGCTAGCGCCAGCAAAGCGATGTCTGTAAGCTTTCCACGCCTCGTTCAAGTCCTTGTTCATATGACGCCATAGCCTTGAGGGAATTAACGGCGCCCCTGCTCGCGCTACTTGATACTCGTGCCAAGCTTTCACTGTCTCTAATTCGTCGGGGTTACCACCGAGTAGTCGAATCGCATCCCTTTCTGACTGTTCAGCCTTTTTTGCAAACTGATAGTATCCGAGTGTCAAGCGCAGGAATCCCAAGGAGACTATAAGCATCAGGCCCGAGGTGACTACGCGACCAATACTAGTCAGGGTATCGAAATTCGGGACTGAATTAATACTCACAAGCAGAACGATCACCGACGTTATGATTAGTGCTGTAGAAACTCCAAGAGTAATGTGACCCATTCGGCGGGACAAATGCTTGCTCCACCAAGACGATTCTTGGAGATTGTCGAGAGATCTATTTATCCCCACAGGCTCAGAGCTCGCGAAATAATCGTCATCACCTTCAGAAGGAAGTTTCCTTCTGAGTCTCGAAGGACAGTCGATAATGAGATCCGACATTTCAGCCCGAGAAATCTCCCAGCCAAACGAATCACTGAAGTCTAACTTGCGCAGGACCGCCTGCGCTGAACCCTTGAAGACGTCGCTACGCCAAGTGGCTAACTCGGACGCGATATACAAAACAAATATGATCACCGCTGCCGACTTGAAGCTAGGAAATACCAGGACGCTGACTGTTCCAAGGGTAACGGAGCAAACCTTAATCAGCGCCGTGACTCCCCACCATCGCTTGGCCCGTTCAGAAAGACAATCAACAAGCTTTCGCGGATCATGTTGAAATCGAGCACGTTTCAAAGTCATCGGAAGCAATCAACCGTAAACAGGAAACTCATAATCGAATAGTAGATCCCACCAATAGAAGGCATCTTCAATTTCGTCATCGTCTTCTGCTTCACATGCCTTTTCAGCTCGAGTTAGAGCAGTGTCAATCTTAGATAAAGCGTCGTCTTTCATCGTTTCGCTGAAACACGGGTATATGTAACCGGATACTCCTGTTGGATCTTGCATTGCCGCCAATTCTTCGTTGGCGAACATCCGAAAAATTCTTTTTAGATCGATCGGATAGATTATAGAACTCTCGGCAGAGGCATAACGCGCAACCTTCATTTCCAAGTAAAAGGAATACAGCGGTACCTTCTTGTAATACTTCCATGCTTTCACAAACCGAATTAAAGGCTTGAGCTTGCCGCTCAGGTCATTGTTAATATTGCTGACATATGCGGTATGCGCATCGGGACTGGTTTGCATCCAGCCACCAGATCGGTCCGCAATGTCGTAAATCATGTATCCCTCATCATTCTTTCCCAAGTACTCCGCTGGAACCACATCAGTGGATTCGGAATTGTCCTCACCAAATGGGACCAAAACAGCGGGGGTTCTTATTCCGACTCCTGTATTAGGGAATCGATCATCGAGCGCTCGCCAGACCTTCTTCAACGTGGAATCAGAATTCTGAGTTAAGTGTCTGTTCGGTATGCTGGCAAAGTAGTCGACATCACTGTAGCCACGAATGCTGGTTCCGTTACCGAAAGAACCTATTCGGAAAAAACGAGTAATCTCGAAATTCGCCTTGAAACATGCTTCGATTGAAGCTCGGTGCCTCTTAGCGGCGGCGGTTTCGCTTGCCGTGGGAGTTAACCAGCCGTGAAACGTTCGGAACGCTTCATCAAGAGTTTTTGCCATCGGGGTGCCAGTCGAAAACAAGAAACGTAAACTGCGGATGATCCGCACTTATAGGGAAAACGCAACACGAGCAATACAGGGTGGCCAAATTTTGAGCACGTCACTTTTACGACAACCCATCATATTTAGCTGTATACGATTGAATGAAATCCGGGTCCTGACAAATACACCGTCCGCTATAGTGTTTTCGTGCCGGGTGGTTGAGTTTTGAAGACAACGGACGAAGCAAATCTAAACGCGTAAGCGGCTGTATATCTCGGGAGCGCAACTTTGCGTGGTATATAACGGTCTCGGAAGCAAGCAAGATACCCGCCATTGCTGACTGGAAAGCTAAAGGCACCGCAAGTGGAGTTGGATTAAGAGTTCCACCTAGCTTAAGTATTAGCCCACCGCAAACGGCTCGTGTGTAGAATTCTTCGATTGGTTCATCCTGAAACTCTGCGACGTCTTCGAAAGGAATTCCCATTGCGACCGCTGCCTGTTCAAGTAAGTCCTTACCAATAGCTTTTCCTTGGTAAAGCAGCGTCCGAATTTGTATGACAGCGTGGGGAAGCCCAATAGCGGCCGCGATGATTTGATCCCGGCTATTACTCTTTTCATCAGGAAAATAGAGGCAACACAAACAGGCATTGTCACCCACAAACGAATGTCTCGAAACTCCAAGGTCACCAGTTTGCGTCCAAGCGTTTACTAGGAATTTGGGTAAAGCAGCCTGAACTGCCTGTCGATCTTCAGCTGTGTCAACCGCAACTGAAACACACGGCAATTGCCAAATGTCCTCATCGCGCAGGTACTCGCCCCATCGTTTATAGTGCGGGATGGCTTTTAATTCTGTGGCAGACAACTCCCGCTCAGCCAAAGCGATCTTTTGAGAACTCTCATCATTCTGAGTCGAGAGAACATATCGCTGCAAATTTGATAATTCGATATCTTCATGGTCTATCAGGTGCAGATCGCCACTAAGGCCCTTAGCTCGGGCCAAAGCCCAAACAGTAGCATTTCCGATCGCCCCTACACCGACAAGCCGTGTGGGCTCCAAGGTTAGTGTTAGCTGGCCCGGACCATTCAAATCAGAATCCGCTTCACAATCGATAAGGGAAAGTGCCGCAACTGTGTCAGTTGTTGCTTCGCTCAAGTAGTTCTGAAACACAACTCGGAACAAATTTGCGTTCCCTAGACAGGCCGCAGCCGCTGCGCCAAACGGGATTTCGCTCGTGGCGTTACTCAATGGCTCCGACATGGAAGTACGAGCGATCCAACGATCTGAACCGACATAAATGGCAGGGCTGACATTCTCACAGGCGTGCTCACCGACGACCAACGCCGCAGTGGGAGGCGCAGCATCGTCTATTTCAATTGCGGGATTGATCGATTTGGCAATGGAAACCAAATCGTGACCAAAAGAATCCGCCGTGGAACCTTTTGGCATGAAGCGAATTCGCGGATACAGGCGCGACAAAAGGTTTGTTGATAACTCAAGAGCTATCCTTCCCTCAAAACTGCCTGCTGCTTTGTCATCGAAGACCAAGCCTATAACATGGCGCCCGATGAGATCCGAAAGAGAACTGTAATCGAGGTCACGTAGAACGTGAGTGATAGCCAGAGCCGTTTTCCCAAAAAAATTTGCCAGAGCCATCTTCTAAGCGGTGAAAAGGAACAACTGGTTAACCTCGTCTTGCGTTAACTGCAACCAGTTGAGCTGCGTTAGCCTGTAAACCGCACACCTTTCAATTGAAAAACTCTCTTGAGCGAAATTGGGCAAAACGAGCGACAAACTACCTGTGGCGGTTGCGATCGGAAAAGCGTTGTCTGTATCAGAATGAAAGGCTTCTTCGGGATGACTGTGGAGCTGCGCTAAAAGCGTCATCTTCTGAGCGTAGAGTAGGACGTTAATGCGATGGAGCTCTTCGCCATTAACGGTGACGCATAAACCGCGATCGGTTCGTATGCCGCGCTGATCCGGAATGATCGTTTCGCGCACGAAAAACTGATCGCCACTTCGCTGGCCGGCCCAGAGAGCAAAGCCTTCTAGCCCAGAGCAGCCAACGTCCCGCAAACGGCCGTGAGCCATGTCCACGCAACTAATCGGAACGATCACTCGTTGGATGCCCACAAGTTCGTTCATTCAGGCACCTGTGATTCACCGAATTGAATTCTCGGGATCATATCAACCTTATAGGCATCTATCGGCTGAACGCCGTAGCGATAAAGTATGTCTAAGACAAAAAACAATGTGCCCCTTCCCGTTCCGCGGTAGAGAAGCCATGAATCACCGGTATGACCAGGATGCTGGTGATACTCGCGAACCCCAGTCACACACAGAAAAGGAACATCATCAGGTGAGTGCGCCTGAAGTAGATATTCTTCAGATACAATCTGCTGAACCTCTTGACCTTGAATTTGAGCAATCGCCGCGATCCCCGCAGGAGCTGGAATCATTCTTTGACGTTTCATTACGGTCGGCAGCTCTTTCGCTTTGTAAGGTTCGCGCGTAAATGGATTTACAATTACGACGGAAGGAGCCCAAAAATCGTAGTTTGTGAAGTCAAGAATTGCACCAAAGATCACGGCCGGAGGTTTTAGGCGAGGACTTGCAAACACGATAAATACGTTAGGAAACTTCGCGTGAAGCATCCACCATCCACGTTGAAGAAGTTCATCTTCAATCGCACGATATTGGGCCAGTTCACGCTCGAACTTAATGCGTGAAATAGCTGGATTCACCAGCACCGGATTCTCAGCCATGGGGCTTATCCGAACCACCGATTCCAACTTTCAAACTCAGAAATAGGGTGGTGTCGCTAGTAAACTCGAATTCCTCAATTTTGCGATTTGGATCCAAAGGACTCCCATCTTTATCCTTTAGCTCCCAATTTTCCGGAGGTTGTCCCTGATTACTCGATTCGTGAAGCGCCTCGGGTATGATTGTTTTTAGGGGCGCGTTGACGTTTGCTTCGATGCTGACCGGGGTACCGTTAACCACAACCGTAAAAAACACTTGATTTGGTTTGTCGGAGTTTTTCATCTATATAGAACCTCGCGTTACATATGGTCAATCCACACACCTCATATCAAAAGCAACGATATCCGACATTTTACTGGGGGTCAATAGCCTAGTTGTAGTGCGCTGTTTTATTCACTATAATCAGGCCACCTTTTTGAATTGCCATGTCTGATATGTAGACACAGGCCCCAATGCTAACCCCCAGTGAGCTCGGCTGTTATCTTCAACAGGCCCGCAAGCATCTTCGTCTCTCGCAAACAGCAGTCGCAGGACAACTCGGAGTCACGCGACAAGCTATCTCTGCGTATGAATCCGGCAAGCGAAACGTTTCGTCGCACGAGCTTCAAATCCTTTGTAATCTCTTTCGCGTCTCGCCAAACGAGCTTTTGGGTTTTGAAATCAAAGAGCTTGATGAAGCGTTGCGTCGCTCATTGGACTTTCGATTCAATACAGGGATTTTTGCACTAAGCGATAATGATCAGCGAGAAGTGGTAGAGATGGCAGCTACCGTGCCACCTGACAATGTAGGTTATCTAATGAGGTGGCAAAAATCTTTCAAGCAGTTCGGTGTCGAGCGCAAAAAGCCTTTTTGGTCCATGGTGGATGTGGCCGAGAATTTAAGACGTGGCCTTGCTCAGATCTCACCTCCTGTAAACGTCTTTCTTATAGCAGAGCAGTTGGGTATTTATCTGAAACCGACCTTTTTAGATAAGGCTGCGGCTATAGTTAATAGGCCAAATGAATCGCGACAATGTCCTCCTTGGATATTAGTCAGTTCAACGCAGCCCATCGACCGTCAACGGTATAGCATTGCCCATGAAATAGCTCACCTCCTGCTTCATGAAGAAGAGTTACTGGTCCACCATCCGCACTATTACCGACGCCACTTCGATAAACGAGAAATTGATGCGGAATCTTTTGCGGCAGAACTCTTGATGCCCCAAGATTTGATAAGGCAGTCGGTCGGACAATGGAAGATCAACAAACCTTTGGAAGAGGCCGTTTTCCTGCTTTCATACCTGTATCAAGTTAGCTTCACGGCGATGTCCAAACGAGTTTACGAATTGAAGTTGGTCACCAGATCTACATATGAACATCTTTGCAAGGTGAAGCCGAGCACACTTGAAGGTGCAGCAAAGAAAGCTCCGGCAAAACATGTCTTTCGACCGGAGGCGTTTATTCCGAAAGTGACTGAGGAACTCGGAATTTCGCCAGCGCCTCGATCATTCGATCGAAAAGCAGTGCGAAGAATGCAAGAGATCGCATATACGAGGTACTTAGGACTGCAAACATTAGGAGGTTCTAACCCGGCTGTCGTTTACCGATTGGAATCGGCAGGACGAGTGTATGAAAAAGTCGCCGTCTGGATTGCGCAGAACTATCCGTTGTATAGAACGCATCAATCCTAATAGTGAGTGATCAGGTCGTTTTGCTGTGTTGGTAAGAACTGCCGTTGGGCGCGATTGCGGACAACAGCCTTAGACGGATGAGAGCCCAACTTGGATTAGGTCAAGCGTGTCAATCACACTCGCAGCTTTTGACATAACCAATTCGACCTATCCTCTAAAATGAGAACTTATCACTAAAAGGGGGGTCCATCTTCTTCATCTTCTGCTAAATCTACCGCTTCAACTTCCGGAAGGACGACCACCTCTTCCACTGGCGCAGCCGGCACCGCAACTTCAATCGGCTTCCACTTTTTGTTCAACGCCTCGCTGGCTTTCTTCTTGGCTGGATCTTCTGCAATCTGAAAGATAACGGGTCGTTCACTCTTGATTCCCTTCCCAAAAGCTAACGCTTGATATCTCTTGAGATTCGGTATTGCACTAACGTGTTGAGCACTAAAAACGTTGGCGAGGTATTTTAACCCTGTTTCGTCATACATCGCGAACGACAGAACTGTGTTGCATTGCGAAAGCAGCGTCTTACTTACCAGCGCCGTTCGCTGAGAAATCAATAACAACCCTACGCCATATTTTCGGCCTTGCAACGCGATTTGAGCGGTCCTGCCCAAGACCGATTCAGTCTCACTTCGATCGTATCTTCCATAGAAATTCATTTCCGGCACAACTGTGTGGGCTTCTTCCAAAACAACAAGCACGCGGCGTGCTCGTCTGTATTGTCGCGCCCAATCAAAAATACTCGACAAGAACATTTCGGTTATGCGAAGAGTCGCGCGGCTGTTTGCAATGTCCTCGAGCTGAAGAATCGCCAAGGCCGGGGCCTCAGGTTCAAGGAAGGTTTTTACTTGTTTTTCAATCTTTGGTTTCAATCCATCCAGGGCATCCTTAAGAGCTGCCTTTTCCTTTCCAGCAGCAAATTCGCCAGTTTCGACATCAACGATTTTTTGATTTAGTTTGTCTGAGTCTTCTTGTTCCAACCCCATGAGCTGAGGGTTGAGCTCCCTAAGGCGTTGTTCGTATTCACCAGTTAAATCTACACAGAAGATCTTAGATCCGCGTTTGTGCGCAAAGCGTATGATATCGAACGCGAGTTCAGTTTTCCCCGTTCCCGTCACCCCCAAAATAGCCGTGTGATACTCAGTTAGATCGTTCAGATTCGCACCAATCATGATCTTCGAATAAGGAACTGTTCCAATAGCAAATTCATCTCCGGTTAGATCCACCGCCAATTTGGTCGATTCGCCCACAACGAAGACTGGCGAATTCATAACAGGAAGCCAGCCGTATTTAATAAAGCCGCGATCTGAATCGAAAAGTCCGAGTTGTTCAGCAGTGGCGATTTGCCTTCCAAGTGGGTTCTGTGAGAAGCCTTCCTCGTCGGTCGCAGCGTTCATTATTTGGTAGTAAACGCTGCGGCTTTCCCCTTCCTCAGGTTGGAGAACAGTAACGAGTGTACCTTCGCGAAGAGTTACCGTTGACGATACCTCAAATCTAATTCGTTCGATTGTTGAATTCTCAACAACGAACCCGATGAGATCGCCACCGTCCGCATTCCCACGGAGCTCATTCAGCAAATCGGATTTTTTACGACCGTTGGGATCGAGAAATACTTCTCCGGGTCTTGCGCCCGCAATCCGTCCTGTCAGTTCGGCATGACATAACCCAGTTCCTACGAGCTCTAAGTTTTGGGTTTGGACAAACAAGGGAAGCACTTCTACGTGTTTCGCATCAGCCAAACATGCCGCATGAACATTCTCTCTGGTCCAGCCTTCTGCTGACCTAAGTTTGACTCTTAGGATGCCCGGTGAATCGATTCGCAAAATCTCACCAATCGATTTGATCTTGGGTCCTGTGGATTTGGCGATTCGAAAATCGCTAATTACGCGAAGAGCCAACTCGACAGGACGAAGGAACACTAGAATCGACCAAGTGAATAACAGCCATAGTTGCTGGATTGGTTCATCCTGATAGAAACCGAAGATGGAAATTAGAACAGCGGGAGTGAAGATGATTGGACCTTGGCCAAACCGTTCTGCGAACCGATACGTTAGTCGCGAAAGGTAAGCTTGTGTGGGCGCTGCTTCGGAATTGGTGCGATGCAGGAAAATAGCCGTCACCCCCAAAATACTGGTGAGAGCAGCAATGCCAAACATGAGCCATCTGAACAAATTCAGTGCGGACGTACCTTGGCTTACAGAACTTAGGTCAGTAACACCGAGCTGCAACGCTGCCGCTGCACTTCTCGCAACTGCGTCCCTCGGCTTGACGAAAAATGGGGCCGACAAATGAGTGAAAAACCAAAGGGCAATCGAACTAAAAAACCAAAGGCTCTTCCCACCGCTTGGAGGGATCCAGGCCCCGGTGATGAGCTTGCAGGCGACCGATAGAGCGGATACGTAGATCGCTAGCACTAAAACACGTTCCGGCAGTTTTAGGTAATCTCTCATTTTCCGCCTTGCCCGACGTAGGTTTCGCTTCTATAGATTGAAGGTCACGAGGATCTACGGGCTGTTAATCTCAAAAGGCCGGTAAGGATCATGATGGATGCCATAATCCGCTACGACACCTCGATCGAGCTTCCGCCAACAGCTTTCTTAACAGAAATGCGGCCCGGCATTCGTTCGGCCAATTCCGGAATGTGCGACACGATGCCGACTAGTCGGTCGGACGAGCCTAGAGTTTCAATGCCCTGAATCACGACATCGAGCGTTTCGGGATCAAGTGAACCAAAGCCTTCGTCAAGAAAAAGGGATTCGAGCGCGAATCGACTCCGTCCATGACTAAGCCCTGACAAACCCTCAGCCAATGCCAACGCAAGTGCAAGTGAAGCCAAAAAGGATTCCCCTCCACTTAAAGTGGCAACTGGTCGAGGCTCATCGGCATTCCAGTGGTCCACTACAACAAATTCGTCTTTGTCGAAATCGAACGAGTAGCGTCCTGAGCTAAGTGAGTCCAAATGGACTGAGCCGTCTTGGGCCAGCCTATGGTAGGCTTCGGCTTGGATGAAGGCGATAAACTGATCTCCTCGAAGTGCAAGAGCAAGATCACGAGCGACTGCCGCTTG
>Ga0065712_10068470_pt1 | contig 10434 bp, 11 predicted proteins | sample MisRhiReplicate1_FD_59099 | JGI IMG/M metagenome (GOLD analysis project Ga0065712, IMG submission 59099) | Miscanthus rhizosphere microbial communities from Kellogg Biological Station, MSU, sample Rhizosphere Soil Replicate 1: eDNA_1 v3... | ecosystem: Host-associated > Plants > Roots >...
CAGATCCTGCGCGGGCACCATTGCCGTATCCGCCACCGACGCCAGCGCCGCTCGAATCACATCCCAGTGGACCTGGCGATCGTCGTCTATTGCCAGATAGCGGCGCGCGAAATCGCGTTCGATCGCGAGGTCGGCATCGGATCGGGTGCTGTGGCCGGTCCCACCTGTCCACCAGCCCATCGTCGTATCGTTGTCGTGCGTGCCGGTGTAGACGACAAGGTTTGGGGTGAAGTTGTGAGGTCTGAAGTCGGGCGCCTGGGGGTCGGTGCCGAACCCGAACTGCAGAATCGCCATACCCGGAAAACCAAACTGGTGACGGAGTGCTTCGACCTCCGGCGTGATCACGCCGAGGTTTTCCGCGACGAACGGCAACGGCGACCGGTTGAGTGCGTGTTGAATCGCTTCGAACAGTGAGGCGCCAGGTCCGCGCTTCCATTCCCCGTGCATCGCAGTGGTGGCGTCGCCCGGCACTTCCCACGAGGCGACAAATCCGCGGAAATGATCGAGCCGCACTCGATCGACGAGCGTCAGCATCGACCGCAGCCGATCGATCCACCATGCATAGCGGGTTTCTTCGAGGCGCTTCCAGTCGTAGTGCGGATTGCCCCACAGTTGACCGGTCGCGCTGAAGTAATCGGGGGGCACTCCGGCAACCACGACCGGTCGTCCCGTGGCGTCGAGCCGAAACAACTCGCGGTGCGACCACACGTCGGCGCTGTCGTGGGCGGCGAAGATCGGCACGTCGCCGAGAATGGCGATCGCCCGCTCGTGACAGTAATCGCGAACACGAGACCACTGTTCGAAAAAAAGAAATTGCGTCAGCTGACAGGTTCGAATTTCTCGCGCGAGCTGCTTCGACCAGTATTCGATCGCCGTGGCGTCGCGCGCGGCGATGTCGGCAGGCCATCGGGTCCACGCGACGCCGTCGTGTGCGTCCTTCACTGCCATGAACAGGGCAAAGTCGTTCAGCCACTCGGGGTTGCCGCGGCAGAAGCGATCGAACCGCTGGTGGATGGCCGATCCACTCGCCTCGAATCGGCTGAGCAGCTGTGGCCACAGGGTGCGACGATGGGCGATCACCTGCTCGTAATCGATAGGTCCGGCCTGGAACGGCGGCGCGTTCGCGAGATCTGATCGTTCTAGCAATCCCTCGTCGACGAGGGTCTCAAGGCTAATCAGCAGCGAATTGCCCGCAAACGCCGAAAACGACTGGTAGGGAGAATCGCCGTAGCCGGTTGGGCCGAGCGGCAAGACCTGCCATACGCGCTGCCCGGCGGCGGCGAGGAAGTCGATGAACGCGAGCGCGCTCGGCCCGAGATCGCCGATCCCGAAGCGTCCCGGCAACGAGGTCGGATGGAGCAACACGCCGCTGGTGCGGGGAAATGTCATAAGCGCAAGCCCAGCGAACAAAAAGCTCTAACACGGAGAACACGGAGGAAACGCGAGGGCCACGGCTCAAGTCCAATTAGAGGATTTGCCGTGTACCTCCGTTCATGTCCGTGCCCTCCGTGTTGGCGCATTTCTACAAGTGCGGTGCGGCGTCTGAATCGCGGTCCCGACTATTTCTGAACTGACGCTCGAGCAGTTGTTTGGCCGCGTCACGGCCGCCGAGCCCGAATGCAATCGCCGCTCCAAGCATGAGCGCGCCGAACGTGATCGCAAACGCAGTGAGGACGACGCCGGTCGCGAGGCCCAACTGTTCCAGTGCCATCACGACACCGATGCCAATCACGAGGATCCGCAGCGAGCCGCTCAGGAGCCGGGCCCCGGGCACCCCGGCGCTGACGGCTGCCAGGAGCGTGGCCCTCCACAGGAAGTTGCCGATGAGAAAGCCGAGCGTGAAGACCAGCAGCGCGACGAGGAAACGCGGGACGAATCGGAAAAACTCGTCGACCAGCCCTTGAAACGGCGCGAACTGCAGCGTGTCGACTGCCGACAGCATGAATCCGATCCAGACGATCCAGAACACGATCTTCGCAATCAGGAGTTCGGCGGCAGGCATCCCGGCGTTGCGCAGCATCTCGTTGGCGCCGATACGATGCGTCACGCGATCGAAATGCAGCGAGACCAGCAGCTGGTGAATCAGTCGCCGGAAGATCAGCGCCACCAGGAAGCCGACGCCGAAAATGATGGTGGCAGCGATCAGGCGGGGCACGAAGAGGGCGAACGCCGTCGCGAAGTTCTGCCACGACTGCACGAGCGCATCAGCAATTTGTTGAATCATCGTGACCTCACACCTCGACCGTCCAGCTGTTGACGAGCAGGGGCTTCAGCCGCAGAAAGGCGTCACAAAGCGTATTCAGCCGCGTCTGGGCGACGTCGTCCGGTTCATGCGCCGTAAACGACATGAAGCGGGCCGCCCGCCACATGTAGATCGGCACGAACATATCGGCCAGATGATCCATGCCGGCGCTGCCGCGGTTCGACGCGCCGAGGAAGTCGTACACGATGCGGACCCAGAGCTCATCGTCGAGACGCGGATCGGTGGCGCCAATTTCGTCGACGAGCCGCGAGAGGACCGCGGGATCGAGCACACCTTCCAGAAGTGGTCGGATTTCAGAGATGTCGTGCTGCGCCTGAACGGCAAGCGCGACGTGATCCCATTCGGCCGCGCCGGGGCACTTGGTGCGATCGTCGCCCCAGGTGGGCAGTTTTACGGCGTCGCTCGCCGTGTGCCAGAACGATTCATGCGCGCGCAGCGCGACGAGCAGCGACAGCAGGATCTGGCGTACCGCCTGGCGAAGGGTGGTGGGCGCAGCCGAGGCAGTCGGTGGACGCCAGATCTGCCCGATCGTCAATCCGTGAGCGATCGCTTCGGTGCGCAGCCAGAGATCGATGGCGAACGTCGCGGCATCCTGCTGCCAGATGTCCTGTTCGAGACAGTGCGAGGCGAATCGTCCAGAACAGGCGAACTCCGCTCCGAGCGGCTCGTCGAGCTCCACGCCGTACACCGCCCGGACCAGCGGACGCACCAGTTGCGTCACGAGCGCGCCGTCGCGGGGATGACGGCGATAGCGCGGCGCCAGGAACTCGACCTCTGCTCGCCAGATCGGCGTGATGAGCTCGGTCACTCGTTCCGCGGTCGTCGCGGGTCCGGCCGGATCGATCACGACGAGCGTTTCGGCCTGGGTCAACACGGCGGCCGCGAACAACGACTGCAGCGCGGTGTTCTTGCCCGGGATGCCGTGATAGGGCGTGACCACGCGGTGCATCGTGCGCAGCGAGTGCGACGTCTGCACCATGTCGCCGTGCTCGAAAGAGGCATCGCGGATCAGTTCCGGAGTACCGTCGGTCGACCCGGCGTCCGAGTTGATGATCACGGTGCGCAGGCGCGGCAGATCGCGCGTGAACGACACGTGGATCGCCTTGGCGATGTTCACGACCGTCGCCGCGTTGTTCAGGGTGGGCAGACCGACCAGCACGTCGACCTGGCCCACCGCCATCAGCTGCCGGAGCAGTGCATCGGAAAGGATGCTTTCGTGTTCCACGACGCGTTCCGTACGTAGGGTCCGGCTTCAGCCGGACCGGCTTACAACCACCGCAGCCGAAACCAGTAGAAGTCGTAGGGCCCGATCATCACCGGATAGGGCTCGCGTCCGATGCGCGGGAAGATGCTGCCGCCGAACATCTCGATCGGAATCGCGCCGGCCAGTGCCGAGAGATCGAGCTCGGCGACCTGCGCGGTGCCGGCCAGATTGCAGACGACCAGCGCGCGTTCTCGTCCGAGCGTGCGGGTAAACGCCAGCACCCGGTGATTGGCCGGCTTGAGGAACTCGATCGAGCCGCGCCCGAACACCCGCGTCGACCGCCGCACTTCGATCAGGCGTCGCGTCCAGTTGAGCAGCGACGTCGGATTGCGCTGCTGGGAGTCGACGTTCACGGCCTGATAGCCGTAGAGCGCGTTTGACACCAGCGGCAACCACAAACGCTCGGGATCCGCATTGGAAAATCCGGCGTTCACCCCGTTGCTCCATTGCATCGGCGTACGAACGCTGTTGCGATCGCCGAGATACATGTTGTCGCCCATCCCGATCTCGTCGCCGTAATACATGATCGGACTGCCCGGCAGCGACATCAGCAGGCCGCTCATCAGCTGCACGCGGCGGCGATCGCCTTCCATCAGCGTGGCCAGCCGCCGCCGGATGCCGAGGTTGATGCGGGCGCGCGGATCCTTGGCGTACTCGTCCCACATGTATTGACGTTCGATCTCGGTGACCATTTCGAGCGTCAGCTCGTCGTGGTTGCGCAGAAAGATCGCCCACTGGCAGGTGTCGGGAATACTCGGTGTCCGTTCGATGATGTCGATGAGCGGTTTGCGATCCTCGAGCCGCAGCGCCATGAAGATCCGCGGCATGATCGGAAAGTGGAACGACATGTGAAACTCGTCGCCGTTGCCGAAATACGGCCGCACGTCCTCGGGCCACATGTTGGCTTCGGCGAGCAGCACCCGGCCGGTGAAGTGCGCGTCGAGCTTGGCGCGCAGCTCTTTCAGCACGTCGTGGGTCTCCGGCAGGTTTTCGCACGACGTCCCCTCACGCTCGACGAGATAGGGCACTGCGTCGACGCGAAAGCCGTCGACGCCCAGATCGAGCCAGAACTTCATCACCTGCCAGACTTCGTCGCGCACCGCCGGGTTGTCGTAGTTGAGATCGGGCTGATGGCTGAAGAAGCGGTGCCAGTAATACGACTTGGAAACCGGATCCCACGCCCAGTTCGACAGCTCGGTATCGATGAAGATGATGCGGACGCCGCGATATCGATCGTCGGTGTCGCTCCACACGTACCAGTCGCGACGCGGGTTGTCGCGGGAGCTGCGCGCTTCGGCGAACCAGGCGTGTTGATCCGATGTGTGGTTGAGAACCAGTTCGATGATTACGCGCAGGCCGCGTGAATGGGCCTGCTCGAGAAACCGCTCGAAATCCTGCAGCGTGCCGTAGCTCGGGTGGATATTGACGTAGTCGGAAATGTCATAGCCGTCGTCTTTGAACGGCGACGGATACATCGGCTGCAGCCAGAGGCAGTCGACGCCGAGCGACGACACGTGATCGAGCTTCGCGGTAAGCCCGGGAAAGTCGCCAATCCCGTCGCCATTGCTGTCGGCAAACGACTTGACGTGGAGCTGATAAAAAACCGCGTCCTTGTACCACAGCGGATCGGCGGATCGGTACATCGGCATCGAAGCGGGCGCGAACGGCTCGGCGTGCGCGTCAGTGCGCACGTCAGGTCAGTGTAGATCGCATGTGCATGATCGAAGCTCATGCGCGCCGCCCATCATTCGGCCGAGCCAGCCGCCGTGCCGATCGAGGCGGCCATGACCGCAGCGATCGCGAGCACCTGTACGGTGGTCAGCCGTTCCTGGAAAAAAATGAACCCGGCCAGCGCGCCGAAGGCAGGCTCCAGGCTCATCAACGTCCCGAACACTCGTGCGGAAAGATTCCGCAATCCGAACATCTCGAGCGTGTAGGGAATCGAGCTCGAGAGCACCGCCATGGCGATCCCGAACGGCAGAATCGTCAGATCCAGAAGGGCGGTCCGCGCACTCGCGACTCCGACCGGCACCGCCACCAGGGACCCAATCATCATGCCCCACGCCGACGCACTGGCCCCATGCGCCACGCCCGACCGCTGCCCGAAAATGATGTAAACCGCCCAGCACGCGCCAGCCGCCAGCGCGAAGCCGGCGCCGACGGGATCGATCCGCGTGCTGGTGAGATTGAGCGGCAGCAGGAACAGCAGTCCGACCACGGCGAGCGCCAGCCACAGGAAATGACTGGGCCGCCTCGACGAGAACGCCGCCACCGCGAGCGGGCCGGTGAATTCGAGCGCGACAGCAATCCCGAGCGGGATGGTTCGCAGCGACATGTAGAACACCAGGTTCATCGTGCCGAGCGATAAGCCATAGACGAGAATCGATCGCCACGAACGCGGCATCGTGCGCCACGGCCGTTGCACGATGGCGACAATCAGCGCGCCCAGGCCGACGCGCAGCGCCGCCGCGCCGGGCGCACCGATCCGCGGGATGAGAGTCTTGGCGATCGACGCGCCGGCCTGAAAGGAGGCCATCGCCGCCAGCAGTGCAATGATCGCGACGATGCGCGTTCGGTTATCGCCGGTCGATTCGTTCAAGAGTCTTGAGATCTTACTGTCGTTCGACGTTCTCGGACCTTATGCCGCCATTGCGTCGGCTGTCAGAGACGCCGCGCCACCGCGGCGAAGGCTTCGTCAGAGGTGATGACTGGAATCACGTCGAAGTCCGTGATGTCGTTCCAATTGGCCATCCACAGGTCGAGCAGCCGGCGGTCTTCACACTCCATCACTTGAAAACAGCGGCGCAAATCGTCGGTCACCCAGCTTCCCCGATACTCGACGCCACTCGGCATCATGCGCCCACGGTCTCTGAAGCGGCGATAGGTTGGAACGGGATCTCCGCCGCGAAATGTTTCGATGATCATGAACAGCATGAGAGTCTCTAGAGGGGAGCCCGCACGATGCGCAGATACGCCTGCCATGGGCCAACCGCGTCGGTGTACTGCCGCGCCATGACCCGCACGATCTGGCTGATGTGATCCAAATCGTGGGCCACCCATGTCGCGAGGTGCTCACCCATGGTGACGATGCCGAACTCGGGATGTCTGCCGTGCCGAACCAGATCCGCATCAGTGAGCGTGAGCTGATTCAAACGAGTCAGACTGTCCTGTCGCAATCGCTCGAAGGTGTCGAGGAGCTCAGCGAGCGACAGACCCTTCGACGCTGCGAACATCGCGTCGCGATCGAATCCTGGAAACGTCACCGCGTCTCCATATCTGAGGATGTGCTCGACGCGTGGCATCCAATTGGTTCGCTCGCCGTGAATCAAGTGACCGACGACGTCGAACGGGCTCCAGGTGCCGGCGCCTTCCGTCGCTCGCGTCCACTCGTGAGGAAGGTCGCGCAGCAGTTCGCGCACGACACGCGGTGTGCGCTGCAGAACAGGTACGGCGTCCTCGAATCGAAACGCTCTCATCGCCAGTAGCCGGCATGAACCGCGCGCGCTTCATCTTCCAACAGCGGGCCAATCACGGTGATCGATTCAGTCGCCCGCTGAAAGAGCTCACGGCACGGAATCAGAAAGTCGCGACCGGCGAGTCGTGCGAGCTCTTCACTCGACAGTCCATAGACGACCGCCCGGAGGCCAGCCCAATACATCTTGCCGACGCACATCGCACACGGCTCGCAGCTGGTGTAAAGGATTGAACGCTGCAACTCGTCGCGCGGCAGCTGCCGAATCGCGGCCGCAACCAGATTGGTCTCCGCGTGCGCAGTCGGGTCGCGATCGACGGCAATGGAGTTTTTGGCGGTGAGCACGATCTGGCCGTCGAGGACGAGCAGCGCCCCGAACGGATGATTGCCGCCGTCACGCGCCTGGCGCGCCAGATCGATGGCTTGCCTGATGAACTGCTCGTGATTGGTCAAAGTGCCAGTCCGGCTAAAGCCGGACACTACCTACCGCTTAATTCTTACTTCTTACTGGCTCTTGATCACCCTGGTGCTGTGGCTCGAGACGCATTGCCACCGATTGGCGCGCCAGATGAAGACGTCGACATACCGCATATCGACCTGGACCGGTTGCCCCTGACGCGGGCCAATCAGGTGTAACGAAAACCAGACGACCGCCGTATCGCCGTAAAGCTTGACCCTGAACTCGTCCTGTTCGGCGGAGTCGACCTGCTGATTGAAGTCCCTGGTCAGCGAAATCTCTTTCGCTTTGTCGCCCTGGCTGCCGTCTTCGTACGTCGCGATGAACTCATCGGCGAGCACCCCATCGAGGAACGAGACATCCTTGCGATAGAAGGCCTCGTTCCACGATCGCTCGAGTCGAATCAGCGACTGGGCGTCAGTTCGGTCTGCTGCCGTCTGCGCGGCGATCGTCAGGCCTCCCGCCGTCATCCACCAGGACACCAAGGACAGCAAGAGTGCGGTGCGAGAGTGGCCGCGCATTGATTACACAAGTGCTTCTTTGTACAAGGCGAGCAGCTTTGCCCAGGCCCGATCCGCGTCTGCCTTGTTGTAAATCGGCTGGCCGTTCGCCTGCTTCGGCATGTCCGAGATGCACCAGCCGTGCTGCGATTGTGAGTAGACCTCGATCTCGGCAGGTACCTTCACGGCTTCGAAGGCCTCCTTCAATTTCGTCTTCGCATCCGGCTGCTGCGCGTCGTCGTTGGCGGCCACGCCGAAATACATGTGCGCTTTGATTTTGGGCGCCAGCAGATGCGGACTGTTCGGGTTGGCGGTGACCAGTCCGCCACCGTGGAACGATCCGCCGGCGCCAATGCGATTGGGGACCGCTGCGGCGGTGCGCATGACGAGCGGGCCGCCCATGCAGTAGCCCTGCGTGCCGATCTTCTTGCTGCGATCGACCTGACGCTGGGAATCGAGCCATGCCACGAAAGCCGGTGCATCCCCCTCGACGGCGCCCGCCGCGCCGATCGATCCCATCAGCGGCGTGAGCTTGGCGCGCTGGGGCGGATCGCTGAAGTTGAAGTTCGAGGCATCTTCGACGACCGGGGCTTTCGCGACTCGATAGAACGGATTGACCACCAGCACCGAATAGCCTGAACCGGCCAGGCGCCTGCCCATTTCTCGAAGTGACGGTCGCAGACCGAAAGCATCCGGCCAGATGATCACGCCCGGATGAGAGCCGGTCGGCGGATGAAAGAAGGCGGCATCACACGTGCCGTCGGGCGTCTTGATATCGACGTTCGTCTCGACCACCTGCGACTGCGCCAGCAGGTCGGCCCCGCCAGCTGCGGCAATGCCGGCGCCGATCGTCATCGACACGAAATCTCTACGCGTTAGGTCGTCTTGTTCCATGGTGGTCCCCTTGGGGGCCCATGATACTGCGAGACATAAGGTCCGGCTAAAAGCCGGACACTACGTCTCAAGGTACGGCTACCGCCGGATCCGCACCTAGCGCTCGACGAAGTGTTTGAGGCGACCGAGCGCGTGATCCCACTGAGCCGAAATCTCGACCAGATGGCGCCGGGCAGCGTCGAGCCGCCTGGGCTCCAGTTGCCACACGCGTTCGCGGCCGCTCTGGGCGCATTGGACCAGGCCTGCGCCTTCCATCACTCGCAGATGTTTGGTGATCGCCTGCCGGCTGATCGGAAAACCTTCGGTCAGCTTCGCGATCGACAGCGGTCCGCCGTCGCATAGACGGGCGACGAGCCGCATGCGCGTCTGGTCGCCAAGTGCCGCAAAGACCGGCGCGGCTTCCGCGAATTCGTCTTTCCGTGCATTAGTGGTTTTTCGCAAGGTATTTCTCAATCAGCGTCACGACCATTGTCCAGCCGCCCTCGTTGGCGGCAAACGCCTGCGCGCGACGGGCCAGCGGAATCCGATCGAAACCGGATTCGGTGACGGTGAGCTTGATGTCGGGTCCGATCTGTTCGAGTTCGAATGCGACGAGCGTCGTCGGTTCGTGCGAGTAGTCGACGCCGGATTCGACGGCGAAGGGATGCCAGCGGAAAGAAAAGTGCCGTTCCGGCACGATCTGTTCGATGAGGATCTCGAACGGGAAGCCTTCGTGCGGCTTCTGTTTCTCGGCGACTTCATCGTCGACCTTCGTCGGCACGATGATGCCGCGCACGGTCGCGCCGAGGGTGAACGCGCCGTCGAATTTCATGCCAAACCACTCGCCGAATTCATCAGCATTGGTGAGGGCGCGCCAGACGCGCGCCCGCGGCGCGTGCAAAAGGATGGTTTTCTCGATCCGGTCCGTCGTCGCGATGCTCATTATGCAACCTCCAGGTTGCATAATAGAACGACCACCAGTTTAATGCAACCATTTAGTTGCATGTTGGCTGCTCGGACTATCAGCCGTCGCTGGCGCTTTAGAATCCGACGATCACCGGTATGCGCTCGGAAATCCATCTCAGCCGCAGCTCCTCCTCAAAGATGTCGGTCTTTGACGTGTGCGGTCAGGATCTGCGCCACGCACTGCGAACGTTTACCCGCAATCCGGCGTTCTCGCTGACAGCGATCGCTACGCTGGCTCTCGGAATCGGTGCGAACGTGGCGCTCTTCAGCGTGCTCTATGCGGTCGTGCTCAAGCCGCTGCCGTACGCGCAGCCGGATCGCCTGGTGCTGATCCGGGCCGAGACCGCAGTGGCTGGCACGCGCCGTCCGCTGCCAATGTCGATCTTTCTGCGCGATTTCGACGCGTGGAAGACTGCGCAGACATTCGAGCGGCCGGCCCTCTATACACGCGCGACCCATGCGCTGCTGACGACGACCGGGACCGAGGCGGTCGACGACGCCCTCGTGTCAGCGGAGTTTTTCGACACGATGTCGGGACGCATCATCGCCGGCAGACCGTTGACCGCGGAAGACGATGCCGCTCCGGCGTGCGTTGTCAGCGAACGGCTGGCGCGTCGACTTTTCGGCGACGCGCGAAAC
>Ga0065712_10068474_pt1 | contig 10408 bp, 9 predicted proteins | sample MisRhiReplicate1_FD_59099 | JGI IMG/M metagenome (GOLD analysis project Ga0065712, IMG submission 59099) | Miscanthus rhizosphere microbial communities from Kellogg Biological Station, MSU, sample Rhizosphere Soil Replicate 1: eDNA_1 v3... | ecosystem: Host-associated > Plants > Roots >...
TCGAATCTAAGGACACCGACTGGACGAAGAATCCCATCGACGCGTTCGTGCTCGCGAAACTGCGGGCCCGCGGCTTAGCTCCGTCGCCGAAGGCTGACCGCCGGACGCTCATTCGCCGCCTCTATTTCGACCTCATCGGCCTGCCGCCGGCGCCCGAAGAAGTTGAAGCCTTCGCCAAGGACAATTCGCCGGATGCCTGGCCGCAGCTCGTGCAGAAGCTGCTCGATTCGCCCCATTATGGCGAGCGATGGGCGCGGCACTGGCTCGATGTGGCTCATTTTGGCGAGAGCGACGGCTTTGAATATGACCGAATGCGGCCCAATGCCTGGCGATATCGGGACTGGGTGATTGACGCTCTCAATCGCGATCTTCACTACGACGAATTCGCTCGCTTGCAAATCGCCGGCGACGTATTGCGGCCTGATGATCCTGCGGCTGTGACGGCGACGGGCTTTCTGGTCGGCGGCGCGCATGACAGCCTGCTGCCGAAGGGGGACGTGATGCAAAAGATCATGCGGCAGGACGAGCTCGAGGACATCGTGGCCATCGTGGGGCAGACATTTCTGGGAGTGACCGTCAACTGCGCTCGCTGCCACGATCACAAGTTCGATCCGATCAAGCAGACGGATTATTACCGCCTGGCGTCCGCGCTAGCCGGGGTCCGCCGCGGAGAACGAAGTTTGCCGCCGCAAGGAGCGCCAGCCGAGCTAGCCGGTAGACGCGAGGAGTTTCGCAAAAAGCTTGCTGCCATCGAAGAACCGATTCGCACCGCGATTCTTGCCGAGCGCGAAGCGGCTGCCACGAAGAAGCCCCCTCCGCCCAAGCCGTTTGCCCATTGGGAGTTCGACGGCGATCTCAAAGACAGCGCGGGCACCCTGCACGGCGAGGCAATGGATGGCGCTCGGCTCGAGAAGGGAGAGCTACTGCTGGACGGCAAGAAGAACTACGTCGCCACCGCGCCGCTGGCTAAGGACATCAAGGAGAAGACGCTGGAAGCTTGGGTCCGACTTTCGAATTTGGAGCAAAAAGGGGGCGGCGGCATCAGCATCCAGACGCTGGACGGCACCTACTTCGACTCCATCGTGTTTGCCGAAAAGGAGCCGCAGCAGTGGCTCGCCGGCAGCAACGGCTTCGCTCGGACGCAGTCATTCGAAGGGCCAAAGGAAGAGCAGGCGAAAGATCGCCCTGTCCACCTGGCGATTGTCTATGCTTCGGACGGCACCATCACCGGCTATCGGGACGGGCTCCCCTACGGCAAGCCTTACAAGAGCAGCGGGCCGCTGGTCTTCAAAGCGAAGGAGTCGCAGATTGTCTTCGGCATGCGGCATGGCCCGCTGGGAGGAAACAAGCATCTGGCAGGGGCCATCGAGCGGGCGAATTTTTACGACCGCGCGCTCACTCTGGAAGAAGTGGCCGCTTCCGCTGGTGTTGTTTCCCGGCACATCAGCGAAGAAGAGCTTGCCGGACGCTTGGAACAGCCGCAGCGCGACCAGCGGAAGAAGCTGCTGGCGGAAATCGCCGACCTCAGTCAACAACTCGCGCGATTCAGCGATCCCAAAGCATTCGCCTGCACTCCGCAACAGCCGGCGGAGGCGACGACTCTCCTCATCCGGGGAAATCCGCAGGCGAAAGGGGAGCCAATTGCCGCGGCGGGTCTTTCGGCGCTCACTAGTAGCGGCAATGAATTCGGTTTGGCCCCCGATGCGCCCGAAGGAGAACGCCGCAAGCGAATGGCCCAGTGGATCGCCAGCGAGAAGAATCCGCTCTTTGCCCGGACCATCGTCAACCGCGTCTGGCAGTACCACTTCGGCCGCGGCCTGGTCGATACGCCGAACGACATCGGCTTTAGCGGCGGCCCGCCGACCCATCCCGAACTGTTGGACTGGCTGGCCAGCGAGCTGATCCGGCAGAAGTGGAGCCTCAAGGAATTGCACCGCACGATTGTGCTCTCCGCGACGTGGCAACAAGCTTCGCTGCCGCGAAAAGATGCTTTGGCGCTCGATGCCGACAACCGCCTCCACTGGCGGTACAGTCCGCGGCGTCTCGAAGCGGAAGCAATCCGTGATGCGATGCTCTCCATCACCGGCCAGCTCAATCCCGCTATCGGCGGGCCGAGCTATAAGGACTTCCGCCCCTACGAGCATAAAGGAGCCCAGTTTTACGAACCGCAAGACTTTGTTGGAGCGGAATTTAACCGCCGCAGTGTCTACCGCATGTGGGCTCGCGGCGGCAGGAATTCGTTGCTCGACACGTTCGATTGCCCCGACCCCTCCACAGCCGCCCCCAAGCGGGGTGCGACGACGACTCCGCTCCAAGCCCTGTCGCTGCTCAATAATTCGTTTACGCTCCGGATGGCGGACGACCTTGCCGCGCGTATTGCAAAAGACGTCGGTGAAGACAAGTCCAAGCAGATTGCGAGAGCCATCGAACTGGCCTATGGCCGCCCGGCAACGGCCGATGAAATCACCGCCAGCCTGCCGCTCGTAGAGAAGCACGGCTTGGCTCCCTGCTGCCGCGTGTTGCTGAACACCAACGGATTTTTGTATGTCCATTAATCGCCGCGACTTTTTTTCGTTCGCTTCCCGCGGCATCGGTGCGGCGGCATTTGCCAGCCTGCTGATGCAGGACGGCATCGTCCGCGCAGCGGGCATTCCCGGCGAAGCGAAGGACGCGCCGCCCCATCATCCGGCAAAAGCGAAGCGAGTGATTCACATCTGCCTTTGCGGCGGCATGAGCCACCTCGATTCATTCGATTACAAACCGGAACTGGCTAGGCTCCACGGCAAGCCCCTCGGCGGCAGCGAGAAGCCGGATGTGTTCTTTGGACAGATTGGTTTGCTCCGCAAGAACGACTGGGAATTCCAGCAGCGGGGCAAAAGCGGCCTCTGGATCAGCGAGCTGTTCCCGCACATTGCCGGCGTGGCAGATGAATTGACTGTCATTCGCAGCATGTTCGCGGAATCGTCGAGCCATACTCCCGCCACGCTCCACGAAAACAGCGGCTTTCGGCTGAACGGGTTTCCCAATCTTGGCTCGTGGCTATCGTACGGTATTGGAAACGAGACCGACGAATTGCCGGCGTACGTCGTGCTTCCCGACAGCCGTGGCCTCCCGGCAGGTGGAACCAACAACTGGTCCAACGGTTTTCTCCCTGCCCAACATCAGGGAGTGATGTTCCAGAGCAAAGGCCCCGTCATCAGCGACCTCTTCCCCGCCCGCGAAATCCCCGCCGATGTCGAAGCCGCCAGCCGTGAGTTGCAGGCGAAGCTCAACCAGCTCGACCTCGAAGCCCGCGGCGGCGAAGGAGAACTGGCTGCTCGAATGAAAGCCTACGAACTGGCCGCCAAGATGCAGCTTGCCGTGCCGCGCGTGACGGACCTTTCCGGCGAAACGGCCGACACGCAAAAGCTCTACGGCATCGACCAGGAGGGCACCAAGGACTTTGGCCGGAGCTGCCTCCTAGCCCGCCGCTTGCTAGAGCAAGGAGTCCGCTTCGTGCAGCTCTTCTCCGGCGGCTCGTTCGGCTCGCCGCGCATCAATTGGGACGGCCACGAGGACGTGAAGGAAAACCACACCCGGGAGGCGAAGCTCATCGACCAGCCGGTCGCCGGCCTCGTCAAAGACCTCCGCCAGCGGGGGCTGCTCGACGACACGCTGGTCCTCTTCACCTCTGAATTCGGCCGCACCCCGTTCACGCAATCCTCAGCCGACGTCGTCGGCACCGGCCGGGACCACAACCAGTACGGCTTCTCCGTCTGGCTCGCCGGAGCCGGTCTCAAGCACGGCCTCGCCTACGGCGGCACCGACGACATCGGCTGGAAAGCGGTGGAGCACCGCACCGCCTGGCACGACTTCCACGCCACCGTCCTCCACCTCCTCGGCATCGACCACACCCGCCTCACCTACTACCACAACGGCATCCAGCGGCGGCTGACCAACGTGCATGGGGAGGTGGTGGAGGGGATTTTGGCGTAGCGTAACCGCGGAGGACGCGGAGAGCGCAGAGGAGGCGTCCGTATGGTCATGCCGAGATTTCAAGACCTCAAGCTTGAGTGTTGGGAGGACTCGGGAAAGCTGGGTTTTCACCCGCCGTTCATCTGCTTGAGGGGCGATTCGTCGGCTGCCGACGTGTTGCTTGCTGCCACCGATGAACTTGTCGCCAGCGGCGTTTGCTCCCACCTCATATTGACCGTCCGGCACCATTCGCGTCCCAAGCCAATTTTCAAGATTCGCATCACATTTCTGCCTGAGAGCGAAGACTTGGCTCAAATGTCGATCACGCGCAACGAAAATGAGGCCTCGTTTGAATTCACCGAGCGTGGACTGATTGAGTTTCGCCGGGTCCTAGAAGTGTGGCGTGACGGCGGCGAGGATTTCGCAACCCACCCAGAAGGAAGCCGGAAAGCCAGCCGTGCGAAAAGAAACGATCACATGCGAGCAAAGGATCTTGCGTCAGGCGAATTGTGGTTTTGGAGGAGCATGAGTCCCTAGAATGCTGAATCAACTTCAACTCTCAGTCCTCCGCGCCTCTGCGTGATGCTCCTCTTCTAATCCTCACGCAGAGGCGCAAAGCTCGCAGAGGAGAAGCAATTGCATGGCGACGAAAGACCATATACTTTAACCCATGCCCAAGCGCAACCCCCTCAAATCCGCCGAAGCCGCCCTCCGCAAAGCGGCTCTCGCCTATCCGCAGGCGAGCGAGGATTTCCCTTGGGGCCACAGGGCGCTCAAGGTAAAAAAGAAGATGTTTCTGATCTTGTCCTTCGACAAGGACGTCTTCAACGTCACGATGAAACTTCCCGTCACCGGCAGACAGGCCCTGGCGCTCCCCTTCGCCGAGCCCACCGGCTATGGTCTGGGAAAGAGCGGCTGGGTGACTGCCAGCTTCGGGCCGAAGGATACTGTTCCCGTCGAGCTGCTGGAGGAGTGGATGGACGAAAGTTATCGGGCGATCGCGCCCAAGAAGCTGGTCCAGGAGTTGAAAGCCCTAGCCGAAGATTGAAGAGAGATGTGTGTCGCAAAGCGATTCTGCTTACTCGTCTTGCTCGCGTCAGCAGCGCTCGGCTGCCAGCGTGCCAAAACAGTAACGCCAGTGTATGAGCCGGCCAGACCGGCGGCCCCCTCCGCTTTCGACGGCGCAAAGGCGGGGGACGAGCGAAAAGTCGCCGGCGTCACGCTCTGCTGGTGCCCGCCAGGCCGGTTTACCATGGGGAGCCCACCCGGCGAGCCGGAGCGGCGACCGGGGGAAGACCAGGTCGAAGTGGTCCTGAGCAAAGGGTTTTGGATGGCCAGGTACGAGGCGACGCAAGGGGATTGGAAACGGGCCGTCGGTGAGCTCCCCGGCGAGCTGACGGCGGAGCTGCCGGAAGGGGATGACTTTCCCGTCGGCAACGTCAACTTCGCGGAGACCGAAGTGTTTTGTCGCGAGCTCACGAAACTCGGCCACGAGTCGGGCGAGCTCCCCAAGGATTGGGAGTTCCGGCTCCCGACCGAGGCCCAGTGGGAATATGCCTGCCGGGCTGGAACCACGACGGCCACCTCCTTCGGCGACAAGCTCAGCAGCAAACAGGCAAACTTCAAGGGCAGGCCCTACAACGGGGCCGAGGAGGGGCCTTCGCTCAGTCGGGCTGCAAAAGTCGGCAGTTACCCCGCGAATGCCTGGGGGCTGCATGACATGCACGGCAACATCTATGAGTGGTGCCGGGACTGGTATCATGGGAAATTGCCGGGAGGGACCGACCCCGACTTGTATGCCGCAATGTCTTCGGCCACAAAAAGTGAGCACGGGGAGATTTCGCGGTCGCGCCGCGGCGGGTGCTGGGCCGACGAAGGCTGGCCCTGCCGGACCGCCTTTCGCTTGCGGTTCGAGCCCGAGCGGCGTTACGACCATATCGGCTTTCGAGTCGTCGCTGTCCGGCCGTAGCCAATGGGCAATGAAGACTGGGGTTATGGCTTCTTGCCTTTCTCCCAGCACCGCACCACAATCAGCGGCGTCCTACTTCCTCAAGTTCTTTGCGGAGGCCAAAACATGCCCGTCAAGCCCATTCCCGAAGGCTACCACACCGCCACGCCGTATCTCATCGTCAAGGGAGCGGCCGAAGCAATTGAGTTTTACAAGAAGGCATTCGGGGCCAAGGAGCTGCTCCGCATGGCCGGGCCGGACGGAAAAATCGGCCACGCGGAGATCAAGATCGGCAATTCGCCGATCATGCTGGCCGACGAACATCCCCAGATGGGAGCCAGAAGCGCCAAAACGCTGGGTGGCTCGCCGATGTTCCTGATGCTCTACGTCGACAATGTCGATGCCCTCGCTGCCCAAGCGGTCGCTGCGGGAGCAAAGGTCATCCGTCCCGTCCAGAACCAGTTCTATGGCGACCGGAGCGGCATGTTCGAGGATCCGTTCGGCCTCTGGTGGACCATCTCCACGCATGTCGAAGACGTGCCGCCGGAACAAATGAAGCGGCGGAGCGAAGAGGCGATGAAGCAGAAGAGCAGTTAGCCCCCCCTCCCGGTTGACAGAAGCCCCGCTCACGGAATAATCCGCTCTATTCTCTCCTTCTCAAAAATCGATTCGCAGCCCATTCGCCCAAGGAACCCACGATGCACCCCGTCCTCAACCGCAACCTATTCTTCGTCAAAGAGCACGTCGGCATGTTCAAGGCTTCCAACAGCTACGACGTGCTCGACCCCAACACCCAGCAGATCATCCTCAACTGCCGTGAGGAGCGGCTGGGGTTCTTCACCAAAATGTTGCGGTTCACGAAGTACAAAAAGATGACTCCCTTTGAGGTCATCATCCGTACCCCCGAGGGACAGCCCGTGCTGTGCGTGAAGCGAGGGGTGAACCTGTTTCTGTCAAAGGTGGACGTGCTGGACGAGAACGGCCAGCGGATTGGGGGCTTCAAGCAGAAGTTCTTTTCCCTGGGCGGGGCGTTTCAGGTGCTGGGAGCCAACGACGAGCCCCTCTGCGAATTGAGAGGTAAGATCCTCGGCTGGGATTTTACGTTCAAAGCAGGCGAACAAGAGCTTGGCAAGGTGAGCAAGAAATGGGCGGGCCTCGGCAAGGAGCTGTTCACCAGCGCGGACAACTACATGCTGGAAATCAACGCCGCCGTCCCCCCGGACCACACCGTGCGGCAGATGATCGTGGCCGCCGTGATGTGCATTGACCTGGTGCTGAAGGAATAGCGCGAACCGAATGACCAATGACCAGGTCCCAATGACCAATGGAAAGACCTTCCCACATTGGGCTAGAATGGGTCTTGGAGAATTCCCATGCGCTTCACCAAGATGCAAGGCTGCGGCAACGACTATATCTACGTCAATTGCTTCGAGCTGCCGCTGCCGAAAGATCCCGCGGAACTGGCCCGCAAGATGTCTGATCGGCATTTCGGCATCGGCGGCGACGGCTTGATTTTGATTTGTCCGAGCAATAGCGGAGCCGATGCCTGGATGCGGATGTTCAATGCCGATGGCTCGGAGAGCGAGATGTGCGGCAACGGGCTGCGGTGCGTCGCCAAGTACGTGCACGACCACGGCATCCGCAAGGCGGAGCAATTGCGGATTCAAACCGGCCGGGGAATACTCACCGTGGACCTCGAAATCAAAGCCGGCAAGGTCGAGCGGGCCACCGTCAACATGGGCAAGCCGATCCTGGAAGGGGCGATGATTCCCACGAAGCTCATCGGCAATCCCCCCGTGGAAGTGCCTCTTTCCATTGCCGGTCAAGAGCTGCACGTCACAGCCGTCTCGATGGGGAATCCGCACTGCGTCACGTTCGTCGAAAAGGCCACGGACGACCTGGTCCTCGGCCTTGGTCCGAAAATCGAAAATTCGCCGCAGTTCCCCGCCCGCACCAACGTCGAGTTCATCGAAGTCATTTCCCCCACCGAAGTCCGCCAACGGACCTGGGAACGGGGCTCGGGCGAAACGCTCGCCTGCGGCACTGGCGCGAGCGCCGTTTGCGTCGCCGGCGTTTTGACCGGCAGGACGAAGCGCAAGATCATCAATCACCTCCGTGGGGGCGACCTCGAGCTGGAATGGCGTGAAAGCGACAGCTGCGTCTATAAGACCGGGCCGGCGGTGGAAGTGTTTTCGGGCGATTGGCCGGAGTGACGGGGTTGCAGCTTCAATGAACCCGCCACAGGCAAACACTTCCGCCCTTTCCGTCTCCCAGCTCACCGCTCTCCTCAAAGGGACCGTCGAAGAAAGCTTCCACGACGTCTGGGTCAGCGGTGAGGTGACCGGCGCTACGCACCACCGCTCCGGCCACATCTATTTCACGCTCAAAGATGACGTCTCGAAGATTCGTGGTGTCGTCTGGCGCACCACCGCCCAGCGGCTGAAATTCCAGGTGAAGGATGGGCTCGAAGTGCTCTGTCGCGGTGGAATTGAGATCTATGCCCCTCGGGGTGATTACTCACTGGTCTGCCGTCAAATAGAGCCCCGCGGCCTTGGCGCATTACAGCTCGCCTTCAAGCAGCTTCAGGAGAAGCTCGCCGCTGCCGGCCTGTTCGATGCCGCCCGCAAGCGCCCGCTCCCCAAATTTCCAAAACGGATCGCGTTTGTCACCAGCCCGACGGGGGCGGCCATTCACGACTTCCTGCAGGTCTGTAACCGCCGCTTCCGTGGCACGCACATCCTGATCATTCCCGCTCGCGTACAAGGAGAAGGTTCCGCTGCGGAAATCGTCCGGGGCATTCAAATCGCCAATCGCCTGGCCGAGCCGCCGGATGTCCTCGTCGTCGGACGCGGCGGCGGCAGCCTGGAAGACCTCTGGAGCTTCAACGAGGAAATTGTCGTCCGGGCGATTCACGCCTCAAAAATCCCCGTCATTTCCGCCGTCGGTCACGAGGTAGACGTCACGCTCGCCGACCTCGTCGCCGACGTCCGCGCCCTCACCCCGTCCGAAGCTGCCGAGCTGGCCGTCCCTTCCGCTCAAGAGCTCCTGGCTCAAATCGCCGTCCTCCAGCGGCAGCTGACCAAGGGTCTTTACAACCGCGTCTCGTCCGCCCGGCTACGGCTCCATCGTCTTTCCAGCCACCCCGTCCTCGCCAAACCCACGAGCCGCCTCCGGCTGCTCTCCCGCCGGCTGGACGACCTGGACGAATCCGCCACCCGCTCCCTCCGCCGCCGGCAGAGTCGCTTGCGAGAAAAGCTCGTCTCCCTCTCCGCCCGACTAGAAACCCTCAGCCCCCTCGCCACCCTCACCCGCGGCTACAGCGTGACGACGCGCGAGGATGGGAGCATCGTGCGGGATGTTCAAGACGTTGCTGCCAATGATATTCTGAGGACTCAAGTCGCTCGCGGAAAAATCACCAGCCGCATCGTCTCCACCGAGTCCTCCGAAAAGTAGCCGCTCTTGTCCACTCGCCCCGACCCACCCCCCGAAACTCCCTCCTTCGAAGCGGCCCTCGCCAGCCTCGAAGCCATCGTCCACGACCTGGAAGATGGCGACTTGGGCCTGGCAGAGGCTCTGGCCCGCTACGAGCAGGGGATCAAGCATCTCCGCCACTGCTACGACCTGCTGGAGCAAGCCGAGCGGAAAATCGAGCTACTCACCGGCATCGACGCTGACGGCCGGGCCAAAACGGTCCCGTTCGCGGTCGCCGAGCCGCTGGCGGAGGAACCCCCGGAGGATGAGCCCCCCCTCAAGCCGCGTTCCCGCCGCAAGCCGCCGCGAACCTTGCTCGATTTGGAAGACGAGGAGGAAGTGTAGAGCGCAAAGTGCAGAGTGTAGAGTAAAATGAACCTCGCCTTCTTCACTCTGTACTTTGCACTCTACATTCTGCACTTCGCGCCATGCCTAAACGCAAACATCCCGCCGTCGGTATCGACCTGGGGACCACCTTCTCCGTCATTTCCCGCCTCGACGACCTTGGCCGGCCGCAGACGCTCATGAACGCGGAAGGGGACAAAATCACCCCCAGCGTGGTCTTCTTCGAGGGGGACAACGTCGTCGTCGGCAAAGAGGCGAACAAGGCCGTGGCCACGGACGCCGACCAGGTGGCCGAGTGCGCCAAGCGGGACCTGGGGCACCGCTTCTTCCATCGGCTGCTCGGCGGGCGGCAATATCCGCCGGAAGCCCTGCAAGCCTGGGTCCTCAACAAGCTCCGCACCGACGCCGAGAAGCAAATCGGCCCGATTGAAAAAGTCGTCGTCACCGTCCCCGCCTATTTTGACGAAGTCCGCCGCAAAGCGACGCAGGACGCGGGCTACATCGCCGGCGTCGAGGTGATGGACATCATCAACGAGCCCACTGCCGCCGCCGTCGCCTTCGGCTTTCAGCAGGGGTACATGAACCCGGCTAACAAGGACCAGGAGCGGAAAAAAATCCTGGTCTACGACCTCGGCGGCGGCACGTTCGACGTCACGGTGATGGAAATCGGCGGCCCGGATTTCAACGCCC
>Ga0065712_10068477_pt1 | contig 10397 bp, 4 predicted proteins | sample MisRhiReplicate1_FD_59099 | JGI IMG/M metagenome (GOLD analysis project Ga0065712, IMG submission 59099) | Miscanthus rhizosphere microbial communities from Kellogg Biological Station, MSU, sample Rhizosphere Soil Replicate 1: eDNA_1 v3... | ecosystem: Host-associated > Plants > Roots >...
GCAGGGACCGGCTGACGCCGGAAGTGGTCGAGAGAGAGATCGTATCTCCCTTGAGGTCCAGCGAGCGGACGGACCAGACCGATCCGTCATTGGTTTTTAGGCGGCAGGCCGGAGCCGGAAGAGTTCGTTTCACGGGCTGAAGAAAGATGATCCCTTCCATTTTTTCGCGCTTGACGTCGATCTTGTCGCCGTCGAAGTCGAATTTCGCGCCCGCCGGTGTGACTTCCAGGATGGTTCCTTCCAATTGATCGAGCACGGTCTCGGTAACGGTCCTGGGAGCCTTCCCTTCATCTTCAACTTCGCGCGTCCCACTCTTGCGGAGCACGACCATGTCGCCCGCGGGCTCCAGCTTGAGCAGCTCCTGCCACTGGGCGGCGATTTCCGACGATTGCGACTGGAAGCGGACAGCCCGGATGGAACGAGTGGCGATCTCGACGCGGTCACCCTGTAGGGTCTCTAGATTTGCTTTGCCGCCAGCCGACTGAAACGACCGGCTGGGGAGCAGCGAGCCATCGATCAGATCCACCCAGACTTGCGGGCGCTCAGCAACCGCCACAACCCCAAACTCCACCGACTGCAACTGCTTGGGATCGAGCGTCTGCGAGCCCGCCGAGTTTTCGATCACGACGCGTTCACTCGAGAGCTCGACGAGGCGGCCATGCAGCGGCTTCCCCTCGAGAGGCTCCACAACGACCTCGCCGCCGGGGGCGGCCAGGAGCAGCAAAATGAGAATCGCGCCCGCCATTCCTTTACTTTACTCCATCCTGAGCCAGGCGTTTGAAATACTCCTCAATCGTCTCGCGGAAATGAGCGGGAAGCTCGCGACCAATCTGCTGCAAGACTTCCTGCCGCTCCTTGGGCGGCAAGTTCCCCCAGCCGTCCTTCTTGCCGATGTTTTTGGGATCGACCTCGCCCTTGCCTCGCGGCCCCCCGGCTGGCTTGCTGTCCTGGGCGGGATTATTGGACTGGTTCCCTTGGGGCTGGCCGGCTTGTTGTTGCTGCTGTTGTTGCTGTTGTTTTTCCTTTTCTTCGATCAGTTTTTCCAGCTTGGCGATGATGGTCTCTTCTTCGTCCCGGACCTTCTTGCCGGCTCGCGCGAGTTCCAGCCGGCGGCCCACGTCGGACATCAGGCGGGCGATTTCATCGAGTGAGTCCGGCTTGAGCGGCTTGAGGTCCGCTTCCATCAGCTTCGCGAGCTGCGAATAGCGGCGAGGAAGGATCTCTTCGTTCTCCATGAGCTTCGCCACGGCCGAAAGACAGGGTTCTTTTTCCAGCAAATTGTGATGAGCCAAAGCCTGGTGGAACAGGAGCGTTGCCGGATCGACAACATCGGCCGGCGTCAGACCCTTGAGCTGATCAAGCGATTCATCCATCAGCTCGTTTTGGACCAGCCAACGGCCGTAAAGCAGCTTGAGATTGTTTCGCGCGAGCGGCGGGACCGATTCATCGGCCAGAATCTCGAACTTCGGCAGGTCTACGGTGATCCGGGGATTCTGGCAGAAGTCGACGACCGCTTTGGCCCTTGGCTCCAACACAGACAGTGACGTAACAAGGCGATCCAACAGCTCCGCGCCGGTGGCAGGCGCCGCTTCGTCGGGCCATAGCGCGGCAATCTTGGCGCGCAAGTTTTCGTCAGCCTGTTTCGCGGTGGCGTAGTCGTCCAGCTTCGCCTTTACGTCCGCAGCCAACGGCACCGACCAGGTGGCGCGGCGCTCGATCTCCTGGGCGAAGGAGCTCGCCCCAAAAGCCGCCACCGCGACCACAGCCATTAACAATGTTTTCATGGATTCGTCTCCGTAGCCTTCCGTTCTACTTGTTCTTCCCCAGAACCAAATCGCGAGTGATCTTGTAGACTTCCTGCTGCCGCTCGCTCAATTTCTTGAGCGCCGAAACCAGCTCCGCAGCGTTGGCCTGGCCGACGGGATCCTGGTCGTCCTGCAAAAGGCGCGAGTAGCGGGTAGTCCGCTTGTTCACCCGTTCCTGCAGTGACTTGATCATCTTCAGCTCGGCGATTTCATCCACGAGCGGCTGATCCTGCTGTTGTTGCTGTTGTTGTTGCTGCTGTTGCTGTTGTTTCTTCTTTTCCAAATTCTGTTGGGCCTGTTGCAGGGCGTCGATCATTTCCTCCAGAGCGGCGATGATGTCCTCTTCGTAGCCGATGGTGATGTCGTCGACCTTGGTATCGGCCAGGCGGGTGGAAACCGACTCCATGTCTTCGTGCATCTGATCGACGGTCGCGGGGAAAGCGATCGAGCTCCCTTCCTCCTTGAGGAGCGTCAGGGCCTTCTGGGCCTCGACGGCAATTTTCCGTTCGTCGATTCCGAGTTTTGCCGCTTGGACGACAAACGTCTCACCGCGGCTTTCGTCGGAGACCTGGTCCATCCGCCGCGTGGACTCATACACCTTGAGCTGCATTTCCAGCATCTTCTTGAAACGGGCTTCCAGAGCCGCGAGCGTGCGGGCGACTTCTTCCTCGCGCATCTGGCGGAGAATCTCTTCCAGCTCCGCTTTGGCCTTTTCCAGCTCTTCCTTGGCCTCGCGCTGGTCTTCAACGGACTCTTTTCGCTTGGCTTCTTCAAGCTTTTTCTGCGCATCCTTCATCTTCTGCTCGGCCTGCTCAATCCGCTTGCGGGCAGGGTTCTGCGATTGTTGGTCCTGCTGCTTTTGCTCTTGTTTCTGGTCGTCCCTCCCCTGCTCGCCGTCCTTGGGCTGACCATCCTTGGGCTCGCCGCTCTTGGATTTGGACTTGCTGGATTTTCCGTTTTTCCCTTCCTTGGACTTGCCCTCTTTGGATTTGCTGGCATCCGAGGGCTCACCCTTCTCCCCATTCTTGCTCTTCTCATCCCCTTTGCTCTTCTCGCCGTTCTTGTCGTCTCCCTTGTTCTTCTCATCGCCCTTCTCGCCAGATTTTCCTTTCGGAGACTTGGACTTGTCGTTCTTCCCTTCGTCTCCCTTCTTCTCGTCCGATTTCCCTTCGGAATTCTTTCCCTCGCTGTTTTTGCCTTCGGAGTTTTTGCCCTTGTCACCCTTCTTGTCCGAACCCTCGCTGTTCTTCTCCCCCTTCATCGGAGACTTAGAATCGTCGCCAGGCTGTTTGTCGCTTTGGTCCCCCTTGTCACCACCTTCTGATTTTTCGTCCTTCCCTTTTTTGTCCTCCGACGAGCCGTCCTTGGTATCCCCCTCTTCATTCTTCTTGATTTTCTTGGCCAGCTCCTCGGCTCGCTTGGCCAGGTCCCCTTGTTCTTTGGAGAGGCTCTTGGCGTTGGCGTCCCCTTCGGTCCGCGCTTGCAGGGCCTTCTGGATGCGGATCATCTTCTCCAGGTCTTTGATGTATTCCTTGATGCGGGCTTGCTCGCTCTTCAGGCGGTCGCCGCGGTCCTCGCTCATGAGGAGTTCCTGCAGGGCCTTGAGATCGCTCTGTACTTCTCCTTGCCCGTCGAGTGCCCGCTTAAGTTGCTTCTGGTTGAGCAGCTTGACGACGGATTCCAGCTCGCTCTTGGTGAGCTTCTCCTTGGATTGTTCAACAGCCCGGCGGAGCAACGTCGCTCGCCGTGGGTTGGTTCCCTCTTCCAGGTCCGCCATCTTGAGCATCACCTGTTCAAGTCGGGCGTATTTGTCCGCGATTTTGCTCTCTTCCAGAGCCAGCTCGTCGGCGGCGTTGGCACCTTCACTCGTGGAACCCTTGGGAGCATCCGGCTTGGCGGCTTCGCTGGCAGCGGGCCTGGCGGGTGGTTCCTGGGCATAGAGCCAGCCGAGACGAACCACGGCGACGGCCAGAACGAGGGCCCAGACTACGAAAGCGACCTTATTCCATTGGCGCTGCTTCATCGCAACCACTCCTGCCTCAAATTGAGGCACTATTTCAAATCTTCGATTGCCTGCCGCTTCCGCTCCTGTTTGGTCTTGTCCGTGAGCGTCTCCTGGTCTCTGATTAAATCACGGACAATGTCCAGCAATTCATTATACGTTTCCAGGTCCAGCATCTGTTGCAAAACCGCCTCGAGCTTGGCAATGGTGACGTTGGTCTGCTCCAGCGTTTCATCCGCGGCAGTGGCTGTTTCTGGGGTAATTGGGGCGTTGCCGCTGAGTCCCTTCTCCAAAGCGGCCAGTTTCTGGTCGAGTTTCCCAAATTCCTCAGTCCCAATCTTGGCCAAGGGGTCAGCAATCAGTTCCTTGAGCCGCTGCTTTCGTTCTGGGGTGTCGACGCGGTTGTTGACAAGTTCCTCGCGAATATCGTTAAACCCCCCGGAAATCCCTAGCACTTCTTGGGCCGATTTCTGGCTCTGCTGCATCCCACGCTGCACTCGAAGCAGCCGAAGTTCCGCTGCACGCCTGGTAATATCTTCCTTGCTAAGCGGCTTTCCGGAGTCGTCTTCGGCTTTCAAGTCTTCGGGGTCCGCGCCAGCGGAGACGGGGCCGAGGCTCGACTTCACGCGGATGAGCGAATCCCGCAACTGGCCGAGCTCGCCGAGCGTCAGCTCAAACCGGGCTCGCAAACCAAGTTCTCGGATTTCGAGCATGGCGAGCAAATCTTCCGGTGTCACGACGTCGAGTTGGTAGCGGTCTGATGCGCCGAGATGTGGGCCTCCTTCCAGGTTGAACCTGTCGGCAGCCTGAACCATCAGGAAAAGCTTGTCCTTGGGCTTGAGTTCGAGCCCACCCTGCTCGCTCCGCAATTTACGGAAGTCGATGCTCTGGTCCATCGCGCCCCCTTTGCCGAGCGAGACATCAAGCTTCTTGCCGGCGGACTCCTCGTTGAGTCCGACATCGAACCAGGCCTTGTCCACGGCATAGTCGTCGCCGATTTTTCCCTGGATGGTGACAATCGCATCGGGAGTGACCGCGCTGCCGACCCCTTTGAGCTTCACGTCCACTTGCGGCGGCCGGTCTTCCACGCCGGTGAGGAAAATCTTATGCGGCCGGTCGGTGGTGACGTTGTCGCCGTCGAGTAACGAAACTTCCAGGGTCGTAGTCGTCGTTAGCTTTTCGATTCGAAAGGTAAATTCCTGCTTGTTCGCAGCGCTGGTCTGGATGGGAATCTTCTCAGCCTTTTTCGTTTCAACATTCAGGATCGTGGCCTGCTGCAGATCTTTGTTCGTGCGGAACTTGAGCGTGACGCTGGTTCCCAGCGGAATGAACGTGCCAGCGGGGAGGTAGTCCTGTCCAGTTACCGGCAGATAATTCGAAGTCGCTTCGTCCACCATATATGGCGGATAGGTCAAATCCATCGTCGTGGAAATGACGGCTGGGCTGTCCACCACTTCCAGACGATAGCCGCGAGCCCGATGGTCATACCCCACGACGTCGAATTCCAGCGTCGAGAGAACTCCCTTGAAGGGCTTGCCGTCGAATCGGAAGTTGCGAAAGCCGCCGGCATCGCGGCCGTTGGTCATCTGGACGCTGCCGCGCTCGCTCCGCGAATTTCCGTCGGTCTTGAGGGCGTGGTAATAGATCGTGCAGGTCTGCGGCACGACGCGGGCCTCCGGGGCACCGAGCGCCCGTACCCGGAGCGCAACGCTGGAGCCCTTGGCGACCTTGGCAATATTGTTTTCGAATTTGACTTCCGTCAATCTCGGTGCCGTTTCTCCTGGAGCCGGCGAGCCCTGAATTTCCAGGCCGACCACTTCAATATGCGCGCTGCGTGGCCACGGGTCGTCGCGCAGGAGATAGAGCCGGCTGGCGGCGAGATTGAGAGCGTCGCTGTTGATCGATGAGCCCACGAAGAACATGCTGACGAGGATCATCGCGGCCAGCACTTTGACCACCAGCGGCAGGTAGTTGAAGACCTGGCCGACGTGCAACTGTCCCGCCCCCGTGCCGGCTCGCTCGGCGGTGCGGGAGAGCATTTCCAGGTTGAACTCGGCGGCGTGTTGCGGAGAATCTTCCATCTCCACGGCGGTGACGAGACTGTCCTGCAAACCGGCAAATTTCCGCTCCAACAGGACCGCCATGCTCCGGTCGTGGAGCGGCACGAAGAGCCGGCGGCCGATGTAGCGGTAGAGGATGAAGACGAAGAACCCGGAGATGCCGGCAAGCATCACCCCGCGGGCGACGGCGGGCATTTCACTGGCCCCAACCAGGACCGGCAGATAATCGAGAGCGAAGGCGAGCCAGAAGGTGACGCCTAGCCAGATGACCGCCAGGGACAGCCCTTCGAGCAGCACATAGAAACGAATCCGCCGTCGCACGCCGGCCAGGACGGACCGGATACCCGGATTGAGCTCGAGGGTGGTCTTTGCACTTGCCATTCCATACCCATCATTAAGACGGGGCAGACTTGCCGGGGGATTATAAGGGTTTTGGGGTTTAAGGGTCTAATGCAATCTATGCCAATTTGCTGAGCCTCCGCAGCAGCCATTCCAGGCAGAGGACACCGCAAATCAGTCCCATCAGCCAAGTCATCAAAAGTTGTTCAAATTTGCGGTCGGGAGTGCCGGGAAGCGGAGTGCTTTGGTCCTGCGGTTTGAGCTGGCTCACAATTCCCGGCTGGCCAGAGCCGCGACCGACAGCGGAGTCGATGCCGACGTAGTACAGACCGTTTGTCCGGTCCGCCAAGGTCTTGAAGAGTTGGTCGTTGCGTTCCGGATGCTCCGTCTCTTGAGCTGGCATCTTGGCCCGCACCTCTCGGACCATGAGCTGATCGGCGGCATCGGGGTGTTGCAGTTCGATGCGATAGTCCCCTTCCTGCAGGGCGGTGAACTGCTCGGCGTACATCCCTTCGCGGGCAGCGTCCTTGACCTTTTTCAGCACTAGCGGCATCCGTTTCTGGTCGGGCTGAATGAGAACGGCGTTCACTTCGGGCGCGGTGAGCGGCTGGAACTGGGCATCCTGCAAAATGGCCCGCACTCCCACCTGGTCGCCAAGCAAGCAGCGGTCCTTGTCCACCAACAGCACGCCGCGGCTGGAATCCCGCAGCAGCCGTCCTTCGCTGGCCCAGCGGATGAGCTTCGTGTAATAGGTCTCGAAATACTTTTCATCCAGCTCACGAATCCGCCACATCTCGCCGCTGGCCTGGAAGAAGACTCGCCCCGAACCGTAGAAGTGCCCGGCCATGTAAATGGGGAGCGTGTTGTCGATGGCCGTGTCCGGGTCCGAGAACCGGGCATAGACCCGCGCCCCTGGCTTGGGATCCTTCACCGCGTAGTAGCCGTAGACCCCGGCGAACTCATCGCGAGCCCGCTGGCTCTTCTCGGCATCCTCGTCAATCCACAGGAATTCAGCTTCCATCCCGTCACGCGTGAACGTGAGAGGCCAAGGCTTGTCGCCGCCGAAGCGTCCCAAGCTGAGCGTGGCCGAGCTTTGATTGTAAAAGACGACGGGATAAAGGGCCTTGATGGCGTCAATCCTTGGGTCGCCCCGCCTGCGAGCCGTCCAGCCGGGAGTGCAAACCGGCCCGGCGACGACAATCAGGCCGCCGGCTTTCTCCGCCACCCACCGCTCCAGGTTCTTCACTTGCAAATCGTCAAGCTCCTCCCAATCGGGATCGAAGCCGACGATACAGTCGTACTGGAAGAGCTCGTCCGCGGTCTCCGGGAACTTGTTCAGGATGTCATGGGCTTCTTGCGAGATGCCGGGACGGCCCGATTGCAGCAGCACATCGACAGTCGTTTCCTTGTCTCGGAAGAGCTGGTTGCGAAGGAAGATAAACTCGCGGGCCGGCCCGCTGGCGAGCAGCAAGACCTTGGTCTTGCGGTCCACGATTTCAACCTTGGCAGTTTTCACGTTGTCCTTCTTATCGAGCTCACCCTCCACTGCTTGCACACGGAGGCGGAAGATGCGGATTCCTTGGTCCTTGGGAGTGTTCTCGAACTTGATGGGAACTACTTTGCCGGTGGTGCCGACATTGAGCGTCTGCTCGTCTTCCTTCACTTCTCCCTTGCCATCCTTGTCCGTGGAGAGTAGCTCCACGGTCAGGCTCGTGCGGCTGGAATTGATGGCCTGGATGTAACCGGTGAGCGTGAACTTATCACCCGGATAGACCCGCTCGGGAGCTTCCAAATCAACCACCCGAACATTGACCGGCCGCTTATCGCTGCCGAGGCCGACGGAGTAAACGGGAATCAGGGCGCTCGCCGCATCGCCGGCAGCCGTTTCGTAGCTGAGGCCAGCATTGCTGCCGCCATCGGAGAGCAGGATGATTCCGGCAATCGGGCCGCCGCGCTCCTTGTCGATGATGTACTTCAGATTGTCGCCGATGCGAGTCTCCACTCCCTTTGGCAGGAGTTGCTCTTTCCAATCGACCTTGGCTTTCGTTTCCTTCGCTTCATCCCTTTTCGTCGCCGGCTCGTCGGGCTTTTCAATCTCCGGCTCGCGAAGACCGACGATGGCGAGCAGGTTGATTTCGGGCCGGCGGAGATTGGCGACGGCGAGGACCACGACCGACGCAATCAGCAGCACCACGGAAACGAGCAGTGCCCAAGAGCCTCCTTCCTGCCCTTGCCGCTGGGGAACAGTCCGCCGTCGTCCCCAAATGAGATGAATGAGACCGGCCAGCAGCGAAATCCCCAGCAGCGAGGCAGCCACGATGGCGATAATCCTCGCTTCGCCAAGCGCCGAGCGCAAGCTTTCGTCCGCTGACGTGGTGCTGGCGGCATCGGGAAGCGGCACTTTCTTGGGAAAGGAGGCGATTTCGACCGGATTCTCCGCCTGATCGAAGCGGTAGACGACAACATCGTGCTTCTGTCGCAGGCTCTCGACGAACTCCCCTTTCTCTAGCTCGGCGGTGACAAGCTCGATACGGCTGCGGCCGGTGGAGGCACCGGGAGATTCGGCATCGCGCAGGGCCATGCTTTGGCTGGTATCGACGAGCAGGACCGCCCGGGAGTTCTTGACGAGGATTCGCTCTGCCCGTTTTTCAAGGTTGAAGAAGAAGAACAAGATTCCCGCGAACGCCAGCACGCGGAGCAGGACCAGCACCACCGCAAAGCTCACCGGCAGCTCCACGCTGTCCCTCACATACATGAAAATGACGTAGCCGGCGATGAGCAGGCAGAGGAGTCCGAGAACCATCCAATGCCACCATTCAGTGAGTGACTGGACGCGGGCGAGCTGGTAGTAGACGCCGGCTTCGCCACTTTGGGCCTGGGCGAACAGCAGGTGCGGTTGCATCAGCGGATGGCTCCAGGAAGGGGGTGATAACTGATCGTGTAAGCCAGAAGCTGCTCGCCGATGAGCAGGCAAATCAGCCCAATCATCAGCACCTGGCTGAGGTTGTAGCCGGTGGAAGACAGGTCTTGCTGCTCGTAGCTTTCCGCCTGATGCCAGGTCACCTTCACCGGGTCGAGCTTCGTCAGCAGCTCCTTCGAGTCGACCGGCGCGAGGTCCCCTTCTTCCGGGTCCACGTTCAGAGCCCAGCGACGAATATCGGGTTCGGCGATTTCTCCCTTCGTCGTGCGGGGCCAGACTTCATAGATGCCGGCATGGTCGGTGTCGCGGGACTGGCCACGCCCCAGGCTGGCCGCCAGTGCCGTCTTGCCCGCCTCCGGCTGAGTTGCCTGGCGGTCAAGCTTGAGGCGCTCTTCCGATTTCGGTTTGGGGAGTGTGAAGGAGAGCTCCGGGCGGTATTTGCTGGATTCCAAGGCGATATCGATGGGCGTGCCAACCAGCCGCGGGTCATCCAGCCGGCGGGCGGAGGCAAGATAAGCCTGCATCTTGAGGGCAAGCACGACGAGGCTCGGATTCTTCGCCCAGTCGTTCCATTCGGGGGAAACAGTCGTCAGGCAAACGACCACCGTCCCCTCGCCAAACTTCTTCTCGACGATGAACGGGCTCTTGTTGCGGAGCGATGCGATGACCGAAGTGCCGGAGTTCGGCTCCGCCTTCCAGTCTTTTTTAGCGGCGAGGTACTTGTCGATTTTTACGCCGCGGATGAGCGGGTTCGTCTGGTCCAGAAAAAAGCTGAAGATAGGATGCCGCACCAGCTCGATGTCCGGCTCATTGGGGTCCAGCGGCGGGGGCAGGTCCATCACGGCCAACAGGGGCAGCGGAAACAGCCCCTTTCCTTCCTTGTAGAACCGGTTGTTGTAGAACGTGACGTTCATGTCCGGCCCGGCGAAAATGGCCAGACCACCGCCCGCCCGGACGTATTCTTCCAGCGACGTAACGGCTCGGTCTTCCAGGCTGGCTACATCCAGCAAATAAATGGTGGCATACTGCCTGAGGGCATCGGCCGCGATGTCCCGCAGAAACGAAGCCGGCTTCACTTCGCCGAGAATGCCGGTATTGGATTTGTCGAGCGGATGGAAGATGGCTTCCAAGTGGTACGCATGTTTCTGCTCGATGCTCCCGTCGATGAGCAGTGTTTTCTCGCCATCGGGAAAATCAATCACGCACCAGCGGTGGTTGTCGGCTTCGACGGGGTCTTCGGGGAGTGAGGCCCGCACCACGTGCTTTCCCGG
>Ga0065712_10068478_pt1 | contig 10377 bp, 5 predicted proteins | sample MisRhiReplicate1_FD_59099 | JGI IMG/M metagenome (GOLD analysis project Ga0065712, IMG submission 59099) | Miscanthus rhizosphere microbial communities from Kellogg Biological Station, MSU, sample Rhizosphere Soil Replicate 1: eDNA_1 v3... | ecosystem: Host-associated > Plants > Roots >...
CGAGCGGCTTTTTGCAGAAGTCGTCCGCCCCCGCGTCTAGTCCCCGGATGATGTCGGGGGAAGAGGAGTGGACGGTGAACAGGATGGTGTAGATGTAATTGGTCTGCTGTTGCTCGCGCACCCAGCGGCAGAGAGCGAGGCCATCCACGAGAGGCATTTCCCAATCCGTGAGCAGGATTTGCGGCCGCTCCTTTTCGATCGCCACAATCGCTTCGCGGCCGTTCTCCGCCATGCGAACCCGATAGCCGCCCCTCTCCAGCCACTTGGAAATCAGCCGCCGCATTGCGGGATCATCGTCAACTAGCAAAACTTTGTTTGGCTGCTCGTTCATAGCTTTGGCAATCGATTTCGCTGCCGTTGCTGCGACCCAAATCGGTTCTAAAATCAGACGGACCTGCTCCACCAGCCGCCCGCACACGGGTTCCCTCCCCGCGCCCTCGAAACCATAGGTTGCACTTCATAATTCAATCGGACAATTGACGGCCGGGACCGGATTTGCGGGCAGGGAGGGTCGGTTGTCTGGCAGCGGTTATGCCACCGGTTACCAATCCTGCCGCCGGTGGAATATCATGACCGTAGCAACATTTTGCCCGTTTTTTGGTTTTTCACTTTTCCTAGCCTGGACCTCCCTCCCGATGCGCTGCTTCAACCTCCGCTTGCCCATAATTGTTTCCGGGTTCCTCGCCTTTCTCTTGTCCCCTGTCTCCTGTCTCCTCCCTTCCGCCTTCGCCGACGAAGATCCCTTCGCCCTCGGCGTCCGCAACACTCCGTGGCTTAAGCCGGAGGAGGAGCAGAAGAAGTTCAAGCTCCCCGAAGGCTTTGACATCAACCTCGTCGCCGCGGAGCCGGACATTCAGAAGCCGCTGAATATGCAGTTCGATGAGAAGGGGCGGATCTGGCTCACTTGCTCGGTGGAGTATCCCTATGCCGCTCCGCTCGATAAGCCGGGGCGGGATAGCGTCCGCGTGCTGGAGGATACCGACGGAGACGGACGGTTCGAGAAGGTGACCGTCTTTGCCGACGGGCTGAACATTCCCATCGGCATCTATCCGTGGAAGGGGGGCTGCATCGCGTACTCCATTCCCAACATCTGGCACCTGGAGGACACAGACGGCGACGGCAAGTGCGACAAGCGGACGGTGCTGTATGGCCCGTTCGACCATACCCGCGACACCCACGGCATGTGCAACGCCTTCCGCCGGGGATTCGATGGCTGGGTTTATGCCTGCCACGGCTTCAACAACGACAGCCACGTGAAGGGGAAGGACGGCCACGAGGTCCACATGAACAGCGGCAACACGTTCCGTTTCAAGCTCGACGGCAGTCGCATCGAGCATTTCACGCACGGACAGGTGAATCCGTTCGGCATGTGCTTTGACGAGCTGTTCAACATCTTCACCGCCGACTGCCACAGCAAGCCGATCTATCAGCTTCTACGCGGCGGCTATTACCCCAGCTTCGGCAAGCCGGACGACGGCCTCGGCTTCGTCCCGCCGATGATGGACCACCTCCACGGCAGCACCGCCATCTGCGGCCTGACGACCTACACCGGCGACAACTTCCCCAAGGAATACCGCGGCCAATTCTTCAGCGGTAACGTCATGACCAGCCGCATCAACCGGAACAAGCCCGAGTACCACGGCAGCACGATCAAAGCGATCGAGCAGCCGGACTTCCTGAGCACGAGCGACCCCTGGTTCCGCCCGGTAGACATCCACATCGGCCCCGACGGCGCGATGTACATCCTCGACTTCTACAACCGGATCATCGGCCACTACGAAGTCCCGCTTCCCCACCCCGGCCGCGACCGGACCAGCGGGCGGATCTGGCGGGTGGTCTACAAGGGGAATGCCGAGGGGACGAAGCCGGCGGGAAAGCCGGGGTCGATTGACTTGACGAAGATGAGCGTGAAGGAGTTGATTGGGCAACTTGACCAGCCAAATCTGGAGCAGCGGCTGAGAATATTAAATTACCTTGTGGACGTGCGTGGCGGCGACCGTTCCGAAACAACCCTGGAGAAGCTTGGAGTCAACAAGGAACCACGAGTGGCTGTCTCGTTGCTTTGGTTGCTTGAACGTCTCGATGGGGAGAAGGCAATGAATTGGGTTCTAATTGGGACTGCAGTTGTTTCGCCCGACATCCGCGTTCACGCGACAAAAATGTTGTCGGAGTTGCCCTCCGAGAAAGCCCTTCGACCTGCGCCAAAGAATCGTTTAGAGGGTAAGCGAGATGCATTTGTACTGCGAGCAACTGCGGATGCTGTAGGAAGACACGGTAACCTGGCTTGGGTACCGGCGTTGCTTGATGAACTTCGCAATACTCCGGAGGAGGATAATCACTTAAGAATATCCCTTCGGATGGCAATTCGCGACCAATTGGCCAAGGCGGCTTCGCCTGACGTAATAAGCAAGTTGGAGGTTAATCCACAAGATAAGGACGCGCTTGCCGATATTGCGGTTGCTATTCCCACCTCGACAGCCGCAATGCTGCTAATGGACCATTTGTCGAAATCGGACGTGCAACAGGATAAATTGCTGTCACATCTTCAACATGCAGCTCGTTTTGCGCCTGCCGACGGAATCGATTCCCTTGTAAAGCTGACCCGCACCAAATTCGCGGATGACGTTGAATTACAAGCTGGCATCCTGCAATCGATCTACACCGGCTTGGTTCAGCGAGGGCAACAAAATGCAGCAACGTCACTCAATAAATGGGGCGAAGACCTTTCGAGAAAGCTCCTCTCCCTCGACAAAGAAGATGCCATTCCCTGGGCCAACTTCCCCGTCGATGGCCTCCCTCCCAGCGAAAGCCCCTGGGTTTTACAGCAGCGGATAAGCCAGGATGGAAACAAGGACTCGTTCTTCTTCAGCAGTCTTCCCAAGGGAGAGCAGAAAACCGGCATTTATCGCAGCAACAGTTTCCCGCAGCCGGCGAAGCTTAGTTTCTGGTGCGCGGGGCATGACACCATTCCGTCGATGCCGCTGGGGAAGAAAAACTTCATTCAGCTCAAAGACGCCAAGACGGGCGAAATCCTGACTTCGTCCCCGCCGCCCCGGAATGATGTTGCTCAGAAGATCCAGTGGGATTTGAGCCAGCACAAAGACAAAACCGGCTATATCGAAATCGTCGACGGCGACACCGCATCCGGCTACGCCTGGCTCGCTGTCGGCCGTTTCTCAATCGCCGGTCTCAACCCCAGCAAGCAATCCCAGCATCAAATTGCTGCCGCTGAAATCGCCGGCAAGCTCAAGCTTCAGTCCCTCCGCGGCGATTTCGTGAAAATCCTCGTCGCCACGAACACCGACGGCGCAGCCCGTGGCGCGATCGGCCAGATGCTCCTTGCCCTCCACCCCGATAGTCGCGCGGCAGCACTCGTCGCGGTGATTGGCGATCCGATCCTCGCGGAGAATCTTCGTCCCAAGCTGGGCGAAGCCATCGCCATCCGCGATGCGAAGAAGCTCGACGAGGCCCTCAAGCTCGCTGTCAAGGAAGTTCCGCACCGATTGCAGACGACGATGGCCGAAATCCTGGCCGGCGACAAAGATGGAATTGAATCACTTCTGGCCCTCGTCAATTCCGGCAATCTCTCGCCGCGATTGCTCACTTCTCCCAACGTCAGCACGAAGCTGCAAGCGGCTGGCAGCGACGAGCAGAAAAAGAAAGTGGCGGAGCTAACGGCGAGTTTGCCTTCCGTGAATGAACAGATCGAAAAGCTGATTGCCCAGCGGCGATTGGAATTTGCCAAGGCGAATCCCAGCCTCGAAAAGGGAGCCGCCCTGTTTACCAAGCACTGTGCCGCCTGCCATCAGATCGAAGGGAAAGGCGCCGTCGTCGGCCCGCAACTCGACGGCATTGGCCTGCGCGGCGTGGAACGTCTCATCGAGGACCTCCTCGACCCCAACCGCAACGTCGACGTCGCGTTTCGCACCACGACCCTCATGACCGACGACGGCCAGGTCTACTCCGCCCTCGTCCGCCGCGAGGAAGGAGCGCTGGTTGTTCTGGTCGACAACAAGGGGAAAGAATTCTCGCTCCCCAAAGCCAGCATTGAGAAACAGCAGAAAACGGGACTCTCCCTGATGCCCGCCAACGTTCACGAAATCGTCACGCCGCAGGAGTTCTACGATCTCGTGGGCTTCCTGGCTTCCCAACGGAACAAGAAGGAATGACCGTTTTTGTGCTGCCAACGGCGGATGATTTCGGTACGATGGCACTACAAGACTCGCGGCATGAATGATCCACTCATAAACATCGGCGCATTTTCGGCCCGCACCTGTGCGGGCGTGTCGCGCCGTTCGTTCCTGCAGTTGGCATCTGCATTGCCGCTGGGAGCCGGGCTCGCGGGATTGCCGCAAATCTGCTCCGCAGGCGAATCGCCGGCAAAAAAAGTGCGGGCCAAGTCGATCATCTTCGTCTTCCTGTGGGGCGCGCCGAGCCATCTGGACACTTGCGATCCTAAGCCCAACGCTCCGTCCGAATATCGCGGTCCGTTTGGAGTGATTCCCACGCGGACGCCTGGGGTCCACTTTACCGAGCTGTTGCCCCAGATGGCCCGGCGGAGCGACAAGTTCACGCTGGTCCGCTCGCACGTCACGAGCGCCGGGGGGCATCCCGACGCCGGCACGGTGGCTCTGACGGGATTTGAAGAAGTCCCAACACCGGTGAAGCCGAATTTCGGCTCAATCGTCGCCAAACACCGTGGCCCCTCCGGCGCGCTCCCCCCATTCTTCTCGATCGCCAACGGCGTGGTGATGGACGGCAGCCGCCGCATTGAGGGTTACGGCGGCGGCACTCTGGGGCGAGCGTATGATCCGTTCCTGGTCGGCTGCAGCGACCAGGGGGAAGCAAACATCCCCGCCTTGCAACTCCTCGATGACGTGAACCCCGCCCGTATTTCCGACCGCCGCCAGCTCTCGCAGCAACTTGACCGGATTAGCGCGGCTCGCGACCTCACCGGACCTTGGAACCGCACCGCGTCCCGGGCTTATGAACTGCTCACCAATCCAGCCGCCCGCGCCGCCTTTGACCTGACTCGCGAAAAGCCGGAAACTCGTGGCCGTTACGGCTGGACCGTGTTCGGGCAGAGCGCCTTGCTTGCCCGGCGCTTGGCGGAGGCCTGCGTCCCCTACATCCAGCTCAACTACAGCCGGCATGTGGAGGCGATCAATCCCGGCTTCGAGTTCGGCTGGGACACGCATGCCTACAACTTCGAGCTGCTGCAGGATTGGCACTGCCCGATCCTCGACCGGGCGTACAGCGCCCTGCTAGACGACCTCCATGACCGGGGCCTGATTGATCAGACGCTGGTGGTCTGCATGGGCGAATTCGGCCGCACGCCGAAAATCTCTCTGCGGGCCGCTCGCGACCACTGGCCACCGTGTTATTTCTCGCTGTGGGCCGGCGCGGGGATTGAGCCGGGTCGCGTGATTGGCGAAAGCGATGCTCGCGGCGAGCATCCGCGCACGGAGCCGCTTTCCCCGCTTCGTGTCGGAACGACGATTGCCGAGCTGGCCGGCATCGACACCGAGGCCCGCGCCGCCATGCGGGTGCTGGAAAACGGCAAGGTCATCGAAGGCCTGGTTTGACCGGAGGTTGCTTTGACCGCCAGAACCATGTTCATCGCCGGCTTGTTTGCCGTGGGAATCCCGGCCATTTCCTTGGCCGCAGAGCCGGTTCGACTGACCGACGGCGGGAAGCTGAAATTTTCCCCCACGCATGACGCAGACGGCAAAAGTATCATCTATGTGGAGTTGGAAAAACCGACGTTGCTGCGTTTGATGCGGCTGGATCTGGAAACGAAGAAGAAGGCGCCGTTGCACGAGAAGGCGGCCAGCAGCGAATTCGAGCCTTGCTTCTCCCGGCAGTCGCCTCTCTATGCCTTCGCCCGGCTCAAGGGCCCACTGAGCGTGGCCATTTGCATCCGCAACCGGCAGACCGGTGCCGAAGTCGAAATTCCGCCGGCGGAAGGATTTTCGGGGCTGCGGAGCCCTGCGCTCACCAGTGACGGGAAGCGGATGGCCTATATCTTTCCGGACGGCGGCGGAGGACGGCTGCTCAGCGTGGCCAGCGACGGCAGCGACCGCCGCGAGCTGGCCGACGGGAGCAGCATCAACAACTGGCCCGACTATTCGCCGGACGGAAAGCACATCGTGTTCGGCTCGACCCGCGACGGCAACTACGAGATTTACCTCATGCCAGCCGAGGGAGGAGCGGCCCAGCGGCTGACGGATTCACCATTTCAAGACATCCGCCCCCGATTCTCTCCGGACGGAAAACGGATTGCTTTTGTCAGCCATCGGGACGGCAACGCCGAGCTGTACGTCATGGATCGGGACGGCTCGAACATCCGCCGCATCACGGACCACGCCGAGCGCGACGACTATCCCGTCTGGGATCCCGCGGGCGAATACCTGATAGCCGTCTGCGAGCGAGGTGGAAAACACGATCTCTACCAGATTCCCGTCACTGGGGACAAACCGTAATCAGTTCGACGCCTTCGGGGCTTCTTTTTTCTTCGGCGGCGAATAGGCCTTGAGCGCTTCTTTCACTCCCGGCACTCCTTCGTCCCCATCAGGTATGGAGAAGTCCGCTCCGTTGAAAGCGTCCCCAATCGGCTGGTAGCGGCCGCCAAGATTTTGGGCCAGGAAGGCTTCAGTCACGGCGTAGAAGGCGAAGCGGTTTTCCGGCCGGGCGAAGCCGTGCCCTTCGTCGTGGAACAGGACGTAGGTAACGGGAATCTTCTTCTCGGTCATCGCCTTGGCGATCTGGTCTGCTTCCGCTTTCTTCACTCGGGGATCGTTGGCACCCTGCCCGATGAGGAGAGGCTTCTTGATTTTGTCTACGTATTTGAGCGGCGAGCGGGACTCCAGGAACTTGATTCCTTCCTCGCTCTTCCAGTCGCCGACCCGCAGCTTCATCACGGGCATGAACGGTCCCCAGTACGGCGGCGGGTTGTTGAGCAGCGTGACCAGGCTGGAAGGGCCGACGATGTCCACGCCGCAGGCGAAGACATCGGGCGTGAAGGTCAGGCCGACAAGCGTGGCATAGCCGCCGTAGCTTCCCCCATATATTGCAACCTTGTCTTTCTTGGCGATTTTCTTCTCCACCGCCCAGTTCACGGCGTCGATCAGGTCCTCGTGCATCTTGCCGGCCCATTCCTTGTTGGCGGCATTGATGAAGCTCTTGCCAAAGCCGGTCGAACCGCGGTAATTCACTGCCAGCACTGCATAACCTCGGTTCGCGAGCAGTTGATGCTCGGGGTCGTAGCCCCAATCGTCCCGGGCCCACGGCCCGCCATGCACGTTCAGCACTAGCGGCAGGGCTTCGCTGGGGACGCCGTCCTCATCGGGGTCGGCCCACTTGGGAAGCGTGAGATAACTGACCAAGTCCAGCCCATCCCGCGATTTGATGACGACTGGATGCATCTTCGCCAGCGGCAGTTTTTCGAGCTCGCGGTTGCTGGTGAAGAGGAACGTGGCTTTTCGCTTGGGCTCACGGTCGTAGATGTAAAAGCGGATCGGGCCATTGTCCATCAGGAAGGCGACTGTCCAGCGCTTGTCGTCGAGCGTGCGCCCCGTGACCTGAATTTCGCCGTCGGCGACCGTCTTCAGGAAGTCGAGGTCGGGGCGGATGGCTTCATCCAGAACCTGCCACTCGGTGCGGGTATAGGTATAGCTGACTGCCTGGATGGTCTTCTCCGTCGGATGGGCCAACACACCACCGATGTCCGCCTTGTCATTTTCGGCAATCAGCTTTTCTTTGCCTGTCTTGAGGTCTATGGACTTCAGCGCAGCCGTGTTTCGCCCGCGGCTGTCCATCATGTAGAGGATTTGCCCCGTTTTGTCGAAGCCAGCGGGAGAGGTCGTCATCGAATCCACCGAGCCGATTTTCTGAAAGAGCTTCCAGCCTTCCTTGGATTCCTTGTCGGGAGCCAGCAATACAGTGCTGGCGTCGGGCTCGAAGTTCATGGCGAAGCGGACGTTGTAATCGTCATCCGTCATGAATCCCGCGAGCCCAGGATTGAGCTGCAGGAGCTTCTTCTCGCCGCTTACGATGTTGATCTTGTAAATGTCGTGATACTCGCGGCCCCCCCGATCGTTGATGCCAACCAGGATTTCCTCGGGGAACTTCTCGCTCACCCCTTCAATCTGGGCGGCGATTTTCTCGATGGGTGTCAGATCCGTGATAGTTCCCGAGCTGAGGTTGATGGAATAGACATGGTTGTCCTCGTCGCCATTCTTGTCCTGCGTATAAACGATGTGCTGGTTCGTGTACGCCCAGCTATAGGCAGTGACTCCCCGATGCTTGTCATGCGTCACCGGATTGGCGGCGTCGGGCTTGTCCGCCGGGCCGACGAAGACGTTCAGCACGCCGTCCAGCGGTGCGACGTAGGCAAGTTGCTTGCCGTCGTGGCTCAGCCGCGGGCGGGCCTTTTCCGGATTGCCAAAAAACGCCTTCCGAGGAATTAGCGGAACGTCCTGCATGGTGAGCTTTCCAACTTTTTGAGTGACGTTTTTAGGTTTGATGCGCTGGACTTTGGGTTGGTCCTGGGCGGCCAGCGCCGCAACAAATGCCAGGGCAGAAATCAGGGACAAAAAGGGGGCCGAATTTCGAGGGTGCAGCGTCATCCGTGGGCCTCCGGGGCAAAAAGCGAACTCAGACTAGAACCTTGAGACTACTGAGGGACAGCATACCTAGTGAGCCGATTTTCAACTAGCTGACCGGCCGTGTCGCCTGCACAAGTAATGGTGAGGAGAATTGGTTTCATGGTAAAGTCAAGGCATGCTCCTCGCTGATGTACCTCTGCCTTCGAAACCTCCTGGCGTTCTTGACGCGGATGGCCTGTTTTCAGAAGAGCTGCGGCTGAATTGGATCATCGGCGGAAGTGTCTTGCTCATTCTTTGCCTGGTCGCAATGCTGTTTCTCTTTCTCCGTATTTTCCGTAAGCGGCCGGTGGCGGAGCCGGACTGCCGGGAGGAGCTAGCGATCGATGTCGCCGCTCTGCGGGCGACTCCGCCGCCGAAGGAAGGACCGCAACTCGAGTTCTATGGCACGCCGGTGCGCCTGGCGGTGATGGTGCTTGCGCCGGTCGGCCGCGGTGGAGAAATTCCCGCTCCGGCGGAGTTGGCGACGACGCTGGAAAATCTGCTTCCCGGCTTGCAAGAAATTGTCTCTCTCCATCAGCCACAAGTGGTGCTGTGGCCGAACCAATTAAGCTCGCAAGGATTCTTGCAGGCATTTTTTAATTTGGCGGCTCTGCCGGGGGACCATGGCAAGGGGACACCCTGGTGCAGCGTGGCCGGCAAGTTCGAAGGGGGCGACCAGCAATATCTGGCGGGTTTGATTTGCTGCGCGGCCGGACCGAACAGCCTGGGGGAGATGACGGTCGACAAACCCGGCCAATGGCTGAGCATCCTCCGGGTGAGGGCTGCTGCATGATGCGCTCTGCCGAACAATTGCGGGAGGACGCTCTGGCCATCTGGCAGGCGGGCGTCGATGCTGTCAGAAGCGACCGATTGGTGCGCGAGTTCGTACATGTCGCCGGCAGTCAGCTCCTAATTGGCGACGAGCCGATTGATCTGCCGTCGATTCGGCGAATTGCTGTAGTTGGAGCGGGCAAAGCGGGAGCGGGCATGGCGGCCGGGATGGAGGAAGCTCTCGGCGAACCACTGATGGCGACGAAGGAGCTGACGGGATGGATCAACGTCCCCACGGATTGCACGCGAAAGCTCTCGCGGATTAACTTGCACCCCGCCCGCCCTGCCGGCGTTAACGAGCCAACGGCGGAGGGAGTGTATGGGGCGGAATGGATTCTCGACACGGTGGCAGCACTTGGGCCGGATGACCTTTGTATCTGTCTCCTTTCCGGGGGGGGTTCGGCACTGCTCCCAGCGCCGGTGGAAGGAGTTTCGCTCTCCGACAAGATCAATCTTACAAAGCACTTGAGCGCCGCCGGCGCGAATATTCAGGAGCTCAACACCGTTCGCAAGCACCTCAGCCGCATTAAGGGAGGGGGTTTGGCCCGCGCTTGCCGGGCGGGAAGGCTGATTACGCTGATTATCTCCGACGTGATTGGAGATCCACTCGATGTGATTGCCTCGGGGCCGACCGTGGAAGACAGCAGCTCACCGCAACAGGCGCTGGCTATTCTGGAGCGACTCGATCCGAAGCAAATTGTCGCGGCTTCCATTTATCGGCAATTGGAAAAGTCCGTTGCTCAAAGTAGTCCCACTGGCAAATACCCCATTCGCTGCGAAGTGATCAACCTCGTCATCGGCAACAACGCATTGGCCGTGGATGCGGCGGGAATCGAAGCCGAGCGGCGGGGATACTCGCACGCGATGCAGGCGGCAACGAAGCTCGAAGGGCCGGCTGAGG
>Ga0065712_10068479_pt1 | contig 10372 bp, 8 predicted proteins | sample MisRhiReplicate1_FD_59099 | JGI IMG/M metagenome (GOLD analysis project Ga0065712, IMG submission 59099) | Miscanthus rhizosphere microbial communities from Kellogg Biological Station, MSU, sample Rhizosphere Soil Replicate 1: eDNA_1 v3... | ecosystem: Host-associated > Plants > Roots >...
GCCAGTCGGCTGGCCAGCGCTGAAGAAAAGAGCGTCGCGCCCTGGTCGTTCAAATGCTGTGAGTTGTAGAACAACTCACGGCGCCGAGAGAGTGGAGAATCGCTGAAATCCCACAGTGACGCCTGGTAGCGATCGGCGATCTCTCGAAATTTCGCGAACAGCTGCGGCCTCGCTCGATCGAGCTGCTGCATCTCGAAGTACACCGGCGAGTAGACCAGCAGCACACGTGTGCCGCGGCTGGTTGCGAGAGCGACGAGTTGCTCGAGATCGTGAACCCCTTCAGGCTCGATCGCAAAGGCGACGCCGTCAGGATTGGCGTGCTTGAAGCGTTCGAAATCCTCGGTCCAACTGGCGTGACGCGGTTCGAATCCCTGGAACCGCACCTGCCGCGGGCGTCGGCCCAGCACGGAGGCCACGCCGAACAGCCAGCCGAATCGCATGTCTTCCACCGCATAGCCGTACAGTGGCAGATACTTCGCCTTCCACCAGCTCGCGTCGAGCCGCCTGAGCGTGTCGTAAATCGGTGGTTCGCTCAGGTACGGCACGTAGGTGTCGGGAAAGGTCAGCCCGTGTTTGCTGGTGACGAATGTGAAGGAATCGAGGTTGTGAATGAGCAGCGCCGGCGGTCGGTTATGCCGCAGGTAGGTTTCGAGCACTGCCAGCTGCATGTCAGTTTGTGAACCGTTGACGCCGATGTTCCACGCGGCGACGCCGGTCCGGCGGGTGATCTCGCGCGGATCGTAATGATTGAGAGCTCGAGACGAACCGGAGATCAGCACCGTGGCATTGATTTGGCCGCTGACAATGCGGTTCATCGCAGCGAATTCAGCGGTGTCGGCCCGTCTGAGCGCGAACGTGATCACGCGGTCCACCGTGACGAACACCGCCACAACGAGCGAGAAGAACACCGCGAGCCGCCCTGCCGCCTTCATCGGGAGTCTAGAACTGAAAGTAAATGAACTGACTCTGCTGGTGGACGCCGAAGAGCACGACGCCGACGATGAACGCGGTGTAGGCGGACCAGCGCAAGACCATCGGTTGCTGAGACAGCAGGCCGGTCAACGACACGTGATGGTGCAGCAATTCGACAGCTTCCAGCGCGACGATCGACAGCACTGCAACCGGCATCTGTCGCAACAGGAATTGCTCGGTGGCGATGGACCCCGAATCCCAGGCGCGCCAGAAGTGCGAAAGAATGTAAGCGGCATCGCCGGCACTGCGCGCCCGAAACACAACCCAGGCGGCACAGGTTAAGAGGAACAGCGTCACTGTGCTGACGCCGACACGAAGTATGTGGTTGTGGCTGAGCCCCAGCACCGCCCACAACCGCTCGCGGATCTGCCGCAACTCAATCCCGCAGATAAGGTAGACCCCGTTCACAAATCCCCAAATCACGTAGGTCCAGTTCGCGCCGTGCCAGAGACCGCTGATGGTGAACGTGATCAGCAGGTTCGCCAGCCAGCGGCGATGGGTCGTGCGATTGCCACCGAGCGGGATGTAGATGTAATCGCGAAACCATGTCGACAGCGATATGTGCCACCGCTGCCAGAACTCGGCGACCGACCCCGAGTGGTACGGCGATCGAAAGTTCTCCATCAGGCGGAAACCGAGCACGCGCGCCGATCCGATCGCGATATCTGAATACCCCGAAAAGTCACAATAGATTTGATAGGCAAAGAAGACGGTGGCTATCGACAGCTGCAAACCGTTATGAGCCTGAGGATTGGCGTACACATCGTTGACATAGAGCGCCAGCCGGTCGGCAACCACCAGCTTCTTGAAGAAGCCCCAGGCCATGCGCTTCAGGCCACTGGTGATTCTCAGGTAGTCGAACTCGTGACGCTCGTAAAACTGGTGCAGCAGGTTCTGTGGCCGTTCAATCGGTCCGGCAACCAGCTGAGGAAAGAACATCACGTAGGTCGCGTAGACGAGAAAATTGTGCTCGGCCTTCTGGCGGCGTCGATACACTTCAATCACGTAGCTCAAGCTCTGAAACGTGTGAAACGACAGGCCAATCGGCAGAATGATGTTGATCGACGGGCCGGTGAGCCGCCAGCCGAAGATTCCTGTCAGCCAGATCGCGTTGTTGACGACGAAATAGAAATATTTGAAGACGAACAACACCGCACAGGTCGCGCCGATGCTCGTGATCAGAACAAGGCGGCGAAGCCGATCCTCTTCAGTGCGCTCCAGCCAGATGCCCGCACAGTAGTCGATGGCAATCGTGACACCCAGGATCAGGATGTACGCCGGAATGAACGCCATGTAGAAGATGCAGCTCGAGACCAGCAGGAGGGCCACACGATGGCGCTGCGGCAGCACAAAATACAGCGCCGCCACCACCGGAAAGAACACCGCGAATTCGAGCGAGTTAAACAGCATGGCTGGTCGCGACTGTCGCCGCCGCATCAACGGGTTGCGTGCAGACAAGACCGAGCTCGCGGCACACCTGGGCCACCGGCAGAATCCTGGCGCCGGCCATCAGGGAGAGCTGCAGGATGGTATTGAAATAGGCGACGTCGCAGCCGTAGTCGGAGGGCGTTTCCGACACGTCATGGGTGGCGAAGATCAACCACCCCTTGCCGGCCGCGTTCGCCTGAATCAAGCGGCGGACTTCATCGACCCGACCGCGACTTCGCGCATCAAGGAAATACGACTTCAGCAGGTTGAGATCGAGGGTGCCGTGGTTGATGGCCTGCCCGCCGCCGCGGCATGCAACGAAGCGCCGGCCGGCCACTCTTTTCGTCGCCAGGGCCGGACCGTTGAGCGGATAGGCAAAGACGTCGAACCGTGACGACACGGCGCTCTGTTCAAGCGCGATCCGATTCGCCTCGATAGAACGGGCGAACTGATCTGCCGACACCACTGACCCGTCAACGTGATCGAAGGTATGGCAGCCGAGTTCGTGGCCGTGGCGCACTGTCGCCGCGAGATCGGCCCACGTGGCAATCGGTCCGGAAACACTCTGCGTGCCGAGCAGCCCCAGCGACACGAAGTAGGTCCCGCGAACACCGTGCTCGCTGAGGATTCGACCGCCTTCGGTCAGCGCCGTGCGCGGATAGTCGTCGAAGGTGAAGGATACGTACGGCGCGTCGCCGCGGAGCTGAAAATTGCGGCGAGCCAGGTGTTCGACGACAAACCGTCTTCCTCGCATGGCGGACTGATCGGCTTACAGCCGGGTCACTCCGATACGGGAGCGTATGAAGGCGCGCAGCCGCGTCATCTGGTCGCGGCCCTGGAAGGCGATCAGCTCCTGGCTGACGGCGCGTTCAGAGCGCGACACCAGGGCCCAGAAATATCCGGCCACCAACGCCATACCGCCTGAGACGTACGGTGGTCTGGTCATCTGGTAAACGCTGCGAAAGATCTGCCACACCGGGTGGTACCCGAGGCGATACGCGCGCTGGCCCAATTTATAGTTCGCGACGAACTTGCTGCCGTCGTTCGCCGATCCCATTGGTCGATGATGCACGCACACTCGCTCGGTGAACGTTCTGGTCCGCCAGCCATGCATGCGCGCCATCAACACCGCCACCACGTCGATGCCACCGCCCTTCAATGGCACGTAACCACCAATTTGTTCGTAGCATTGGCGACGGAACATTTGACAAGCCCCTGAGACGTGATCCTGACTGCTGAAGCTGTAGTCGTAGGTCACGCCGTCTTCGCTGAACGGACAACCCGCCAGGCCCAGTTGCGGATCGGCGTCGAACTTGCCGAGCAGGAACTCAAAGTAGTCGGACACGAACGACAAGTCCGCGTCGAGGCTGCCGATGATGTCGAAGTCGAGCGTTCGAACGGCGTCGAATCCGGCGTTGAACGCGGCGACCTTGCCTGCGAAATCGCGCCCGTCCCGTACCGGCCGAGCCACCACGGTGATCCAGGGGTGGGCGGCGGCGGCTTTCGCTGCAATGGCTTCAGTGCGATCCGTTGAACCATCGCTCACAATCACCCATCGCAGCGGAAGCATCGTCTGGCTGACCACCGAAGCAATCGTCTTTTCGAGATGTGCCTCCTCGTTGCGCGCCGGGCTGATGAGCACGTACTTCAACGATGATGTCGCCATGACCCTAGGAGCTCAATTCGAACGTCGACTCCGAACACATGGCACCGCTGTGCCGCAGGCTCAATGTCCGGGTACCTTCGATGGTGTGACAGAGCACCGCGAGCGTCAGGACGTTGTCGATTTCAGCGGTGTAGTTGGCTCGTCCGGCGATATGGTCGTCCACCATCTCCGACACCCGTCTCATGTCGAACCACGCGTTCAACTCCACCTGCGTATCGTCGGTGAGCACCTCTCGAACGACTTCCGCGAGCTCGTGCCGGAGCCACAGCCGGAAGTGCTGAAACTTGTCCCGGCCAAGAAACGCTGTTTCGAGAAACGGCACCTGCGACGACAGCTTCGCCAGCCAGTGTGGCGCGCCATGGCTCGTGAGATACTCGGCTTTGACGACGGCGCGCCGATAACGCTGCTGAATCGCGCTAATCGCCGGTGAACGCCGCCCGAGGCGGCCGAGGTCGGTCGGAATCCAGGCGAGCGCCGGCCGTCGCCGCAGAATCTGCATCACCGTGTCGATCGACGTGCGCGTTTCCGGCGGTGCCTGGTACAACGCCGTCACGACGCTGTTCGCCAGAAACGGCGAACGCATCAACACCTGCGAGCGCTCCACGGCATACCGTCCGTAACCCTGGTGAGGGAGCTGCTCGAACAACGCAAACGACAGTGGATGGTGTTGCTGCGTCATGCGGACGAAGGCGTGCCGCACCTCGAGCATCAAATCACGCAACGGCGTCCTGATGAAATCGCCGGCCGGAATCTGCGCCTTGAAGGCGCGAACGCCGCGCATCAACTCGCCCCCCCAGTTTCCGGTGACCCTGGCCGGCGCCACACCGGCGGCTAGCCGGTTCAGATACAACTCCGCGCTGCCCGCCAGGCCAAGATAGCCGTCGGAGGCCGCGACCGCTTGTTGCAAATGTCCGCGGATCCCCGCAACAAAGTGGCGGTCGAGGGTCAACTCGTGATGATCCTGTTCGCAGTTGTCGGCCACCGCTCGCGCGACCGCGACGTCCCTCGTCGTGCGATACATGCTGCCGAACGTGTAGCAGGGAACCGAATGCGGCGCGGGCTCCAGCGCTGCCAGCACGAGACGCGAATCGAGGCCGCCGGTCAACGAAATCGCGCTCGGCGATCGCCCAACGGCGCTCTTGACCGCCGACGCCAGGCTGTGGTCGAACTGCTCGAGAAACTGCGTTCGAGACACCTGCGGCAGCTGTTCCAGCATCGAGCGATCGAAATAGCGGCGCCGGATGAGTTCGCGGCCGGGCGTGATCATCATCACACTGCCGCCGGTGAGAATCTCGATATCCTTATAGAGCGACGTGGTGCCAATCGTGCACCCGCATGAGAGCCACTCGGCGAGTCCCGCCGGATCAATGCCATTGGCAGCCACCGCAAGGATCGCTTTGGCCTCGGAAGAAAATAGAATCCGATGGCCGGCGCGGTGAATGAACAGACGCTCGACACCATAGCGATCCGTGAACAACACGCAGCGTTCCGCGATGCGGTCCATCTGGAAGCCGGCAAAGCTCCCGTCGACGTCGGCGAGACCGTCCACCCCGTGCACCTGAATCTGCTGCGCCAGCTCACGCGAACCAAGGCCGGCGGTGTAATAGTTGTCCAATGGGGTGGCTGCCCGTTCGGATCGGACCAGTGGCTCGCCGGCGGTCAGGAGCGCGCTCTGCCACACTCGCTGTGGATGGTCGGGAACGAATTCCTCGGAGCAGCGGCCAACCCAGCCGGCGCACGTCGAAAGCGCGGCGCTGGACACCACATACGCGACATAGTCCGGTTCGTACAGCATCGCCGCGGCCATTCGGCGAACCGTGTCGAGCCGCTCGGCCGAGGAGCGACCGGCTCCTGGCTTTACGTCGATGAGTCCAAAAATCCCCGGCATGGCGATCAGGCGTTGAAAAACGGACGAGGCTCGACCCCATTTGCGACGAGGGTGTCGATCAGATTCAGGTAATCGCGTCCGCGCTGTTGCCAGCTGTTCTGAATGGCAAACCTTTGCGCGCTGTCCGCACGCAGCCGTGCCGCTTCCCGGTTCTGAAACGTATCGAGCATCGCCGCAGCCAGGTCACGGTCGTCGCCGGGCTCGAAGAACCGCACCAGCGTGGAGTTGAAATAGTGTGAATCGACACGAGTTCTCGAGACGATGACCGGTACATTGCTCGCCATGAACTCGAGCGTCTTCGTACTGAACGCTTCATTGCCAAATCCGTCCGCGCGTTTCGGCACGACCCCCACGCTCGCCGACGCGATGATTTCGGCCATTTCTGCGATCGGCACGCGGTCTCTGATCCTGACGCAGTCTCCGAGACCCAGTTCCCCGACGAGCTTGTCCAGCAACGGTCGGTCGGGACCCTCGCCGTACACATGAAACTCCGAGCGAGGCATGTCCTTCCTGACGCGGGAAAACGCTTTCAGCGCCAGATCGACGCCCTGATGATGGTTGAGCGAGCCAGGGTACAGAAACACGAACCTGCCGTTCGTGCTGCTCTTCCCGGCGGGCGACGGTTTGAATACCGAGAGATCGGGATAGTTGATGATTGAGGTGCAGCGCTTGGCCGAACGCTGCAACAGTGCATCGTACCAGAGGTCATTTGCCACGATGACGTGATCGGCGAACGCGCAGCTCGCCTTCTCGAGGAGGGTTAGCGACTTGCACGCGATCGAACGGTTGCTCGATCCGAACTTGCCAGCGTAGAGCTCAGGCACGAGGTCGTGGATGTCGAGAATCAACCGGGCGCCTGTCAGCTTCGGCACCAGAGCCGAAAATATGAGGAAATCCGGAATATTGTGGACATGGACGAGGTCGTATCGCCGCCGGGCGTGCAGCACCGCCAGAACAACCGCGGCTTTGACCGTGAACCACACCAGTTTCGCCAGGTAGGTCACCGCTGCCGTTTCCGTGACCGAGCGTCTCTGAATGCGAAACAGCCGGACACCATCGGCCACGCCGAACGTCGCGTCGCCAGGCCGCCGCAGCGCAATCACATCGATCTCGTTCCCCTGGCGTTGCATCTCGCGCGCATATCGCACCACACGGTTGTCGGTTTCGTAGAACGTGTAGGCGACATGACACACTCGCAACGGCCGGCGCTGCCCGGTCGCGCGGTTGGTGTCCGGCGAAACGATATCCACGGTGTTCACTTGACCGACGGCGGTCCGGCGACAACCGCGGGAGATGGTTCGTCTGGCGTCAGAGACTGAATTTCGGCGATCACGCGTTGCTGTTGCTCGAACGTCAACGACGGAAACATCGGCAGGCTCAAGATCTGTGCGGCAACCTGCTCGGTGACCGGCAGTGAGGTTTCGGCGTAGCCCCATTCGCGATAACAGTTCTGAAGGTGCACGGGCAGCGGGTAGTGCATGCCGGTGACGATCCCTCGCGAGTAGAGATGCGCGGCGAGCCGGTCGCGATTCCTCGTGCGCACGACGTACAGGTGGTAGACCGCTTTGCTGCGAGGCGATTCGTAGGGCGGAATGATGTCGGGCGTGGTGGCCAACAGATCCCGGTATCGCGCGGCCGCGGCGCGGCGCTGCGCGTTCCAGCCATCCAGCTGACCGAGCTTCACCCGAAGGAAAGCGGCTTGAATCGCGTCAAGCCGTGCGTTGGAGCCTTGCAGGTCGTGAAAATACTTCCGTGCCTGCCCGTGCTCGCGCAGCATTCTGATGGTGCTCGCAATCTGCTCATCGTCGGTCGCGACAGCGCCGGCTTCGCCACACGCGCCAAGGTTTTTGCCGGGATAGAAACTGAACGCTGCCGCCTTCCCAAACGTCCCCGCCCTGCGCCAGCTGCCGTCGCCACAGAGGTACTCGGCGCCGTGGGCCTGACAGGCATCCTCAATCACCAGCAGGTTGTATTGGGCCGCGATCGCGAGAATCTCTTCCATCTCGGCGACCTGCCCGTACAAATGCACCGGCAGCACGGCCTTCACCGGTGTGCCGGTGCGGCGTCCCAGCGGACGTCCGGTTTTGGAGTCGAGCTGAAGCGCCGACAGATAGTCCGACAGCGCGCGCGGACTCATGCAGTAGGTGCGGGCGTCGATGTCGACAAATTCCGCCTCGGCGCCGGCCTGCGTAATGGCTTCAACCGTGGCGATGAATGTATGCGACACCGTGATGACGGTGTCGCCGCGGCCAACACCCGCGGCCATCAGCGCCAGGCGAACGGCATCGGTGCCATTGGCCACGCCGACGCAATACTTGCTGCCGCAGTACGCGGCGAACTCTCGTTCGAAGGTTTCAACTTCTGCACCGCCGATGAATGCGGCCGATCGCACGGCCTGCCGAAACACTTCGACGAGCTGCTCTTCAAGTTCGAGATGAGGGGTTGTGAGATCGACAAATGGTACGTGAGCGTCAAACGGCATGAACGGGACCATCTCCGGCAATGTGGCGGGCAAGCGCGCCCACTCGGGTCAGATGTTCGGCATCAAGATCAGCGAGATCGAGAGGGGTACCCAGCTGGATTTCCAATGCGGTGATCAGCTCGACAAAGCCCAGTGAATCGAGGACCCCTTCATCCCGCAGGTCGAGGTCGTCGGTGAGCGTCACTACACCGGCGGCGGTAAGTTTTGGCGCGAGAATCACCGCGATCAACGACTTGATGCGCTCGATCGACGGCTGCGTCATGCCTCGAGCAGCCTCAAGAGCGCCTGACGATCGACTTTGCCGTTGGCGTTCTGTGGCAACGCGCTCAGCACGCGGATGGTTTGTGGGACTGCGTGCTTCTGCAGCCGCGATTGGGCAACGCGGAGAATCGCCGGCACATTGACATCGCTGCCGGTCACGAACGCGGCCACGCCAGCCGCTCCCGCAGCGGTCGTGGGCCAGCCGAGCGCCACCGCCGACTCGACGCCTGGCGCCTCGAGAAGCGTTGACTCCACCTCGGTGAGTTCGATGCGATGTCCGTATACCTTGATCTGATGATCGATGCGGCCCATGAACAGGAGCGGCTCTTCGCCGACCGGTCGGCGTACCCGATCACCGGTGCGGTAGAAGATCTCATCGCGGCCGGCACACTGGACGAACGCCCGCTCGGTTGCTTCGCGATTGTTCCAGTAGCCGCGCGTCACCTGCGGCCCGGTCATGAGAAGTTCGCCAATCTCTCCCGGAGCAACCTCCGACAGGTTCTCTGGATCAACGATCCTCGCTTCCATACCCGGGAGTGGAAAGCCAATGGGAACGGTCCCGAGATGCGCGTCGGCAGTGGACTGACCCGGCAGCCATTGATAAGCCGAACAAATCACCGTTAGCTCCGTCGGTCCGTAGAGGTTTTCCACAACGGAATTCGGTGCGGCCGCGCCAAAGCGCGTCGCGACTTCCACTGGTAATCGTTCACCACAAAAGAGGCTCCACCGCAGCGACGGAAAGCGCCCCTCGCTGAGCGAGCCGAATCGATCCATCAGCATCGCCACGCTGGGAACCGAGAACCACACGGTCAGCTGCTTCTCGCGAATGAATTTGTCGGGATTGAGAAGGGTTTTCCGCGATGGACAATACACGCAGGCACCACGGGCCCACGCCACGAACATGTCAAACAACGAGGGATCGAACGTCGTGTCGAACGTCTGGGAGAAGCGGTCCTCAGGAGTGATGCTGTACCGTTCAACCATCGTGTCGACAAAGTGCGAGATGTTGCGATGCGACACCATCACACCCTTCGGCATCCCGGTGGTTCCCGACGTGAACAGTAAATAGGCGAGCTCGTCTGGCGATTGCGGCTGCGGCCGCCAGAGCGAGTCACCATCGAGATCGCAACCGCCGGCGAAAGTGTGCCTCGGCCAGTGGCCAGCCATGCTCGACACGTCTCGCGCCTCAGGGAGCACGACCAGCAGGCTGACATCGATGCCTTCGAGAATCTGATCGAGCTGCCCCGCACCCTCCGAATCGACGATTAACGCCCGCGCGTCGGATTGCTGGAGCATCCAACGCGTGCGCGCCACCGGAAAACTCGGGTTGAGTGGAACATAGGCGCGTCCGGCCAGGAGCGACCCGAGAATCCCGCTGAAGGTCGTGACTGATCGGTCCGCGTAGACCGCGGCCATCTGCGACCCGCCTTTCGGCGTATTCAGCTGAATCGTGGCGGCGATGCTGGCGGCTCGTTTCAGAAGTTCGCCATACGACAATGACTGACCGGCGACGTCGAGCGCGATTCGCGCGGTCATGCGCTCGGCCGATTCCAGGAACCCCAGGTGAAGTAGCCCGTGCTGCATGTTAGAGATGCTTGGTGACTGGTTTGAGGCCGCGCAGAAACTCTGCGTACTCGCGGTCGGCGGTCAGCGGCGCGGTGACGGTGGCCAGTGG
>Ga0065712_10068480_pt1 | contig 10367 bp, 19 predicted proteins | sample MisRhiReplicate1_FD_59099 | JGI IMG/M metagenome (GOLD analysis project Ga0065712, IMG submission 59099) | Miscanthus rhizosphere microbial communities from Kellogg Biological Station, MSU, sample Rhizosphere Soil Replicate 1: eDNA_1 v3... | ecosystem: Host-associated > Plants > Roots >...
GGATCGGTGGATGTGGTATGCGGCCGTCAGGCCGGCCAGGGTGAGAACCACGGCCAGCACGCTCACGCGACGCCGATCGTTAGCTGGTTACGCCACGATTCCCAGGCGCGCGTTACCGCGCCGCTGCCGGGGAACAGGTCGTGGAGCTCGTCGTCTGGCTCGAGGCCGAGAAGCCGGAAGATCCACTCGCACACAGCCTTGGGCTTCTGGCCTGGGATCGTGCTGCCGAGAAAGCCTTGCTCCTTGTGGTGCGAGCAGAAGTCGCGCGTCGCGACCATCGGCGGCCGGGCGGAAACGAAGATCACGGGTTCCCATGACCACCACCAGGTTCCGCGGTTGCCGGGATGTTCCGAGTTGCTTCTGTACCAGACTCCGACACGCGCGTTCTCAGGGCAGAGCGGGAGGACGTCACGGAGTGCAGGGGCGGACGTGGATAGCGCCCAAGCGTCGAAACCGGCCAGCCGTTGCAGAAGGTCGCCGTGGTCGACCTCGCCGGCGTAATCCTCATGGGCGACGTACCAGCGTTTCGCCTGGCCGGGGTACGGCGGGTCTGCGTACGCGACCTTCACAGCAGCACCCATCCGCGTGCCGCCGCCGCAGCAAGGGCGAACATGAAGGTGGCGTCGGCAAGGCGGTTCATGCGCTGTCCTTGTTGTCGGCCTGCACGCCAGCGAGGGCGTCGCGGGCGGCGTCGATCCATTCGGGCGGCACGCGGCACGTCACATATCCGCGCCCACGTTGCGCCTTGGTGATTTCAGGGAAGGTTGCGAACGGCCGCAGGGCTGCCCGTAGCTGGTCGGCCTCCCGGCGAGCCTGCTCGAAGTGGTCGAGCCGCTTGAGGTAGCGCCTCTCGAACTCGTCCCGTTCGCGCTGTAACTCGTCCGCCCGCTCGCGGAGCGTATTGACCTGGCCGATCAAGTGCCTGCGCAGGTCGTCGTGGTCGTAGCAACCCGAGAAGTCGAAGTTCGGGAATGCCTCTCCCACCGCGTCCAGCCACACGGCTGATTCCGCTATGGCGTCCGACGACAGTTCGTCCGCCCGAGCCTCGGCAGCCTCCGCGCGCATGAGGTCCTTGTGGGCCTGGAGCGACGCATCCACCGCCAGTTCTCCGACACGGTTACGCTGCCCCGCTAGCTCGTCCGCGCGTCCGGCAAGCCTTGCGGCTTCCGAGGCCAGAGCGACAAGCTCGTCTAGGGCGCGATTGCACCGCAGGTCGGGGAAGTCGGTCAACCCCAGGCGCACTGTGGCGGCGTGCTGTTCCGGGCCGGTCACCACAACCACCTATCCGCGGCGAGGTAGCACAGCAGCCAGAACACGGCGAGCCAGCCGAACACCGCGCCAACGGTCACGGCTGGATCAGCCCCTCACGCAACCCAATCGCCACCGCATGCGCCGTGTTGCGTGCGCCCAGCTTTAACCGGATCCAGTAGGCATGCTTCTTCACCGTGTAAGGCGACACCCCAAGCAGCTGAGCTGTTTCCTCAGACGTCAACCCGCGCGCCAACAAGCCGATCACGTCCAACTCCCGAGGCGTCAACACTAGAAGCCCTCCTCGGCCGCTATCTGTTGTGCGCACGCCTCACGGAGCGCCAACTCCAAATCACGCACCCTGTCCCTGGCACGGTTGATCGCCTCGTCGAGCTCCGACTCGTTAGCCATGCGGCCGTCATGCCTCGCCCGCTCGAGGTCGTCGAAATGGCGGCGGGCGCGCCCGAGGTCTTCGTGGATCACGTCGATCTCGTCCTCGAGCGTGTAAACGCGTCCGTCAGTCATTCGTCCACGTCTACGTCTGCTGGTATCCAACGGTCGTCCAGATCGCACTGCCCGATCAGCACGGGCGTCTGCGTGCCTACGTCGTAAAGGTCCGCCCACGGGCCGATATCCCGAGGCTCCAAGTAGGCGGTGGCGTTCCAGTGCGGAAGACGCATTCGAAGCACGCCCTGTTCTATGAGATCGCTGACGGTCGCCATCAGAAGGGCACCGACTCATCCACATCCACGTCGGCCCAGGACTCGTCCGGCACAGCAGCCCAACCAGGCCGCGAAGCAACATGCGGCTCCGTTGAATAGCCGGGCCACTCGCCTGACTCTAAGCACTGGTTCCACAGTTCGATCGCCCTGTCACAGGCGATGTTGGCGGCGAACATGTCGGCGTCGCTGAGCGTCACGACCGAAACGCAGTAGGGCGGCACTGATTCCGCGACGATCCAACGGAACCTGGGGACGATCGGGTGCGACATGTCGCCGAGCCACGCTTGGACACCGCGAATGTAGAACGCGGCTTGCACGTCGTAGCCGAGGTTCCAAATCTGCTTCTCCCACTTCCGCGGATCCGCCGTCTTGGATGTGACCTTGAGGTCGTCGATCACCGTCAGGTCGTCGCGCAACCAGTCCAACCGGGCGCGACACATGGCGCCACCGTTGTCTTGCCATGTGATGGTGGCTTCGGGTGTGCCGGCGGTGAACGGGGTTGGTTCGGCGAGGCCGCGCATTTGTTCGCGGACGGCAGCGGCGATCGCTTGCGCCCTGTCCCACTGGTGTGTCAGCATCGGCACCCGGCCGCGTGACCGGACGTCGTCGCGCCACGCTTTCGCCTCGCCGGTCCGGTAGTCCTTGAACCCTTCCACGTCGATCCGGTCGTCCCGCAACAGCAGCTGGTGGACGGCGGTGCCCATGTCCATCGCGTCGGTTGACCGTGGTTCGATCGGCACGTCCGCCAACCGCGGATGCTGCGCCTTCGCATGGGCCGCGGTTCGCGTGAGCAGCACCCTGGCGGTGGTGCTGTTCAACGACGGGGTGTCGCACGGGTCGGCGTGATATTCGTCCGACGAAAGCTCGAGGAGGCTCACGGCGCGTCCCCGAACGGGATGTCGTCGTCGTCCAGAATCTCCACGACCGGCTCGCCCGTGAAGTCCTCCGCTTGGTCGGTCGACAACACCCCGACCGTCACCCACGGCGCGAAATCATCAAGCGCCTGCTTGGACGCCCTGGCCCACAACATGCGATCCGGACTCTTCGTCCAATTGTCACCGGACAGGCCGCGCTTCTTCGCCATCGCCAACGTGTACGTGGTTTCGCCGAGCTCGTCACCGGTCTTGATGTCCACGACGGCGGCGGTGCACGAATCATCTGTCGCGTTTTTGCGGATGACGCGGACGCCGTGTTGTACGGCGAGCGCGCGGCAGAGTTTGGCGCTGAGTGTGAGGTTGCCGCGGATCAAATGGATTTCCTGTGCGGCGTGGGCGGGGAGTCCGAGCGAGTCGGCGTAGGCGATCCGGAGCGCGGCACCCATGCCCAGTGCGTTCGGATCCTTCGACCCGGACTCGGCGGCTGCGAGCCACAACCCCAACCGTGCGGCACGATCCAACGCCGCGTCCGGCACACGTTCCAACTGGGTGGTCGCGGGTTCTAGGTCGGTGCCGGTCACTGGACAGCCTCGAGCGCCTTGCGCGACCCGTTGTGGTCGTCGACCAGGTACGGGGTGCCGAGATGCTGCCGCCGGAACTCGGCGCGGTACAGCCGTTGCCGTTCCGTCCGCAGGTTCCGGTACTCGATGTTGCGCAGCTGCTTGGCGACGGGCCGGAAGCACATGACCCAGATGTAGGTTCCGCCGACGATGGCGCCGAGCAGGAACGCGGCGATGATTGATTCGGTGAACATGAGCCGTTAGGCTCCTTTCTGGGGACGGCGCGCTACCTTGAGGGGGTTTGCGCCGTCCCCGTCGAATGTGTTCGAGCCCGCCGCGGCGGTGAGAAGGGGGGCTACGGCGGGCTCGACGAGCAGGACGGCTCCCGCATCCTGCTCGTCCAACCCGCCCCACAGGTTCTCGTCCGTCCAAAACAACTGCGGCTGCGTCGCTTCCCACGCACGACGGCACCTGTACAAGGCGTCTAGCGCGTTCACGCTTCCGCCTTCACACGCCGGTTGTAGAACTCGAGCAGCGCCAACCTAAGCACCGCCGACACCGTTCGCTGTTCCGCGTCCGCGATCTCCCGCAACCACGCGAGCTCCTGCTGGTTGACGCGAACCTTTACTACCTCCGCGCGGGTTCCGTTCTCCATGTTCACGCGGCGGCCTTTCGGCGGCGCCACGCCATCTTCGACGCGGCCTCACGGTCGATCGTACGCTTTAGATCATCCTCGGTGATGTCGCCTGCGTAGAACTTCTCGACTGCTTCCATCATCCGCGTGTCCCATGAGTTCAGGTGTGCGTCGTTGCCGTATTTGCGCCGCAACTCAGTCTCGCGTTCGCACAACTTCTTGTGGAAGTTGGCAACCCAGTGGATCGGAAACTTCTGGATGCACCCACGCATAGCGCCGAACTCGCCGTCCTGGCCTTCGACTTTGAACCATTGGATGTAGCGGCCGTCCGCTCCGCAGTGTGGGCAGACAGCCGTTGGGCCGTCGTCGCATGGACCTCCGTCCGTCTCGCCCATGAACCGGACGATCTTCGGCAGTTGGGGATCAACCGGAATAGACATGCCGGGGGTTGTACCACGTTGGCCCACGGCCGTCAAGTCAGAGGACTATCCGTGCGATCAGCCTCGGGTCCGCGTGCTTCGCCACCAGGAACCGAAGCTCGCTGATGTCACGGTTGTCGAACGCGAACACGCGCGCCTCGTCATCGGTGAGGCCGGCGTTGCGTGCTTCGTGGTAGCGGTTCCAGTAGACGACAACGTTCTCCGCGACTCGAGCGTTGTCGTCCACAGCATCTACTCGGGCGGCGGCTCGATGACGGAGGTGCCGACCAGCGAGCCGGTGTTGTCGGCACCGGTGTTCTGGCCGACCACGACCTTGCACACCGCCAGCACGACGGCGACCGCGACGAACGAAACGGCTTCGTTCCAGTCGAGGTCCTGGCCGGTCGCGAAATACGTGATAATCGCCGCGCCGGCCGCCTGCAGTCCGGTCCAGCCGGCACGGTCGAGCAGGTCAAGCCACTTGTTGACCTGAGGTTGCATCCTGTTTCTCCTTTAGACGAGGTTTGTTCCGAACAGAACCGCGACCCAGACGGCAGCGGCTATGGCGACCAAGCAAAGTTCGGTGAGCGTCACGCGCATGGTTTCTCCTTATGGGGTGCCGGTAATGATGTGCGATATGAACGCGGCAACGACCGCGATGACGAGGGTGCTGCCAACCCAGATGATCGGCACCACCCTTGCCTGTAACAACCGGACGTCGATTTCGAGCTCCGAGTGGCGTTGCTCGTAGCGTTTTTCGAGTGCTTCGAACTCTTCGTGTGTGACGAACATTGATCGTTCCGCGATTGCCTGAGCTCGGAACTCGTTGAGGCGTTCTAGCCTGTGTTCGAGCGCGTCCTCGGCTTTCTTCAACGCGAGCAGCGTCGAGTGGTTCTGTTCGTCCCTCCGTTTTTCGCGTTCGGCTAGCACGGATTCAAAGTGTTCTTTGAGGGACTGGATCGTCCAATTGGATTCCCCCACGTCGGTGTCCTCTCGCGGTGTCTGACAGCACCTACGGCAACCTGCCTTGCGTGAAAGCGAACCCGTCCCACCCGACAGGCAGGGCGGCAGCGTCGTAAAACGGTGTGATTAGCGGGTCAGGCACACCCCGTTTCGTTAGGTCACGGGCGGCGGTCAGCGTGCAGACCGGCCACATGTTGCCGATGTAGCACTGCGGCACCACCCGGATCTTCAGCTTGACTATCGCGGCAACCAGGGCCGGAGCGAACCAGCCGCCCTGCATCGACTCGAGCGTCCACGACGTGTCGGTGGTCGGCCTCAGTGTCCGCCACGTCGACAGCATTTGGATGATCCTGTCGGGGTCGTGGGTTTCGTCGTCCAACTGGATTTTCGGCCATGTCGACGTGGCCTTCGGAGCGATCTGCTTCACCCGGTCATGCGTTGCTTTCGCGTATTCCGGCCCGTTGAACCCGTCGTACCAGTTCCACGCCGAGTACAGACCACCGACCAGTCCGCGTGCTTTGGTGTCCGCAAGTCGGCGTTGCACGTCCCCGGTCGGATCGGACATGGGGAAGTAGAGACGGGTGATGCCGTGTCTTGCGAGCTTTTCCCATTGCGGGTCGTTGCCGGTGTCAACCCATACGGCTTTCATAGGAAGCTCCTCAGTTGGACACGGTCTGAGCGGTAGTCGATCGGGTAGATGTTCATTGGGTAGTGGCCGTGCGACAGCACCCATTTGCCGGCGAGCATTCTCGGGGGCGGGGTCAGGCCGAGTCCTTTCACCTGGGCGGTGGTGCCGAGGTATAGGGCTTCGTGGGTGGGATTGCTGATGCCGGTTCCGTAGAACACGACGTCACCGGGTTTCGCGACGTCCAGGTCGACGGGCTTGCCGAACTTGATTTGCACCCATGTGTTTGTGTACCGCCAGTCGACCCGGGGCAGCACTCGCGCGAAGTCCATGCAGCAGGCGACCAGTCCGGAACAGTCGAGCCGGGTGGTTTCGCGTGGCAACCGGATCTGTGTTGGCCGCGCCTGCGAATAGGCGATGTCTTGCCGGAAGTGGTAGTAGCGGAGCCCGCGGCCGACGATGAGTCGGCGGCGTTTCAGGTTCGACGCGACTTTGACAACAACAACCGAGTCGTCGCCGTCCGGTAGCAACGCAGGACTCATCCGCTCACCGTCCTTCGATAGATTTGCGGGATAAAAGCGACGGCCGGCGTGTAGTCGCGGAGCTCCCAGATGTAGCCGACACTCGCGAACATCGTGTCCGGCCCGCCCCCTGACTTCCACGCCCATATCTGGAAAGCGTCTGTGTCGAGGTTGAAACGGCGTGTTTTGGACGGACCTGCGACGAACCTATGCGAGCCCCACGGCAGCGCGACCGCAGAATCAAGGACGGTGGCGCCGTCATACTTGCGAACCTCGACGGAAACGTCCGAGGCGGTGCCCGATCCCGGATCAAACGAAACAATGAACTCGGACAGGTCAATCTTCGTCTGGGAGACACCTACACCGACCGCAGCGACAGCGACTGGAAAGAACGTGGGCGCCGAACCGATCTGCTGCCGCGGGTCATACTTCACGGTGTCGTTGTCGACGTCAGCGGCCCAGTTCGTGTCCCACGGGTGAGACACCATTTGATGGACACCGCCACTGCTCAAAGAGACGATAGGTTCGACGCCCTCTACCTGCCAACCCGGTTCGGTGTCGCCGTCCAGCCACGCTTTCGCCCGCCATGTGAACCCTCGTCGTTCGGCTTTGACCCGGACTATGTCGCTGGTCGTAACACCGGTCAGAGCGGTAGCTTCGTCCATGATTTCCTCGATGGGGGACGGCCTGGTGTTGCGGGAAATTAGTCGCACCGACACCTTTACATTCCCGGACGAGTCGATCTCGGCGCAGCCACCGACACGGACGAACTCGCTGCCAGCATCGCTGTCGAACCCCACGAATCCATACGACTGTTGCAATACGTCGAAGCGCCAAGCGCCCTCTACCACAACTTCATGCATCCCCGCAAGGATCTCCAGGTAGTCGCGCGGGTCGGACGACGCGGAGCCGTCGTCTCGTCCCCAATCGATCCTTGCTTCCCCGAACGCGAGGTCAGGACGGGGGTCTTCGGTGATGCCTTCGTTGGCTCCGAAGTAGCAGGTCGGTAGACCGGAGCGGATCACCCACCCGCGCCAAGAGGAGAAGTCACCAGGATCGATGTAGATGTTGTCGATCGAGCTCGGGCCGAATGAACCGTAGTACCCGTCGACCGTCCAGTTCTGGGATGTGTCTACAGATCCGACGCTGTCGGCATAGCCGAACGCCTCGGTAATAATCGTTTCGGATGCGGGTGGCTTGGTGCCGCCAGCGATGAACGCAAGATGGCTACGCGGCGCGTCCTCGTCTGTCCAGTCTCCAAATCCGTCGACAAGCGTCGTCGGTTCGTCGTTGTTCCCTTGGACGTCGTCTGCGCCGTCTTGCATCCAGGGGAAGTTCCAGGACATGACCGAGTGAGAGCCGATCCAGTTGCTTGCGTCGTCGTCCTGATCGACGGTAAGCGTGCCGTTGGTGGAAAACCCGAGTGGCAGCCCGAAACGACCAGAGTTTTCGATGGTCTGGTTGAAGTCGGGTCCGAACAGGAACGGCACCAGATAGATCACGTCGAAGCGAAGTTCGAGGGTGCCTCCCGTGATGCCCCAACCTCTGACTTTGAGGCTGGTAAACGTGAAGCCTGACAGGTCGGCGCAGTCGTAGATCAGATACTCGTCAAACCGGGAACGGGCCAAGGCTGTAGGTCCGTCGATGTATCCGGTGTTCTTGCCCCACCCGAATCCGTAACTGGCGCCAGACCGGCTGACTTTCTCCCAGTCGGTGCCGCCTTTCGCGTTAGACGGCACGTCACCGAGTACCCTGGCCGCGATGAAAACGCTGTAGTTGAGCGCGCTGGTATCTATAGGCAGGTCGACGCGCGGAATACTGATCGTGTCTGCCCGACTACCGTACATCGTGCTTTGGGACGCGAACGTGGTTTGCACCGCCGCCGTCTGTGTCTCGGACACAACCGTGCCCGAGATCGAAGCGCCGTCGCTTACCGTGGTTGCGCCCCCGGCCACATAGTCGGCGCAGCGAACTAGGATGATCCCGGAGGGGTGCGAAGTGACGGCTGCGGTCGGCGTGAGGAGCGCAAGACTCATCTGAACGCCAAGATGACACCGAGTCCGCGTGCTCCTGTTCCAGCTGTGTCCACATCAACGGCGATCAAATCTGCTTTCGCCACGTCATTGTTTGCTGGATTGATCACGGGTTGGGTTGTAGCGGTGTACGATGTAAATTCCGACACATCAATAGTGATTCGTGTTGAGAGCATGTCCACTGCTTGTGTGACGTTTCGGATTTGAACTTGTGGCGTGCCGCTCGAGCTGACCGTGCTTATAAACGCATGCGCGTGGTAAAGCACTGCTTTATCTAAATCTTCCGGGATGGCAAAGATGAACTGCCCATCACCTGTGGTGAGGTCTGTTTCATCTGACGTGACTTTGATTTCAAAATGACCGCCCCCGATTGGGTCGGTGCCACCTTGCGTTCTCGGCCTATGTGTCCACCCGTGATACGCGGGGCCTGCCATCAGGCGAACACGTTGTCGGTGTAGTAGGCGAACGGCGTCAGATTCGGTGTCACTTCGACAACATCGAACTCTGGCGGCCCCTGCCTGACGGCCATGTGCACGCCTTCCACGTAGTAGTCCTCGGCGGCCAACCCGGCCTCGTCGACGGTGAGCGCCACAATGTCGCTGATGTCCATGCCGAGCATGGTTGACCATGTGGCGGTCGCCCTCGAGTCGGCCGGACGCAGCGACTTCATGGTGACCGTCTGGATGTTCGTGCGAGGCACCGCGTAGTTGGCTGTAATGAAGTCGGCGAACAACCGGCATTGTTCTGCTCCCGAGCTCGTTCCCTCAGACAGCTTTAGCCGCCGGATGATCAGGTCGCGGGCTGACCAGCCGCGGTAGCCGTAGTTCGTGATAGACGTGGCGTCCATCGAGATTTGGGACGTGATGTTGTTCTGGTTGAACACTTCTCCGTTTGATCCGTTGCGCGGCCACGACACAGCGGCGTTGTAGATCCTCGAGCGCGGACGGTTGAACGAGAACGCCCTGATTTGCGCCCTGGTGGTGCCCACGTCTTCGACGGTCGCTGCTTCCCATCGGTTGAAGTCCCAGCCGGAAGCCGATGCGGACACGGTGTCAGGGTCGAACCGTGCGAACCTGCCGTGGAACTGGAACACCCCGGTTTTGTCGATGTAACAGTTGGCGATTCCGGGGAACTCCGCGTCGCATGCGTCGCGGATCGCGACCAGCACGGAGTCGCCTGGGTCGTACAGGGTTTCCCACACGTCGACGTTGCCGGTGAACACGGTGTAGAGCGCGGACGGGACGCCGGCGTCAACCAGCAAGGATGTGATGCGGTCGTTGACCGGCCCGTCCTCATAGAAAACAACGCCGCCCATCCCAGCCGGGGGCACGTCACCGAACACACCGGGCACCATCTCCACGCCACCGAGAAAATCGAACATGTCGACGCATTCCATCTGGACGTTCGATACCACGCCGGACGGGTCGACCTCGTAGGTGATGTCGTCGATCACGCCGCGGAACTGCGGCACCCACGCGGACGTCACCGGGTTCTGAACCTGCAACTGGATTTGCAGCCCGACCAACGCGGAATCGTTGATGGTGCCCGCACGGTCGTGGAAGTAGACGCGGGCGGTGCCGGTGTCTGTCCGGTCGAACTCTGATTGTCGGCCCCGGTCGATGTCGAAGCCGGCGCACCGGCAGTTCGTGAGCGTGTCGTACCGCGTCCATGTCGGCGACGCGACCATTGGTCCTTGCCCGAGCGCGACGAGCACGCGCCCGTCAGCCATTTAGATGCCGCCGCGCTTCTGCGGCGGGTTGCGCCGCG
>Ga0065712_10068482_pt1 | contig 10360 bp, 8 predicted proteins | sample MisRhiReplicate1_FD_59099 | JGI IMG/M metagenome (GOLD analysis project Ga0065712, IMG submission 59099) | Miscanthus rhizosphere microbial communities from Kellogg Biological Station, MSU, sample Rhizosphere Soil Replicate 1: eDNA_1 v3... | ecosystem: Host-associated > Plants > Roots >...
CATCGACGCGAGCGGCAGGCGGCTGTTGAACGCAGGCGGCATCACCATCGCAGACGCCGCACCCGCTTCCCCTGCTGCCGGCGATCTGTGGTGGGAGAGCGACACCGGCCTCCTCTGGCTGTACTACGTCGATGTCGACTCCTCGCAGTGGGTCCAAGCGGCAGGATCGGTTGGCGGTGGCTCTAGCGTCACCGTGGCTGACACCGCGCCCGCGTCCCCTGCGCAGGGCGACCTGTGGTGGGAGAGCGATACCGCGATCCTCTGGATCTGGTACGACGACGGTAGCGGTGCGCAGTGGGTCCAGGCTGCCGGCTCAGCATCGGTCGCCCCGGCTGGTGACTTCTACACCAAGGCCGAGAGCGACGCCAAGTACGTTGAGCTGATCGGCGACACGATGTCCGGCAATCTTTGGATCACGACTCAAGCTCATTCAGGATTGATCTTAAATAGAGCAGCGGGTGTGTATACCTCCGTTATCGAAGGTCACGTCAATAGCGTGCAACGTTGGGATGTTACTATAGCTAATGGGGATGTGGAAAGTGGTAGTAATACCGGAAGTAATTTTGCCATAGGACGCCATGCCGATGACGGTAGTTTTTTAGGCGAGCCGCTTACCATCTCCCGCGCGACCGGCAACACGACGCTGGGTGGCACGTTAAGGGTTAAAAGGTCTGGAGTTGATCACGCGTCTGTGGAGCTTGACAAACCGGCATCTGGTACGACAAACGGTTTTGTAGGTCTCACCAATGGGCTAGCGCGATGGAATATCGTAGTCGGGGACTCCACGCCGGAAGCTGGCGGTAATTCTGGATCTGACTTTACTATTTATCGTTACGATGACTCGGGAGTTAGTATTGGCGCGCCGCTGACCATCTCCCGCGCGACCGGCAACACGACGTTGAATTGTGGTGCCACTCTCAACACTGGAGCAGGGGGTCCAACAATTCAACACACTTTGCGTGTGAACTATAAGGGTGCAGCTTATCAATATGGGTCAGCGTTTTTTCCTGAGGTAGACTTCTCAGATCCATGTCAATTCTTCAACGCAGCAGCGACTAAAGTTGGAAATATTTTCACGACCGCGACCACGACCGTCTACAACACCACCTCCGACGCCAGCCTGAAGGAAGACCTCAAGAGCTTCGACGCGGGCAACATCATCGACGCGACCAAAGTGTACGACTTCGCATGGAAGTCCACCGGCGAGCGTGCTTACGGAATCGTCGCGCAAGAAGCGAACGAGGTCTACCCGCAGGCGGTCACGCACACTATGCAGCCAGACAAGGGAGAATGGTGGGGCGTCGACTATTCCAAGTACGTGCCGGTGCTGATTCAGGCGATCAAGGAGCTGCGTCAGGAGGTCGCCGATCTAAAGGCTGCTGTCGCAGGTCCCATCGTGACACCGCAGAGAAGGGGCTGACCCATGGCATTCAACTTTCCGGTTCCCGTCACCGTCGGTGAGGAGTTCACCGATCCTAGCGGCATCATCTACGTATGGAACGGCTACGGCTGGGCGATCAAGGGCAGCGGTGGGGGCACCGCGCCGCCCGCGCCGGTCGACGCCTACACCAAGGCCGAGAGCGACGCCAAGTACGTTGAGCTGATCGGCGACGTGATGACCGGTGCCCTTATCATGCAAGGTGCACCAATTCAAGTTCGGGAGTCTGCTCCGGCGGCAGGAGCGTTCTGTGCCGGTGCGAATAGTGCAGGTACCAACTACTGGGGTATGTACCTTGGAGATAACACAGGCGGGTCAGATTTCTCTATCAACGCTTATGATGATGCTGGCGCTCCCAAACCTGTCGCATCACTATCCATCTCCCGCGCGACCGGCAACACGACGCTAGCGGGGAATTTGTCAATTACCAAGGCTAATCCAGAACTTTTGCTCAATCGAGCAAATCAAGCTGAAAATTCCCTCATCACTGGTCAGCTTGCTGGCGTTCCACGTTGGCTAATTATACCGGGTAGCGGTGAAATTCTTGAAACAGGAGGAAATACCGGATCTAATTTTCTCATTCGGTCGTACAGTGATACAGGTACGATGCTTAGTACGCCGCTGACCATCGACCGCGCGACCGGAGCCACGACGCTGACTGCCCCTCTGACGATTATCAATGCGTGGCCTAATATCACGCTCGACAAGACTCCAACAACCGGGGCGGCGATCTATGGGTCCACCGGCGGTGCTGTACGCTGGGGAATTTTTCCCGGTCTGGACAACCCGGAGACGGGCGGTAACTCCGGCAGTGATTTTGTCATTCGTCGCTACGATGATGCAGGCGCAGTTTTTGCTGGTGGTGATCCGCTATCCATTAACCGCGCGACCGGCAACACGACGCTGTCTGGAGCGTTGACAGTTGGTGGCAATGTCTACGCTAGCACGAACATTGAAATAGTCGGAGAAGGCTATCTTGGTTGCAATAAAACCGTGGATGGTTTAGTTGGGACTTTTTATCACAGTGCGGTTGCAGTTGGTTCTATCTACGTTACTTCTGCAGCCACTGCTTACAACACAGCATCCGACGTCAACCTGAAGGAAGACCTCAAGTCCTTCGACGCTGGCAACATCATTGACGACACGCAGGTCTACGACTTCGCGTGGAAGCAGACTGGCGAACGCGCCTACGGCGTGGTTGCTCAACAGGCCGTCGAGGTCTATCCGCAGGCGATTACGCACATCCAGCAATCTGAAGAGCACGCCGAGTGGTGGGGCGTCGACTACTCCAAGTACGTTCCTGTCATGCTGCAAGAGATGAAGGCGATGCGCGAGCGTATCCGCGAGCTAGAGCAACTGGCAGGCGTTAAGCCGCCCGTGATCGATCCGAAGAGAGGGCGTTAGTCATGGCCATCAACTTCCCTACGCCCGCCACGGTGGGCGAGACATTCACCGACACGGTGACTGGCATCACTTTCACGTGGAACGGCTACGGCTGGACCCAGGGCGGCACCAGCACGGGCGGAGGCACGCCGGTCGACGCTTATACCAAGGCTGAGTCCGATGCCAAGTACGTCGAGCTAACCGGCGACACGATGAGTGGCGATCTCACCATAGACGCGGCTAGCCTGGTTGTTGCCAATGGCGGCACGGTCTTGGTGGCCGGCACGACCCCGGCAATATGGATCAGTAATACTGGAGGAAGGTCTTTTTTGATTGGGCAGACCGACGGTCTTTCCAAATGGGACATGGAGTTCGCCAATAATACGACATCCGATTTCAAGATCAACGCATATGACGATGCGGGTGTACTTAAAAGCACTCCGCTATCCATTTCCCGCGCGACCGGCGCCACGATGCTGACGGGTAATCTGACTATCGCGCCGCCTACGGGAACAGCCGTCTTGTCTGTCTTATCTTCAGACGTTGATGGCGCAATAACTTTAAGTAAAGGAGGATCAGGAAAGTCGTGTCAAATCAACGGTTACAATGGCGGCAATCATCGCTGGCAGATTAGCTTGGGAAATACAAATCCAGAGACAGGAGGGAATTCAGGTTCAGATTTTGCTATTGGATCTTCGGATGATGCTGGTGTTTCCCTTTCCACTCCGCTGATCATCAACCGCGCGACCGGCGTCGCAGACTTCGCCGTAACTCCCACGGTTCTGGGCGTTCCAATCGGTGGCGGTGGCGGTGGCGGTCTTGACCAGGCAACGGCGGATGGTCTCTATGTCAACGTGACCGGCGACACGATGACCGGGCAGCTGACCTTTGCACATACTAGCGGCGTTGGTGCTGGCGCGTATTACAACTCGATGACAGTGCCTAACAAGTATTTCATTGGAGCAGACATTGCCTCAGAAAATTTAATATTTAGCAACTCTGCTGTTGGCAACGTCATGAACATCAGCGGCAGTTCTGGGAAAATCAGTATGATGACCCAGCTGCAAGTTTGGGGAAGCGGTATCGGTGTGGGTGGGGCTTATCCTGGCGCGTCTTGGTCTGCGTGGAATACGTCGACTGATGGAATGTTGCATTCCTTCTACGCTGCGAGTAGCGGCGGAATAATGGTTGGAAATATCAGCGTTAATGCCTCCACAACGACCTACAACACTACGTCAGACGTTAACCTGAAGGAAGACCTCAAATCCTTCGATGCCGGCAACATCATCGACCAGACCAACGTCTACGACTTCGCGTGGAAGTCAACAGGCGAGCGCGCATACGGGATAGTGGCGCAAGAGGCGGTTGAGGTCTATCCCAACGCGATCACTCACATTGATGCGTTCACTCCGGAAGATCCAGAAGAGCCCGCGCAAGCCGAGTGGTGGGGGGTAGACTACTCCAAGTACGTGCCGGTGATCCTCCAGGAGCTGAAGCGCCTGCGCGAGCGTGTGCGCGAACTCGAAACTGGCGGCACGATTTCACCTAAGGCCTGATCATGTACGACTTCCCCGCCGCACCTCTCCTCGGTGACCTGTTCACGGACCCCGTGAACGGCATGGTCTACACTTGGAACGGTTACGGCTGGCTCGCGGACGGCGTTAACAAATACGTGCTCAAGTCTGGCGACACGATGACGGGCTACCTCACGCTGTATGCCCAGCCGACCGATCCGATGCATGCGGCGACCAAGCAGTATGTTGATGCAGTGGCACCGCCCGGTACCTATGTGTTGAAGGTTGGCGACACGATGCAGGGCTTCTTGTCGCTATTCACGAACCCGACCGCGCCGATGCACGCCGCGACCAAGGAATACGTCGACGTGGCGAACTACGTGGTGCGTAGCGGCGACACAATGACGGGTTTCTTGACCCTGAATGCGGACCCGACTGCGCTGATGCACGCTGCGACCAAGCAGTATGTCGATACAAACTATGTTGAGGTAGCTGGCGATACGTTGACAGGCTACCTGACGCTCCACGCTAACCCGTCTCTCCCAATGCACGCCGCAACTATGATGTATGTCGACAGCGGCTTTGCGGGTCTGCCGCCACCAATCGATTCTTACACCAAGACAGAGAGTGACGCGAAGTACGTTGAGTTAATTGGCGACACGATGAGCGGCTTCCTGACCCTGTCGGCCGATCCAACCGCACTAATGCACGCCGCGACCAAGCAATACGTCGACAACGCCGTTGCCTTGGGTGACCCGCGCTTCGTCAACGTGATTGGCGACACGATGACCGGCGACCTGTACCTCAATCGCGGCGGGGGAAACACCGGCGCGCTCTTCTTTGGTACTAGTGGTGCCATCTATCTGTACTACGACGGCGCGGCGCTGACGCTTCAGGGCCAGACGCAGCTGTCGGTTAATCCGACGCAGCCGATGCATACTGCCACCAAGCAGTACGTGGACACGGCCATCGCGGCTATCCCGCCTCCCCCGCCGAGCGGTCTTGACCAAGCTACTGCCGATGGTCTCTACGTTAACGTTGCCGGCGACACGATGAGCGGCCAGTTGAATGTGCCGGCACTGTGGAGTAGCGGTACTCTCACCGTCAGCGGCAACAGTGGTCTGCAAGCGACGACGACCACGACGCTGTTTGCTTCCGGTCTCATTACCGGATCGCAGCGCATCAACATCAATGGACCAAGTGCGCTATTGGAATTAGCGGGTGTGAGCGGGTTGTGGAATGCGCCCGATGGAATGGCGATGGGGCAGATTGTTGGCGGCAATACGGGGTCGCAACTGTGGACCGTGGCTGGCGACCACGCTGATTCCTACACGAACATGACACGAAGACCCGCTGGTGGTCCGTGGGCGAGCTGGTCCGACGCGCGTATTAAGAACGTGATCGATGAATATACCACGGGGCTTGAGGCAATCAGGCAGCTTCGCCCCGTCAACTATTCCTACAAGGGCAACGACACGCGCTACGAACCGACGCACGCCCCGATAATAGATGAGAACGGCAACCGAATGCCGGACCCGGAGACGCCTCCTATCGCTCCCTACGGTAACAGCCCGCATCACGGCGTCGTTACTCAGAACTTGCAGTTCGTGGGACTGATTGCGCAGGAGGTCGAGACCGTTTTTCCGAACACGGTCAGGCAAGAGGCTGGCTTCATCGACGGACAGCCGGTCACTGATCTACGCGGTCTGGATACAAGTGAGCTGACTTACGCGCTGATCAACGCGGTCAAGGAGATAGCCTCACGGATCGAAGCGTTAGAAACGCAACTAGCCGCAACGAGGAAATAACGCACCATGGCTATGTTCCCCGACAGTGGCGTCCCTCCGTCAGACGCCAAGAACAGCCTGCCCGACGTCACCACGGCGAACTGCGACAAATTGTGGTACTCGACTTCGCGCTGTCAGCCGCGCTTCGATCCGGCCGCTGCCAATGCGATGCTGGCCGAGCTGATGAATGTCATTATGAAGGGCGAGGTCACATATCAGTGCCTCGCGCTCGACAATATTCAGCTCGCCATTCGCTACCTGATCCAGCGCGGCGAGACGATGTACGCGCAAACTACGGGCGCGACGGCGAATTATTATGAGGCGTACCTCAACCCGTCCCTGACTCGCTATAACTACGGTCTGACCCTGTGCATCGTGCCGCATGTAACCAATACGGGCACATGCTACCTCAATGTCGATGGCAAGGGTTGGGCTCCGATCATGCGTAACGATAACGTCGCTGCGGTCGCGGGCGACGTTCGCGCGTGGGCACCGATCATCGTTTCGTTCTGGAATAACAGTTGGTACTTGGTTGGCACCGGCCTCACCTATAGCCAGCTTCCGGTCGTGCCACCGATGCCGGACTTGCCGCTGATGCTGACTTCTGACCTCTACACGTGGGTACGTCCTGACGGCAACGATAGTACCGGCGATGGCACCGCGAATGATCCGTCGAAAGCCTTCCGTACCATCAATGGTTGTTGGGCCAAGATCGGTGGTCTCTATATTGCCAGTCCGATTTACACCATTGTCATCATGCTGGGCATACCGGGCGACTACGAGGGATTCGTCCTGACTGGGTATGGAGGCAAGGTGCGGATTCAAGGCGACCCGGCTAGTCGCGCAGGCTATCGTATTAATACTTCACCGCCGCAGATTGATAACGCCATGAGCGGCTTCATCGTTGGCATGAACTCGCTTGAGCTTCGTGGTGTCAACATCGTCAGTACGCAGTACGGAGACGGTTCTGGCGTCGGTCTTTGGGGCATCGTTCTCAGTTCGGCGAACGTGACCCTTAACGACTGTGATTTCGAACGTCACGTCGATTCTAGCGGCAGTGCGTTCGCGTGGATTCGAACTAACTCTCTCCTGCAGTGGGTTGGGACCAACAACTTCCGTGGTAACGGCCGCAAGCTCGGTTACTGTTTTCTTGTTAGCTACTCGCAGATTGCCCCCGCGTCTGGGCAGCCGTTTTGGCTTAACTTCTATGATTTCTCCATTCAGCAGAGCAGCTGGAACCTGTCTGATCTGTCGACCGGCATGATGCATAGTACCACAGTCGGTGGCAGCGGCGTGACTGGCAGTCGATACTACATCACGAGCAACAGCATTATGTCGGCACACGGTCAGACTTTGCCGGGCAGTCTACCTGGATCAGTAGCTAACGGCGGGCAGTATCATCCATGACCGCAATGTTCCCGACAGAAGGCGTGACGTGGGAAGACGCGAAGAACAGTCTTCAAGACCCAGTCACGACTAGCTGCCTTGATCTGTGGTACAGCACCGTGGCCTGCCAGCCGATGTTCGACCCGGCGGCGGCCAATGCCATGCTATCCGAACTCCTCAACCTGATCAACAAGGGGGAGGTATCGTACAACTGTCTTTACCTCGATCAGGTTCAGCTGGCTGTACGTTACCTGATTCAACGCAGCATTCCGGAGTTCACGCCGCTTAGCGGTGCGACGCCGAACTACTACGAAGGATGGCTTGATCCGGCGGCGACCCGCTACAACGACGGTATGACTTTGTGCGTCGTGCCCCATGCCGAGAACACCGGGCCTTGCTTCGTCAGTATCAACGGTCTGGGCTTCGTTCAGCTTCTCCGCACCGACGGTGTATCGCTGGTCGCGGGAGACTTCAACATTGGCGCTCCGGCCCTGATCTGTTTTCACGGTGGCTACTGGTGGCTGGTCGCGACCGGGATCACCACTAGCAACATCATGGAGCTACTCCCGGCGGACGCGCCCAACGACGGCCAGCAATGGGCTCGGCAGGCAGTGCCAGCTTGGACCGACCCGCAGTGGACCGTCGTCGTTCCCAACACTCCCGACGCGCCCTATGACGGCCAGCAGTATGGTCGCCAGAACGGGACGTGGACCGTCGTCGTGCCGAACGTCGCGGACGCGCCCTATGACGGCCAACAGTACGGTCGCATGAACGGGACGTGGACGGTGGTTGAGCCGAACCCGCCGCTCCAGAACGTCCCAATCCTATTGACTTCTGACCTTTACACGTGGGTACGGCCAGACGGCAACGACTTCACGGGCGACGGCACGGCGAATGATCCGTCGAAAGCGTTTCGCACCATCGATGGATGCTGGAGAACGATTGGCGGCCTCTACATCGCTAGCCCGATCTACTCCATTGTTATTATGCTCGGCATTCCTGGCGACTACGAATCGTTCACCATGAATGGCTACGGTGGCAAAGTACGGATTCAGGGCGATGTGAACAACCGCGCCGCCTATCGCATTCATACCAGCGTGGAGGCTGGCGGCAATGCGATGAGCGGCTTCATTCTCTCCATGGCTTCGCTTGAGCTCACTGGGATTAATATTGTTAGTGATCGCTACGGGACCGGTCCTGGCGTGTGGGGAATCGTTCTCAGTTCCTCGACTGTGACTCTCACAGACTGCGATTTCGAGCGCACTCAGAACAGCAATGGCGCGTTCGCGTGGGTGCGTAGTAACTCGCTCCTGCAATGGAACAGGGTCAATAACTTTCGGGGCAACGGCACGCAACTCGACTACTGCTTCCTCATCAGCTACTCACAGCTTGCCCCGGTATCTGGGGCACCGTGTCAGTTGAACTTCAGCAACTTCAGCGTGCGGCAGCAGAGTTGGAACCTGGCTGAATTGTCTGTCGGCGCGATGCACAGTACCGCAGTTGGTCAAAGTGGTGTGACCGGTTCACGCTACTACATTTCAAGTAACAGCATCATGTCGGCGCATGGCAAGACGCTGCCAGGCAATCAGCCGGGTTCGATAGGCGGCGGTGGGCAATACTATCCGTGAGCACCGATGTTTGAGAAACTGCTCGCCGCAATCCGCGATCTGAGCCTGACCAACGTTCTGATCTTGGCGCTGATCGTGATTATCATCACGCCGACCTACTTCGCCTATCGCTTCATAATTGACGAAGGTTTCCGCGCCGAATTCATGAACTCCGCACGCTGGCTCGATAGGCACGTTCCTTGCCTCGTGCTAGAAAGTCAACGAAGCGGCGGCGTGAAACGACACACCATTGGTATGATTTACGGGATCGAGGACCGCTTCGAGAAGATGGCCGTGATACGAGCACCGGGCGTGTTAACTGATTCCGAGATCCAAGAGGTGTGCAAGAAGGTGTATGCGATGGCCGAAGAGATGAAGGCCAAATAGGAGGCGGCTTGGCATCGATGTTTGAGAAACTGCTCAAGGCGACGCGCGATCTGAGCCTGACCAACGTGCTTATCCTCGCTTTGATCTTGCTGATCGCCGCGCCTGCCTACTTCGCCTACCGCTTCATGATGGATGAGGACTTCCGTCGCGAGTTTATGCACACGGCGTCGATTCTTGATAAGCACGTGCCCTGCGTTGTGCTGGCGGGGCAGAGGTTTGGTAACCGCGAACGTTATACCATCCTGATGGTCTACGGGTTGGAGGGGCGTAGCGAAAAGATTATCGGTCTGCGCACCCCCGGTACGCTGAACGATACTGAAATCGAGGAGACTTGTAAGCGCGTGCTGGCAATGGCCGACGAGATAAAGGCAAAATAGGAGGCCACTATGGGTGCAAATATCTGGTTCTGGCTGATCTTCGTGCTAGTGGGCATCTTCGGCATCTTCATGCAGAACCCGTGGCGACCGGCTGGACCGGGTTATCCATGGGCACCGTTCGGCTCGTGGCTGATCCTGTTCATCCTGATCGGCATTCTCGGCATCACGGTGTATGGCTCCCCTATACGATGAGGCGGGCCGCGAAATACCGCTACCCCGCCCGCGTCCGCCTGAAGCTGATCAGCCCGTCATAATGGTTCCGGAACGATGATCTTGCGTTACTGGCGAAATTGGTGGGGTCTGAAGTGCCTGTTGCATTGCTGCGGCGGCACCATTGAGCACGATGGCTGTGTCCATTGGATGTGTGCTGATTGTGGAAAGGTTGTCCGATGAAGCTGTTCGACAGAGAAGTCTTCTTCGACCACGTCAAGAGTAATCCGTTCGACGGGTCGCTCACTCAGGATCAGGTCGATGGTATGGA
>Ga0065712_10068484_pt1 | contig 10355 bp, 4 predicted proteins | sample MisRhiReplicate1_FD_59099 | JGI IMG/M metagenome (GOLD analysis project Ga0065712, IMG submission 59099) | Miscanthus rhizosphere microbial communities from Kellogg Biological Station, MSU, sample Rhizosphere Soil Replicate 1: eDNA_1 v3... | ecosystem: Host-associated > Plants > Roots >...
GCGGGTGCAATGAGCACCGCCGAACTGGGCGTTTCGCTCGCCGAAATGATTCGCCGTGACAAAGTGCACGCCATCACCTGCACCGGTGCGAATCTTGAGGAAGATCTCTTCAATCTCGTTGCGCGCAGCAAATACGAACGCATCCCCAACTATCGCGAACTCAGTCCGCAACAAGAGCGGGAGCTTCTGCAGCGGCACCTCAATCGCGTCACCGATACTTGCATACCCGAGGAGGAAGCAATGCGACGCATCGAGCGGGTCGTGCTTGAGGAGTGGGCAGGCGCTTCAGAAAACAATTACAGAAAGTTTCCCCACCAGTTCCTTTACAAAATCTTGCGCGAATGCCGGCTCAAACAATTTTATGAGATCGATCCCGCGGATAGTTGGATGGTCGCTGCTGCGAATAGTGACCTTCCATTGTTTGTGCCGGGCTGGGAAGATTCGACCTTGGGAAATATCTACGCGGCGCGCTGCATCACTGGGGCGATTGGCAATGTGCAGGCGGTCCGTTCGGGCATCGAATACATGATCGAACTCGCGGCGTGGTATCGCCGGGTATCAAAGGATTCGTCCATCGGCTTCTTTCAAATTGGCGGCGGCATTGCAGGAGATTTCCCCATTTGCGTTGTGCCGATGTTAAATCAGGACGTAGTCAGCACGCCCGTGCCCGAGTGGGCGTATTTTTGCCAGATAAGCGATTCAACCACCAGTTTCGGTTCATACTCGGGCGCTGTGCCAAATGAAAAGATCACCTGGGGAAAACTGAATGTCGATACTCCGCGGTTCGTGATCGAATCTGACGCCACAATCGTTGCACCGTTGGTGTTCGCGAAAATTTTAGGCTGGTGATCTGCGGCTTGTGGCGCGTCAACCGCCTTCCGTCATTGATTCGATGGCGTCGGACAAGCTTTGAACCGAGGATATTGAATGCTTTACGTGGTGGCGACGCCGATCGGCAATCTGGGCGACATCACCTTGCGGGCCCTTGAAGTCCTGAAGAGTGTTGATCTTGTGGCTGCGGAAGACACGCGGCATTCCGGGTTGCTGCTAAAACATTTCGAAATCAAAAAGCCTTTTGTCAGCTACCACCAACATAATGAAGCGGCGCGCACCGCTGAGTTGGTTGAGAGGCTTGGCCGAGGCGAAAACATTGCGTTGATTACAGACGCCGGCACGCCTGCTCTTTCAGACCCAGGGCTGCGCCTTCTTCGCGAATGCATTAATCGCGAACTGCCGTTTACGATCGTTCCAGGACCATCGTCGATTCTGATGGCTCTGCTCGGCTCCGGATTTTCAAACGAGAAATTCTCGTTCCGTGGATTTCTTCCAGTAAAAAGTGGCCGACGCGAGCGCGAATTGCGGATAGCAGCTGAAAGCGAGGAGACGACGCTCTTTTTTGAATCTCCTTACCGGCTTCTTAAAACGCTTCACGCCTGCAGTTCCATTATGCCGAACCGACAGCTGTGCGTCGCACGTGAGATGACTAAGAAATTTGAAGAATTCCGTCGCGCCACCGCTGGCGAGCTGCTTGTGCACTATGAGGCGCATCCGGCGAAAGGCGAAATTGTGCTGGTCGTCTCTGGCGCGTCGTAGTCCGGCAACCCAGGGCGTTGCCCTGAGCTACTATGTGAGTTGCGCTTCCAGCGCAGAAAAAGCAATGCGCGAAGCTGCCGGACGAAGCTACGCCAAGTGTCCGCGAATAAAGATATCGCAACTGCCGTCGAATCCTGTCACCGAAATCAGCTAAAGCGATGCGTTCCGATATTGCCACTGCCGAAAGATTCACAACTGGTCGGCGTCCTATCGCGTTTGCTATTTGTCCTGCGCTGCCGATCGCGATAACCAAACCAGTTTGGAGACATCGGCGTGGCGAGGCGACTTTCGCGAGCAGACGACGCAGCTTCTGCGATTATGAATTAATGATCCGCGTGCCACGGTTCTTAGCGCCATTGCTCGCGGGAGGCGCTATCACGCTCTTGCAGGTGGTAATAGCGGTGGCTCTGCTTGCTCCAGAAAAGCCGATCACTGAGCGCTACTCTGCGTTAGTTCAGCACGATAGTTATTGGTTCATGAACATTATCGATCGCGGATATCAAACCATTATCCCGCCAAGCGATCACAAAGTGATGGAAATTTCAAACGTTGCATTTTTTCCGGCATATCCCGCGATTGCCGCGTTGCTCCGAAATGCATTCAACATCAACACCGGCACAGCGCTTTTGATCACCGCTCAGCTCGCTGCGTGGGGTTTTTGGACTTATTTCTTCCTGTTCTGCAGGCGATGGGAAGTTGCGGCTTCGCTTCAGATTTGCGGGACACTCCTCATACTGGCGAATCCGGCGGCGTTTTTCCTTATCGCAGCTTACTCGGAATCGCTCTTTCTAATGGCGCTGCTTGGCTTCATCTATTGGAGCACCGCGGAGGGTCGCACGGCGAGAGTGCTGGCGGCTCTGCACGGAATGGTGATGTCCGCGACGCGAATTGTCGGGATTGTGTGCGCTGCGTTTCCTTTGGTGCGTTCGGCTTTTCAAACCGGATGGCGCGGTTTGCTGAAGCCTGGCAAATGGCTTCGAGAGAACCGGGCAGCAGTTGGATTAACGTTTGTGGCGGCCTGCGGCGGGATCGCTTTTTTCGCTTTATGCCAATTGCGCTGGGGTCATTGGGACCTTTACATGCTCACACAGGCGGCTGGCTGGGGGATCGTGCCCGATTATCTTGCAGTGGTTAGGCCCGAAAGCTATCGCTGGCTTGTGCCAGCGCTAAATAATCCCACTGAAATGAGCCAGTTATCCATGACACTCGGCGGAATGCTTTTTGTTGCCATCGCGGTTTGCGAATTGGTTCCAGCAATTCGGCGTCGCGCCGGTTTGCCGGCACGCGCGGGGATCTATTTCTGCGCGGTCACGATCTATTACCTTTCGGTGAGCGGCGTCGCCTGCGTCGACATGGAAAGTATGATGCGTTACGAGTTTAGCGCGTATGCCTTGATCGTGCTGGCGGTTTTGAATTTTCTGCGTCAATTTCGCATGCCGCCACTGTGGGTGCGCGCTTTTGGGACGGCGGCAGTAGCCTTGGTCAGCGCTGGGGGGTTGTGCATGCAGGGGTGGTATGTCTGGAATTTCACGCGGGGCCACTGGGTCGCGTAGCAAAACATGAAGTCAAAGATCGTCATCATTGGTGCAGGTCCGGCAGGTCTAACGGCCGGCTATCTGCTTTCGAAAAACGACGTTGATGTCCTCGTTCTGGAAGCCGATCCCGTTTATGTGGGCGGCATTTCGCGCACGGCAACTTACAAGGATTTTCATTTCGATATCGGCGGTCACCGTTTCTTCTCGAAATCCAAATCGGTCGAAGACTTGTGGACCGAGATTTTGCCGAACGACATGCTGACTCGGCCGCGCTCATCGCGCATTTTTTACGGCGGCAAATTTTTTTCCTATCCGCTCAAGCCAATTGAAGCGCTGCTGAAACTCGGCGTTTTCAAATCGATTTTGTGCATTCTTTCCTGGCTGAAAGCTCGTCTCCTCCCCATCCGAAACCCGAGAAATTTTGAAGAGTGGGTTAGCAATCAATTTGGGAAACGATTGTTCAACACATTCTTCAAGAGCTACACCGAAAAAGTCTGGGGAATGAGCTGCAAGGAAATTTCCGCCGACTGGGCAGCACAACGGATCAAAGGCCTTTCGTTAGGCAGCGCAATCAAGAACGCGCTTGTTCCGCAGCGTTACAACGGCGACCGGAGCAAAGTCATTAAGACGCTGATTAACTCCTTCCGTTATCCGCGCCGAGGTCCGGGAATGATGTGGGAGGCGTGTGCCCAAAAAATGACGGCGTTGGGCGGCAAATTGCAGATGGGCTGCAGGGTGATGCGCTGTTCTTATGACGATTTGTCCGGCCTATGGAATGTGGAATACAAAAACGGCAACGGAGATCGCCAAGTTATCGAAGCAGAACATGTCATTTCGTCTGCGCCGATGCGGGAGCTGGTCTGCGGTTTGTCGCCAGTCGTGAGTGAACGAACCAAGCGCGCGGCTGAGAGCCTCAAATATCGCGATTTCCTCACTGTCATGCTGATCCTGAAAGATCGAGAAATGTTCGATGACAATTGGATCTACATTCATGATCCCAGCGTTAAAGTCGGCCGTGTTCAGAATTTTCGATCCTGGTCGCCCGAGATGGTGCCTGAGAAGGACAAGGTTTGTTACGGTCTGGAGTATTTCTGTTTCGAACACGACGGTCTCTGGGACTCTAGTGACAACGACTTGATCAAACTGGCAAAGCGCGAGCTGATTCAGATCGGGTTGGCCGAGGAAGGCGATTTCGTTGATGGCTGCGTCGTTCGCCAGAAAAAAGCGTATCCGGTTTACGATGACGACTACGCTCGGCATGTCGCAACCATTCGTCAGGAACTGGACACGCGATATCCGAACCTGCACCTGGTTGGCCGTAACGGAATGCACAAATACAACAATCAGGATCACGCCATGATGACGGCCATGTTGTGTGCGGAAAATATTCTCGCTGACACAAAGCTCTACGATCTCTGGCAGGTGAACAGCGACGCGGAATATCACGAAGCCGGGCCCGCTGCGGCTAAGGAAACAAACGGTTCCGGGTTACGCCTGGTTCCTACGCGTGTCGGCACTCCGGAGTTGGCGCCGGAAGCGTAGCGCACGCGTGTCGCGTACTAGCGAACGCGAACTTTTCATCTGGCATCGCTCCGAGATGGAAACCACCGCACAATGAAAGACAATTTCGGGCGGGACGCCGAAACCACCACGCGAGACCGCGCTATTCAGTCTCAAACTCTTCCACCGGCGGACAGGAGCAGAACAGGTTCCTATCGCCGTAGACGTTGTCGATGCGGCCAACGGCGGGCCAGAATTTATGGTCGCGCGTCCATGCCGCGGGGAAAGCTGCCTGTTCGCGCGAGTAAGAGCGGTCCCATTTGTCGGAGGCGATTTGTCGAGCGGTGTGCGGCGCGTTTTTGAGCAAATTGTTTTGCCTGTCATGTTTTCCGTCGGTGATTGCTTGCATCTCCGCGTGAATGGAGATCATCGCATCGCAAAAACGATCGAGCTCGTGTTTCGGTTCACTCTCGGTCGGCTCGATCATCATCGTTCCGCCAACCGGCCACGAAACGGTTGGCGCGTGAAAGCCGTAATCCATCAAACGCTTTGCTACATCTTCGACTTCAATGCCTGCGTTTCTCCACTGGCGCAGGTCAACAATGCATTCGTGTGCGACGAGATCATTCTTGCCCTTGAAAAGGACCGGAAAGTACTGATCGAGCCGTTTAGCGATGTAATTAGCGTTGAGAATCGCCACCTCGCTGGCGCGTTTCAACCCGGCGGGCCCCATCATTCGAATGTACATCCACGTGATCGTCAGAATGCTGGCGCTACCCCAGGGCGCTGCTGCGACTGGACCAACACGATTGCTGATTGCTGATTTCTGATTTGTGATTGAACAATGCGTCGGCAAAAACTCGGCAAGGTGCTTGGCAACGCCTATTGGTCCCACCCCCGGTCCTCCGCCGCCGTGAGGGATGCAAAACGTCTTGTGCAAATTCAGATGACAAACGTCGGCGCCGTAATCGCCAGGGCGACAAAGACCGACCTGCGCATTCAAATTTGCGCCGTCCATGTAAACCTGGCCGCCATGTGCGTGAACGATGTCACAAATTTCGCGAATGGTTGGTTCGAATACGCCGTGTGTTGATGGGTAAGTCACCATGAGCGCGGCGAGATCGCGTGCGTGTGCGTCTGCTTTCGCGCGAAGGTCCGCAAGGTCGATATCTCCATCTTTCAAACAGGCGACTGACACAACCTTGAATCCCGCCATTATCGCACTGGCGGGATTCGTGCCGTGCGCCGAGGTCGGAATGAGACAAATGTTGCGATGCGCTTCGCCGCGCGACGCATGATATTCGCGAATGGCCAACAGACCTGCGAATTCGCCCTGAGATCCGGCATTTGGCTGCAACGAAACTGCCGCGAACCCGGTGATTTCTGCGAGCCAGTCTTCCAATTGCTGGAAAATCTCCCTGTAGCCTGCCGCCTGTTCGCCCGGAGCGAACGGATGCAATTTGGAAATCTCTGGCCATGAGATTGGGAACATTTCTGCGGTCGCATTGAGCTTCATCGTGCACGAGCCAAGTGGGATCATTGACGTCGTCAGCGATAGATCGCGCGATTCGAGCTTCTTCAGATAGCGCAGCATCTCGGTTTCGGTGTCATGCGTGTTGAAGATCGGATGCGTAAGATACTCCGAAGTGCGCAGTGCGAATTTCGGAATACGGATCGGCGGTTCGCCAATGGCGTCATCATCAAAGTCGCGGACGTTGGTGCCGCGGAAGATGGACATCAATAATTCAATGTCCGGTGGCGTTGTTGTTTGATCGAAAGAAATGCCCACCGCGCGTGGCCCAAGCGCGCGCAGGTTGCAACCCGCTTTGGCCGCGTGGTCCAAAGTGACTTCGCTCAATTCCACTTCGACCCGAAGCGTGTCGAAAAAATTTTCGTGGGTGACCGTGCAGCCAAGAGCGCGCAGACCATCCGCAAGTCGACTGCTTAGCCTATGAACACGCTCGGCGATCGCGCGCAATCCTTTGGGCCCGTGATAAACGGCATACATCGATGCAATGACCGCCAGAAGAACCTCCGCCGTGCAGATGTTACTGGTCGCTTTGTCGCGGCGGATGTGTTGTTCGCGCGTTTGTAAAGCGAGGCGATACGCAGAGCGACCTTCAGCATCGTGTGAAACGCCCACGAGTCGGCCAGGCATGTGACGTTTGAACTGATCGCGCGTGGCAAAGTACGCCGCGTGCGGCCCGCCAAATCCGAGGGGCACTCCAAAGCGCTGCGTATTGCCCACCGCTACGTCCGCGCCGAATTCGCCCGGCGGTTTGAGTAATGTTAGAGCAAGAATATCTGCCGCGATCGCGACCAGCGCACCGGCATTGTGCGCCTGCTGGACGAAATCACTGTAATCGTAGATCGCGCCATCGGTCGCGGGATATTGCACAAGCGCGCCGAAAACTGTGCTATCGAATTTGAACTGTGAGTAATCACCAATCTTGATCTCGATCCCTAGCGGCTTCGCGCGCGTTTGAACGACGGCAATTGTTTGAGGATGACAATTATCGGCAACAAAGAACGTCCTCCGATCCGGAACGACCGCGTGACAAAGCGCCATCGCTTCAGCAGCAGCCGTTGCTTCGTCCAGCATGGAAGCGTTCGCAATGTCCAAGGCAGTCAAATCTATAATCATCTGCTGGAAGTTCAGCAGCGCTTCGAGCCGCCCCTGCGCGATTTCGGCCTGGTAAGGCGTGTAAGCGGTATACCAGCCAGGGTTTTCAAGAATATTCCGCTGAATCACAGGCGGCGTGATGCAGTCGTAGTAGCCAGCCCCGATGAACGAGCGCGCGATTTTATTTTTCTGTGCAATTGACCGCAGCTCAGCCAACGCTTCGCCCTCGGATTTCGCTTCCGGCAAGTCCAGTTGCTGTTTGAGCCGAATGTCTTTCGGAACCGTGGCGTCGATGAACTCGCCGAGACTGTGGAAACCCACCTCGCGCAACATCTCACGAACTTCTTCCTCGTTCGGCCCGATGTGTCTTCGCGCGAACGAATCAATATCGAAAATTGGTTCGCGCATTTGCATCGGAAGAGATTACGAAACGCGAGACGCGCTTCAACTCTCGAGCGCTGCTTGCGCCGCGGCCAATCGCGCGATGGGAATTCGAAACGGGCTGCAACTGACGTAGTCGAGACCAAGCCGGTGACAGAACTTGACGCTGTTTGGCTCGCCGCCGTGCTCGCCGCAAATTCCGAGTTTGATGTCGGGCCGCGTTTTGCGGCCGAGATCGCGAGTAATTTCCATTAAACGCCCCACACCTTTCTGATCGATTGTTGCGAATGGATTTGAACTGACGATGTCGAGTTCAGCGTACGCGGGGAGGAAGCTGCCCGAGTCGTCGCGACTCATTCCCAGTGTGGTCTGTGTCAGATCGTTTGTGCCAAAGCTGAAAAACTCGGCGTCGTGCGCGATCTGGTCGGCTAGCAGCGCCGCGCGCGGAATTTCGATCATGGTGCCGACGAGATATTTGAATTTTGTTCCTCGTTCTTTGGCCACTTCGTCAGCCACACGACGCACAATGTCGATTTGGAGCTTTAACTCGCGCGGGAATCCCACCAGCGGGATCATAATTTCGGGCCGGACCTTTATGCCTTCGGCTTGCACTTCGGCGGCGGCTTCAAAAATTGCGCGGGCCTGCATTTCGGAAATCTCAGGAAAAGTGATCCCGAGCCTGCAACCGCGATGACCGAGCATCGGATTAAACTCATGCAATTCGTGAACGCGCCGGGAAATTTGTTCAACCGGCATGCCGAGTTTGTTCGCCAGTTCGTTTTGCTGCGCGTGATCAGCGGGCAGAAATTCGTGCAACGGCGGATCGAGAAAGCGGATTGTTCCAGGCAAACCATTTAACGCAGTGAAAATACCGATAAAATCGCCCCGCTGGTACGGAAGCAGTTTTGCCAGAGCTCGCGCACGCTCGTCTTTTGTGCCGGCCAGAATCATCTCCCGCATGGCGTCGATGCGATCGCCTTCGAAAAACATGTGTTCGGTTCGGCAGAGCCCAATTCCTTCTGCGCCGAATGCGACAGCATTTTCGACCTGCTCAGGCGTGTCGGCATTTGCACGCACGCCGAGACCGCGGAATTCGTCCGCCCATTTCATCAACTTCGCGTATTCCTGATACGTGACGCTTTTCTTCGGATCGAGCGAGCCGTCCACGAGCACCTGCACAATCTCGGAGGGCGCCGTGGCGACTTCTCCCGCAAACACTTCGCCGGCAGTTCCATCGATGGAAATATAATCGCCCTGCGCCAGCGTGGTGCCGTTCGCGCTCAGCATGCGCTTTTGGTAATCGATGTGAATGCCGCTGGCGCCGCACACACAAACTTTTCCCATTTGCCGCGCGACTAATGCTGCATGTGACGAAACACCGCCACGCGAAGTAAGGATTCCCTCCGCAGCGATCATGCCTCGCAGATCTTCGGGCGATGTTTCGATGCGTGCGAGAACGACTTTGTCGCCTTTCTCTGCGCGCCGCACTGCTTCTTCAGCGCTAAAGACAACATGGCCGGACGCCGCGCCCGGACCGGCCGCCAAGCCGCTGCCAATTTTTTTTGCCGCTTTCGCTGATTCGCGATCGAAGATCGGCGCCAAAAGATGAGCCAAGGAGTCGGGCGGAATGCGGCGCACCGCATCCTTTCTGGTTATCAATCTTTCGCGGACCATGTCGACCGCAATCCGGACGGCTGCGTGGCCGGTACGTTTGCCGTTTCGGGTCTGCAAAATATAGAGGCGATTATCTTCGACCGTGAATTCGAGGTCCTGCATGTCCTTGAAGTGCCCTTCAAGAGCTGCCCGAACTTTCATCAACTCGCTGTGCGCTGCGGGCATTTCTTTCGCCAGGTCGGCGATCGCATGCGGCGTGCGCACGCCAGCAACCACGTCTTCGCCTTGCGCGTTGATTAGATATTCGCCGTAGAAAATCTTTTCGCCGGTAGCGGGGTCGCGCGTGAATGCGACTCCTGTCGCACTGGTATCGCCCATATTTCCGAACACCATCGTTTGAACGTTCACTGCTGTTCCCCACTCGTGCGGGATGCCGTACTTCCGCCGATAGACGCTCGCGCGGTCGTTCATCCATGATCCGAATACAGCGCCGATCGCGCCCCAGAGTTGTTCGTTCGGATCCTGGGGAAAAGATCTACCGGCGCGCTCGTTGATCAAAGCCTTGAATCGCTGCACAAGCTCTTTGAGATCGGCGACGGTCAGTCGCACATCGGGGAAGTCGTGCTTTCCGTAACGCTTGTCCTTCAAGCCTTCGATCACGGCTTCGAAAGGCTCGTGGTCTTCGCCCGGCCGTTTTTGTACGCCCATCACCACGTCGCCATACATCTGAAGGAATCGTCGATAGGAATCCCAGGCAAAGCGTGCGTTCTTCGTTTTCTTCGCGACGATCTCGACCACCTCATCATTCATGCCGAGATTGAGAATCGTATCCATCATTCCCGGCATCGAATCCCGAGCGCCGGAGCGCACGGATACCAGCAGCGGCCGTTCCTCGTCACCGAATTTTTTGCCCGTGGATTTTTCGATCTTGGCTGTAGCGGTCGCGACTTGGGCCGCCAATTGCTTGGGGTACGCGCGATTGTGATCGTAGAAATAGCTACAAACCTCAGTGGTAATAGTGAATCCAGGTGGCACTGGCAGGCCGATCCGCGTCATCTCGTGGAGATTCGCGCCTTTGCCGCCCAGCAGCGCTTTCATCGTGCCTTTCC